>JAESFV010000144.1_pt1 | contig 110592 bp, 120 predicted proteins | sample 9269471 | NCBI WGS metagenome assembly JAESFV01 (sample SAMN14502647, study PRJNA617108) | algae metagenome | isolation source: Symplocastrum torsivum CPER-KK1 and co-occurring heterotrophs from... | place: USA: Central Plains Experimental Range, Colorado | collected 2001-01-01
GCCGAGCGAACCATCGGCGCCCTCTGGGACACCATCGGCCGCATCATCGACCTCTTCCCGCCCGCCGAGTGCGCAAACTACTTCAGCGCGGCAGGGTACGACGCAACCTGATAGGATTCCGCTCTAAGCCGGCGAGCTCGGGAAGACGAGAGGCAGACCAAACTCATCCGTGCAGCCTGGCGCGACAGCGGGAAGGTGTACGGCTACCGAAAGCTCCACGACGACCTCGCGGACATGGGCGAGAGCTGCTGTCCGAACCGCATCGCGCGCCTATCGCGGCTCGCCGGCATCCGGGCGCAGATCGGCTACAAGCGTCGTCCCGGCCACTATGGCGGCAAGCCGTCCCTGGCCGTCGACAACACGCTCGATCGCCGGTTCGATGCCGAGGCGCCAGACAAGGCCTGGGTGACCGACATCACCTACATCCGCACCCACGAGGGCTTCGCCTACCTGGCGGTCGTGATCGACCTCTTCTCGCGCCGCGTCGTCGGATGGTCGATGCAGCCCCGGCAGACGACCAATGTCGTCCTGCAAGCTCTGCTCGCCGCCATCTGGCGGCGCAAACCGAAGGGCCGCGTGCTGGTGCATTCGGATCAGGGCAGCCAGTTTACAAGCCTGGAGTGGGCCTCGTTCCTGAAGCACCACGACATGGAGCCATCCATGAGCCGGCGGGGCAACTGCCACGACAACGCCGTGGCCGAGAGCTTCTTCAACCTGCTCAAGCGCGAGCGGATCAGGCGCAAGGTCTACCGAACGCGGGATGAGGCGCGGGCCGACGTCTTCGACTACATCGAGATGTTCTACAACCCGACCCGCAAGCATGCACGAAACGGGATGCTGTCGCCCGTCGAGTTCGAACGGCAGCACAACGCGCGAGCCGAGGGCGTCTAGAAAACTCGGGGCGGTTCAACCTAGCTGATTGTTACGTGCTTTCCGGATGAGTGGAAAGGGACCTCGGAAGGTCTCAAAGTAGGTAAGGGTGCACAGATATGACGCTGGCGCGTCATGCACCCCTTTAGCGAGTTAATGAATGTCTATACAATCTGTAATTGCCGTCAATCCCCTGTGGATTACTGCAATTTTCGGGGGGTGATTGGAGCGCTCTAGGCCGCCTCCAAGCCTCCGGCCATGCCGCTTAGGGCGATGCCTGCCAGCGTCAGTGGGGCCAGCCCCACGCCCTGCCGGGGACATTTTCCCGTCACTCCCCGGAACCCCTTGGACGGGCCTTACAGATGCTGCGCACCGGGTGTTAGAAGGAGGTCTCGTATCTGCCGGCGATCGACGAGGAGCCGCCATGGTCGCGTATTTCAGCTTTCAGCAGGAGGCTCCCGACGGCGAGCTGCATGCGTTCGTCTTCAAGCTGGTCCATGACGACAAGATCGGCGAGGCACGACGTATCCTCGCAGACCATTCAGCTACGAAGGTGCATGTCCTCGGCACGATCGTCACAAGCCCCGCTCCGTATAATCCGGTGTGGTCCTTCCATCTCGAGCCAGACTCGATTTCCTTTTTCGAGCTCGCCGCGGAAGTGTGCGACGCCAATGTCACATATGTCGAAAAGCACCTTTCCGAAGTCGGGGGTGCTTTTCTTCCCGGCAACGCCTGGTGCCCGTGGTCCTCACGGCTGAGTGCTGAGGTGACGGCTCTGATCGATGCGAGCACGGAAGCGCTACGGAGCTAACGGCCTTTCCCCTCGAGACGTGCTCGCTCCGTTATGCCAGGCTCACGAATTCAGACCGGCCATAGCTTCAGGCCTGACCTTCCTCCCGCGAACCCAAGCGGCGTTATGCCAGCTCGGCCGCGCCTTCAGGCGTAAGCTTGAAAAATGTGCCCGCGATAACGACCCAGCCCTTGGCGATCATCGACTCGAAGGCATCGGCGATTTCGTCGGCGCGATAGCCTTTCTCCTGAAGCTTCATGTTCACGCCCATGATTGGCACGATCTCGTTGGCCTTGCGGGTATAGGCCGCAGTCACCTCGAGTACGGCGCGCTCGACGTCTTCGACGGTCGGGCTCATGGCTCCTGGCATCTCTGCAAAGCCGGCCTCGGTAAGCTTGAAATGTGCGGGGCTCTGACTGCCGGTGATCCAGCCTTTCGCTTCCATTGAGCTGAACGCCGCGTTGATCTCGGCGGCGCTAAAGCCCGCCTTCTGAAGCTTGATATGGACGGCTCCCAGCGGGACGATTTCTCCAGCGCGAGGCTTGTAGATGGCCGCCGCTTCGAGTAGTGCGCGCTCGACGGCGTCGTTAGCGTTTGTAGATGATGTCATTTGAATCCTTCATGATTGTCGAGGCGAAATTGCCTCGTATTTCTATTTATCAATTTCCGAATTTTGCCGCGTTGTTGCCCTTGGCGAGCGTGCGGGAGCGCAATTCTTCCTCACGCTTCTTAAGCTCCCGGATGAGGCTATCGCCTTTGCGAGAAATGCTATTGTTGTAGATCCACTCCGCCTCGCTCCAGAACGCCACGATGGCAGCGGTGAAGCGTTCGAGATCCTGGATGTCGACGACGATGTCGTAGCGCTCGGGCTCGCCCGTCGAATCTGGGAAGAGTGGCGGCGCCGCGGGCACGTGCACGCAGAAATCGACAAAGTCAGTCCTGATCTTGTGCGAAGCGGTGCCTTCGCCATGGCGACAATAGCTGCCGAGCTCGTGCAGCAGATCGAGATCGCGATGCCTGCTGAAATTCGAGAAGGGCACCTTCCGCAGCCGCAGGAAGTGATCTTTCACATCGCCCCAGGGGTCGCGCTGAAGCTTGCGGATCATGTTCGGCTGATGAGGCTCCAACTCTTCGGCGCAGCCGCACAAATAGCTGCGGATCTGCGTCTCGAACATCGACTGCAGCGACAGGCAGAACGCCTTCAGCGTTTCGGTGCGCAGGTCCTGCAGATCGGAGGCCTCAAAGAGGGCAAAGGCCTCTTCGGAGCGTGCGTTCTCGGCAATGCGCTCGTCGATTCTTTTGATCGACGGGATGGCGACGTCATCGAGAAACATCTGCACCGAGCGCTCATGCGCGTAGGTGCCGATATCCGCTCGGCAGTTTCGCCAGGTCGGAATGAGTGAGCTCACATACGCCAATGGATCATCCGCGCAGCCCGAATGCGGGCACCATGTCTTCGTCCCAAATCCGCTGGGCCGACACACCCTGGTTCTCGTCGATGTTGACGCGCTCAAGGCCGCCGTCCTGCACACGGATGCCGGCCGGCACATAGCGAATGTCGGTTGCATTCCACACAAACCGCCGCGCCGGAAACGTGGTGAGAACGCGCTTCTGATCGCGAGGGATAGGAAACGTCTCGGGATCGTGGCCGTAATCGTGCAGCACTTCCGGCGCGACCATGTCGCGCACGCGCGGACGGACGAGCTCAGTACGCGTGGCGAGGATCTGGTTTGGGATGTGGCTTTGGAATTTATCGCCCTGCCATCGCTGATAGTGAAGCGTGAGGTCGATGATGTCGTAAGGCGGCGCCATGATCCACATGTGGCCCGTATCGAAGCCGGGCCCATCATGCACATCGTTGACCGCAAAATGACGGGAATCGTGGCCGACATAGGCCGCCGCTGAGCCCGATATCGGCGCATTCCAAATTCCCAGGCGATCGAGGATGCGCGTCATGATTCCAGTCACGGCGATACACCCGCCGTTCCACTCATGCCTAATCAGCCGCGCCTCGATGAGGTCGGCCACCCGCGGAACGATGTCGAGCGCCCGCGCGTCATACTCGGCTGTCCGGGACCGGAGCATGACCCATTCCGCATAGGCCTCCGTGAAGAGGGGGCTCGATTGTTCATGCTGGACATACGCCGGATCGTCGTAGAATCCGGGTTGGCTGGTATCGATACCGAGCCTGTCGAATGTGGCCTGCAGCTCAGCGAATTTGGCCTCTGGCCCGCTGTTCCGCTTCTTTCGCTTTGCCTCACCCATGCTCGCCCCGCGGGTTGTTGCTTTGCTTAGTCACGCGGCACGTCCTTGCCCTGGCCCGCGCGCGCGATCGCGACGAAACGCTCGCGGATGGCGTTGAACAGGTTGGGAGGCAGGAAGCCGTAATCGAATTTGCCTTTCGCGCCGCGGATCGGCTTCAGATCATAGCCGGGCCAGAGGAAGCGGTTACCCTCGTTCAAGACAACCCAGGAAGCCTGGTCGTCGAGACCGAGATGCTGCTTCACGCGAGGGGGCAGCTCGTGGGCGTGCGCGGCATCGGCGGGTGGCGAGTGCGTGACCGGCACGACGGTGACCATCATCCCGTCATCCGCCTGCTCGGCGGCGAGGATGATGACACAGGGCCGGTCCTTGCGCCCTTCATCCTGGCCCTTCTCGCTCTCGTAGTGCCAGAGATAGGAATAGGAAATGACGAGGCCGAGCTGCGGGTCGGGAAGCGCCATGCCTTACTTCGGGTCCAGCAGCGCGTTGAGGTGATCGTGCTCGGGCGACATGCGCCCCTTGGCGATCGCGTCGATTTGCTCGGCCGACAGATCCTTGGTGGCGAAGCTCTGACGCGCCAATTGCATGAGGCGCTGGTACTGCTCATACTCGCTTGCCGAGACAAGGTAGGCAGTCGGGCGCCCGTGATTCATCACGGCAATGGGTTCGCGCTGCACAGCTTCGCGGTAGCGTCCGAAGTTCTTGGTGAATTCCGTGGTAGTTGCCTCTAGCATTGCAATCTCCGTGAAATGCGTCTTTCACGTATAATACGGATTTCGCGGCTTTTGGCAAGCCAAATCGACATACTTACCTTTGCTGCAGGTTTCCCTCGTTCCGCTCGTCAAGTCATGCTATAATGCCTGATAACCTGTTTTTATCAGGCATTATAGAGGAGGTGCGAATGCGCGACCCGGTCCGCCACGAAGTCGAAGCCTCCGGCATGAGCTGGGAGGAATTCAAGAAGCTGCCGGTCGAACCTTGGCAGCATTGGATCGGCGGCCTTTTCTTGGGTGTGCTCGCAATCGTAGTGGGCGGTCCGAGCGTTTATCGGCTCCTCGTCGCAGAAATCGCCGGCGTCGCCGTCTATGCGGGAGTCGGTGTTGGGCTGGCCTGTGTAGGGCTTGGCGCTGTGATGTATTGGGTGCGCGACGTTCGAAAGTGGCGGAGCGTGATGGTCCTGCAGGTGATGGTGGGTGCGACGGCAGGCGTCGTCGCATTTTTCGCCACGAATGACTTTTGGGCCCGTGGCATCGCGCTGCTTGCTGCCGTCGTTACGGTGGCTGATGCGCTCGAGAAGCTGCGGAAGGCCTCGCACCCGCCTGAGAGCGCCGCATGAACGAACTGACCGTCATTAGCGGGCCGTCCCTGCCGGCGATCATGGCCGCAGCCGACGAACGCGCCCGCTTCCGCTTCCTGGAATTTTTTGCGGCGCAGATCCGCAATCCACACACACGCCGCGCCTATGTCGGTGATGTGTCGGAGTTCATGGCCTGGTGCTTCGATCGTGGCGTGCGCGAGCTTGGCCAGATCACGCCGTTCCATGTCGCGGGCTATGTCGAGCTCACGGGCAAGACCCATTCGGCGCCGACCGTAAAGCGCAGCCTGTCGGCGATCCGCCGCTTGCTCGACTGGCTGGTAACGGGACAGGTCATCCCGCAGAATCCGGCGACATCGGTGCGCGCGCCGCGCTACTCGCAGCGGCGTGGCAAGACGCCGATCCTCGGCGCCGATGAGGCACGGGAGCTGCTCGACGTCATCGACATCAGCACGCTCATCGGCATGCGCGATCGGGCGCTGCTCGCGACGATGCTGTTTACGTTCGGGCGTGTGGGTGCCGTGACAGCCATGACGGTGCGCGATGCCTTCGTGCGCGAACGTCGGCTGTGGGTACGGCTCTATGAGAAGGGCGGCAAGGTTCATGAGATGCCCTGCAACCACAAGCTCGAAGAGTACATCTACGCTTGGCTGGAGGTCAGCGGGTTGAAGAACGAATTCGATGCACCGCTCTTTCCGACGATAAAAAAGGGGACCGCAGCGAACGGCGCGCCAGGCACGCTCACACGCCAACATATGGATCAGAAAGACGCCTATCGTCGCGTCCGTAAGCACGGCCTTGCCGCGGCGATCGCCTCTGCAGTCGGCAATCACTCTTTGCGCGGCACGGGGATAACGACATACCTGCAGAACGGAGGCGACCTAGAGAAAGCGCAGGATATGGCGAACCATGCCTCAATCAGCACCACGCAGCTTTACGATCGGCGCTCAGACGACGTCATGCTCAGCGACGTGGAATTGGTACGTATATGAGCGAGCTGGCGCCTCCATTAGTGCTCATGCTCAATGCTGACGGCGTTGTAGGGCCGGCGCTCGGTTCCATGCGACGGGCGAGCGAGATAGTGGCCTTCATGCTGAACACCATTGCGACAACGGACTTATCGAAGTCGCCGCGCCCCGCCGAGGCCCAAAGCCTTGGCTTAGCGTTCGACGACATGCCTGCCGACTATGACCGCGCCAAAGACTTCTCCGATTGGGTTCTCGAGCGCGGGTTCCGGGATCTTGCCCACGGCATTCGAATGTCGCTCGAAGAAGCATATCTATATGTAGATTTTGCGCGAAACCCGCCTCAGAATGTGCCCGTCGTTCAGGTCTATGAACGCGAGACGATAGTTCGCAGAGCAGGCAATAAACTCAACTTCGTCCAATTGCTCGCCGCCGTAAACGCTGGCTTGCGCGCGCCGCTCAGTTTTGATGACGAGTTTTTGTCCCTGCAGAAAGTCCGCAATTGTCTTGAACATCGCCATGGTGTCGTCGGGCCGCAGGACGTGGATCACGCCAATGGAATGCGCCTGGTCCTGCCTTGTGTGAAACTCTTCTTCAAACGTGACGACGAGGAGATCGACATCGAAGCCGGCCAGTATTTTGCCGAGGAAACCGAAATTCTGTATCGTCGAGACATGATCGAGCGCTTTTTTCCGCTATCGTCACGCGTGATATTCTCACCTACCGAATTTGATAATATCGCGATGGCGTGCGTATTTTTTGCTTCAGATTTGGGCCAGAAATTACCGCAAGTTGGAGAGCCTAAAAATTAGCCTGGACAGGTGCGTCGGTCTATAAATCCGACGAATCCGATGATCATCACGTGTGAAGGATATCACTGTGATTATTGAAGAAAAAGAAGTCGAAAATCTCTATTTAAATACTCATTACTGGAGAATGCCGGAAAGTATGTTCATGTCTGAAAAAGAATCCGGTATCAATTATTTGTGTCGCAACCCACATCTTCTGTTCCCCGCAGGCTTCGACGAGGCAATTATATTTCAGGGAAAATCGGCTATCAAAAAACACATAGTCGGAAAATATACAGATATTACCCCTCGTAATGACGCTCTCTTGCTTCGTCGAAAATCAGACAAGGCATGGCTATATCTGGATTGGATCCATGATAATTATACCCCAGATTCGTCAGTTTATACATTTTCAGATGAGAACCGTAAAGAGCATGATATCAATATCAAAGAGTATTTAGCTTTTTTGCGAAATAGTAGTTCTCTTGTAATGCCAGGCGAGGCACGGTTCTGGTTGCCTTCTTCGTTAGGAACGCAAGATTTTAACGGCAATAGTCCGCCCTCAACTCAAATTCAGTCTGATTTGCTGAGGCATATCAATTCCGGATCGGTATCTCTCGACAGCTTGGATTGGCATCAATTTGAATACGTGGTGGCAGAGATATTGGAGCGCGCTGGTGTAAAAATCATACGTACAAAAAAGACGCGCGACGGCGGTCGCGATATTATAGCTCTTGGTGAGATAATTCCCGGAATCGAATCTCAGTTGGCAATCGAGATCACTCATAGAAAGGTTGTTGGAATAGATAAATTTGCTCAGTCTGCTTACAAGAATAAGGATTTTCCGCTTTTTATGCTAGTAACATCGGGTCGTTTCTCTTCTGGTATAATAAGAGAGGTTAATAAGCCGGAAAATAAACTTCGCATGATAATTCGTGACGGAGTATCAACAAAATCGTGGATCAGAGCAGTACTAGACTAGTTTGCTATCCGTATCTTTCACATTTCTATATTGGATTGTACTAACATTTTTAAATTAAATGTAGAAATCATCTATTTTGTAGAGCCGCTAATGCGCTCAAAAATTATACCTCCAAATATACTGATTTGGATCCGATAGCCGAAGCCGCCTGCTATGAGTAACATTAGCACCAGCGTGACCAAAATCATCAAGCGATCTTTGCTTGCCTCGTTATGATTTTTCCGATCGGGGGGGCGCTCGTTTTGGGGCTGGGGCAGCTTTGAGCTTTCCAATGTCATAGGTCGTCTCCGATGTGCCGGAAATCAACTCGGGATAGATCCGGAGTGCTTCGTCAATGGCAGCAGATCGGGTGATTCCGCGATTTCTGCACACCTCGTCCAAACGGTCGAGACGCTCTGCCGAAAGCCGAACGGAGATAACTGTCTTTGCCATGGGATCGACTCTAGGCAGTGAAACTTAAAAATGTCCTACGTTAGCGAAGGATATGTTTAAATCGTAATACGGTGGGTGTGTCATTGCCAACCGTCGCGCTAGGCGCGAATCGCTGCAATGGCCACTAAGGAAAGTCGCGTGAACCAAATTCCGACGGAATCGAAGCGAGTCAAAGCCTTCCGCCTGGAGTTAGCGAAAGCGATTCCGCGATTTCCCAATGATGCGGCCAGCTTATCGGCGCTCCAGCAACAGTCGCTCGGATCGCTGCTTATCGACTATATCAATTGGCGCGTGAGGTATGTCGCGCCACGTCCCCGTGCCATCGTCATCGAGCCCGCGGTGACCACGCATGCCGGTTGGAGCGCTCACCAGGCTGCGGTAACGGCGTTCCTGCAAAAGGTGGAACACGGCCAAGACCTAACTCCGCATCTGTCGCTGCAGCCGCATACGCGTGGCTTCACGCCCGCCGCTGGCGTTCCTGGCGCTTCGGTCGAAGACCGCTGGGCCGACAAGGACATGGTACTCAATGTGATGGGCTATCACCATTTTCATCCGAGTTTGCATGTCGAGCCCAAGGGGTTCGTCACTCGCACCGACGAAATCGTGCTCGCCCATGTCACCCGCGATACCTTTACCGTCGTAGGCGTGTTCGACCATAGCGTTTTCGAGACGATGCCGGATGGATCACTGACGCCCGAGCGAAAGCGGTTGTATGAGGTCTTCGACGAGCGCAATACGCGAGGCGCACCGACGGGTGCCGTTGTGATGAGCGGTCCGGGGATTGCAACATCCGGACATGCGCTCCCGGTGATATTCATGGCGCAGCATTATGCGCGAATAGTCGCCCATATCGATCCGCAGATAGATGATGCCGCATTCGCCGCCGATTTTTTTGCCGAACTCGGCGCCCCTGTGCCGAAGGAGCTTAAATGGCAGTGGGTCTTGAACCATCTCGATCTTGGAATAGCGGAGCTGAATTCCAACTCGGTCGGCATTTACAAGAAGGGCCCAAACTAGGATCAGCCGGTAGGACAAGCCCTTGGCCCGCGCGGCTACCCTGGCCGCCACGCAGCGCGTTCGTCAGCGGCTGGCTGAACGCGTGGATCTGTTCCCAGGTATAAGCCTGGCTAAACCGGCCGCACATGAGCCCGAAACCACTCCCAATCGTCGCAGCGATGCTAGTCAGCATCGTGAAGAAGGGCAAACTAGACGGCCGTCACGGACCATTGCGGTTCGCCGCAATGCCCGCGACAATGTCTAAGGCCAGAGCTGGAACTCCTTTGCGACGCTCGCGATTGTCGTGCCGGGTAGCCTTTACCCACAGACCGTACGGTCGATGGCGCAAGGGAAATGCGACTTGCCGCTCATCCAAGGGTCAACCTGGGCGCTCAGACGCTGCAACTGTCGACGCCGCCCTAGAAAGAAGCAACCGACCACCTTCACCATTTCATCAGCACGCCGCCGGTCGATCGGGCCCGGCTCCAGTCGATTGCTGAACAGGAGGTCGCGCTGTCCATCCGGCACGGACAGGATCGACGCCACCTGTTGCGCTGTCAAAGCCTGCTCTGTGCTGTCGTCCCAAGCTCCTCCGACGATGGTACCGTCGGACCTAGGGAACATATAGCCGAGGCCGCTATAGAGGTAACGAAGATCTCTACGGCCGTATCCGACTTCTAGCTTTGGCAATCGTGCGAGTAGGCCATACCGACCGAGCATGCTGACCCCGCGCCCCCCCGCCACCAAAGTCTCCCCGCCTAGCACCGCTCCGCCCAGACCGGTGCAGTTGACGACGATGTCGGCAGGGATAGCGCGTAGCTCCTGATGGTAGCGGAAGGTCTCGCCGGGGGTGATGCGGACCCTAGGTCCATCGATATCGCTTCGCAAGTACGCCAGGATGTTCGTGATCAGACTCGCGGTGTTGATGAGGACGGTGTCCCGGACGCCAAACCGGATCGGCTCGTCCACAGCGCGGGATTTTTGCAGCTCCAGAAACGGCGCGATGACGCCTTCAACTCCTCCGTCGGGGAGCAGAGATCCATAGCGTTCAAGGATCAAAGCATTGAGGGTCGAATTTTCCCGAACTAGCCTGCCGGCGGCGAGCAGCGCCCCCGGGATCGCAGATGGGTTGGTCACATAATTTCGCACGACGGTGTATATGTGCAGCCGTCGGCCGCCTGCAGTCCTGAACGGGTCGGAGGCCTGATCGCGCCGTGCCGTGAGGACCGCTAAGGTCTCTCGCATTGCCGCATCGAGCGGAAGGTCCGACCTCGCCAAATTGGGAATGATATTTCCGCCGATGGCGGAAATACCGGCGGCGTCGAATTGTCCACCGGCGATGTCGGATACGGTCCGGGCATTCTCGAAATTCCCTGACGACACGACCCGTGTCCGGATCGAAACGTTCCGGTAGCCTCGGCTCTTCAGCACATAGGCCATAGAGAGGCCAATGATTCCGGCCCCAACGATGACGATGGAGGCGCTCTTTGATCGCTTTGCGACCTCGGCCAACCACTGCTCGGTTAGAGATGCGCATCCTAAGCCGAGCGTTACGCCCGCTCCGGAGTGACCGTAGTTATGAATCAGGAGCGGCTCGCCCGGGACCTCCACGCTCTCAAGGCGCACGGTTGCGTAGTCGTCAACCCGCCGTTCTGGCCTCCAGCCGCGCACCACCTTGCCGGCGAAACGCGGGCTGTTCACGACGTCTTCGAAGCCGGGGATCTTGAACCAAGCCCCGCCGTCGACCTCTGCGGGCATGATCTGTCGGGTGACGGGCGGCATCTGGCCCGCGACCTGCGACGCCGCCACACCGGGAATTAGCGAACTCCCCGCCGCAACTATAAAGAACCGCCTATTGATCGGCGTTGCTGAACGCTCATTGCCACCAGACATCGCGCGTCTCCTTCCCACCTGGCGTGCCGGATGCCGACCTCGACCGCTCACTCGTATTCACGTTTGATCACCACGCGGCTCATTACCGCGGTTGCACGAGCAGACTTCGCCAAACAAGCAATGGTTCAGCGCATAATCACGCCCTGATGCAGGATTTGAGCTTCATACCCAATGTCTTGCGCTCGCTGAACGGCAGATGCGTTGCGCCATTTATCGTCGATAAACTGACGCGCACGCCCGGAGACGCTCGACCCCGCCCCATGCGGCAAACTTGCTGGCAGCATCCTGTTCGATCCGCGCAATGGTCATGTAAGGCGTCCGGTTGTCCCGAGAGCCCGACAGGATCAGCGTGATCGTCTGCGGCACATCCCAACCCTGGCCACGGAATGGCGGCCTACCTCTGACCTCGCGATAGTTGACTGGGTCGTGGTTTTTGCCGAGCAGCGCACGGGCGAGGGCGATGGTCCCTTCACCGATATCCTTTGTTGGGCCGGAATCGCCTACGACCGCATAGACGATTTTGCTCAGATCGCGGGTCGCGACCACCGCAAGATCTCCAACTTTGGCATCGTTCAACTCAAAGCCTGTCGGGACATTCTTTATGCGGCCGGGCACCACGATTGCAGGTAGAATCATGGCGTCCGCATAGCGAGCCGGATTGCATTGATCCCGAACCGACGCATCAACGAGCGCCGTGGCGGAGACCATGAAGCCGTCCTTTTCCGCACAGGGTTTTCCGTCCGGCCCGTTGGGAATAATCTTTGGCTCGATTTTGGTGGCGGCTAGATCGGCGCGCTGCCAGCCGTTTGCTTTGGCCTGCTCAGTCAGAATGCGACGAGCCCTCATCTGGGGCTTAGTCAAGTCGTCGCACCTGTCACTCATAGCGTTGCAAAGATTATTCACCGCGTCCTTGGTGCCCCAAAAATCTTCGACGCGATAAGAGCGCTTTGTACCGTCAGTATTGACATGCATGGAGCCGCCGAACAGGACTGCTTTATTGGGCTCGGCCCATACAGCCACCGAAGTTTTCCCTTTATCGTCCGGCTGCGAGAATGCGGGCGTCATCCGACATTCTACCGCCAGCGCGTATCCAGAAATAACAATGCTGAGCGCGACCACGCCGAGACGCATCATGAGATTCTCTTTGTTGGTTTACGCTAGACTGCGCATCACGAGCAAACTATGCACGCCTAGATTGTTGATGCAAGGTCAAGGGCCACGCTGCCGAAGTCGCCGCGATCGCGGTAACCCTCTACCGCCCTGCTCGTCCCTGCCGTGCGATAGACGTATGCTTAGTCCCCTCTCCTGGGACGCGGGTCGCTCGCAAAATGCGCGAGCGACTGGCGGGGCCTGAAATAGCGATCCCGCTGCACGGGGGTGTCGAACATTCCCTGCAGGGCGGGCAAGTCCGACAAGCGCACGGCCGCGAAATGGGGAGCCTGTATGCCGAGCTGGACAAGGCCATAGGCGCGGTCTTCGTCCGCCGGATCAAGCGCTGCGAGCAGCCATTGCCCCCTCCCGTCACCCAGATAGAGCCTCACGACCGGCACCAGTTCGCCGAGGCGCACAGTTCCGGCCTGCGCAGCATGCCCATTGGCGATCAGGCGCTCGCGCGCCTCGTGCCGTAGCAGCTCCATGTAACACCTCCGATGCGATGCTACGCGGCAGCCGCCTTCAGGTGAATCCCCTCGCGATCACAACTAGGCCTGGCCGGGGTAGATCTTGTGGCTGGGCCCGTCTCCTGTACGTCAAGTTCCCTGCCCTCCCCGCCACAGTGCTTCCTCCAGGTTTCCGTCTAGCGCGGCACGACGCGGCTTGGGCGGTCAAGCGCGGAGCGCTCGGACACGGCTTCGCAGGCCGGATCTGACGACCTGACCGCGCCGGTACGGCCACGCTTCTTCGACGTTCACGGAAGCCCCGATTGGCGGGGTGCTCCGGATAACCAGAAGGAGACTTTCAATGGCTAAGACCACCAAGAAAAATGCCCCCACCGACCACGTGATCTATGTGCGCGGAGAGTTCATCGGTGACGACGGCAAAAAGCACCTCAGCTACGGCACCATCGGCGCCGCATGGCGCGACGAGGAAGGGCAGATTGCCAGCGTGAAGCTCGACACCATCCCGGTGAGCTGGAACGGCGTCCTCTATTTCCGCCCTCGCAAAGAGGCGGAAACCACGGAAGGAGGTGCGGAGTGAGCCCTCGGGCACATCACGCAGGCGAAGCGCTCTCTGAGCGCTTCGTCCGCACCCTGGCGGCGATCGGCCGCCAACATGGCAGCCGCGCTATGTTCGGCGACTTCCTCGAACTCGCCATGTGCGCCATCCGCAAGCAGACCGTCGCGCCGGGTCCGGAGGCCGACGCGATCGGGGCGCAGTACATGCAGGTCGTGGCACGCCATCATCCGGGCGATATACGGGCGATGCCCGAATTGCTCGCGCTGGTGCAGCTCGCCGTTGGCGATGGCGGTTGCGATTTCCTGGGCGACATTGCCTCCAAGATCGGCATGCTTGAGGGTGATCGCGGCCAGTTCTTCACGCCCTATACCGTGTCACGCATGATGGCCGAGATGCTGCTTCCTGCCGAGAACCCTGTGCTTGAAGAGCGTGGTTTCATCACCTTGTCCGAGCCGGCCTGCGGTGCGGGATGCATGGTGATCGCGGCGGCCGACACGCTCACCGCCCAAGGGCTCGATATCGGCGCCTGCCTCTATGTCGAGGCGGTCGATCTATCATTGCTGGCATTCAGGATGGCGTACATCCAGCTCTCAGCTCGGGGCGTGCCTGCCCTCGTTCAGCGCGCCAACAGCCTCACGCGCGAACGGTTCGACCAGGCACATACGCCGGCGATGATCCCGTTCCTTGCCCGTCAGGGCGAGGCGTTCGAGCGCTGGCTTGAGGAAGGCCGCGAACATGCTGCACAACGCGAGCAGGAGGCTCGCAAAGGCGAGCAGATGACTCTGCTGTGATATCAGGGGTCGCACGACTGCGAGGAATGCCAACGCATTGAATGGGGGAACAATGCCTGATTTCAAGACCACATTTGAGACAGCCAAAAAATTCTCCGACTACTTGGCCTTCCATGTCCGATTATTCTTCGTCTGGTCGATTGCGCAGGTGGCTGCGGCTATACCTGTAAAAAATATGCTGGCGGCATTTGATAAGAACGTAAAATACAGTGCGTGGGATTATAAGCTAGAAATAGCCATAGCGGTCCTGTTTCTTATATACGCATTCGTGATGCTTTTTCATATTATTAAGGTCGGTGTCGTTTATATAAACACCAGAATGCGACCTCTATTTGGGTATCCCATTTCGGCCGCATTTATCATGGTGAAGATGATTGGCATTACTGCTATACTATATTATGGCACCCTGCAGATATTGCGTGCATTTGATTTGACGCCCCAAGTCGCCGAATGTGCGCTTCAGGAATACCTAGCGCAGACAAATTATCGGTGGACCCCCAAACGGCCGGATTATTGTCCTCCGCCAAGGAATCGCTAGTTTTCAGCAGAGCGGGGCATCCTCCGCGTTGCGGGTCGGGCTGTCGTGAAGCCGTCGGTACGGAGTAGTCGTTGGAGCGGTAGCGCACCAGCGCCGTCGATGAGACCCGTCCGGCGCGCTTCTCGCACGCTTCCAGCGGCACGGCCGGCAAAGGACGCAATGCTGCGAGATCGGCCGTGAGCCGCTCTCCGATCGTTCCTGCATGCCGTCCGGCCCGCTCGCACTGCCGGAGCCGGCATCGCTTGGCCAACCTGGCGTTCAGCACCTCGAAGCTCGCCGCCCTCGGGATCGGCGTCATGAAGTTCGAGCGGGCGTACTTCACAAGCCCCTCGACCTTGCCCTTGTCGTTGCCCTTGCCGGGACGGCCGAAGCGGTCCCGAAACAGGTAATGGCTGACCAGTTCGGTGAAGGCGCGGGTTCGCTCGCGCTTGCCGTCTCCGCAGATCTTCGCCACCGCGATGCGCGTGTTGTCGTACAGGATCGACAGCGGCACTCCCTCGAAGAAGCCGAAAGCGGAGACGTGCCCATCCAGGAACGCTTCCGTCGTCTCCTGGGGATAGGCCTTCACGAAGCAGGCGTCGGACTGTGGAAGGTCCATGCAAAAGAAATGGACCTTCTGCCGAACGCCGCCGATCACCCCGACCGCTTCCCCAAAATCCACCTGCGCATGACCCGGCGGATGCACCAGCGGCACGAAGGTCTCACGCCTGCGCGCCCGGCCGACCCGCACATAGTCCTTCACCACCGTGTAGCCGCCCGCAAAGCCATGCTCGTCGCGCAGGCGCTCGAATATCCGCTTGGCCGTGTGGCGCTGCTTCACCGGCGCGCTCTGGTCCGCCTCCAGGATCGCGTCGATCACCGGCAGCAGTGGACCCAACTTCGGCTTCTCCACCGGCTTCGTTCGCGTGTAGCCCGGAGGCAGCGAAAACCGGCACATCTTCCCGATCGTCTCGCGGCTCAGACCAAAGACACGAGCGGCCTCCCGGCGGCTCTTCCCCTGGTTGAACACAAAATCCCGAACCGCCGCGTAGACCTCCACAGCGAACATCCCCGCCAACCCCAAAGGGATCAGCCTATCCAGTGGACGGGTTTTACGCCGCCCGCGCCACCACAAACGGTGGCGCCTCACTGGATGGTTTTGTCACCGCCCTGCACACGCCGGGGGAGTTGCGACGAGTCGAATTTCTGGACCCGCTCTATCGATTTGGCTGCTTCTGGCAGAATATCGGCCGCCATGCTTCCCCCGTAATTTTATCGTTTCTCCACAGTACTTTCCGGCAACTCCCGCCCGCCGTAAAGAACATTCGAGACGATGACCTCGTCGCCCTCTACTAGGAAGGCGATCGTCACGCGGCGCTCGAAACCGACAATAGCGAGACTTGGCCGGATTTCATCGTGGCGTAGGCTGCTTTTCCGGGATTGCGTGTTTAGGTGGGGGCTGTCGCAATGACGTCGGCGGGCAGCAATAATCTGACCACTCGGCCATCAGCGCTCGCCGCTTTTCGAGGGCAGTGGCGCGGCGATAGGCGCCCTCAACCCCGCCGACCGTATGAGCTAAGGCGGCCTCAGCTACCTCGCGCTCATGGCTAGTGCAATCGCCCGCCCAGTCGCGGAAGCTGGATCTAAACCCATGCGCGGTCGCGTCGACGTTCATTCGGCGAAGCAGTGAGAGAAACGCCATATTAGATAGCGGTCGGCCTTGGGACTGGCCGGGAAACACGAATCCATGTTCGTCGAATGCATGAGCACGCATTAGCTTAAGGATGTCGGCGGCACGATCTGAGAGCGGAACGACGTGCTCGCGCGACGCTTTCATTCGCTCCCCAGGAATCGTCCAGAGCCGTTGATCCAAATCGATCTCGGCCCATGAAGCGCCGAGCACTTCGGCCGTCCGAGCCGCCGTCAAAATCAGAAACTCAAAGGCGAGCGAGCCGTTGGTAATGGCCCGCGCTCTCAATTTTTTCATGAAGGCGGGGACGTCGCGATACCGAAGAGCTGTGTGATGGTCGCCGCGCGGTGCCCGTGGAAGGACGAGGGCGAGATTGCCGGCGAACCTTGCGGGATTGGGCGTCTGAGGCGGGATCAGCGACTGTACGCGGGCAGCGTCGAGAATCGCTTCGATCCGACGCCGCACCTTTTTGGCAGTCTCCTGCTTAGCAACCCAGATAGGCGCGAGCACGGCTTGGACGTGATCGAGGCGGATATCGTCCACGGGCATGGTCAGCAACGTGGCAGCGTGGTGCTCGATCGACCACAGCCAGTTCGCTTCAGCGCGACTGTCCCTCCACGTCGCCTTGCGCTCGGCGATGTACTTTTTGGCAAAGTCACCGAACAGAACGCACTGAGTCGGGGACCCGGCTGCCTCCTGGGCAATTCGTGCGGCGGATCGGTGGGCGGCTTTCTCTGCAACAGGATCGCGGCCTGAGGCAACGGCAGTCCGAATTTCCGCAGCGCGCTTACGTGCGTCGGCGAGGGAGAGGCCGGCAGGGCCCGCTGAACCCAGTCCCATCTCCCTACGCCTGCTGGCTTGGCTGTAGAAAACAACCCACTGCCGTGACCCGCCTGTGGCGACCACGCAATAAAGTCCGCCACCGTCGCTATGGCGCCCCCTTGGGCAGCGAAGCGATTGCCGGTTGCCTCAAGATATTGATTTGGCGCGCCATCCGGACCTACCAAGGTGAGATAGTGGGATAAAACCCCATCCGGATAGTGGGATCAACTCGTATCCCTCGATTTATCCCACCAACGGGAAGACACCACACGACACCTCGCGAGCACTCGCGAAACGAGAAGAGCAGGTAAGGCATAGCGATATCAACGCCTTATGAGGCGCGATGAACGGAGGTGTAACGTGAAGACAGAGGAGAGTGGTGCCCAGAGCTGGAATCGAACCAGCGACACTGCGATTTTCAGTCGCATGCTCTACCAACTGAGCTATCTGGGCGCCGGGGATGCGAAAGCCGCATCCCTGTTGGTGGGCGCGGTATAGCCAGTGACGGCGGGGCTGTCCAGTCGCTTCGTCGGCTTTCCGGTCACGATCCGGTTGCCGCAGTGGGGCGCCCCACCCCGCTGCCGAGCGACCGCCGCAAAAGCTGCGCGAAACCGCGCCGCGACGGCTTGTCAAAGCGGCCGGCCATCGGGCATAGAGCATCCAACGGAGACGTGGCCGAGAGGCTGAAGGCACTCGTTTGCTAAATGAGCATACCCCACAAGGGTATCGAGGGTTCGAATCCCTCCGTCTCCGCCACTCCTAAGTCCTTGATTCTATTGGTCAAAAAGCCGCCCGCACGGGGATTGTACCCACTCGTGTACCCGGACGCGCGCCATGCATCTGACCTATCGCCCGAGCGGCTGGCGATTCCAAATCAGGATTCCCCGCGATCTTGAAGCGCTCATCGGCACCTCGCCGATTCGTTTGAACATCGGCCCCCTGGCCAAGCGCCGTGCAGCCCGCGTCGCACGTTTACTGGGGGGCACGCCGAGGCGCTGTTCATCGCGTGCCACACGGGAGCACGCATGACGAAAGACGAGCTGATCGCAGAGCTACAGCGCATGCTGATCAGCGCGCTGGACGCCGCCGACCATGTCAAACGGCAGGCCGACCGGCGGCAGGCGCGGGAGTTGAATGCCCTCGTCGAAGCCGCCATGATCGCCCGCGAGCGCGGTCGCACGACGCCCTGGATGTTTGGTCCCGGAGACTCGGGACGCCATTCTGAGCCCAGAGGTTGAGAACGCCTGCCGACGGCGGTCAGGCGGCTATTGGCTCATCGATGGTGCCGCTCTCAGAAGCTGACTCTCAACTGGGCTGTGCCGCCCATGTGGCGCGTGTGCGCTGCGATTTCGGCGTCAACTCGCATGCCGAGGCTCATGCTGGAGCTGAGCTTGATATCGGCCCCAGCCGCGAGGAGGGCCGTATTGCGGCCCGGCCTCGCGCCGGTGACGCTGAAGCTGGCGCCGGCCAGCCCGTTGATCGAGGCGGTGAGGTCGGCGTCGCGCTGGTGGTAGGCCGCCCAGGCGGCGCGGACGAAGCCCGTCGCGGGCGTGGCGCCGGCCATCATACGGCCATCGAGCTGCAGGCCGAGCTCGCTCCGGCTGGTGGTGTCGGAGCGCCGCGCCAGCGTCAGCATGCCGGCACCCGCGCCCGTCCCATCGCGCTCGATGGCAGCAGGGCTGCTCGCCCGGACCAGCTGGAAGGCGGCCAGCGGCGAGAGCGTGATGCCGCTCCAGCTCATGACGGGCAGGCTCGCCTCGATCCGGCCGCTCCAGGCCTGGGTCACATAGGAGGCGGCCACGCCGGTGCGGCCGAGCGCGGGAATCGCGCGATGAGTGTCGGTATCGAGACGGGCATAGCCGAGCGCGGCGGCGAGATTGACCGTGCCGAGCGTGGTGCGTCCGTAGAGCCCGGCCTGGAAGACATCGGCCCTCGCCTCGCCGAGCCCACCCGAAAGCGAGGCGCGCGACTGGCCGCCGGCGACAGCGAGACCCGCGACCGTGTTGGAGTCGAACCTGACATCGGCTCCGGCCGCGACATGACCTTCGGAGAGGTTGCGGCTCGCCGAGCCCGCGACCCGGTCGCCGTCAGTGCGCCCGGTCGAACCGAATGTCGCGCCCCAGAGCGAGAAGCGCGCCGGGTCGAAGCGCGCCCGCCCCGGCCCGTCCTGCCGCGACGGCAGGTCGGCTGTGAAGCCGGCCGCACCGCCGGGGCCGCCCGAGGCGCCCGCGAGCCTGCCGGCGCCCGATCCGTCGAGCATGGTGTGGAGGAACTGCCCCGCGGCACTGTTGGCCATGGCGGGGGCAGCGGTGTGGGCCTCGCCCGAGAGCTGGTTCACGGCAGCGGGGATGGCGGCCGCCGGCAGATTGTAGATCGCAAACAGCGCAGACGGGTCGGCGCCGCCGACCACGGCCCGGTCGATGCCCTGTGCCACCGCATAGGCATTGGTCCATTGGCCGGAGCCTAGCCCCAGGGTTGCAGGGGCCGCGGCCACGGCGGCGATCGGCGCGGGATCGGCAACGATCAGTGCCAGCGGCTTTGGCGTCAGAGTCAGTTGCACGTCGGTTGCGGTATAGGCGACGCCGGTGGTGACGCCGTCGCCGAAGGACCCGGTCGTATCGACGGAGCCGAAGGAACCGTTGCGCCCGCCCTGGGCCGACAGCAGCGTGTAGGGTGTGCCAAACAGATAGGCGCCGCCGAGCGGGACGATCCGCAGCGTGCCGGCGAGCGCGGCCGTCCCGGTCACGTTGATCCGGTCGGAGATCGCACCCTGCACCTCGGCGACATAGACCGAGCTCGCGCCCAGCGTCAGATTGCCGTTGACGGTGAGCGTGCCCGGTGAATTGCCGGGCGAGAGCGTGCCGTTGACCGTCAGCGAGGGCAACTGCCCGGAGCCGCCGATGGTCGCGCCCGCCGCGACCGTCAGCCCCGACGAGGCCGTGATGGCGCCATTGACCACCAGCGTCCCGCCGTTGACTGTGGTCGCGCCGGTGTAGCTGTTGCTGCCCGTCAGGGTCAGGATCCCAGTTCCGGTCTTGGTGATAGCCCCGCCGGCGCCCGAGATCGTGCCGGCGAATGTCGTGCTGGCATTGCTGCCGCCGATCGACAATCCCTTCGCGCCGAGAATGATCTCGCTGGTCGCGCTCGCGCTCGCCAACGAGCCGACAGCGAAGGCTGCGGAGCCGAGGCCGGAGATGTCGACCTTGCCATTTCCGGTGAAGCTGAGCGCTGCGGTTCCGCCGGCGACAAAGCCTGTCACCGTGATCGATCCTCCTGCCGATGTCGCGATCGTGGCGTTGCCGAGGCTCGCGCCTCCGGACAAAGATATCTGGCCGGCATTGGCGATGGCCGTGTTGTCAAGAGACGCGCCCCCTCCAAGAGAGATGATGGCTCCTGCATCGTTGTTGACGACTGCACCTCGGACGACGCCAATACTAGTGAGCTGTAGCGTTCCCCCAGCCCGATTATTGATGGTTGCGCTCCCGCCTTGAACGACGAATCCGCCGTCACTGATGCCCAGCACGACACCATTGCCGATTCCGAACACATAATCCCCGCTGAGGACGCGGATACCGTAGGGGAAAATCGACCCCGTGATGTCAATCGCTGTGAGGTTCGAGGCGTCGAACTCGGCGATCCGGGCGTTCACTGGCGCAGTCCCACTGACCCAGTTGCCTCCGTTGCTGTAAACGCCGTCGACCGGGACCGCCTTCCAGGTCTCCACGACCTGAGCCATCGCCTCGCCGCCGGTCACGGCCAGCGCGATCAGCGAAACACTGCCGAAAAGCGCGGCGCGGGCCTTGCCGACCTGGCGCATGCCGCGCCCCGAAACCTGTCTCATAGCCATTCCGAGGCGGTCCCCACCGTCAACCCTGCGGGCGAGCGCCCGCGCCGGCCGCGCATCGTCCTGGAACGCACGGCCCGCCTTTCTTCAGGGCAGCGGCATGGCTGACGCCACGTCATTTCGACGAACCGGGCAGGATTGTCGACGAACCGGGCAGAGCTCCGCAGACAGGCTCACCGAGACCGCGCTAGAGAGACCGCAATGAACCCCACACGCATCAGCCGGGGTCACGAAGGGATGGGGCAACCGCAGTGACGGCGACGGGCAGATGGCGCTATCCCGGCGACTGGTCGGCCGATCTCGTCGCGCTCGTCATCCTGACGATCTACGGCACCTTCATCCGCACGCCGCTCTATGGCGGCGTCGACCGCGCCATGATCGTCTCCATTCTGCTGGAGCCGTTCGCCTGCCTGATCGCGATCGGCCTCAGGCTGGTCTTTCGCCGGCTGGGCTTCGACACGGGGCTGACGCCCGGCACGGTCGGGCTCGTCGCGCTGCTCAGCATGGCCGGCGCGTTGTGCCAGTCGGCGTTCGCCAAGCTCGTTCTGGCGACGGGCGGCTGGGCGGTGGCGAGCTGGAGCCCGGGCCAGAGCTGGGCGCTGCCCTTCGCCTATTACACCTTCATCCTGCTGAGCTGGAGCCTCGCCCATCTCTGGGCGGCCGCCCAGCTCGAGGCGGCGACAGCCCGCCAGCGCGCCATGGCGGCCGAGACCGAGGCGCTGCGCAACGAGCTGCAGCATCTGCGCCACCAGCTCGATCCGCATTTTCTGTTCAACGCCCTCAACGGCATCGATGCCGAAATTCCCGTCCATCCCGACCGGGCCAGCGAGATGGTGCGCGAACTGGCGGATTTCCTGCGCTATTCACTCGACCACCGCGATCTCAAGCCGGTGACGCTCGCGGCCGAGGTCGCGGCGATCCGCGCCTATCTCGAACTGCAGAAGGCGCGTTTCGGCGATGATCTCGACTTCCGCATCGAGGCGGCGCCACCTGCGCTGGCGCGATCGACGCCCGGCTTCCTGCTGCAGCCGCTCGTCGAGAATGCGATCAAGCATGGGCTGAGATCGGGCAGGAGACCCCTGCTGATCGAGATCGGCGTCGTCATCGACGGCGAGCACATCAGCATGCGTGTCACGAGCCCGGGCACCTTGCGGCCGGACTGGCGCGTCGCGGGGACGCCCGGCGTCGGTTTGGCCGTGCTGCTTCGGCGGATCGAACTGCACTATCCGAACGGGCATCAATTCACGCTGGTGCAAGCGGGCGACCACGTCGTCGCCGAACTCCGGCTATCGGGGCTGCCATGCCTGACGTGATCCTGGTCGATGACGAACCCCTGGCGCGCCAGGGCCTGCGTACGCTTCTGGCCGCCCATCCCGATGTCAGGATCGTCGGCGAGGCCGGATCGGCATCGCAGGCACGCGCCCTGATCGACGCCGCGCGGCCCGACGTCATCTTCCTCGACATCGAGATGGCGGATGCCACCGGCCTCGACCTCGTCCGGACTCTGGAGCGACCGCCCGCGATCATCTTCGTGACCGCCCATGCCGACTACGCTGTCGAGGCGTTTGCGGTGCAGGCCACGGATTATCTCCTCAAGCCCGTCAGGCCGGAGCGCCTCTCGGCGGCGCTGGCGCGGCTTCCGCCCGCACTCGGCTCGCCCAACGGGCCGGGCGCGGTCGAAAATGCGGTGTTGCGCGTCAGATCCCGACAGCGCGCCCTGTTGCTTCGGCCTGCGGCGCTCGTGGCGCTCGTGGCCGAGCGAGATTACACGCGCATCGTCCCGGCCCATGCGACGCCGATGCTGGTCAAGCAGTCACTCGGCGAACTCGACAAGTCGCTGCCGCATCCGCCCTTCCTCAAGCTGGGCCGTTCGCTCGTCGTGAACGGCCAGCGGCTGATCGAAGTCCAGCACATCGACAGAGGCGAGACACGGCTGTTCTTCGACGGGCACGACGGCCCGATCGTCCTCGGCCGTGCGGCAACAGGCGTTTTCAGGAAGTCGCAGCTTGCAGGGACTCAAGACAGGGTCTGATCCCGAGAGGCATGAGCGGCCTCGGCGGCATGTTGCGGTGGGACCTGTGCCGCCCTGGAAACGATTGCGCCGATCGCAGTGACAGAGGCCTCCACCAGTCTTCCGCGGGAAGAACGTCTCAGCCGCTCCGTCGCCTGTTTGCTATCGCGCTGGATCGAGGTGGCACGAAGACCGTCTGCTTTTTAGCAGAGTCGCAATCTCAGCAGGTGCTTCCTCAAGGTGTCGCTGCGGCGCCATCGTCATGAGGCGCCCCGGTCAGGCCTCGCGGCGAGGGTTCAGAACGTCGCGCAGATGATCGCCGACCATGTTGATGGCCACCACGGTCAGCAGCAAAGCGAGGCCGGGATAGAAGCTGATCCAGAACTTGCCGGAGAGCATGTACTGGTAGCCGTTGGCGATCAGCATGCCGAGACTCGGCTCGGTGACGGGGACGCCCAGGCCGAGGAAGGACAGCGTCGCCTCCAGCGCGATGGCGCGCGCGACCTGCACCGTGGCGATGACCAGCAGCGGCGTCGTGCAGTTCGGCAGCAGGTGCCGGAAAAGGATGCGCGCTCCCGAAGCTCCCATCGCGGTGGCCGCCTCGATATACTCCTTGCGGCTCTCGGTCAGGGCGCTGGCCCGGGCCGTTCGCGCATAGGTCGCCCACTCCACGATCACCAGAGCCAGCACGACATTGGCGATGCCCTTGCCGAGAAAAGCGAGGATCATCAGGGCGATCAGGATGGCGGGGAAGGACAGCTGCAGGTCCACGAGGCGCATGATCGTCGCCTCGATCCGGCCGCCCGCATAGGCTGCGAAGAGGCCGAGCATGGCACCGATCGCGGCTGCGACAACGGCGGAGGCCAGCCCGACGAAGAGGGAGATGCGCAGCCCGTAGAGGATCGCCGACAGCATGTCGCGGCCCTGGTCGTCGGTGCCGAGCCAGTGGGTCATGCCCGTCGCCGCGACCGAGCCCGGCGGCAGGCGCCCGTCGAGAATGTCGAGCTGGGTCAGGTCATAGGGGTCCTGCGGCGAGATCCAGGGCGCGAGGATCGCGACCCCGACGATCACCAGCAGAAGGGCCAGTCCAAAAAGCGCCATTCGCGAAGCGGCGAAGGCGCGCGCGAAGCGCCGCAGCGGCGTCACAGGGACGACGGGCAGCGTCGAGGCCACATCGCTCATCGGCCCATCCTCACGCGCGGGTCGAGCACCGTATAGAGGCAGTCCACTACCAGATTGATGAAGACGAAGAGCAGGACGATGATCATCAGATAGGCGACGATCATCGGTCGGTCGAGAACATGGATGCTGTCGATGATGAGCTTGCCCATGCCCGGCCAGGCGAAGATCGTCTCCGTCACCACAGAAAAGGCGATGACCGAGCCGAATTCGAGGCCGATGATGGTGATGACCGGGATCATGATGTTGCGCAGCAGATGGCGGCGCAGGATCATGCCTTCCGGCAGGCCCTTGGCGCGGGCCGTTCGGATATAGTCCTGCGGCAGGATCTCGCGGGTCTCGGCCCGCACGAGGCGCATCACCAGCGAGATCTTGAACAGCGCGAGGTTGAGTGCCGGCAGGACGAGATGCTGCAGGCCGTCCAGCGTGAGGAACGACCAGGAGACGCCGAAGAGTTCGCGCGTCTGCCCGCGCCCACCCGAGGGGAGCCAGCCCAGCTGGACCGCGAAGACCATGATGAGCAGCAGACCCACCCAGAAGCCCGGCAGCGAGAATCCGAGGATCGAACCCGTCATGATCGCCTTGGCCAAGGGCGAGCGCGGCCTGACGCCGGCATAGAGCCCCAGCGGGATGCCGATCGCGATCGCCATCAGCATCGCGGCGAAAGCCAGTTCCAGCGTCGCCGGCATGCGCTGCAGGATCACCTTCAGGGCGGGTTCATTGTAGACGAAGCTGCGGCCGAGATCGCCCTGCAGCGCCCCTTTGAGAAAGGACAGATACTGGACCCAGAGCGGCCGATCGAGCCCGAAGGCCGCGATGGTGCGCAGCCTCTCACCCTGGTCGGCGTCCTGCGAGATCAGCGTCTCGACCGGATCGCCGATGACGCTGATGCCGACGAAGACGATCACCGTCATCGCCAGCACCACGAAGCCGGCCTGCAGCAGCCTGCGGAGGAACCAGGCGCTCATGGCGTGCCCCGGCCGGCATCCGCATGCGGCCCTCTGGATCTGAGGAGACGGAGCGTCATCGGCCAGCCTCGCGGACGGGAGCCTGCATTCATCAGCGACCGACTTTATGTCCGGAGCGGTCGAGATCGAAACAGCCGGCGACGCTGCGGCTGAGATCGCTCTTCTTGATGCGCTGGGTCGGGGTCTTGGGGAACTCCTCGATCCCCTCGATATAGCGCGGGATCTGGAAGTACGGCATGCGCGATTCGCACCAGCGGATCAGGTCGATCGGATCGGGCGTGCGACCGGGCGCGGACCGGATGAAGAGCTTGAGATCGTCGTCGCCCATCTCGCTGGGGACGCCGATCAAGGCGCATTCCTCGACGTCGTCATGAGTCAGGACGATGCGCTCGACCTCCCAGGCGGAGATGTTGACTCCGCGCCGGCGAACGCTGTCCTTCTTGCGGCCGGAATAGAAGAGAAACCCGTCCTCGTCGCGGCGCGCGAGATCGCCGGTCGAGAACCAGCCATCCCGCATCAGGTCGGCGCTGGCCTGCTCCATCCTGAAATAGCCCTTGAAGGCGAGCCCGGCCTCGAGCGGCTTGACGACGATCTCGCCGGGTTCGCCGGTCGCGACCTCCTGCCCGTCCTCGCCGAGCAGGCGGACTTCGTAGAAGGGCAAGGGCCGCCCGCAGGAGCCCAGCCGCCCTTCCGGATTGATGGTGACGAAGGTGGTCATCTCGGAGAGGCCGTAGCCCTCGCGCAGGACGACGCCGAAACGCTCCTCGAAGGCGCGCCAGACATCGAGCGGGCAACCGCCCCCCCAGGCCATGCGGACCTTGTGCTCACGGTCGAGCGGGCTCGCCGGCTGCTTGAGCAGCAGCGGCAGGACGCCACCGAGATAGTGGATATGGGTCACGTCATAGCGTCGGACCTGCTCCCAGAACCGCGAGGCGCTGAATTTCTCGACCATGGCGAGGGTGATCGGCTCCATCAGCGCCGCGATCAGGACAGCGACGCCGGCGCCGTGATGCAGCGGTTCCCAGAGCAGGAAGACATCGCCGTCCTTCGCGCCGGTCAAGGCGAGCGTCCCCATCGGCCCGGCCCGCAGGCTGCGGTCGCTCTTGAGCACGCCCTTGGGCTCGCCCGTGGTTCCCGAGCTCGGCGTGATCGCGATGATGTCGTCTGCCTCGACGGCGACGGTGGGGCGTTCCGGCGATCCTGCTGCGATCAGGCCCTCGAAATCCCCCGACGCCGTGCCGCCGCGCCAGACCAGGCGCAGCCCGGGCAGCCGCTCGACGATCGGGGCCAGCGCCTCTCCATAGTCCTGGTCGGCAATCAGCGCGTGGGGCTCGAAGCGGTCGAACACGAAATCGAGGGACGCCGCCTTGAGGTGAACATTGACCGGGATCCGGACGAGGCCGGCCTTGGCGAGGGCGAAGATCGCGACGACATGATCGGGGTGACTGGGCAGCATCAGCGCCACGCGGTCCCCCTTGCGGAGGCCTGACTCCAGCAGCGCATTGGCGAGACGGTTGATGCGCTCGTCCAGCGCGCCGATCGTCCAGGACTGATCGTGAAAGCGGCAATAGACATGGGCCGGATCGCGCCGTACCCGCGCGTCCCAGAGCTGGGCGATGGTGGTCTCGTTCGTCTTCATGGGTTCGCCCGTCTCGCCCGGCCGGTCATAAACCGTGGCAATTTCATATTGTCTGTCAATAATGACAATTGAATATTGATATTCTGTGGGCGATGGTGTCAAGCCTCGCCCGTCGAGGATCGCTGAGGAACCGAGTGCCATGCCCGATATCGAGAGCGAGCGCCGCGGCGCCGTCGCCATCATCGCGATCAACCGCCCAGCCAAGCGCAATGCCCTGAACGGCGAGGCCTGGCGCGCCTTGGGCGCGGCCTTCAGTGCCCTGCGCGGCGACGACGGCGTCCGCGCGATCATTCTCACTGGCCGGGGCGGCGCCTTCTGCGCGGGCGACGAGATCGGCGCCTTCGCGGCGGTTCGGGACGATCCGGCGGCACGGCAGCATTACTGGGACGGCATCATGGCCTGTTATGCGGCCGTGTCGGCGTCGACCGTTCCGGTCATCGCCGCCGTGAGCGGCCCTTGCGTCGGCGGCGGCTGCACGCTCGCGCTGCGGGCGGATTTTCGGATTGCCGACGCGACCGCCCGCTTCGGCGTGCCACCGGCCAAGCTCGGCCTCGTCTATCCGGCCGAAAGCACCCAGCTCCTCGCCGCCACGGCAGGACTCACGATGGCGCGGCGGATGCTCTACACGGGCGAGCTGATCGGGGCGGAAACCGCCCTCGCCTGTGGCCTCGTCTCCGAGATCGTCGCCGACGATGTCGTGGAGGCGGCGCTGCGCCTGGCCGAACCCGTCATCGCCAATGCCCCGATCTCGGTGCGCGCGGCGAAGCTCGCCTGCGACGCGATCCAGCAGGGACGGCTGGCTCAGGCGGCGGCCGAGATCGGCCGGCTGTCGGACCTCGCCGACCGCAGCGACGACTACCGCGAGGGCGCGCGCGCCTTCGCCGAGAAGTGCCGTCCCGTCTTCACCGGCCGCTGAACCCAGCCAGGAGAGCCCGCCATGACGCGCGTGATGGTCCCTGACGATGCCAATGTGTTTGGCGCCCTTTTCGATGGCACCCTGCCCCAAGAGCGGATCTTTCTCGAAACGTCCGACGGGCGCGTGGTCCGCCAGGGCGATGTGCCGGAGGCGACCGCGCGCCTCGCCGCGCTCCTGGCGGCGCAGGGCGTCGGCAAGGGGCGCCTCGTGGGTGCGATCCTGGAGAAGTCGCCCGAGGCGATCCTGCTCTATCTCGCCGTCTGCCGTCTCGGGGCCGTCTACCTGCCGATCCATATCGGCCTGACCGATGCCGAGATCGCCCATATCATCCGCGATGCCGAGCCCCGGCTGGTGGTCTGCGACCCGGCTCGATCGGCTGCGGTCGAAGCAGCCGGTGCGGCACGCATCCTGACGCTCGCCGCCAGCGGATCGGGCAGCCTGACGGCGCAGAGCCGCGAACTGCCCGGGTTAACCGCGCTGGCCCCCGTGTCGCCGGACGAGCCCAACGCGATGGTCTACACCTCGGGCACCACCGGACGGCCGAAGGGGGCGCTGCTCTCCGCCGGCGCCGTGATCTGGAACGCGCGATCGCTCGCGGCCTGCTGGGAGATCACGCCGGACGACGTGCTGCTCCACGCCAACCCCATGGCCTACGGACTGTTCGGGACGACGACGCCCGCCATGGCGGGCGGCGCGGCCATGATCCTGCTGCCGAAGTTCGACACCGATGCCGTCATCGCGACGCTGCCGCGTGCCACGATCTTCGCCGGCGTGCCGACCTATTACAGCCGGCTGATGGCCGACCCCCGGTTCGACCGCGCGCTGTGCTCCCGCATGCGCCTGTTCGTCACGGGCTCCGCGCCCATGCGCGCCGACGCCTTCGAGGCCTTCGCCGAGCGCAGCGGGCACCGTTTGCTCGATCGGTACGGGCTGACGGAGGCGCTGATCGCGACCTCAAACCGCGTCCGGGACTGGCGCGGCTGCGACAGTTCCGGCCCGCCGCTGCCGGGATCGGCTCTGCGTATCGTCGACGGCGAAGGCCATGAGGTGCCCGCCGGGACGGTGGGCATGATCGAGCTTCGGCAGCCCCATCCCTTCCTCGGCTACTGGCGCGACGCGGCGAAGACGCAGGCCGCCTTCCGCGACGGCTGGTTCGTCACGGGCGATTTCGGGCGGGTCGATGCCGAGGGTTTCGTGAGCGTGCTCGGCCGCGGAGCCGACCTGATCATTACGGGCGGGCTCAACGTCTATCCCAAGGAGGTCGAGGTCGAGCTCAACGCCTTGCCGGGCGTCGCCGAGAGCGCCGTCATCGGCGTGCCGCATCCCGATTTCGGGGAGGCGGTGATGGCGGTCGTCCAACTCGCCGATCCCGCGGAAGCCTTCGACGAGGCGGGCGCGGTGGCGGCGCTGCGGGCGACCCTGTCGGGCTACAAGGTGCCCAAGCGCGTTGTGGCGCTGGCCGAGCTGCCGCGGAACACGCTCGGCAAGATCCAGAAGAACCTGCTGCGGCAGCGTTTCCTCGGCGCTTTCGACAGTGCGACCGGGCCTTGAGGGTCCGGCCGAAGCTGTTACATCTGCCGCCGCAGGACAGGAACGAACACACTATGGCGCCGCCGCCGACGAAGACCGAGATGGCGCCGCTGGCGACCGCCGAGGACGCCTTGCCGACACCGCCCGGCATCGATGAGCGTCTGTTCGTGGCCTCCGTCGCCAAGGCGATGAAGGTGCTCGAGGCGTTCGACCGGACCTCGACCAATCTCAGCCTGTCGGACATCGCCATCCGCACCGGCCTCGGCCGCAGCGCCTCGCAGCGCTTCATCTACACGCTGGAGCGGTTGGGCTATCTCGACCGCGACGAACCGACCAAGCGCTACGCGCTGTCGCGCAAGGTTTTCCGCTTCGCGCATCAGGCGGCCTCGTCCAATATCGGGCTGGAGGCAGCCTATCCGGCGATGCGGGAACTGGCCGAGCAGACGCGCGAGACGATCTCCTGGGTCGAGGTGGACGGGGCCGAGATCGTGATCATCGCGACGGTGCCGAGCACGCACATCTCCTCGGTGAACCTGCCGGTCGGGACGCGCTTTCCGGCGCTGTCCTCGTCCTCCGGGCAGATGCTGCTCGCTCATTCAGCCCCGAGCCATGTCGAGAAGGTCTGGGCGGCCTCCCACCCTTCCGTGCCGCAGCGGACCAAAGCCGCCAACGCAGCCGAGATGATGCGGATTCTCGAGACCGTGAAAGGGATCGGCTTCGCCGTGACCGAGAAGAACATGGAGCAGGGCAGCATTTCCGTCTCCGCGCCCGTGCATGACCGCGCAGGCCGGGCGATCGGCGCCATCAATCTCTCGACGCTGACGACGCGCTATGATCGCGCCTCGGCGATCCGCGACCTCGCTCCCGTCGTCGCCCGCGCCGCACTCAAGGCGACCGAGACGCTCATCTCCTGACCTTACGGCATCATGCGCGCCAGCCGCCGCCGCTCCGGCGCGGTGGCCGATGACCTGTGCCCGGTTCCAGACCGGAGCGCTCAACGAGCCATGCTTGACACCCGCATAAAATCGTACTCAAATATTCGTTATTGACATACAATAAAGAGGGAAACGGCATGCACGGCCTCATGAAGCACCCTTCGCGCCTTGTCCTCGCCACGGGCCTGCTGCTCTGCCTGGCGGCGCCTGCCGCTCTCGCCGAGAAGCTGACGCTGGGCATCGGCGGCTCGGTCAACTCGATCGACCCGCATTTCTACAGCACCACGCCCAACAACCTCGTCGCCTTCCATGTCTATGACCGGCTGGTCCACCGCAGCGCCGACGGCAAGCTGACACCGGGCCTGGCGACCGAGTGGCGCTCGGTTGCCCCCACCGTCTGGGAGTTCAAGCTGCGCGAGGGCGTGACCTGGCATGACGGCAAGCCCTTCACCGCCGAGGATGTCGCCTTCACGCTCAAGCGCGCCCTCGACGTGCCCAACAATCTCGGCGGCTTCGCCGGCATCATCCGCCCGATCACCAAGGCCGAGGCCGTCTCGCCGAGCCTGATCCGCCTGACCACTGCCAGCCCGGTGCCGAACCTGCCGAGCGACATGACGCGGCTGGCCATCGTCTCGCGGCACGCCGGAACCGATGCGACCACCGCCGACTACAACAGCGGCAAGGCCGCCATCGGCACCGGCCCCTTCAAGCTCGTGACCTATGTCCCGGGCGAGCGCGTCGAATTCGCGCGCAACGACGCCTGGTGGGGACAGAAGCCGGCCTGGACGACGCTGACGATCCGGCTGATCCCGAACGTCGCCGCCCGCACGGCCGCTCTGCTCTCGGGCGACCTCGACCTGATCGACACGCCCTCGGCGAGCGACTTGCCGCGCCTCGAGAAGACGCCGGCCATCTCCGTGGCCTCCGTCGCGGGGATGCGAGTGAATTACGTGGTGCCGATGGTCAAGCCGGCGGAAGACGCTCCGCCCGTGACCGACAAGAAAGGCGTCAGGCTCGATCCCTCGCCGCTGGCCAATGCGAAGGTGCGCGAGGCGCTGTCGCTCGCCATCAACCGCACCGGCATCGCCGAGCGCATCCTGCTCGGCACCGCGACCCCCACGGGACAGTGGCTGCCGGCCGGCATCCTGGGCCACGACCCGAAGACGCCCGTTCCGGCCTATGATGTCGAGAAGGCCAAGGCGCTGCTCAAGCAGGCCGGCTTCGCCGATGGCTTCAAGCTGACGCTGTCGACCTCCAACGACCGGGTGCCCTACAGCGTCGAGGTGGCGCAGGCGCTGGCGCAGATGTGGAGCCGGATCGGCATCGAAACTGCGATCGACGCGATCCCCTTCAGCGTCTACTCGTCACGCGGCGCCAAGAGCCAGTTCGCCGCTTATCTCGGCAGCTGGAGCAACAATTCGATGGAGGGTACCGGCCTGCTGCGCGATCTCCTCGGGACGCGCGACAAGACCACCGGCTGGGGCCTCTACAACTGGTCGCAGTATTCCAACCCGAAGCTCGACGCCGTCAGTGCCGCGGCGATCTCCGAAACCGACGACGCCAAGCGCGAGGCTCTCGTCCTCGAGGCGGTCAAGCTCGTCACCGGCGATGTCGCGATCATCCCGCTCTACCACTTCAAGAACATCTGGGCGACGCGCAGCACGCTGCGCTACGACCCGCGGGTGGATGAGCTGACGCTGGCGACCGACGTCCACAAGCGATGATAAGGGGCGCAACCGGGCAGCCTTTGGAACTGGCCCGGTTGCGCACCGTTCTGCGCGACCTCATCCGGGTGGAAAGTCGCGCTGGCCACGCGCCACCACCACGTCCTGCTGGTCGAACCCAACCTCCCGATCACATCACTGGCTGACCAGATCGCGCTTGAGATGGCCCATCCCGGCGAGATCCCCCCGGCTGTGGACGGCGAGCAGACCCTATCCGGCCTGATCGGACAGACGATCAACCGGCGAGCCGGCATCAGGATGGTGCTCGTGCCCCATGCTGCGGCCGAGGGCAAAGGGAAATCCCCAGGTCGACAGGCTGGACGCCGTGCTGCCGGTCCAGAGCCGGACGAATGAGAGGCAACGGAGCCCCGCCCTCGCCGCGTCCCTGGGATTCATGAACTGCCTTGCCGCCCGCCGAGCCAAGCCTGGTCGACTCCTCGACACCTGGCGCAACACCATAGCATTCCAGCGAGCTCTGTCGTGTCGAGCCCATGGGCCGTGGTCGCGCTAAACCGCCACCGCTCGAATTTGTGAAGACCGGCGTTTTCATCCGGACCGCAGGGATCGTAGCGGCGCAAGCCGCTGAAATCGAGACGAAAACCGCGCTTCGCCGCGCGTGGCTGTCCCACGATGGGCGTCGTTCGGGACCGGCCGGCACCCTTGCCTGTCCGCCGGGCGCCACCTTTATGAGGCGGGTGTACCGGCAGGGTACGCGTCCGGGAGGCTCCTGTCTTCCCGCGGCGCGGCCCCGCCGCCTCTCGATTCTCACCAACCATGGAGACGCCGCGTTGAGCCACGATCGATCGACCCGCCGCGCCTTTCTCGCCCATGGCTGCGCGCTCGCCGGCGCGGCGCTGCTGACGGGGGCGCCCGGTCTGCTGCTGCCCGCCCGGGCGCAGGGCCTCGCCGCGACGCCGACGATGCCGGGCGGCGCGAACAACTACATCCCCGGCGCGCCCATCGTCAGCCGCATCGGCGGCGGCGGGTTCTGGATGACGGGGACCGTGCGTCGTGCGGGCGACGGCGCGCCGCTGCCCGGAGTGCGGATCCAGATCTGGGCCCACACCACGGAGGGGCGCGAGAACGACCGCCACAGCCATGGCGCCACGCTCACCGGGGCGGACGGAACCTTCCGGCTGGAGATGCCCCAGATCATCCCGGCCTTCGGGCAGGCACATGGCCACCTCGCCTATGAGGGCGACGGCTTCAAGACGGTCTTCCTGCGGCCCGTGATGGCCCGCTCGCGCGACACCAGCCTCAGCGCCCATTTCGTGCTCCAGCCGGCCTGAGCGGCTTGCCGTCAGTTCGGAGCGTTCTGATCTGGGTCGCCCTCGCCGTTGCGGTGGCGATTCCGATCGCTCTCGCGGCCGGGAGCCCGCTGCTCGCCTGGCGCGACGGCATCTATGTCGCTTCGAGCTTCGCGGGGGTGCTGGCGCTGGCACTGCTGCTCGTGCAACCGCTGCTGGCCGGCGGCTATCTGCCCGCGCTGCGGGCCCGGCGCGGCCGGCACGTTCACGTCTGGCTCGGCGCCGCTCTCGTCGCGCTGATCCTCCTCCATGTCGCGGGGCTGTGGCTGACGAGCGCCCCGGACGTGATCGACGCCCTGCTGTTCGCGTCCCCCACGCCCTTCTCGGCCTGGGGCGTCGTCGCGATGTGGGCCGCCTTCGCCACGGCTGCCCTCGCGGCGTGGCGGACCCGATTTCGCATGCCACCGCGGATCTGGCGCATCGGTCACACGACGCTCGCGGTCGTGATCGTGGTCGGCAGCGTCGTTCATGCCTGGCTGGTCGACGGGACCATGGAGCCGCTGTCGAAGGCGGCGTTTTGCCTGCTCGTGGTGCTGGCGACCGGCAAGGTCATTCTCGATCTGCGCGCCTGGAGGCTGCTCTGGCAGGCGCGGCGGTCGGCGGATCACCGGTAGACGCAGGGCAGAGGGCCGCGCGCACAGGCGCCGAGCCACTTGTTTCCTGTCGGACGTCTCACGCGCCGCGCTTTCCGGCATCGGGTTAACGGACCATCCACGCAACGGAGCGATACGCCGAGGCCAGGAAACAAAATTGCTGCAGTTGGCCCGAATCGAGAATATTCAATCCCCGACCGCGCCGATCGCGCACTCATGGACGCCCGCATGGTTTCGACCCGCACGCTCACCGCCGATCTCGTACAGCTTGCCGAGACGCCGGCCTGCCTCTCGACCGCCGGGCTGACCGGATCCCAATATCTCGCCGCCAACGCCGGTTATCTGCGGCTGATCGAGCGGGTCTGGCCGGAAATCGAGAACAAGGAGTTGCTGGCTGCCGGCTCTGCCCTCGGCAGCCCGGAGCGCGACCGGCGCCAATGGATGCTCGAGACGAACGGCTATTTCGACGCGGAGCCCGCCGAGGTGCGCTCTGCGACAGGGCGAATCATCGCCGTCGAGATCAACTCGCAGAGGGTGTGGTGCAGCGGGGTCGCCTGCGATCTCGAATATTTCATGCCTCTGCCGCCCGCGAAACCTTGCGCTGCCGGCTTCGGGGTCAGCGTCACATCGTCGCGGAGGGCGTCCTTCACCCCCAGGTTCAGCGGCAGCCTCAAATCCATGAGCGTGCTGGACAGGCACATCATGATTGGACGGATCCTGTCGCTGGCGGCCGAAGGCGCAATCCTCGCCAGGCAACTGGCGCGGCAGCCGGAGGCGAAGGAGACGCTCGGCACCATCATCGAGCGCCTGAGCGCGTATCAGGTGGTCAATCGCGCCAGCCCGACCCGGATCGGCTTCGATTTTTCCGATCTGGCGTATGAGCAGCTCGAAGAGCTGCTGCTCCGGGTCGCGGGCGACATCTGGCTGCTGATCATGGCTTGCAGCGATGCCGACATCGTCGAGATGCTGAGATTGCTGGTCGTCAAATACACCGTGCCGAGGCCGGTCCTCGTCGACTGGTGACGGGCTGTCACGCCCGTCAGCCAGGACAGCCTCTCGCATGAGCCGGTCTTCCGCGGCGGCTGACGCCTTGCGATCGTGACCACCGCTCAATGCGCGGCGACGGGGCCCGCCCCGGCGCGCAGCAGCATGCCGAACAGGTCGCGCGGCTCGTCGGGATCGGCCAGCAGGTCGAGTTCATCGTATTCGCCGGTCCGGGCGGCCTCCCCGGCGAGCCAGCGCAGGGCCGAGAAATCCTCGATCGCGAATCCCACCGAGTCGAACAGCGTGATCTGCCGCGCCTCGCGCCGGCCTTCGGCCTGCCCCGTGACGACGCGCCAGAGTTCGGTGACGGGATGGTCGGCAGCGAGCTGCTGGATCTCGCCCTCGATGCGCGTTTGTTGCGGATACTCCACGAAGATGTCGCTGCGCCGCAGGATGTCGGCATGGAGCTCGGTCTTGCCCGGGCAGTCGCCACCGACCGCGTTGATGTGGATGCCGGCGCCGACCATGTTGTCGGTCAGGATGGTGGCGTTGGCCTTGTCGGCGGTCGCGGTGGTCACGATCTGCGCGCCCAGCACCGCCTCGTCAGGTGAGCGGCAGATCGCGATCTCGAAGCCGAAGCCCGCGAGATTGTGGGCGCAGCGCGCGCTTGCGGCCGGGTCGGTGTCGTAGAGCCGCAGGCGATCCACGCCGAGGACTGCCTTGAAGGCGAGCGCCTGGAACTCCGACTGCGCGCCATTGCCGATCAGCGCCATGGTGCGCGCGCCGCGCGGCGCGAGATGCCTGGCCGCCATGGCTGAGGTGGCGGCGGTGCGCAAAGCGGTGAGGATCGTCATCTCGCTCAACAACAGCGGATAGCCGGTCGCGACATCGGCCCAGACGCCGAAGGCGGTGACGGTCTGGCGGCCGTCGCGCGTGTTAAGGGGGTGGCCGTTGACGTATTTGAAGGCGTAGTGCCGCCCGTCGCTGGTCGGCATCAGCTCGATGACGCCGTCATGGCTGTGCGAGGCGACGCGCGCCGTCTTGTCGAAGACCTCCCAGCGCCGGAAATCGGCCTCGACGCAGGCGGCGAGGTCGGTCAGCACGCGTTCGATCCCGTGCCGGCCGACGATGCGCATCATCCGGTCGACGCTGACGAAGCGGACGAGGTTGAGCTTGCGGTCCATGCTCAGTAGCTCCGCGTCGGGCGATCCAGCACGCTGCGGCCCATCAGGCTCGCGGTGAGGTCCACCATCAGCCTCGCCGTGCGGCCGCGATCGTCGAGGAAGGGGTTGAGTTCGACGAGATCGAGGCTGGCGACGCGGCCGCTGTCATGGAGCATCTCCATGATCAGGTGCGCCTCCCGGAAGGTAGCCCCGCCCGGCACGGTCGTGCCGACGCCCGGCGCGATATCGGGATCGAGGAAATCGACGTCGAGGCTGACATGGAGGATGCCGTCCTGCGCCTCGACCTCATCGAGGAAGCGCCGCAGCAGCACGCCGACGCCGTTCTCGTCGATCGCGCGCATGTCGTGCACATGCACGCCGCTGCCGGCGAGGACCCGCCGCTCCGCCGCATCGACGCTACGCAGCCCCATCATGCAGACCCGCGAGGGATCGAGCGCCGCCGCCAGCGGCGGAAAGGTCCCGGCGAAACCGGGGAGACCGAGCGCATAGCCCATCGGCACGCCATGGAGATGGCCGCTCTCCGTCGTCGCCAGCGTGTGGAGGTCGGGGTGGGCGTCGAGCCAGAGCACGAAGAGCTTGCGGCCGTCCTCGCTCGCGCGGCGGGCATGGCCGGCCAGCGTGCCGGCCGCCAGGCTGTGATCGCCGCCCAGCACGATGGTCAGGCCCTGCGCGCCGGTCTCGTAGACGGCCTGCGACAGCGCCTCGGTCCAGGCCACGATCTCGGGCAGGCCGTGCAGCGCGGGGTTGGCGTGGGTCAGGTCCCGTCGCGGCGCCGGGACGAGGTTGCCGCGGTCGATGACGGTGTGGCCGAGCGACTGCAGGGCCGGGCCGATGCCGGCGGCGCGGAAGGCGCTGGGCCCCATGTCGCAGCCGAGCCGCCCGGTGCCGTCCTGGACCGGAGCGCCCAGCAGAATGCAGGTTGTCTGTCTCATGCGTGCTCGCCTCCCTGCAACGAGGTTAGGGCGCGGCGATGGCGGGATGAACCCGCCAGATTGGCATGGATGACAAGCCATATTTCCGTTATGGAAAGGCCAACTGCTCAGAATGAACAATCATCGATGGACGAGCTCGACCAGCGCCTGATCATGCTGCTGCGCCGGAACGGCCGTCGCGGGGTGTCGGATCTCGCGCTCGAGCTCGGCGTGTCGCGCGCCACGGTCAGGGCGCGCATCGAGCGCCTCGAACAGGCCGGCGAGATCGTCGGCTACACGGTGATCCTGCGAGCGGACGCGGTCTCCGCCCCCGTGCGCGGCATCACCCTGATCGAGGTCGAGGGGCGCGCCAAGGACCGTGTGGTCGCGGCGCTGACGGGCTTCGCCGAGGTCACGGCGATCCACACGACGAGCGGCAAATGGGACCTCGTCGCGGAACTCGGCACCGACAGCCTGACCGCCCTCGACGGGGTCCTGACGCGGCTGCGCCTGATCGCCGGCATCGCGGCCTCGGAAACGCATCTGCTGCTGGCGACGCCGCGCAGCAGCCGGGCGGGGCTCGGGCCGCTCGCCCAGCGCTGAAGATGGGAGCGTCCGGAGTACGCGGCCCCGACGCCGGCAGCGTCGGGGCCGCGGGAGGATCCCGTTCGACGTGATCAGGCGGGCAGGACGACGACCTTCGTCTTCACCGGCGTCTGGTCGTAGAGGTCGATCATGTCCTGCGTGAGCAGGCCGACGCAGCCGCTGGTGATGCCCGAGCCGATCGATTCCTCGTCGAGCGAGGCGTAGATCGTATAGAGCGTGTAGCGGCCGTTCTGGTAGAGATGCAGGGTGCGCGCGCCCAGCGGATTGTCGAGACCGCCCGGCATGCCGCGGGCATATTTCGCCGCTTCCGGCTGGCGCTTGATCATCTCCGGCGGCGGCGTCCAGGTCGGCCATTCGGACTTGCGCCCGACATAGGCATCGCCGCTCCAGCGGAAGCCGTCGCGGCCGACATTGGCGCCGTAGCGCGTGGCGCTGTTGTCGCCCTCGATGCGGTAGACATAATAGTTGCCGGGATCGACGACGATCGTGCCCGGCGCTTCCTTGCTCTCGTAGCGCACGGTGCGGCGCCAGTATTGCGGATCGACCTTGGAGACGTCGGCGGCGGGAATCGGGAATTTCTTGTCGTCGACCGGCCCGTAGAGCTTCTTCGCCTCGGCAAGGCTCATCCCGTCCTGGGTGACACAGCCGCCCAGCGCAAGAGCGCCGAGCCCGGCGGCGGAACCGGCGAGGAAGGAGCGGCGGTCGAGCCGCTCCAGCCGAAGGCCGGAGAAGGCCATATCCTCACCGGCCGTTCCATCACGCTTGATCATCACACAACAATCCCGACTGCGCGTCGCCCGACGGAGTTGGCCCGGCGATACCTGTTGAACCTGCCCAGGCTTGAGTTTGCCGCTTGAACGGGACGCTGGCAAGCCTGACGGCCGGCGCTCAGGCGCCCCGCCCGGAGGACAGGGACGCGGCGCGCTGCGGCAGGGCGACCGTCGCGACGACACAGGCCGCCAGCATCAGGCCCGAGCCGATCAGGCAGGCCTGGAGGCCGCCCCACTGGTAGAGCAGGCCCGACAGCAGCGTGCCGAGGAAGCGGCCGAGCGCGTTGGCGGCATAATAGAAGCCGACATCTTCGGCCGACTTCTCCGAGCCGGCATAGGCCAGGATCAGATAGGAGTGGAGCGACGAATTGACCGCGAAGGCGAAGCCGAACAGGCTCAAGCCCACGACCAGCACGAGATCGGGCCGCAGGCCGGAGCCGCCCGCCAGCAGCGCGGCGAGGCCGAAGGGGATGGCCGCCAGCGCCAGCGACCAGAGCCGGGCGGCCGGCACCTCCGACGAGAGCCCGTCGGCGCTGCGCCGGATGACGGCGGGGGCCGCGGCCTGGACCAGACCGTAGCCGATCGTCCAGAGCGCCAGGAAGGTGCCGACCATCGTGAAGGTCCAGCCGGAGGCGTAGAGGAACACCGGCACGCCGACGACGAACCAGACGTCGCGCGCTCCGAACAGCGCGACGCGCGCCAGCGCCAGCAAATTGACGGCGCGGTTCTTGGCGAAGAGTTCGCGGGCGCTCTTGCTCGCCTTGGCCTTGCCCATCATCGCCGGCAGCGCGGTGACGACGCCGAGCAGGATCACCGCCAGCATGGCCGCCATGGCCCAGAGTGCGCCCCGGAAGCCCAACGCCTCCAGCAGGAGGCCGCCGAGGAAGAAGCCGACGCCCTTCATCGCGTTCTTGGAGCCGGTGAACCAGGCGACCCAGCGGAACAGCCGTCCCTCGGAGTCTTCGCTGCGCGCCGCGGCCTCGGCGACCTTGATCGCGGATTTCGAGGCCGTCTTGGTCAGGTCCTTGGCGACGCCGCAGATTCCTTGCGCCATCACCACCCAGGCGACGGAGGCCGCGGCCGTCCAGTCCGGCGACAGGCCCGACAGCAGCAGGAAGCCCGCGATCTGCGTGACGAGACCGACCGCGAGCATGCGGGTGATGCCGTAGCGCGCCGCGAGCCAGCCGCCGATCAGGTTGGCGACGATCCCGGCCGCCTCATAGAGCAGGAACAGGAAGGCGAGGGTGAAAGGCGAATAGCCGAGCCGGAAGAAGTGCAGCAGCACGAGCATGCGCAACGCGCCGTCCGTCAGGGTGAAGCCCCAATAGGCGGCGGTGACGATGGCGTAGTTGCGCGCTCCTGCCGTCACAAGATCAGATCCCGACCTGTTCGAGATGGCAGGCGAGATCGACCATGCGGCAGGCATAGCCCATCTCGTTGTCGTACCAGGCATAGACCTTGAGCATCGTGCCGTCGGTGACCAGCGTCGAGAGCCCGTCGACGATGGCCGAGCGCGTATCGCGCTGATAGTCGATCGAGACCAGCGGGCGCGGCTCGAAGCCGAGGATGCCGGCGAGCGGTCCCCGCGCCGCCGCCTCGAACAGGGCGTTGACCTCGCCTGCGGTCGTCGGCCGCTCCAGCTCGAAGACGCAGTCGGTCAGCGAGGCGTTGAGGACGGGGGCGCGCACGGCGTGGCCGTCGAGCTTGCCCTTGAGTTCGGGATAGATCAGCGCAATCGCGGTGGCGCTGCCGGTCGTCGTCGGCTGCAGCGAGAGCATGGCCGAGCGGGCGCGGCGCAGATCCTTGTGAGGCGCATCGACCACGACATTGGTGTTGGTCGGGTCATGGATCGTGGTGATCTGGCCGTGCCGGATGCGCAGATTCTCGTGGACCACCTTCACAACCGGGGCGAGGCAGTTGGTGGTGCAGGAGGCGGCGGTGACGATCGGGTGCGCCGCCGGGTCGTAGAGATGCTCGTTGACGCCGACGACGACGTTGAGGACCGAGGCGTCCTTGACCGGGGCGGCGACAATGACGCGCTTCGCGCCGCGCTTCAGATGCCCCTCCAGTGTCGAAGGCGTCAGGAACTTCCCCGTGCATTCGAGCACGACATCGACGCCGAGATCGCCCCAGGGGATGTCGGCAGGCTCAGCTGCGGCCGAGAAGCGCAAGCTGCGCTCGCCGATCGTGATCGCCTCCTCGCCAGCGCTCGCGATGCCGCCGCGCCAGCGGCCCTGCATGCTGTCGAATTCGAGGAGATGGGCGGTCGCGGCCGCGCCGCCCTTGAGCTCGTTGAGGTGGACGATGTCGAGCCGGTTGCCGGCACGCGGATCGTCGCCCTGTCGGTCGGCCGCTCCCAGCGCCGCCCGCAGCGCCAGCCGCCCGATCCGCCCCATGCCGTTGATGCCGACCCGCATGATTGCTGCTCCCTGCGCCAGATCCTCAGGGTCCATGAACCGAATGACGGCGACATGTCAATATGTCGGTTGACTCCGACATATTGTGCGGCAATGATCATGTCGTCACTCACCGACATAACGAGATGAAGACATGGAAACGTCGCCTCTCAAGGTTCTCTTCGTCTGCAAGGGCAACCACGCCCGCTCGATCATGGCCGAGTCGATCATGCGCCGGCTGCCCGGCGCAAAGTTCACCGTCTTCAGCGCGGGATCGCAGCCCCGGCCGCAGGTCAATCCCTTCGTGGTGCGGCTGCTGACCTCGCTGAACCACGACCTCACCGGTCTGGCGCCCAAGAGCTGGGACGACTTCGCCAGGCCCGGTGCGCCCGAGCTCGACTTCGTCTTCACCCTCTCCGAGACCGCCGCCAACGCGGTGCCGCCTGCCTGGCCTGGCAACCCGATGACAGCCCTGTGGACCCTGCCCGACCCCGCCGCCTTCGAGGGCGACGATGTCCAGAAGGCGCTTGCCTTTGCCGACGCCTACCGCATGCTCAACAACCGCATCTCGATCTTCGCGAGTCTGCCGCTGGCGACGCTTCACGGCATGGCGCTGCAGCATCGGCTCGACGCGATCGGCCAGGACAAGGGGCGCCGCGAACCCGCCGGCGTCGCTGAAGCACCGAGGGAAGACGCCGCTTGACGCCCAGACGGCCCGACGCAGGACGGCTCCCGCCGAAGCTGGATACGATGGACGCCGTCGCCCTGCTGGGGGCGCTGGCGCAGCCGACGCGGCTCGAGATCGTCCGGCTGCTGATGCGCTACCGGCCGCACGGCCTGGCGGCCGGCGATATCGGCCGGCTGCTCGCGGTCGCGCACAACACGCTGTCCGCGCATCTGGCCGCGCTCGAGCAGGTCGGGCTGCTGGCGTCGCGGCGCGACGGCCGCCACATCATCTTCGCCGCGCAGGCCGCGCGCGCCGATGCGCTCCAGGCCTTCCTGGCCGAGGCCTGCTGCACCGAAGGCCCCCTGCCCTGTGCGGATGCGGCGCCGGCCTTTCCGGCGCGACGCGACCCTGTGGCGAGCGAGCACCCGCTGCGCGTTCTGGTGGTGTGCACCGGCAATTCGGCCCGCTCGATCATGGCCGAGGCGGTGCTCAACCGCGAAGGTCTCGGACGGATCCAGGCGTTTTCGGCCGGCTCGCGCCCGCAGGAGGCGCCGCATCCGCTGGCGCTGCGTCTCCTCGCCGATCTCGGCTACGACGTCTCGGGGATGCGGTCGAAATCCTGGGACGAGTTCCTGGGGGCGGACGCGCCGCCGCTCGACCTGGTCGTCACGGTCTGCGACGACGCCAGCGAGAGCGCCTGCCCCGCCTTCCCCGGCGTGCCGCTGCGGGTCCATTGGGGGCTCGACGATCCGGCTGCCGCGACCGGGCCGGAAGAGGCCCGGCGGGCCGCCTTCCTGCAGAGCTACCGCGCCCTCGCGGCGCGGGTGTCGGCCTTCGTCAACCTGCCCTTCGAGCAGATGTCGCTGCGTGAGCTCGCACCGGTGCTCGCAGCCATCGGCCGGATGGACGGCGCGACGGCGAAGACGCTCGAACAGGCGGCCTGAGGCGGATCAGCCCAGCCGACGGTCGCGGATGTCGAAGATCCGGTCGCACACCGCCCGGTGCTCGGCCAGCAAATCCTGAAGCGGCGTCAGCGGCCGGAAGGCCTGCGGGTCGAGTTCCTCCTCGCCCTCTTCGGCCCAGGTCTCGATCGCCGCGTCAGCGGCGGCGAGATGCTGCGGCGAGAGTTCCCCCTCGCCGCTCGCGCCCTGCTCCAGGGCGATGCGCTCGGCGATCCGCCGGCGCAGGCCCTGCTCAGCCGCGATCACCGCGTCGAGTTCGTCGGCATAGGCCATGGCGCGGCTACTGGATGACGCCGCGCTTGGTCAGCCCGTCGATGTCGCAGCGGCAGGGCGCGCCGCGCGGCTGCGGCGGCATCCGGCAGGTGCCACGCGAGGTGACGCAGAAGCTGCCGCCCCGGCCGCCTTCGCGATAGCGCGGCCGGTCGTCGCCATAGCGAGGGCCGCGGTCGTAGCCCCGATCATAGCCACGATCGTAACCCCGATCATAGCCGCGATCACGACGATCATAGCCACGGTCGTAGCCGCGATCGTAGGGCTGGGCCTGCTGCGGCCGCTGGCGCGGCTGCTGGTACTGCGGCTGCTGGTTCTGCGGCGGCGCACCCTGGCCGGGCCGGATGGTCGCGAAGGGATCCTGATTGCCGAGAATCTGGGCCCCAGCCGGCAGCGAGCCGAGCAGAAGCGCAGCGGCGACCGTGAGCCGTGCGAGCTTGAAGAACGTCATGCCTCTCTCCTGGCTTGCATCGTCCGCCGCATCCGCGATGCGTGAAGACGCGTCGCAGAGGTGATAGCAACGTCCCGATGAATGGCGGCTGAAACACGGCGCCCTGCGTCGATCCCGCCCCGGCCCTCAGCCGTCCTCGTCGCGCTCGCGTGGCGGCAGGCCGGTTTCGGCTTCATCGACCGGCTCTCCGGGAATCACATAGCTCCCCTTCAGCCAGCGACCGAGATCGATATCGGCGCAGCGCGCCGAACAGAAGGGCTTGTAGCGGGGCTGCGCCGGCTTGCCGCAGACAGCGCAGGGCTTGAGCGGCTTCGCCGGCGGCGGTTCGGTCGCCCGCGGCGTGTTCTCGTTGTCAGCCATATTTGAGCGTGATTCCTCCATCGACGACCATTTCAAGGCCGGTGACATAGCGCGCCTCGTCGCTGGCGAGGAACAGAGCGGCGTAGGCGACGTCCCAGGCCTCGCCCATATGGCCCATCGGCACCTGCGCGTCACGCGCCGCCCACATCGCCTCGACATCGCCCTGCCCGTAAACCTGGGCGAGGCCGGCGGAGTGCTCGACCATCGGCGTCTTCATCAGACCCGGCAGGATCGCGTTCACGCGGATCTTCTGGGGCGCATATTGCACGGCGGTGGTGCGGGTGAGTTGGTTCAGCGCCGCCTTGGTGGCGGAATAGCTGGCATAGGGCACGCCGGTGTAGCGGATCGAGGCGATCGACGAGATGTTGATGATCGAGCCGCCCTCACCGCTCTCCTCGAACTGGCGCTGCATCACCGGGATGACATGCTTCATCGCCAGGAAGGCGCCGGTGAGGTTGACCTTGAAGACGCGGTCCCAGACCTCCTCCGACAATTCGACGACGCCGCCGACCTCGGCGATGCCGACATTGTTGTCGAGGATGTCGATGCGGCCATAGCGGCCGAGCGTGCGGCCGACGAGATCGGCCATCTGGTCGGCTTTCGTCACATCGGCCTCGACGGCGAAGGCCTGGCCGCCCTCGTTCTGGATGAAGGCCGCGGTCTCCTCGGCGGCATCGCGGTTGATGTCGGCGCAGATCACCCTGGCGCCCTCACGGGCGAAGACCGTGGCGGTGGCCTTGCCATTGCCCCAGCCGGGCCCGATCGACCCGGCCCCAGCCACGATCGCGACCTTGCCCCTGAGACGTCCCGACATGCGTAGTCCTCCCTGGCGGGCAGCCCTTGTGAGGCCGGCTGCGTTCGCGGCGGGCAGGATCGGGGGTTCTGCGCTCAGGCGCAAGGCGGACGGACGACCTCGGCGCTCTTGTCAGGGGCGGCGGCAGGCGCTCTGATCCTCCCGGAAGCGCGTTGGCCGAGTCCTCGGCGGTGGAGGGCCTTTGACGGGTATCGACAGCGCAGCGCCGGAGTCCGCGCCCATGCACCTGCCTGCCGCAACGGCGCAGCCGGATGCACCGACCCGGACGACTTGCCAGCGGATCGGCCTGCTCGGGGCGACCGGCACGATCGGCCGAGCGACAGCCGACGCCCTTCTGCGGCGCGGCCATGACGTCGTCTGCCTGGTTCGGCCCCGTGCGAACGGCGCTGCCGCACGGTCGGGGTCCGCGATCCCCGGCCTCCCGGAGGGCGTGACCGTCCGGACGGTGGATGTGTCCGATCCCGTGGCACTGGCCCGCGACGGGTTCGCGGGGGAGCCGTTGGATGCGGTGGTGTCCTGCATGGCCTCGCGCACGGGCGCGCCCGCAGACGCCTGGGCCGTCGACCATCGCGCGCATCTGAACGTGCTCGAAGCCGCCAGGCAGGCCGGCGTCGGCCATTTCGTGCTGCTGTCCGCCATCTGCGTGCAGAAGCCGCTGCTCGCCTTCCAGCAAGCGAAACTCGCCTTCGAGACGGCGCTGATCGACTCGGGGCTGCGCTATTCGATCGTCCGGCCGACCGCCTTCTTCAAGTCGCTGTCCGGCCAGATCGCGCGCGTCCGCGCGGGCAAGCCCTTCCTGCTCTTCGGCGACGGAACCCTGACCGCCTGCAAGCCGATCAGCGACGGCGACCTCGCGGATTTCATCGCCGGCTGCCTCGATGACGAGAGCCGGTGGAACCATATCCTGCCGATCGGCGGACCCGGCGAGGCGATCACGCCGCGCCAGCAGGGCGAGGCGCTGTTTGCGCTGCTCGGCCGCCCTGCCCGTTTCCGCCAGGTTCCCGTCGCGCTGCTCGACGCCATCATCGCCGGCCTGAGCCTCGGCGGCACCGTGGTGCCGTCGCTGGCGGCCAAGGCGGAACTCGCCCGGATCGGCCGCTACTACGCGACCGAATCGATGCTGGTGCTGGATCCGGCGACCGGCCGCTACGATGCGACGGCGACGCCCTCGACCGGGACGGAGACCCTGTTCGACTTCTATCGCGCCGTGCTGGGCGGCGCCGCCGCGCCGGAGCGGGGCGACCACGCGGTGTTCTGATTCGACAGCGCACGCAACGAGGAGACAACGCCATGCATGTCGTTCCCGAGCCTGCCGGAGAGGGACAGGAGAGCGTCTGGGCGTTTCCGCGGCCGGCCCTTGCCGAACCCTGCGCCCGGCGCATCGTCATCCGCCATCGCGGCGCGACGGTCGTCGACACGACGCAGGCCGTCCGCGTCATCGAGACCAGCCACCCGCCGAGCTATTATCTGCCGCCCGACAGCCTGAAGGATGCGCGGCTGCGGCCATCCCCGCATCGCTCGATCTGCGAATGGAAGGGCCAGGCGTCCTATGTCGATCTGGAGGTCGGCGGCGCCACGCTCCGGCAGGTCGGCTGGCTCTATCCCTCGCCGACGCCGGCCTTTCGGCTGCTGGCCGGATTCGTGGCGTTCTATGCCGCCCCTTTCGACGCATGCCTGGTCGATGGCGAGCCGGTCACGCCCCAGCCCGGCGGGTTCTATGGCGGCTGGATCACGTCCCATGTCGCCGGCCCTTTCAAGGGGATCCCCGGCAGCCGCTTCTGGTGACTCCGGATCGCGGATGCCGCGGAACCGGGAACGGCGCTATACCACGTTCATCCAGCCGAAGCGGACCGGGAAGCCCTCGCCGCCGAGCAGATTCACGGTCTCGTGCAGGGGCAGGCCGACGACGGCGCTGTAGGAGCCGACGAGCTTGACGACGAAGGAGCCGGCGATGCCCTGGATGGCATAGCCGCCGGCCTTGCCGCGCCATTCGCCCGAGGCGAGATAGGTCTCGATGTCCTCGGTCGAGAGCCGCTTGAAGCGCAGCCGCGTCTCGACGACGCGCTCGCGGATCGCGCCATTGGGCGTCACCAGCGCGACCGAGGTGTAGACCCGGTGGGCCCGGCCGGAGAGCAGGCGCAGGCAGGCGGCCGCCTCGTCGACGATCTCGGCCTTGGGCAGGATGCGGCGACCGACCGCGACGACGGTGTCGGCGGCGACGATGTAGCAGCCTTCGAGGTCGGGCCGCGCGGCGGCACCGATGCGGGCGGCCTGGGCCTTCTCGCGGGCGAGGCGCCTGGAGAGATCGCGCGGGCGCTCGCCCTTCAGCGGGGTCTCGTCGAGATCGGCCGGCAGCAGCGCGTCGGGCTTGAGGCCGACCTGCTCGAGCAAGGCGAGCCGACGCGGCGAGGCCGAGGCCAGGACCAGCATCGGACGCCAACCGGGATGTTTGGGCGAGGAAAAGAAGCTCAAGGGCGGACCGAACCGATTGCGGCGCGGGCGGGGCGCCGCGCCTGTCCACAGGCTCTAGAGCATTTTCCCTACCGGACAAATAAGGGCCTGACCGCCAAATCTGGCCTTGCTTTGAACGCATGCATCAGCGCAGTTTTGCAGAGAGCCATTCACCATGCGCATCATTCGTGCAACCAACAGCGCCATGCTGCGTTGCACGCAAGACCGCGAACGGCCTAATTGCGCCCATCATGGGGGCGACCTCGTCATCTGGCCTGATGCGCCTTTCGGCACTGCGTCGCCCCATCCCCATCCGGAGCCTTGTCCCATGGCCTCATCGAGCAGGAAGCCGCGTCCCGCGATTGCCGCGGGGGGCCAGGCGCGGGCGCTCGCCGCCCGTATGGTGACGCTGCAGGCCGATGCCGGAATGACGATCGCGATGCGCATGCCGATCCTGCTGCGCGGTGCGCTCGGCGACAGCCACGGCCAGCGCGAGGCGGCCAGTGCCGTCAGCGAGAAGATGTCGGCGGTAATGGAAAGCGGTTTCGCCGCCAGCCAGGCTGCCGTGATGTTCTGGTGGGGGGTCGCGCTCAATCCGCTGGCGGCGGTCGATTTCGCCGAGGAAGCCGCCAAGCTCGCGCATTCGACGCTGGAGCCGTTCTCCAAGCGCACCCGCGCCAATGCGGCGCGGCTGACGGGCCGCAAGCGCTGAACGGTCCTTAGACCGCGCAACCCGGGACGACCCGCCGTTTGAATGACGCGTGTCAGATGCTCGTCACGGGCGGCTCGGCGGCGACGGCAGCGGCCGCCCCTGCCGCAGCCTGCTCGCGATCGAGCTTGCGGTATCGGGCGGCGCTGAGCGGAATCAGGGCGAGATAAGCGATCACCACCAGCGCCAGCATCTCGAACGGGTAGGCGAAGAGCAGGCCCGCCACGACCACGACCGCGACGAAGATCGGCAACACCTTGTCGCGCGGGATGCGCGTGCCGAGCGTCTTGCCGGCATAGCAGGGGATGCGCGAAATCGTCAGGAAGGCGATGAAGAGGATGTAGAGCCCGACCGGCACCGCGCCGTAATCCTGCACGGGCACGCCGATGAAATGCAGGTAGAGCGGCAGCATGGCGGTGATCGCGCCGGCCGGCGCCGGCATGCCGACGAAGAAGTTCTTCTGCCATTCGGGGCGGTGGGGATCGTCGATCATGACGTTAAACCGCGCCAACCGCAGCGCCATGGCGCAGGCCAGCGTCAGCACGATGATCCAGCCGAAGGATTTCAGATCGTGCAGGACGAAAATCCACAGCACATAGCCGGTGGCGACGCCGAAATTGACGAAATCCGAGAGCGAATCGAGTTCGGCGCCGAAGCGCGAGGTGCCCTTGAGCATCCGCGCCAGCCGGCCGTCGACACCGTCCAGCGCCGCCGCAATCAGGATGCAGATGGTCGCCGTCTCGAGCTTGCCCTCGACGACGAGTCGCATCGCCGTCAGCCCCAGGCAGAGCGCCAGCAGGGTGATGACGTTGGGCGCGATCAGCCGGAACGGGATCGGCTTGAAGCGGGCGCGCTTCGATTCGACGCGCTCGGGCTCGAAGGGAGGAAACAGGTCGCTCATGCCAGCCGGGATACGCGGTTTTGGAAGCGGAGGCTAGGCGGGGCTTTTGGTCAGGACACCGTCATGCTCGGGCTTGACCCGAGCATCTCGTGCAGCAGGAGGCACCTACACCCTTTCGGCCGGAGATTCTCGGGGCAAGCCCGAGAATGACGCGCCCCGTCGTCAAATCCCCCGGAAGCTGCGCGGCGCCGACTCGCTGCCGGCGAAGTCGGCCAGCACGGTCTCGCCGGCGAAGGCGGTCTGGCCCTCGCCGACCAGCGGCACGACGCCGAGCGGCAGATAGACGTCGACGCGCGAGCCGAAGCGGATCAGGCCGAAGCGCTCGCCGGTGCCGATGACCTCGCCCTCCTTGACGAAGGGCACGATGCGCCGCGCGATCAGGCCGGCGATCTGGACGACGCCGACGATGCCATGGGTGGTCTCGATCGCCAGCGCGTTGCGCTCGTTGTCGTCGCTCGCCTTGTCGAGCTCGGCGTTGAGGAAGAGGCCCGGCGTATAGGCCATCTTGACGATGCGGCCCGGCACGGGGGCGCGGTTCACATGGCAGTCGAAGACGTTCATGAAGATCGAGATCCGCGTCATCGGCTCGGCCGGGAGGTTGAGCTCCGGCGGCGGCAGAGCGGAGGCGACCTGGCTGACGCGGCCATCGGCCGGCGAGATCACCAGCCCCTCGCGCTGCGGCGTGATGCGGATCGGATCGCGGAAGAAATAGCAGATCCAGAGCGTGATGATCGCGCCGATCCAGCCGAAGGGCGACCAGAGATTGGCGAGCACGATCGTCGCGACGAGCGCGATGGCGATGAAGACGTAGCCCTCCTTGTGGATGGGCACGATCACCTTGCGGACGGAATCGACGAGCGACATGGGTTTTGAATTCCGTGATGCGGAGCGCGCGGCCGTCGCGCCTCCCGATGCGGTCTGCGGCGGAGAAGGACCGCCAGTCTGGGCGCTGTTTAGGGGGTTCGGGCCGCGCAGGGAAGAGCGTCATCGCCGCGCCCCATTCGCCGACCACCTTCCGGGCCGAACAGGAGTGCTGCCTTGACCACACTCGATGCCCTCGCCGCGACGGTGCCGGACGGCCTGGTGGAGAGCCGCCGCCCGGCGCTCTCCGTCATCGCCTCGCTGCTGCGCAACCCGCTGCAGGCGATCCCGCCGGAGGTCTATCGCGAGCGGCTGGTGCTGGCGAAGACGGGCGGGCGGACGAGCCTCTATGTCTGCGATCCCGCGCTGATCCAGGAGGCGCTGACCCGCCAGGCCGGCCGGCTCGGAAAGGGGGACCTCATCCGCAAGGTGCTCGGGCCCGCCATCGGCGAGGGGCTGCTGACAGCCGACGGGGCGCATTGGCGGTGGCAGCGGCAGGCCGTGGCCTCGGGCTTCCAGCACGAGACGCTTCTCGGCTTCCTGCCGGCGATGATCGAGGCCGCGCAAGCGACGCGCGGGCGCTGGCAAACGGCCTCCGCGCCGCTCGACATCGGCCACGAGATGATGCGGACGACCTTCGACATCATCATCGAGACGATGCTCTCGGGCGCGCAGGCGCTCGATGTCGGCAAGGTCGAGCAGGCGATCTCGGATTATCTCGAACCGTCGAACTACATGTTCATCTACCACCTGTTCGGACTGCCGGGCTGGCTGCCCTATCCGGGCCGGGCGAAGGCGCGCGCCTCCGTCGTGTATCTGCGCGAGAATCTGCGGGCACTGGTGGCGCAGCGCCGGGCCGAGCCGCCGGAGAATGGCGACCTGCTCGACATGCTGCTGGCGAGCGCCGATCCCGAAACCGGCCGGGCGATGAGCGACGAGGAGATCGTCGACAACCTGCTCACCTTCGTCACCGCCGGACATGAGACGACGGCGCTCGGCCTCGCCTGGACCTTCCACCTGCTGGCGCAGAACCGCGACTGGGAGGCGCGCGCGCTCGAGGAGATCGCGTCCGTCACCGGCGGCGGGCCCCTCCAGCCGCGCCATGTCGCTTCGCTGCCGCTGACCAAGGCGGTGTTCCAGGAGGCGATGCGGCTCTATCCCCCCGCTCCCGTGATCACGCGCGAAGTCGAGGAACCCTTCACGCTGGGTGGCGTCGCGCTGAAGCCGGGCATGGTGCTCTATGTGCCGATCCAGGCGGTGCACCGTCACGAGAGGCTGTGGGACCGGCCCGAGCAGTTCGACCCCTCGCGTTTCCTCGGCGACGCCGGGCGCGGGCGCCACCGCTACGCCTATCTGCCCTTCGGCGCCGGCCCACGCATCTGCATCGGCAGCGCCTTTGCGACGATGGAGGCGGTCACGATCCTGGCCGTGCTGCTGCCGGCGCTGCGGCTCGAACCGCTGCCGGGCCAGGCCCCCGAGCCGACGCTCAAGATCACGCTGCGGCCGAAGCAGCCGCTGCGGATGCGCGCAACCGCGCGCGGCTGAGGCCGCTCACGCGACGGGGCGGTAAGTTGTGAAGCGCCTGGCCGCCAGCCACGTCAGGCCGACAAAGACCGCGAGCAGCACGCCCTCGACGAGCGCGAAGGGCGGGACGGATCCGGCGGGCGCCAGCGCCCGCAGCGCCGGCACCTTCTGGAAGGCCTGCGCGACCAGCACGAAGAGCAACAGATAGAAGCTCAGCATCGCCGTGACCGCATAGATGCCGCGCCAGGGGCCGATCAGCATGCGCCCATAGAGCGCGAAGCCCGCCACGACCACCAGCACGAGCGCCACCGCCCCGATGATGTGGGAGGGCAGCAGGCCGCTGAAGGGAAAGCCGAAGCCGGTCGCGCTGGTGGCGAAGGCGGTGGACAGGAACACGCCGGTCCAGCGCGGGCTGACATGGCCCCGCAGCAGCCCGGCCGCCACCGGAAAGCCGGCGACGATGGCAATGAGACTGAGCCAGGTGTGGAAGCCGACGAAACTCAACGGGTTGAACATCGCGTCGCCTCGTCGGATGGAGCCTGCGTCGGCACTGGCAGGATGCAGGAAGCGCGCCGCAGGGGCCAGCGGCACGACCCCGCCGCCGTCAGGGCGCCAGCGACACCCGCACGCTCGGCTCTTCCTCGGCGCTGGCGCGCTGGAGCGTCGCCTTGGCCTCGTCGACCTGGCGCTGGCGGTTCCAGAGCGAGGCGTAGATGCCGTCCGCCGCCAGCAGCGTGGCATGGCTGCCGCGCTCGGCGATCAGCCCCTTGTCGAGCACGATGATCTCGTCGGCGTTGATCACGGTCGACAGCCTGTGGGCGATGACCAGCGTGGTGCGGCCGCGGCTGACGAGATCGAGGGCGTCCTGGATTTCCTTTTCGGTGAAGGAATCGAGCGCCGAGGTCGCCTCGTCCAGCACCAGCACGGGCGGGCCCTTCAGGATGGTGCGGGCGATGGCGACGCGCTGCTTCTCGCCGCCCGAAAGCTTCAGGCCGCGCTCGCCGACAGAAGTGGCGTAGCCATCGGGCAGCGATTTGATGAAGCGGTCGATCTGGGCGAGGCGCGCGGCCTCCTCGATCTCGGCCTCCGTCGCATCGGGGCGGCCATATTCGATGTTGTAACGGATCGTGTCGTTGAACAGCACCGTGTCCTGCGGGACCATGCCGATCGCAGCGCGCAGCGAGACTTGCTGGACGTCGGCGATGGGCTGCCCGTCGATCAGGATGCGGCCCTTCTGCGGCTCGTAGAAACGGAAGAGCAGGCGCGAGATCGTCGATTTGCCGGCGCCGGACGGGCCGACGATGGCGATCGTCTTGCCCGCCGGCACGGTGAAGGAGATGCCCTTCAGGATCGGCCGCTCGGGGATATAGGCGAAGTGCACATCCTCGAAGGTGACCTCGCCGGCGGGGACGACGAGCGGCTTGGCGCCCGGCTTGTCCTGGATCTCGGGGTCCTTCCCGATGAGAGAGAACATCTGCTCGATGTCGAGCGTCGCCTGCTTGATCTCGCGATAGACGGTGCCCATGAAATTCAGCGGCTGGTAGAGCTGGATCAGCATGGCGTTGATCAGCACGAAGTCGCCGACCGTCAGCGTGCCCGCCCGGAAGCCCTGCACCGCCATCACCATCGAGATCGTCAGGCCCGTGGCGAAGATCGCGGCCTGGCCGAAGTTCAGCCAGGCGAGCGAGGTGTAGGCCTTGATCGAGTTGCGCTCATAGCGCGCCATCGAGAGATCGTAGCGGGCGGTCTCGCGGGCCTCGGCGCCGAAATACTTCACCGTCTCGTAGTTCAAAAGCGAGTCGATCGCCTTCGAATTGGCGTCGGTGTCGGATTCGTTCATCTGGGTGCGGATGGCGATGCGCCACTCCGTCGCCTTGATGGTGTAGGCCATGTAGGTGGTCACCATCACGACGAGCACGACGACATAGAGCCAGTTGAAGATCGTCAGCAGCACGGCGATGATCAGAACGAGCTCGATCACCACCGGCACGAGCTGGTTGAGGCCGAGCCGGACCATTTCCTCGATACCGTTGCGGCCGCGCTCCAGAACCCGGGTCAGCCCGCCGGTCTTGCGCTCGAGATGGAAGCGCAGCGAGAGATGGTGCAGGTGGCCGAAGGTCTGCAGCGCCAGCGTGCGCACCGCATGCATGAAGACCGGCGCAAACAGCGCATCGCGCGCCTGGATGAAGGCGGCGGAGCCGATGCGGGCGAGACCGTAGATCACCGTCAGCGCCAGCGGCGCGCCGACGAGCCAGGGCAGCCAGGCGCCGAGCGTGGACGGCGTCGCGGCGAGCGCATCCGTCGCCCATTTGAAGGTGAAGGGCACGCCCATCAGCACGACGCGGCCGAGCACCAGAAGGGCGAAGGCGAGCACGACGCGGCGGCGCAGATCGGCGCGGTCGGCCGGCCAGAGATAGGGCCAGAGCGCGCGGAAGGTTTCCACGAAGCCCGAGCCCGGCTGGAGCACGGCGGAGCGCGCGAAGGTCTTCGCCGGAGGGGGCGCGGCAGGCGGTGACATCTTGGGACGATTCCAGGTTGGGAGGCCGGTATAGGGGCAAACGCCTGCGAATGCATGGGGGTTCGCAGAACAACCTTCCACGGGGCCGCCTTGCTTCGGTCGAATGCCGGGTGTCAGATTGGGGAGCGCTGCAAGCGCGTCATCGGGGAAACGACACCATGACGATCCACCGACTTGTCCTGGCGGGCCTGCTCGCCTGTCCTGCCGGCCTCCTGCCGACGCTGCCGGCCGCCGCGCAGGGCGCCAAGCCACCGGCCCAGATCACCGTCACCAACATGCGCTCCGTGCCGCTGACGCTGTTCGAGATCGCCACCGGCGGCGACCAGCCCCGCCTCGTCGGCAAGATCGCCAAGCCGCTGGCGCCAGGCAAGAGCATCGCCGTGAAGCTGAACAAGCCGGCCGGCTGCAGCTATTTCGTGCTGGCGCGCTTCGACGATGCCGTCGAGACCGACGCCGAGGGCATGGACCTCTGCAAGGACAAGGTCATTCGCCTGACGGAGTGAGGGGCAGCGGCCACTGCCCTCCCCGTCAACCTGGACCAGCCGCGCAGCGGCGCAGGCCGGGATCCATCATCGGGCTGGACGGCACTCTAGGATGGATCCCGGTCGGCCTCCGGCCGCCCAGGATGACGGCGCGAAGAGGATCGGAGGTCTACCCCGTCGCTCCGGCCCGCATCAGCTTGTAGGTGATCGAGTCGACGAGTGCCTGGAACGAGGCGTCGATGATGTTGGCGCTGACGCCCACCGTGGTCCAGCGCTCGCCGGTCTCGTCCGCCGACTCGATCAGGACGCGGGTGACGGCGTCCGTGCCGCCCTGGAAGATGCGGACCTTGTAGTCGACGAGGCGAAGCCCCGAGATCAGCGACTGGTAGCGGCCGAGATCCTTGCGCAGCGCGACGTCGAGCGCGTTGACCGGGCCGGCCGCGCCCTCGGCGGCCGAGATCAACACCTCGTCGCCGACCTTCACCTTCACGATCGCCTCCGAGAAGGTGACGAGATCGCCCAGCGCATTGTAGCGGCGCTCGACATTGACCTTGAAGCGCTCGACCTCGAAATAGGCCGGCACCTCGCCCATGATCCGCTTGGCGAGCAGATAGAACGAAGCGTCGGCGCCCTCGAAAGCGTAGCCCTGCGCTTCCTTTTCCTTGACCTCTTCCAGCACGCGACCGAGTCGGGGATCGTCGCGGCCGAGTGTGACGCCGATGCGCTCCAACTCGGCGACGAGGTTCGACTTGCCGCCCTGGTCCGAGATCAGCACCTTGCGGCGGTTGCCGACCGCTTCCGGCGGCACATGCTCATAGGTGCGCGGGTCCTTCAGCACGGCCGAGGCATGGATGCCGGCCTTGGTGGCGAAGGCCGAGGCGCCCACAAAAGGCGCATGCCGGTTGGGCGCGCGGTTCAGCATCTCGTCGAGGGCGCGCGAGACCTGGCTGAGCTCGCCGAGCTGCTTCTCGTCGATGCCCAGCGCAAAGCGCTCGCGATAACGCTCCTTCAGCTTCAGGGCGCCGATCAGCGTCACCAGATTGGCGTTGCCGCAGCGCTCGCCCAGCCCGTTGAGCGTGCCCTGGATCTGGCGCGCGCCGGCCTCGATGGCGGCCAGCGAATTGGCGACGGCGCAGCCGCAATCGTCATGGGCGTGGATGCCGAGATGATCGCCCGGAACGATCTTCGCCACAGCCGCGACGATGGCGCCGATCTCGTCGGGCAGCGTGCCGCCATTGGTGTCGCAGAGCACGACCCAGCGCGCACCGGCCTCGTAGGCCGTGCGGGCGCAGGCGAGCGCATAGTCCGGATTGGCCTTGTAGCCGTCGAAGAAGTGCTCGCAGTCGAGCATGACCTCGCGGCCCGCGGCCTTCGCCGCCTCGACGCTTTCGCGGATGCCGGCGAGATTGTCCTCGAGCGGGATCTCGAGCGCGACATGGACATGGTAGTCCCAGCTCTTGGCGACGAAGACGATCGCATCCGCCTTCGCCTCGAGCAGCGCGGCGATGCCGGGGTCGTTGGCGGCCGAGCGCCCGGCCCGCTTGGTCATGCCGAAGGCGGCGAATTTCGCGTGTTTCGTCGGCTTTTCGGCAAAGAAGGCGGTGTCGAGCGGGTTGGCGCCGGGATAGCCGCCCTCGACATAGTCGATGCCCAACCGGTCGAGCAGACCGGCGACCGCGCGCTTGTCGTCGAGCGAGAAATCGACGCCGGTCGTCTGCGCGCCGTCGCGCAGCGTCGTGTCGAACAGATGGATGCGCTGGGCGGTCACGGCTTGCGCCGCAGCTTGAAGCGCAGCACGCGCGGCACGACCATGGCGAGCATGACGAGCTTGATGGCGACGGAGAGCGAGCCGGCGGGGCGGATTTTCGGGGTCATGACGTTTCTTTTTCTGGCTAGATGAGGATGGAGGCGGGTCGTGTGTCGCGGTTCATCGCTTCACCTCCCAGCTCGTGGTCGGCTCGCCGCTGGCGGGGTCCTTGCCGTCCTTGAGCGCGATGCCCATGGCGGCGAGTTCGTCGCGAATACGGTCGGATTCAGCGAAGTTCTTGGCGCGGCGGGCGTCGAGGCGATTGTCGATCAGCGATCGAACCAGGGTTTCATCAACACATGCATTGGCAATCTTCTGGGCGCGCCACTCGACAGGACTGTGCTGCATCAAACCGAGAACCCGCGCAGCGGCGACAACCGCAGAAGCGGACTCGGGATTGCGAATATCCCAGCCCATCAAGCCGCCCATCCTCATCGCCCCAGAGCGGCTCGAGTTGAACAGCGGGTATAGTTCATGGACCGCGGCAACCGTGTTCAGGTCATCAAGCAAGGGCTCGACCACTGACCTAACCGGTTCAGCTGCTTCATTGATCGGCGTGGTCTCAAGCAACTCATACCATCCGTCGAGCGTCTTCTCCGCCTCCTCCAGTGCCTTCACCGTCCAATCAATCGGCTGGCGGTAATGCGTCTTCAGCATCGCAAGGCGCAGCACCTCGCCGGGCCATTTGCGCCCGCCGAACGTCTCCGTCTCCAGCAGTTCGTTGATCGTGACGAAATTGCCGAGCGACTTCGACATCTTCTCGCCTTCGACCTGCAAGAAGCCGTTGTGCATCCAGTAATTGGCCATGCGGCCGGAGCCGTCGGCGCCGCCGAAGGCGCAGCAGCTCTGGGCGATCTCGTTCTCGTGGTGCGGGAAGACGAGGTCGATGCCGCCGCCGTGGATGTCGAAGACGTTCTTTTCGGGATCGTCGCAGGACAGCCCGCCGCCGAAGGGCTCGAGCAGCTTCGCCATCGACATGGCCGAGCACTCGATGTGCCAGCCCGGGCGGCCGGGCCGGGTGATGCCCTCGGGCGCGCCGTTCGGCCAGAGCCAGCCGGGATCGATGCCGTCGCGGCTCGGCTTCCAGAGCACGAAATCCATCGGATCGCGCTTGTACGGGGCGACGTCGACGCGCGCGCCGGCGATCATCTCGTCGAGCGGGCGGCGGGCGAGCGCGCCGTATTTCGGCGCGGCGCGCAGATGCGCCACGGCCGGGACATGGAACAGCACATGCTCCTCGGCGACATAGGCCACGCCGCGCGCGATCAGGCGGTGGATGATCGCCTGCATCTCTCCGATATGGTCGGTGGCACGGGGCTCCTCGTCCGGCGGCAGGCAGCCGAGCGCGGCGATGTCGGCATGGAACTGCGCGGTCGTCGCTTCCGTGACCTTCGCGATCGCCTCGTTCAGCGGCAGGCCTGGGAAATCGCGGGCGGCGCGCGCGTTGATCTTGTCGTCGACGTCGGTGAGGTTGCGGGCATAGGTGACGTGATCGGCCCCATAGAGGTGCCGCAGCAGCCGGTAGAGCACGTCGAAGACGATGACCGGGCGGGCATTGCCGATATGGGCGTAGTCATAGACCGTCGGCCCGCAGACATACATGCGGACATTGTCGGGATCGACGGGGACGAAGTCCTCCTTCGTCCGGGTCAGCGTGTTGTAGAGCCTGAGGGTCGGCATCGGGTGTTGATCCTGGCGAACGGCGAAAGCGTGACGGTGGGCGATCCTGGCCGCTGGCCGGGGCGCTGTTGCGTCTTTACCGTTTCAGGATGAGGACGTGAGCAGCCGGCCAGCGAAAGCTAGCGGCAAATCATGCAAATAGGGTTGAAGGCCCGCGTCATCCCGACAGGCTTGCCTTCGCGTGCGCATTCCGTCAAGAGGGCGCCCCGCTTTTGCCGCAGCCATGCCCGATGCGGGCCATTTTATTCAAATCTTAACCGATCGGAACCATCCTCTTGAGTCGAGGGTTGAGCGCCCGTCGTCCGAACGAGGAAACCACACCCATGCGTCGCGCCGTTGCCCTGGTCGGCCTGTTCGGGATCATCGGAGCCGGGCTGTCCCTGTCGGTGCTGCCGACGACGCGCACCAACGCGGCGCCGAGCGAGCAGCGCACCTTCCTGATCCCGGCCGGAGACGGCTACGGCGTCGCCGACTGCATCTCCAGCAAGTCGGAATGCGGCAAGATCGTCGCCGACGCCTGGTGCGAGTCACAGGGCTATGCCCGCGCGAGCGCCTTCGGCCTCGCCTCGCGCGAGGACTTCACCGGCTCGCTGTCGAAGACGAAAGCCACACCCGCCGCAGTGCCCGATCAGCCGCTGGTCATCACCTGCGGGGGCTGAGGCCTGTGAGCCGGCCTTCGTGATCAGCCCGCCTTGCGCATCGCGTCGACATAGGCCTTCAGCACGTTCTGCATCCGCGTCAGGTGGCCCTTGCCGCCCTGCTTGAAGTAGTCGAACACATCCGCATCGAGCTTGAGATGGACGGAGGTCGTGCCTTTCGGCTCGACAATTTCGGCGTTGGCCCAAAAATCAGGACCGAGGCTCGGGCCTTCGGGCGCGTCGGGGTTGTAGTAAAGTTCGCCGCGCTTACGCATCGCCGTGATTTCTGCCAGCGATGCTCGCTTGATATTGCTTTCGCTCATGTCTGCCAGCCCTCCAGGCAGTAATCAGGCGCGTCCGCCCTTCCCGCTCAGTATGAACAACGACAAAATAATCGCCCTCAACGATTCCAATCGAAACCAGACGCGTCTCGCCCCCGTAGTCCCGAGGGTCCAAACGCGTCAGCACGCGACCTTCGAAGATACCTGCAGCGAAAAGCAGGTCGATGCCCCTTCGGTCCACGACCTCTTGCCGCTTGGCGTCGTCCCATTCGAACTCCATGGGCGACCCCAGCGCGCGAACTCAAAAATCATACAAAATAGCGTACGCTTTGCAAGACTGAGGGTCGTTTCCTCTCACTTGATCCAGTCGGCGCATTTGGCCGGCTCGCCGACGCCGCCCCAGGGCATGATCGGCACCGTCGAGGTCGAATTCTGCGGCGAGCCCTCGATCAGCTTGTCGGAATAAGCCATATAGATCAGGACGTTGCGCTTGACGTCGCAGCCGCGGACGATCTGCATCTTCTTCCAGATCAGCGAGCGGCGCTCGCGGAAGACGACATCGCCCTGGTCGGATTTTTCCTTGAACTTGATCGGGCCGATCTGGCGGCAGGCGAGCGAGATCTCGGAGACCTCCTCGGCAACGCCGAACATGCCGGCGACGCCGCCCTTTTCAGGAACGGTGTAGTGGCAGGCCACGCCCTCGACGATCGGATCGTCGATCCCGTAGACCGCGAGCTTGTGGTCCGGCGTCAGCATCTTCCAGACGGTGGACTTCTTGAAGATCAGGTCTTCCTGCGCGGCGGCCGGCGTCGCCAGGGCTGCGAGGCCGAGGGTCCCTGCGACCAAAGCGGCGACAATGGCTTTCATGGCGGCGTCTCTCCCGGGGCCGAATGCCCCGCGCCAAATATGGTTGCCGTGCAGCGCGCGCGCCAGAGCCCGAGCCGGTTCAGGCCGCCAGCGGCTTGAAGGCGAGATAGGCGGCGGCGATGGCGCCGACGATGCCGAACAGGAAGAGCACGAGCTTGAGCTGCGTCGCGCGGCTGGCGAAGGCGACGTCGCCCGCCTCGACTTTCGGGTATTTGTCGAGCAGACGGGCGACGGCGAGGTTCTCGGCGACATCGCAGAGCCCGCCGAGCAGCCAGCCGCCGCCGCAGAGCGCCGCGACCCACCAGGGCTGGCCGCGCATGGCGAGCCCCGCGATCAGCATGGCGCCGACGATCGCATAGGTGAAGGCGAAGGCGACATCCGCCGGCAGGACCCGGTTGCGATAGCGGGCGCGGTGCGTCTCGCCATAGAGGGCGAAGAGCTTCTCGACATCGGCGGCGTTGTAGCCGTTCCAGTCGTTCTCGAGCATGCGCGGCACGCCCTGGCGGCTGGACCAGATGCCCGCGGCCCAGAACAGCACCATCACCAGCACCGGCCCCCAGACAAAGACGGCGAGCGGGACGGTCTCGGGATAGAAGGCGACGGGGTCGATCATCAGGCGGAGGCTCTCGCGGCGGGCTTGGCGGTTCGGCGACAGGGTAGCGGGAGGCCCCGCAGGCGCCAAGCGCTATGACGCCGGGCCCCCGGGGTGCAGGAACCGCGCGAGGGTTCTCTTCATCCTGCCGGCAGGATCTCCTGCTCGATCGCGCCGAAGAGGGAGTGGCCGGCGGCGTCCTTCATCTCGATGCGGACGATGTCGCCGAAGCGCAACGGCTGCTCCTGCGGCATCGGGACGGACCAGGCCAGGATCGTTCCCGCCTGCAGGTCATGCCGCTCGACCGCCCGTGCCAGCAGGTCGCCCGCCGCCACGGCGCCGGTCGCCTGGCCGGGCCGAGGCGGCTGCTGGTTGACCCTGAACAGCAGCGGCAGGTCGATGCGCCCCTGGCGCCAGGAGGGGCCGATCTCGTCGGGCGTGACGACGACCGGCGAAAAGCTGCAGGCCACTTCCCGTCCCAACGCGCCGCCTGCGCGTTCACTCTCCTTCGTCTCGATCACCCGGCAGCCCAGCATCACCACCCTGACCCGCGCCGAGGCCTGGGCCGGGCTCGCAGCGGCCGGGACATCGCCGACGATCACCGCCAGGCCCGCCTCGGCGGCGAGTCCGGCCGCTTCGTCCAGGGCCCGCACGGGCTGGCGCGGCCCCAGCGCCCCGGCGGAGCGGGCGGGGGCGAGATCCCCCGCCTGGCCGGTCGCGACGAGACGGCCGAAGGCGCGCGGCAGGGGCGCGGCGCAGTCATGCTCGTGGAAGCGGAAGGAGGGCACCGAACCGTGCTCCAGACTGACCGCGAGGTCCTCCAGACGCGGGGCTTGCCGGTCCCAGTCGTCGAGCGCCGCCTGCAGTGTCGGCACCACGGGAAAGGCGTCGGTGGCGCGGGTCAGATCGCGCGAGACGACGACCAGGCGGCCATCCCGACCATGCATGAGCGAAGCGAGTTTCATGTCTTTCCAATCCGCGCGCGACACGCCAATAAGAGTTCAACAAGCCCGTGGGAGGATCACCTTATGAAACGCCGCGACTTTTTGAAAACAGGTGCTCTCGCCGCCGCCGCGACACCGGTCGCGATGCCTGCGATCGCGCAGTCGCAGCCCGAGGTGAAATGGCGGCTGACCTCGAGCTTTCCGAAGTCACTCGACACGATCTTCGGCACGGCGCAGCAGTTTTCCAAGCTGGTCAGCGAGGCCACCGACGGCAAGTTCCAGATCCAGGTCTTCGCGCCCGGCGAGATCGTGCCCGGCCTGCAGGCGCTCGACGCGGTCTCCTCCGGCACGGTCGAATGCGCGCATTCGCCGACCTATTTCTACATCGGCAAGGACCCGACGCTCGGGCTGGGCACCGGCATCCCCTTCGGCCTCAATGCCCGTCAGCAGCACAGCTGGTGGTATTTCGGCGGGGGCGAGCAGATCGTCAACGGCGTGCTCGACCGCTTCAATGCGTACTCCATCCCCTGCGGCAATTCCGGCTGCCAGATGGGCGGCTTCTTCCGCAACGAGCTCAAGGGGCTCGACGACCTCAAGGGGCTGAAGTTCCGGATCGGCGGCATGGGCGGAGCGGTTCTGGCCAAGCTCGGCGTGGTGCCGACCCAGATCGCGCCCGGCGACGTCTACCCGGCGCTGGAGCGCGGCACGATCGACGCGGCCGAGTTCGTCGGCCCCTATGACGACGAGAAGCTCGGCTTCATCCGCGTCGCCAAATATTACTACTATCCCGGCTGGTGGGAGGGCGGCGCGATGCTGCATCTGATCATCGGCAAGGAGGCCTGGGCCAAGCTGCCCAAGCACTACCAGGCGATCGTCAGCCAAGCCTGCGAGGCGGCCAACAACTGGATGCTCGGCAAATACGACTTCGTGAACCCGGGTGGCCTGCGCCGGCTCGTGGCGCAGGGCGCGCAGCTTCGCCCCTTCCCGCTGCCGGTGATGGAAGCCGCGTTGAAGGCGGCCGAAGAGTACTACGCCGAGACCTCGGCCAAGAGCGCCGACTTCAAGAAGGGCTACGACTCGATGGTCGCCTTCCGCGGCGAGAACCTGCTCTGGTGGCAGGTGGCGGAGTTGTCCTTCGACAGCTTCATGAACCGGCTCAAGGCGCGCTGAGCGCCCGCCCACGGGAGGCTTCGGCCAGCCGATGACGACGAAGCCCCCCTCCCCCCAGCCGGACACGCCGCTCCGGCTGGAGCAGTTCCTGCCCTATCGCCTCAATGTCGTGGCCTTCCACTCGGCCCGCGCGCTGGGGCGCATCTACGACGCGCAGTTCGGCATCGGCATTCCCGAATGGCGGGTGGTGGCGCAGCTCGGCGAATTCGGCAAGCTGACCTCGCGCGACATCGGCGAGCTCGCGCAGATGCACAAGACCAAGGTCTCGCGCGCCGTCACGGAGCTGGAAAAGCGCGGGCTCGTCTCGCGGGCCGAAAACCGTCAGGACCGGCGCGAATCCTTCGTCGCGCTGACCTCCGCAGGCGAACGGATCTACGCCCAGATCGTGCCGCTGGCGCTCGCCTTCCAGGCGCGCTGGACGGAGGGCATCGCGCCCGAGGAGCTCAAGGTCTTCGAGCGCGTGCTCTCGACCCTGACCGAGCGCAGCCGCCACCTCGCCGGCAGTTATCGCGACGATGAGGGCTGAGGGCTCCGTCTTGCTCCGCTTCCCTCTCCCGCGTCGTCATTCCGGGCGCAGCGAAGCGGAGGCCCGGAATCCATCGTAAGGCCCGACGGCGCTCTATGATGGATTCCGGATCGGCGCCGCTGCGCGGCTTGTCCGGAATGACGGTGAGGAAACCGACGAAGGTCGCAGACGACGTTAGATCGCCCCGCTTATTGACGGCTCTCGATCAAAAGAACCGCGCGAGATTGCGGCGAATTCGCTCCAAAGGCGGCTCGCCGGCCGGGGGCGGCACGAAGGCCTGGCCGGTGATGGTCTCGAAGGCGCGGACATAGACCTCCGAGGTCTGGGCGATCAGTTCGGCGGGGATCGGCGGCAGATCCTGCGTGTAGGGATCGCAGCGGGCGACGACCCAGTTGCGGACGAAGTCCTTGTCGAAGGAGTCCGGTTTCTCGCCGGCCGCAAAGCGCGCGGCATAGCTGCCGGCCATCCAGTAGCGGCTGGAATCGGGGGTGTGGATCTCGTCGGCGAGCAGGATCGTCCCGTCGGCGTCCGTGCCGAACTCGTATTTGGTGTCGGCGAGGATCAGGCCGCGCTGGGCGGCCATCGCCTGGCCCCGGGCGAAGAGCACGAGCGCATAGCGGCTGACCGTCTCCCACTGATCGCGGGTCAGCAGCCCCTCGTCGACGATCTGCGCAGCCGAGAGCGGCTCGTCATGGCCGCCGTCGAAGGCCTTGCTGGTCGGAGTGATGATCGCCTCGGGCAGGCGCTCATTGTCGCGCAGGCCGTCGGGCAGCGTGATCCCGTACATCTCGCGCTGCCCCTGCTTGTACAGGGTCAGGATCGAGGTGCCCGTCGTGCCAGCGAGATAGCCGCGCACCACGATCTCGACGGGAAGGATGTCGAGCCGCTTGCCGATGACGACATTGGGATCGGGATATTCGAGCACGTGGTTGGGGCAGATGTCGGCGGTCTGCTCGAACCAGTGGCGCGCGGTCTGCGTCAGGACCTGGCCCTTGCAGGGGATCGCGGCGATGGCGCGGTCGAAGGCGCTCAGCCGGTCGGTCGAGATCAGGATGCGGCGCCCGTCCGGAAGATCGTAGTTCTCGCGCACCTTGCCGCGATAATAGTTCGGCAGCTCGGGGATGAAGGCGGCTTCCAGCGCCAGAGGAAGGGTCATGTCGGCATCGCCCGGTCGCAACGCCGGCGCGACATGCGCGGGCGGGTGCGAGCCTTCTAGACAGTCGGCGCGCCCACGCCAACCGCGTCTCCATCCAAGAGCGCGGTCCAGGAGCACGCGCGGCGCAGCGATTGCCCGGCGGGGGCGAATATGGCATTCGGAGCCGACATTATCCGGTGCACGGCAGGCATCGCTCCATAGTTCCGTCGCGTTTGGAGGCTGTTGTCGGCGACGGGGACGAGCCGCCAGCCAGGGGCAAGGATCGTCCGGCATTCGAGACCGACAAGCAGGTGACGTGATCCGACTCCCGATGACATCGAGATCCTCCCTTCCGCGACGCGTCCTGCGCCTGGTGGCGGCGCTCGTCGCCCTGAGCGCCATGGGCGGCGTCGCCGTGGCGCAGTCCCCCGCCTGCAACGCCTGGCGCTCGGAGCTGGCGAGCCTGCAGGGCCAGGGCGGCGGCGATCCGCGTGCCGCGCAGATGGCGCAGCGCGTCGGCTCCCAGCTCGCCCAGGCGACGAACCAGTACCGGGCGATGGGCTGCGAGCGCGGCGGCTTCACCTTCTTCGGCGAAGGCCCCCCGCGCGAATGCGGGGGCTTGCGCGCTCAGATCGGCCAGTTGCAGGGGCAGTATGCGCGGCTGCAGCAGATGGCTCAGGGCGGCGCCCTCGAGCAGCGTCGGGCCCAGCTGGTGGCGGCGATCAATGCCAATTGCCGGGCGCCGCAGCAGCGCGGCTTCTTCGAGACGATCTTCGGTCTGGAGCCGCGCCGCGGCGAAATCGATTCGACCCTGCCCGAGCTCGACCCGGAGCAGCCGCTGGAGCCGGAAAAGCCGCGCCTCGGCGGGCCTCAGACGGTCTGCGTGCGGACCTGCGACGGCTTCTTCTTCCCGCTCGCGAACAATCCCGGCGGTCGCGACGGCTCGGACGAGATGTGCCAGGCGCTCTGCCCGGGCACACAGACCCTGGCCTATGGCATGACCAATGGCGGCGAGATCCAGAACGCGGTCGCACGCTCGACCGGGCAGCCCTATGCCTCGCTGCCGAATGCGGGGAAATACCAGCGCAGCTTCGACGCCGCCTGCACCTGCCGCGCGCCCGGCCAGAGCTGGGCCCAGGCGCTGAAGGAGGCCGAATACCTGCTCGACAAGCGCAAGGGCGACGTCATCGTCACCGAGCAGCGCGCGGCGGAACTCTCGCGCCCGAGAGAGGCGAAGCCCGATCCGCGGCGCCGTGGCGCCCCGCCGGCCCCGCAGCCGGCCGCAGTCGAAATCCCCGACGAGAAGCCGATGCCGTCCGAGAATTCGCCGACGGCGGGCACGGAATCGGCGGGTGTCGGCCCGCAATCGGTCGGCGAGCGCGTGCTCGACAAGGGCGACGGTCTCAAGCGCGAGACGCAGAGCGTGACCGGCGAACGCCGCACCGTCCGAATCGTCGCGCCGAACCTCGCGCCGAACCTCGGAACCGCGACGATCCGTCCCTGAACGATCCGAATGACGCCGCCGCTCTGCTGACGCTCAGGCGCTCTCGCCCCTGAGCCGCCGCAGTGCCTTGTCACGGCCGATCAGCGGCAGCAGCGCCGCCAGTTCCGGCCCGTGATCGTGAGCGGTCAGCGCCTGGCGCAGCGGCATGAACAGGGCCTTGCCCTTGGCGCCGGTCGCGGCCTGCACCGCGGCGGTCCAGCTCTTCCAGGTCGTCGCGTCGAAGGGCTCGGGCGGAAGCACCGAGGCCGCGGTGGCGGCAAAGGCGGGATCGGCGATGACCGGCCTGATCGGCCCGCGCACGACGTCGTCCCAGAGGCGGGCGTCGTCGAGCTTCGCGAGGTTGCCGCGGATCGCGAGCCAGAACGGTTCCGCCCCGCCGATGCCCAGCGCCGCCAGTCGCGTTGCGACCGCCTGATAGGGCAACTGGTGCAGGGTGCGGGCGCTGAGCGTGTCGAGGTCGTGCTCGTCGAACTTGGCCGGTGCGCGCGAGACATGGGCGAGATCGACCAGACCGGCCAGCTCGTCGAGGCTCGACACCGGGCGCACCGCATCCGACGAGCCGGTCAGCGTTGCGAGCGCCGCGACCGCCAGCGGCTCGACGCCGGCCTCGCGCAGGCCGCGCAGCGAAAGATGGCCGAGCCGCTTCGAGAGCCCCTCGCCGCTCGCCGTGGTCAGCAGGTTGTGGTGGCCAAAGGCCGGCAGCGCCGCCCCCAGCGCCTGGAAGATCTGGATATGCACCGCCGTATTGGTGACGTGGTCCTCGCCCCGGATGATGTGGGTCACGCCGGTCGCCGCGTCGTCAACGACCGAGGGGAGATGGTAGAGATAGCTGCCGTCCTCGCGGATCAGCACCTGGTCGGAGAGCGAGGCGCAATCGACATGGGCGTCGCCGCGGATCAGATCGGTCCAGGCGACCACGCGTGGCTCCAGCAGGAAGCGCCAATGCGGCCGGCGGCCTTCCGCCTCGAGCTTCGCGCGGTCCTCGGCGGTGAGCTTCAGCGCGGCGCGGTCGTAGATCGGCGGCAGGCCGCGGGCGAGCTGGCGCTTGCGGCGCCGGTCGAGTTCGTCGGCGGTCTCGTAGCAGGGGTAGAGCCGCCCGGCGGCGCGCAGATCCTCCGCCGCGGTGTCGTAGAGCGAGAGGCGCTGCGACTGGCTGATGACGAGATCGGGCGTGATGCCGAGCCAGGCGAGGTCCTCCGCGATCGCGGCGGCATATTCCGGCTTCGAGCGCGCGAGATCGGTGTCGTCGTAACGCAGCATGAAGCGCCCGCCATGGCGGCGGGCATAGAGCCCGTTGAACAGGGCCGAGCGGGCATTTCCGATATGCAGATAGCCCGTCGGCGAGGGCGCGAAGCGCAGGAGCGGCGGGCGGGAAGGCGCGGGGCTGGTCATGGCGGCGCTTATGGCGCTTTTGGCCGGCAGCGACAATCGCCTCCGCCGGCCATGTGCAGGAGGCATGATGCAATGCGAACGTCGCCATTGCAGCGCAGCACAATCTGCGGCTTAATGATGGCATTCGAATGGACCCGGTGAAAATCCGGGTGGCTCTTCCGGCCGCCGATCCGCCGGACAACCCAACTGCCGATCCCGCCTGAAGCCTGCGCCTGCCGCCGGCTCCGATCGCTATGGGTTTTTTCATGACACGATTGTCCAGCTATCGCCGCGAATGGTTCTCCAACATCCGGGGCGACATCCTCTCCGGCATCGTCGTAGCGCTCGCGCTGATCCCGGAGGCGATCGGCTTCTCGGTCATCGCCGGCGTCGACCCCAAGGTCGGGCTGTTCGCCTCCTTCGCGATCGCCTGCGTGTCGGCCTTCGTCGGGGGGCGGCCGGGGATGATTTCGGCTGCGACCGCCGCCACCGCCGTGCTGATGGTCACGCTGGTGAAGGAACACGGCCTGCCCTATCTCTTCGCCGCGACGATCCTGATGGGTCTGATCCAGCTCGGAGCCGGTGCGCTCCGGCTCGGGCGCCTGATGAGCTTCGTCTCGCGCTCGGTCATCACCGGCTTCGTCAACGCGCTCGCGATCCTGATCTTCATGGCGCAGCTGCCGGAGCTGGTCGGCGTGCCGTCGCTGACCTATGCGATGATCGCGGGCGGCCTCGCGATCATCTATCTCCTGCCTTATGTCACCAAGGCGATCCCCTCCCCGCTCGTCGCCATCGCGGTGCTGACGGCGCTGGCCTGGGGTCTCGGGCTGGATCTGCGTACCGTCGGCGATCTCGGCGAACTGCCTTCGACGCTGCCGGTCTTCGCGCTGCCGCAGGTGCCACTGACCTTCGAGACGCTGCAGATCATCTTTCCCTATTCGGTCGCGCTGGCGGCGGTGGGGCTGCTGGAATCGCTGCTGACGGCCCAGATCGTCGACGACATGACCGAGACCACCAGCAACAAGAGCCAGGAATGCTACGGCCAGGGCGCGAGCAACATCGCCTCGGCGCTGATCGGCGGCATGGGCGGCTGCGCCATGATCGGCCAGTCGGTGATTAATGTGACCTCGGGCGGGCGCGGTCGGCTCTCGACCTTCGTGGCCGGGGCCTTCCTGCTGTTCCTGATTCTCGTGCTCGACGATCTCGTGCGGATCATCCCCATGGCCGCCCTGGTCGCGGTGATGATCATGGTCTCGATCGGCACCTTCTCCTGGCGCTCGATCCTCGATCTGCGGACCAATCCCCTGCCTTCCTCCATCGTCATGCTGGCGACGGTGACGACTGTGGTGGCGACGCATGACCTCGCCAAGGGCGTGCTCGTCGGCGTGCTTTTGTCGGGCGTGTTCTTCGCCGGCAAGGTCGCGCGCCTCGTCGCCGTCGAGAAGCGCGACAGCGCGGATGGCACGGCCGTGACCTATGTGGTCCGCGGCCAGATCTTCTTCGCCTCGGTCGACAGCTTTCTCCGCGATTTCTCCTTCGAGGAGCGGCCGGCGCGCGTGACGATCGACCTGACGCATGCGCATTTCTGGGACATTTCGGCGATCGGCGCGCTCGACAAGGTCGTGCTACGGCTGCGCAAGAACGGCGCGGAGGTCGAGGTGCTCGGCCTCAACGAGGCCAGCGCGACGATGGTCGACCGCTTCGGGCGCCACGACAAGGGCGACGCCGGGCCGGCTGCCGTCCACTGAAGCCCGGGCGAGCCGGCCTCAGAAATCGATGCTCTCGCCGCCGTTGCGGCCGACACCGCGGACCAGCGCGGCATCCGGCTCATGGACCGGCTCGCCGCTGTCGACGAAGCCGTGGCGCGGCGGCTGGCGCGGCCCCTCGTCCGTCAGACGGACGCCGGCAGGACCCAGGCGTGCCCGGCGCCTGTGGCGAAGCTCCTCCTGCAGGGCCATCACGGTCTGTCGGGCATGGCCGTCCGCGACGATCTCGGCGACGCGCCGGCCCAGCCCGAGCGCGGACAGGATTTCGTCCCGCTGCGGATCGGGGCGCTGCGCGAGCCAGGCCGCCGGAACGATCGCGCCGTCGCGCCCGAGCGCCCCCGCGGGCTTCCAGCCCTGACGCAGCTCACAGAGGCGGGCGATCTCGGTCTCCGAGAAAGGCCTGACCGGATCGAAGACATCGACCAGCGGGGCACTGGCCGCGGTCGCTTCGCTCAGGAGGGTGCGGCTCTCCTGCGCCGCCAGCGCCGTCAGCAGGGCACCGCGAGCGGCCGCCAGCGCTGCGCCCGTCGCATAGATGCCCTCGCCCAGCGTCTCGGCCAGCAGCGCGCCGAGCGGCGCGATCGGAACCACCCGGCACGGGATGCCGAGGGTCTGGGCGAACGCCTGACTCTCCGCCTGCTCCCGCTCCTCGCCCCCGGACGAGGCCAGCATGATCGCGCAGACGCGCTCCGGCCCGACCGCATCAACCGCCATCATGGCCGCGAGCGCAGAGTCTAGCCCGCCGAGTGCGAGCAGAATTCCGGCCGTGCCCGTCCGACGGACATGGTCGCGCAGACCGAGCACGCAGGCGGCGTAATCGGCCGCATCCGCGGTCGGCACCGGCGCGATCTCTCTCGTCTCGCAGCGCCAGGCGCCGCGCTCGCGGCTCCAAGGCATGACCGCGAGCGCCTCCGCGAAGGCGGGCAGCTGGAGCGTCAGATTGCGTTCGTGCCCGAGCGCGAAGGAGGCGCCGTCGAGGATCTGCTCGTCCTGTCCGCCCACCGCGTTGAGCCAGACCAGCGGCAGGCCCGTCTCGACGACGCGCGCGACGGCGACGTTCATGCGGACGTCGCCGCTGCCGCGACGATAGGCCGAGGCATCGGCGACGAGCAGCATCTCGGCGCCCGTCTCCGCCAAGCACTCCGCCACCTCCTCGTCGGCGATGTCGCCGCCGATCACCAGCCCCAGACGGACCCGCCCGCGGAACGGAACCGGCCCCGGCAACGGCCCTGGGGAGAACACCCTCGCCTCGTCGTCGGCGCCGTCAACGTCGAGGCGAACCTTGAAGCGCACCGCCTGGATCACGCCGCCGTCGAGCAGCGCGAGCGCATTGTAGATTCGGCCGTCCTCGACCCAGGGCAGGCCGAGCAGAACCGCGGGGCCGCCATCGGCCGTCTCACGCGCGAGCGCCTCGCAGCTGCGGCGACAGGCGTCCTGGAAGGCCGGAACGAGGGTCAGCCCGGCTGGCTGCCCGCCCGCCAGCATCAGCTCGGGAAACAGGACGAGATCGGCGCCGGCCCGGGCCGCCTCGCGGCGCGCGGCCCGGACGAGGTCGGCATTACCCGCGACGTCCCCGAGAGTGGGGTTCGCTTGCGCGAGGGCGAGGCGGAAGGAGCTTGCGGTCATGGCCGGGGCTGTAACGCGGCGCGCCCGGCCGGGCAACGGCGCGCCGCAGGCCGGCCCGCGGCCGCGCTTAACCGGACGTTAGGGTTAAGCGGTCATGAATGGGACACGAGCCGCTCCTGCAAGACTGCCGGCCGTCGTTCGGAGAAGCGACCATGCGTACCCGCCAGACTCATCGACCGGGCCGAAGCCTCGCCCTCGCCGCCCTCGCCGCCTGCTCGCTCGGTGCCCTGTCGCCGGCCCAGGCGGCCGACTACCCCGTCCTGCGCGGGTCCCAGATCGACGACGCGCCGCCCGCGCCGGAATTCTTCGCTGGCAACACCAACTGGTCGGGCTTCTATGTCGGCGGCGGCGCCGGGGTCTCCTCCACCAAGTTCGAGCCGGGCAACGGGCTGCAGAACCTCGCCAACTTCGCCTACCGCAACACCCTGCTCGGCAGCGAGGTGAACATGGGCAATCTGGTGGGCAATCTGCCGTCGAAGACCGACAGCGGCGCGACGTTTTTCGGCTTCGCCGGCTACAATTTCGCCTTCGGCGACGTGATCCTCGGCCTGGAGGCGGACTACACCAAATCCAATCACGAATATCTGCTCAGCGACTTCATCGGGCGCCGCTCCACGACATCCGACGGCACGATCAACGACTACACCCTGACGACACGGCAGGGAGCCGAACTGAAGGACTACGCCACCGCGCGCATCCGGATGGGCTGGGCCTATGGGCGCATCATGCCCTTCGCCACGATCGGTGGCGCCGTGGGGCGTTTCGACACGACGTCGACGATCGATGCGACCTGGCGCTTCACCCGCACCAACCCCATCACCGGCGCGATCGACAACAATGTCGTGGCCTCCGGCTATCCGCTGCGCGTCGGCGCCACCCGGCGCAATGTCTACGGCTTCGGCCTGACGGCCGGCGGCGGCATCGACATGGCGCTCACCGACAATCTGTTCCTGCGCGCGGAATACCAGATCATCCGCTTCGCCGACGTCGAAGGCACCACCACGACGATCAACACCGGCCGTGTTGCCGCTGCGCTGAAGTTCTGACGCCGCCTGTCTCGACCGACATGAAAAAAGCCGGGGCGGCACGCCCCGGCTTTCCTGTTTCAGCATCTCGAACCGTGGCGCCTCACTCCGCCGCCTCGACCTCCGGACGGACCCGCCCGGCCCGCTCGCGCTTGACCAGCTCGGCCACGAGGAAGGCCAGCTCCAGCGCCTGCTCGGCGTTGAGGCGCGGGTCGCAGACCGTGTGGTAGCGGTCGTTGAGATCGGCATCGGTCATGCCGCGCGCGCCGCCGGTGCATTCGGTGACGTTCTTGCCGGTCATCTCCAGATGCAGGCCGCCGGCATGGGTGCCTTCCGCCTGATGCACCGCGAAGAAGTTCTTCACCTCGGTCATGATCAGGTCGAAGGGGCGTGTCTTGTAGCCGCTGGCGGCCTTGACCGTGTTGCCGTGCATCGGATCGCAGGACCAGACGACGTTGCGCCCTTCCCGCTTTGTGGCGCGCACCAAGGCCGGCAGCGTGTCGAAGACCTTGTCGGCACCGAAGCGGCCGATCAGCGTCAGGCGGCCGGCCTGGTTCTGCGGATCGAGCACGTCGATCAGCTTGAGCAGGCCGTCGACCGTGGTCGAGGGGCCGCATTTCAGCCCGATCGGGTTGCGGATGCCGCGGAAGAACTCGACATGAGCATGATCGAGCTGGCGGGTGCGATCACCGATCCAGACCATGTGGCCGGAGGTGTCGTACCAGTCGCCCGTGGTGGAATCGACGCGCGTCATCGCCTGCTCGTAGCCGAGCAGCAGCGCCTCGTGGCTGGTGTAGAACTCCGTCGAGCGCATCTCGGGATGCGTCTCGGGATCGATGCCGATGGCGCGCATGAAGTCGAGCGCCTCGGTGATACGCTCGGCGACCTCGTTGTAGCGCGAGGAGGCCGGGGCATCCTTGACGAAGCCGAGCATCCAGCGATGGGCGTTGTCGAGGTTGGCGTAGCCGCCGGTGGCGAAGGCGCGCAGCAGGTTCAGCGTCGCCGCGGACTGTCTGTAGGCCTCGAGCTGGCGGCGCGGATCGGGAATGCGCGCCTCCGGCGTGAAGGCGTTGTCGTTGACGATGTCGCCCTTGTAGCTCGGCAGCTCTACGCCGTTGAGGGTCTCCGTCGGAGCCGAGCGCGGTTTCGCGAACTGGCCGGCGATGCGCCCGACCTTCACCACCGGCGAGCCGCCCGCGAAGGTCAGCACCACCGCCATCTGAAGGAAGAGCCGGAAGAAATCGCGGATGTTGTCGGCCGAATGCTCGCCGAAGCTTTCGGCACAGTCCCCGCCCTGGAGCAGGAAGGCCTCGCCGCTTGCGACTTTCGCGAGCGCCTTCTTCAGCTTGCGCGCCTCACCCGCAAAAACGAGGGGCGGAAAGCCGGCGAGCTGCTGCTCGACCGCCCTCAGGGCTGCCTGGTCCGGATAATCCGGAATCTGCTGGACGGGCTTGGCCCTCCAGCTCTCGGGCGTCCACCGCTCCGACATGGGTCCTGCTCCTGACTTCACTCCGCGCCGGTTAACCTGTTCGTAAGCGCGAAGGCGCGCCTATACACCCAAGGCGCCGCGAAGGCCACCATGGCGAGCAAGTCCGGCGGAGACCGGCGCGGCGGCGCTATGGTTAGCGAAAGCTGAATCGGTTCAGCCGCTTGCCGGCAGGGGCTCGCAGATCGATTCCGGTTCATCACATCGCGCATCAACGCAATGACGTTGCAGTTCAACCGGTTCGAACGCTGATTCAACGCCGATGGCGAGCGTTGCGCGCCTGCCTCGGGTCAGGCCGGCTCGATGTCCGTGCGGCTGAAGTCGTCGCCCTTGAACAGCAGCCGGGCCTTCAGATGCCGGGCCGTGGCGTAGGAGAAGCAATCCCCGAGATTGAGGATGCCAGGACGTCCCGGTCCCATCCCGTAACGCTCGGCCGCCTCGACAGCGAGTGCTGTGACTGCGATGTCGGGAGCAATGGGGGCGATCGCGAGCGTCGACATGATCTCGTCGACCAACTGCAGGCCTAGCTTTCGGTCGCAGTTTTTGAGCCTGCCAACCGCGCATGCAGCCTCCCAGATCGAGACCGTAGAGACGAAGCGCTGCGAGGACCGGTTTCGGCCAAGGCGGTCGGACAGGAGAGCGCCATCATGCTCGGGCATCAAGATCGAGACGAGCGCCGACGCATCGATAACGATCAAAGTCGTTCATCCTCGCCGTTGATCTCGTCATAGAAGGCCCGATCGGCGGGAAGGCCGCTGTCTGGCATGGCAGCTAGCTTGGCATGGATCGGCGCGAGCTTCTCCCACAGGGTCGGCTCGGCAGCCTCGCGCTGCGCCTTCTCGCGAAGCGCCTCGTGGACGATCTCGGTCAGGCCCTTGCCGTGCTTGGCGGCGAGTCTGCGGGCGAGCGCCTCGACTTCGTCGTTCTTGATGCTGATGCCCATGGCGACAGTTCCGTTCTAGAACGCTCGTTCGCGCATTCTAGAATAGGCGCGTCTCCGCCGCGATGCAATCAGCCCGCCCGCGGCGTCCGCATCGTGACCAGTTCCTCCGCCGCGCTCGGATGCAGCGCGATGGTGCTGTCGAAATCGGCCTTGGTGGCGCCCATCGTCACGGCGATGGCGACGGCCTGGATGATCTCGCCGGCGTCGTGGCCGAGGATGTGGACGCCGAGGACCTTGTCCGTCTTCGCGTCGACGACGAGCTTCATGTAAATGCGCTCGGCCCGGCCGGAGATGGTCGCCTTCATCGGGCGGAAGGCGGATTCGAAGATGCGAAGCTCGCGCCCGCCGGCCGCCGCCTGAACCTCGGAGAGGCCGATCGTGCCGATCTCCGGCGTGGTGAAGACGGCCGAGGCGATCAGGCCGTGGCCCATCTGCCAGGGCTTGTTCCCGAAGGTCGAGTCGGCAAAGGCGTGCCCCTCCCGGATCGCGACGGGGGTGAGGTTGACGCGGTTGGTGACGTCGCCGACGGCGTGGATCGAGGGCACGCTGCTGGCGGAGTTCCCATCGACGATCACCTCGCCGACCGGACCGAGCTCGACCCCGGCCTCGGCGAGACCCAGACCGGTCGTGTGTGGGCGCCGGCCGGTCGCGACGAGGATCACATCGGCATCGATCGGATCGCCGCTGGCGCAATGGGCGCGGCGGCAGCCATCGGGCAATAGCTCGATGCGCTGAACCGTGCAGCCCAGGCGGAAATGAATTCCGGCATGTTCGAGCGCGTCGCGCAGGCGGTTGCGGATGTCCTCGTCGAAGCCGCGCAGCACATTGTCGCCGCGGTGCAGCACCGTGACCTCGACGCCGAGCCGCACGAAAAGGCTGGCGAATTCGAGCGCGATGTAACCACCGCCGACGACGAGCATGCGCTTGGGCAGGCTCGGCAGGTGGAAGATCTCGTTGGAGGAGATGCCGAGCTCGCCGCCGGGGATCGGCGGGTCGAAAGCGGGCCAGCCGCCGGTCGCGACGAGGATGTGGCGGGCGCGAAGGGTTTCGCCGCTTTTGGCGAGGCGAACCGTATGAGCATCGACGACGGTGGCGCGCTCCTCGCGGATGGTCACGCCGGCGCCGTCGAGGCCCTTGCGGTAGAGCCCGGAGAGCCGGGAGACCTCATTGGCGACCGCATCGCGCAGCGTCGGCCAGTCGAAGCTCGGCTTGGGTACGGTCCAGCCGAAACCCGTCGCGTCCTCGAAATCCTCGGCGAAGCGGCTGGCATAGACGAAGAGCTTCTTGGGCACGCAGCCGCGGATGACACAGGTGCCGCCGATGCGGTCCTCCTCGGCGATCATCACGCGGGCGCCGTGGCCGGCTGCGATGCGGGCGGCGCGGGTGCCGCCGGAGCCGGCCCCGATGACGAACAGATCGACGTCGAACTCAGCCATGATGCGCCTCTTCAGCTTCGGTTGGCGGTGATGATAGGGCGGCGGGCGGCGGCGCGCAGAGACACAGGGCCGCGGCCGTGAGCGCCGCGATCCACCAGCCCTGCCAGGCGCCATGGGCCACCGACGCGACGGCGAAGGCGCCGGCGAAGAGCGCCAGCCGCGGCGCCAGATCGGCCGCCGCGAACCGGCGCAGGCGCGCCAGGCAGGCCAGGCCGGCCAAGGTCAGCAGCAGCGCGCCGAGCGCACCCGTCTCGACCCAGGCCTGGAGCGGTGCGTTGTGGGGATGGCCGACGGCGAGAAGGGTGCGACGGGGCGGCGTCACATCGGCAGCGACGGGATGACGGTCGAGCGTCGGCGAGGTGCCGAAGCCGGCGCCGAGCAGCGGCCGCGCCAGGGCGGCCTCGCCGAAGGTGAGCCAAATGTCGACCCGGTCGCGCGAGTGCGAATTGGCGAGGCGCTCGTGCATGGACGCCGGCAACACGGCGTCCCCCAGTCGGCCCGCCACCGGCGCCAACGCCATCGTGGCGGCGAAGCCCGCCGCAACCGCCGCCAGCGCGAACCGCGGCGCGAACCGGGCCGTCAGGCCGACGCTCACCATCACGAGGAAGCCGAGTCCGGCCGCGCCGCTCTCGGAACCGAAGCAGGCCCAGCCGACGGCCAGGACGAGCAGCCCGAGCCAAGCGGCGTCCCATCGGGTCGCGACCGCCCCGCCGCGCAGCAGGGCGAAGGCCGCCGCCGAGAGCATCAGGCAGGTCAGGACCGGGCGGTTGAAGATGTAGCTCTGGGATCGGCCGATCTCGAGCGTCGCCCGCAGCGACAACCCGGTCGCCAGTTCGGCCATCATGAAGACGATCGCGAGGATGATCGCCCCGGCGAGCGCCCGGACGACGCGACGGTCGGGACGAAACCGGCCCGAGGCCATGATCGCCGCACCGCAGGCCACCGGCAGGACGAATTCGCCCCAGGCGCCCAGCCCCTGAGCAGGGCGGTGGCTCCAGGCCAGCGACGCCAGGGCCAGGAGGATGAAACCGATGAGCGCGAGCCCGATCGGGCTGCGCAGGATCATCACGAGGCGCTGCCAGGCGGGCCGCCACCCCTCAGCGATCAAGCCCGCGGCGACGAAAGCGACCGCGGCGAGCGCCAGGACCAGCGGCGCGGAGCGGTTCGCGATCCACATCACCAGCGGCATGGCGACCAGCAGGCCCGTGCCGAGCGCAGCGAGCCGCGTTGGAACGGGACCCTCGATACGCCGCAGACCCGCGCCGGGAAGAACGGTGAGATTCATGCCGCAGCGATTACGCCATCGCATCCTGTCCCACCAGTGCTTCGCGCTGCGCGGGCCCCGATCGTGGCTTCGGCACGCCCCAGCCGCGAAATATCTTGACTCGCGATTGTTCAATCAGGCGCAATTGACGACCGGCGCGGCGAAGTGCCACTGGCGGCGTCACCCAAGAATTGCGCGGACCAATCCGCGAGCGGAGGAACATCATGTTGTCATCCATTCTCAAGCGGGGCGCTCTCGTCGCCGTCGCCGTAGCCGGGCTTTCCACGGCCGCCTTCGCCCAGCTCGAACTGAAGATCATGGCACCGGCGTCGCCCGGCGGTGGCTGGGACGGGACGGCGCGCTCGATGCAGCAGGCGCTGACCGCGTCGGGCATCGCCAAGAGCGTGCAGGTGACCAACGTCACCGGTGCCGGCGGCACGATCGGCCTGGCCCAGCTCATCGGCGCCAAGGGCGACGGCTCGCAGCTGATGGTCAACGGCTTCGTGATGGTCGGCGCGATCCTGCTCAACAAGTCGCCGGTGAACCTGTCGCAGACGACGCCGATCGCGCGGCTGACCGCCGAAGCGCTGGTCATCGTGGTGCCGACGGACTCGCCGATCAAGACCGCCAAGGACCTGGCCGAGCGGGTCAAGGCCGATCCGGCCAAGGTGACCTGGGCCGGCGGCTCGGCCGGCGGCGCCGACCACATCTTGGCTGCGCTCTTCGCCGAGGCCGCGGGCGGTGACCCCAAGAAGATCAACTACATCCCGTTCTCGGGCGGCGGCGAGGCTCTGGCCGCGATGCTCGGCGGGCGCGTCACCGCCGGCATCTCCGGCTATGGCGAGTTCGAGGGCCAGATCAAGGCCGGCAAGCTGCGCGTCATCGGCGTCTCCTCCTCGGCGCGCCTGGCCAATGCGCCCGATGCCCCGACCCTGAAGGAAGGCGGAGTCAATCTCGAGCTGATGAACTGGCGCTCGGTGGTGGCACCTCCCGGCCTGTCCGCCGACCAGACCAAGGTGCTTTCCGAGGCGATCGGCAAGCTCGTGAAGTCGAAGGAATGGGCCGAGATCCTGAAGGCCCGCGGCTGGGACGACGCCTATCTCGGCGGCGCCGATTTCGAGGCCTTCCTCAAGGCGGAGCAGGTGCGCGTCGCCAAGGTCATGGCGGATGTCGGCCTGGTGAAGTGAGGCCGACCCCAAGCCAACCCTGACGAGGGGGCCGGCGATCGGCCCCCTTTTTTGCCTCCGCAGCCCTTCGCTGCCCGATCAGCCGACGATGGACCCGTCATGACGAACGATACTCCGGCACGCGGCGCCGACCGGCCCGCCCTCGTCGTCGGCCTGCTGCTGCTGGCGGTCGCAGGCGTGGTCTATTACGACGCCTCCCAGCAGACGATCACCTCGAATTACGGCGTCGGCCCGACGGCGATGCCCTATGTCGCCTGCGTCGGGCTGGTGCTGCTCGGGCTGGCGCATCTCTTCGTCGCATTCCGCGACGGGCTGCCCAAGCCTGAGGCGGCCGATCGCGGGGCGCTGCTCTGGATCGTCGGCGGCCTCGTCGGGCTGATCGCCTGCATCGCCCTGGGCGCCGGGTTCACCATCGCCACGACCATCCTGTTCGCCTGCACGGCGCGCGGTTTCGGACGGCGCGCCCTGGCGGTGGATGCGGCGATCGGCTTCGTCCTCGGCCTCACGATCTTCCTCGTCTTCGCCAAGCTCCTGACCCTGCTGCTGCCGGCCGGGCCTCTCGAACGCCTGTTCCTCTGAGGACCGCCGGCCATGGATACCACCCTTGCGCTCCTCAATGGCTTCAGCGTCGCGTTGGAGCCATCCAAACTGCTCTTCTGCCTCGTCGGCGTCTTTCTCGGCACCGCCATCGGCGTCCTGCCTGGTATCGGCCCGGCCCTGACGGTCGCACTGCTGCTGCCCGTCACCTTCAAGCTGGATCCCACCGGCTCGCTGATCATGTTCGCGGGCATCTATTATGGCGGCATGTATGGCGGTTCGACGACCGCGATCCTTCTCAATGCGCCCGGCGAGAGCGCCTCGATGGCCACGGCTCTCGAAGGCTCCAAGATGGCCAAGGCCGGCCGTGGCGGCCCGGCGCTCGCCACCGCTGCGATCGGCTCCTTCGTCGCCGGGCTGATCGCCACGATCGGGCTGACCTTCCTCGCGCCCTGGCTCGTCGAAGTCGCGATCAAGTTCGGCCCCTGGGACTATTTCGCGCTGATGATCGTCGCCTTCGTCACGGTCTCTGCGACCTTCGGCGATTCCCCCTTGCGTGGGCTCACCAGCCTGTTCATCGGCATCACGCTCGGGCTCGTCGGCATCGACAAGCTGACCGGCCAGGCGCGCCTGACCTTCGGCGTGCCGGAACTGCTCAACGGCATCGAGGTGACGACGCTCGCGGTCGGCCTGTTCGCGGTGGGCGAGGCGCTCTTCGTCGCCTCCAAGCGCTTTCGCGACCCGGAGGAGATCGTCCCGATCAGGGGGTCGCTGTGGATGAGCAAGCAGGACTGGAAGCGCTCCTGGGCGCCCTGGCTGCGCGGCACCGCCTTCGGCTTCCCGATCGGCGCGCTGCCGGCGGGTGGCGCGGAGGTCCCGACCTTCCTCTCCTATTCGACCGAGAAGAAGCTCTGCAAATACCCCGACGAGTTCGGCAAGGGCGCGATCGAAGGCGTCGCCGGGCCGGAGGCCGCCAACAACGCCGCCGCCGCCGGCGTGCTGGTGCCCCTGCTGACGCTGGGCCTGCCGACCTCGGCAACAGCGGCCATCATGCTGGCGGGCTTCCAGCAATACGGGCTGAACCCCGGGCCACTGCTGTTTGCCGAGAAGCCCGATCTGGTCTGGGGCCTGATCGCCTCGCTGTTCATCGCCAACGTCATGCTGGTGATCCTCAACCTGCCGCTGATCGGGCTCTGGGTGAAGCTGCTCGCGGTGCCGCAGCCCTGGCTCTATGCCGGCATCCTGGTCTTCGCGACGATGGGGACGCTCGCGGTCAACGCCTCGCCGGTCGAGCTCGGCCTGCTCTTCGCCTTCGGCTATCTCGGCTATCTGATGCGGCGCTACGATTATCCGGTCGCGCCAATGGTCGTCGGGCTGATCCTGGGTCCGATGGCGGAGGCGCAGCTGCGTCGCGCACTGCAGATCAGCCTGGGCGACCCGATGATCCTGCTCGAGAACCCGATCTCGGCGACGCTGCTGACCTTGGCCTTCATCGCCCTCGTCGCCCCCTTCGTGATGAAGGGGCTGAACCGCTTCAAGGCGAGCGAGGACTGAGAGCAGCGCGGCGGCCCGCGCCGACCAGCCCCAGCCGGATCAGGCTCTCGCCCGTCGCCGCCAGCGCGTCGGCAGCGGGGCGCGGCTCCCAGCCCAGCATGGCCTGCGCCTTGGCGCTGGAGGCGGTCTTGCGGCGGCCGAGTTCGGGCGTGGCAGCCTGCCGCGCGGCGGCGCTGAAGACGGCGACGAGCCGCACCAGCCAGTCCGGCAACACACGCGTCGAGACGCGGGCCGCCGCCGGGCCGAGCCGCTCGCGCAGGGCCAGAGCGATCTCCTGCATGGTCATGAAGTCGCCCGCGGTGGCGATGAAGCGTTCATTGGCGGCGGCCGGGTGCGTCATGGCCCGCAGATGCAGGTCGGCGACGTCGCGGACATCGACGACGCCGAACATCAGCCGCGGCACAGCCGGGAGGCGGCCTTCGAGCATGCTCTTCACCAGCAGGATCGAGGCCGACAGATCGGGCCCGAGCAGCGGCCCGAAGATGCCGACGGGATTGATCACGGCGAGTTCGAGCCCTCTGCCCTCGCCGTCGACAAAATCCCATGCCGCCCGCTCGGCGAGGGTCTTCGACTTGGGATAGGCGGCGAGATCTTCAGCCGCGGCGTCGGTCCAGTCGCTTTCCGAGAAGGGCCGCGAGAGCACCCGGCCATAGCCGATCGCGGCGAAGGAGGAGGTCAGGACCACACGGCCGACGCCTGCGGCCTTGGCGGCCCGCAGCACCCGCAACGTGCCCTCGCGAGCCGGCACGATCAGATCGTCTTCATGTTTGGGAGCCACCGCCGACAGGGGCGAGGCGACATGCAGGACGTGGGAGCAGCCCTCGGCCGCTATGCCCCAGCCGGCATCCGCCAGCAGATCGGCCTGCACCACCTCGAGCCGGTCCAGCGGATCGCACCCGGCCGCCGCGAGCGCGGAGCGAAGGCCGGTCTCCCGCACGGGCGAGCGCAGCGTGGTGCGGACCCGGTGGCCTGCCTGCAGCAAGGCGAGGATGCAGTGGCCGGCAAGGAAACCGGAGCCGCCGGTGACGAGAACGGGTGGTCTGTCCATGCGGGGCTCCCTGCCGCTCGCCGGCACGCGCCATCCCAAGCTGAAGCGAAGGGAGGCGGCATCAAAAAAGCCGCCGGCACTAACCGGCGGCTTCGATCGATCAGGCGCGAACGCCCGGCCTCAGAGCTTGTGGCCGCGCTTGCGCATTTCCTCGCTGAAGCGATCGAACAGGAAATTGCTCGTCTGCAAGCTCCAGGGCTGCAGCAGCGCGAAGATCTCGTCGATCGCGCGCGGGCGCATGGCGTTGTAGCGCTGGCCGACCGGCGAGCGGAAGAAGGCGGCGACCTCCTTGAGATCGGCCTCGCTCATGCGCTTGGCGAAGATGTAGGCGGCCGAGGCGATGATCTCCTGGCGCTTCTTCTCAGCTTCCGGCCGGAGCGCCTCGATCACCTCGTCCATATCCTTGCGGACTTCCGGACGCGTGGTGGCCACCGTCTGGGTAACGCGCTCGCGGAACTCGAGATAGATCGCCTCGAAGGACTCGGCGAGTCCCGACAGGATCACGACGTCACGGCCCGCTTCGAGATAGGACTGCGGAATATCGGGCTGCGCCGGCTGCGCTGCCGTCTGCGCCTGAGCCGGCATGGCGAGCAAGAGCGCCAGGCTGACGGCCGCGCCGGCAAGGTGGTGACGGATCATGCAAAGCCCCTTCGTCATGCGCCACATCGCGCTGTGTTCGAGAATGGAAGGCCGCGCCGTGCGGGGCAAGCCATCCCTGACATTCCGGTCATGCCCGGCGCCGCCCGACTCGCAGGCGGAGCCGATGCCGCAGACGCGCATCGCGGGTTTCCATAGAGCATGACGATGCCGAGTGGAAAGCCATATTGCGGCGATGCGATGTCGCGTGCGCCGTTGGCGAGCCGATGCATGGGCCCCGCGACCGGAGCGGCCGGGCTTCAGTCGAGGCTGCCCAGCACGATCAGACCATCCCTGCCGGCGAGGATCGCGGCGCTGGCGAGGCCAAGGAACAGCCCGTGCTCGACCACGCCCGGAATGGCGGTCAGAGCCGCCGCAAGGCCTTCCGGATCGGCGATCACGCCGGGATGGGCGTCGAGAATATAGTGGCCGCCATCGGTGAGCAGGATGCTGCCGTCCGGCCGGCGGCGCAGCGCCAGCTCGCCCGGCGCACCGGCGGCTTCCATCGCCGCGAGGACGGCGCGGCGCGTCGCCTCGAGGCCGAAGGGCACGACCTCGATCGGCAGCGGGAAGCGGCCGAGACGCTCGACCAGCTTGGTGTCGTCGGCGATCACGACCATGCGGGCCGAGGCGGCCGCGACGATCTTCTCGCGCAGCAGCGCGGCGCCCCCGCCCTTGATCAGGCGAAGCTCGCGGTCGACCTCGTCGGCGCCGTCGATGGTGAGGTCGAGCTCCGGCGTCTCGTCCAGCGTCGACATCGGGATCGCCAGCGCGCGCGCCTGAGCCTCCGTGACCTCCGAGGTTGAGACGCAGACGACATCGAGCCCCTCCGCGACCCGCGCGCCGAGCAAGTCGACGAAGTGCTTCGCGGTCGAGCCCGTGCCGAGGCCGAGCCGCATGCCGGGCGTCACGAGTTCGAGTGCGCGCGCGGCGGCGAGCTTCTTCAGATCGTCGGGGCTCATGATCGTGTCCTCAGATCGACGTCAGTGCGATCGCAGCGAAGGCACCCAACGGACATGGCGTTCTGCCGCCCCCGGATGGCTTCGTCGCTCCGCTCCCCGCAATGACGGCGGTCGCGGCCCGGTTCAAGCCCCGAGACCGCCCATCAGCATGTATTTGATCTCGACGAACTCCTCGATGCCGTGGAGCGAACCCTCGCGGCCGAGACCGGACTCCTTGACGCCGCCGAAGGGGGCGACCTCAGTGCCGAGCATGGCGGAATTGATGCCGACCATGCCGTACTCGAGTTCCTCGGCGACACGGAAGGCGCGGCCGAGATCCTTCGTGTAGAAATAGGCAGCCAGCCCGAACGGCGTGTCGTTGGCGAGCGCGACGACCTCGTCCTCGCTCTTGAAGCGGTAGACGGGGGCGACGGGGCCGAAGGTCTCCTCGCGCGTCATCAGCATGGTGGTGGTGGCGCCGGCGAGCACGGTGGGCTCGTAGAAGGTGCGGCCGAGCGCGTGGCGCTTGCCGCCGACCACGACCTTGGCACCGTTGGCAACGGCATCCGCCACATGGCGCTCGACCTTCTCGATGGCGCGCTCGTTGATCAGCGGGCCCTGCACGACACCGACCTCGGTGCCGTTGCCGACCTTCATCTTGGCGACCTCGCCGGCGAACTTGGCGACGAACTCGTCATGGATGCCGTCCTGCACGAAGAGGCGGTTGGTGCAGACGCAGGTCTGGCCCATGTTGCGGAACTTCGCCGCGATCGCGCCCTGCACGGCGGCGTCGACATCGGCGTCGTCGAAGACGATGAAGGGCGCGTTGCCGCCGAGCTCGAGCCCGACCTTCTTCACCGTCGAGGCCGCTTGCTGCATCAGGAGCTTGCCGACCGGCGTCGAGCCGGTGAAGCCGATGAAGCGCACGGCCGGATGCGTCGTCATGACCTTGCCGATCGCGACCGCATCGCCCGTGACGATGTTGAGCACGCCCTTGGGGAAGCCGGCGCGGATGGCGAGTTCGATCAGGGCAAAGGCCGTCAGCGGGGTGTCCGGCGCAGGCTTGACCACGAAAGTGCAGCCGGCGGCCAGACCCGGCGAGCATTTGCGCGTGATCATCGCAGCCGGGAAATTCCACGGCGTGATCGCGGCGCAGACGCCGACAGGCTGCTTCTGGATGATGATGCGCGAATTGGGGAAGGGCGAGGGAATCGTCTCGCCATAGATGCGCTTGGCCTCTTCCGCATAGAACTCGACGAAGGAGGCGGCATAGGCGACCTCGCCGCGCGACTCGGTCAGCGGCTTGCCCTGCTCGGCGGTCATGATCTGCGCCAGGTCTTCCTGGTTGGCCATGATCAGGTCGAACCATTTGCGCAGGATGATCGAGCGCTCCTTGGCTGATTTCTTCGCCCAGGGCTTGAAAGCGCGCGAGGCGGCCTCGACGGCGGCCGTCGTCTCGTCCGCGCCGAAGCGCGGCACCTTCGCCAGCAGCTCGCCGGTGGCCGGATTGTCGACCGCATCGACGCCCTCGCCGATCCAGGCGCCGTCGACATGGCACTGAGACTTGAGGAGGGAGGGATCGTTCAGCTTCAGCATGGCGGGCTTCCGTGACGCGAAAGGGAATGTCGTCACGTGGTCTAGCATGCGGCCCGCGCGGCTGACGACCGCAGGCGGATGCATGCCCGCCATAGGTCCTGCGGTTTTACCGGCCCGCCATGGCCTAATGTTGCAAGTGCCCTATTTCGCCTGGGGCGTGCAGACCGTCTTGTCGTCGAAGACGTAGCAGATGCTCATCTCGCCGGTACGGATGTTGACCCGGAAAATGCCGCCCTCGCGCTCGTGCCGCGAGGGCATCAGCGTGTAGTCGCTCGGCGCCTGCGCGCCGGCGCCCTCGCCCGGCGGGAAGCAGACGGTGACGCCGACACCGCCCTCCTTGAGCTGGAACTGGCAGGCGGCGACCTCGCCGGTCGCCTTGTCGATGCGGTAGACGCGATTGAGATCGGTCTGGGGCGCGGGCGCGAAATCGAAGGGCGCGGCGACGGCGGCACCGGCGAGCGACAGCCAGAAACCCAGCGCCAGGGTGACGAAACGTCCGGGGGATCGAGACACGATACGGTTCCTTCCACGAATCGCCGGCACGATAGCATCAATGCCGGAGGCGATGATGGCATCGTGCCGGCGGTCCGGGATGGCAGACCGGCGCGCCTTGCCAAAAGCCGGGCGAACCCGTTTAAGCGCTGCGACCCATGCGCCAGGAGCGGCCTTTCCCATGACCCTGCCCCCGATCGTCGTCTTCGATCTCGACGGCACGCTCGCCGAAACCGCGCCCGACATCATGCGCGTGCTCAATGTCATCCTGGTGCGCGAGGGGCTGCCGGCCCTGCCGCTGGAGCGGGCGCGCGAACTCGTCGGCGCCGGCGCGCGGGCTCTGATCGAGCGCGGCTTTCGCGTCTCCGGCCGGCCGCTCGACACTCAGACGCTGGAGCGGCTGTTCGAGGATTTCCTGCTGATCTATGCCGAGGATGTCGCCTCCCACAGCCATCTCTTCGACGGCGTGCTCGGCGCGCTCGATCAGCTTGCGACGGAAGGCTATCTGCTCGCCGTCTGCACCAACAAGCCGATCCTGCACACGCGGCTGATCCTCGACCATTTCGGCATTTCGCAGCGCTTCGCTTCGGTGGCGGGGCGCGACAGCTTCCCCTTCCACAAGCCCGATCCGCGGCACCTGACGCTGACGATCGAGGCCGCCGGGGGCGATCTCGCGCGCGCCGTGATGATCGGCGATTCGCGCACCGACATCGCCACCGCCAAGGCGGCGGGAATCCCGACGATCTGCGTGCCCTTCGGCTACACCGATGTGCCGATCGAGACGCTGGAGCCCGATCTCGTGATCCAGCATTTCGACACCCTTCCCGCCGCCGTGCGACAGGTGCTGGGCGGCGGCCATGCGGCCGAGCCTTCGAAGGTCGCCGCCCATTCTTGACGGCGCGGCGCGCGCCGACTAGGAGAAGCGCCGGTGCGGGCGACTAGCTCAGCGGTAGAGCACTCCCTTCACACGGGAGTGGTCACAGGTTCGATCCCTGTGTCGCCCACCATTTTTTCCTGATGATCCGTTTTGACCCCTTTTGCCTTACCGCGAGTGAACGCGGTCGTGCGGGGTGACAGCATCACCTATTGCGTTGCGCGGTCTTGTGCGCCGAGCGATCGACTTCCCTGCCAATCTGTCGCAGTCTTCCGGCATGAGCGACGACGAACAGAAGCGCCTCGATACCATCCACAATGAGCGCGTGAAGCTCATGGCGACGTGGATGAACAATGTCGGCGTCGGCTGCGTGATCGCTGGCTTCCTCGCCCCCTCCATTGGGGCCGCCACGCTCGAACTGCCCAAGGCCGCGTGGCTCATTCTCGCCCAGATGATTTGGATTCCGATCGGAGTCGCACTACATTTCATGGGCAGACGTATTCTGGGAGGGCTGAGATGACCGAACTGGCCCTATTCGCGCTGCTCTACGGCTGCGGCATCCTCGCCGCCGCCTACGGGATGTATCGCTGGGCCGCGACACAGAGGTAGCTTCGACGTCGAACGTCGCTTCTCCCCCGATCCGGCGGGGCATCGCGCTTTTCGAACGCACCGGGACCTCTGCAACCGCGCCTCATGGCTCTCCGAACTGCTTTTCCAGCTTCACCAGCAGGTCGAAGGCGGCCATCTGCGCCTCGGTGAAGTTGCCGCATCGGCCCGGGGTGAAGGTCCCCTCGGGCCAGAGCGGATGGCTGATCACGGCACCCCAGCCCAGCGCGTTCTCGAACATGGTCACGCGGAACTGCCGGATCTCGATCTGCCAGTTGCCGCTGCGGTTGCGGTGCCAGCCCTTCAGTTTGGGGAACTGGCGGCGGCGCCTGACGAGAGGGTCCTCGGCCATGTCTGCCTCCCCGAGGCCGGCCGGCGCAGCCGGACAGCCCCACCGCGGCTTGCATCTGCCCGATCCTGCACCACCTCCGAAGGATGAGCGACCCTTTCAATCTGCAACGCTTCATCGCGGCTCAGGCGCCGGTCCACGTGCAGGCGCTTGCCGAACTGCGCGACGGCCGCAAGCGCAGCCACTGGATGTGGTTCGTGTTTCCGCAATTGCGCGGGCTTGGGTCGTCCGAGATGGCGCAGTGTTACGGGCTATCGGGGCTCGCGGAGGCGCGCGCCTATTTGGCTCATCCCGTGCTCGGCCCCCGCTTGCTGGCGTGCACGGAGGCGGTGCTGGCGCTGGAGGGCCGGACGCTCCACGAGATTTTCGGCTCGCCGGACGATCTGAAGTTCGGCTCCAGCATGACCCTGTTCTCGCTCGCAGGCGAGGACGGGCCGAACGCGTTTGCGGAGGCGATCGACCGGCTCTGCGGCGGGTCGGTCGATCAGCGCACGCTCGCTCTGCTGCGCGAGCGGGGCGAGTTCACCCCCGCCCCTCATCGGCCCGGCGCAGTTCCCACTGGCGGTTGAGGCGCAGCGCAACCAGCGTGACGACGGCGCCCGAGAGCAGATAGGCACCGGCCGAGATCAGGCCGAACTGGGTCGAGAGCAGGAGTGCCGCGAGCGGGGCAAAGCCGGCGCCGAAGAGCCAGGCGAGGTCCGAGGTCAGGGCCGATCCGGTGTAGCGATAGGTCGGCGAGAAGGCCGAGGCGACCGAGCCGGAGGACTGGCCGAAGGACAGGCCGAGCAGGATGAAGCCGCCGATCATGAAGACGAGCTCGCCGGCAAAGCCGCCGTCGAGGAGTTGCGGCGCGAAGCCGCTGAAGACCGCGATCGCGATGGCGCAGCCGCCGAGCAGCGCGCGCCGGCCGATCCGGTCGGCGATCAGACCCGATGCGACGATGGCGAGCGCGCCGAAGACCGCGCCCACCGCCTCGATCACGAGAAAGCGCGCCGGCCCCTCCTTGGTGAACAGGAAGACCCAGGAGAGCGGGAAGACCGTGACCATGTGGAACATGGCGAAACTCGCCAGCGGCGCGAAGGCGCCGATCACGACATGGCGCCCCTCGGCCCGCAGCGTGTCGGCGATCTTCGTCGGCTGGAGTTCGCGCGTCTCGAACAGGTTTTGGTAGTCCGGCGTCACCACCATGCGCAGGCGGGCGAAGAGCGCCACGACATTGATCGCGAAGGCGACGAAGAACGGGTAGCGCCAGCCCCAGCTGTAGAAATCCTCGGCCGCGAGGTTGCCGACGAAGAAGGCGAAGAGCCCGCTTGCGACGATCAGGCCGAAGGGCGCGCCGAGCTGCGGGATCATCGCATACCAGCCGCGATGGCGCTGCGGCGCGTTGAGCGCGAGCAGCGAGGCGAGCCCGTCCCAGGTGCCGCCGAGCGCGATGCCCTGGCCGATGCGGGCGAGCGCGAGCAGCCAGATCGAGGCCGCGCCGATGCTGTCATAGCTCGGCAGGAAGCCGATGGCGCAGGTCGAAGTGCCCAGCAGGAACAGGGCCAGCGTCAGCTTGGCGCTCTTGCCGGCCTTGCGGTCGATCGCGGTGAAGATGACCGTTCCGAAGGGGCGCGCGATGAAGGCGAGCGCGAAGATCGCGAAGGAATACAGTGTTCCCGTCAGCGGATCGGCGAAGGAGAAGACCAACTTCGGGAAAACTATGACCGAGGCGATGGCATAGACGAAGAAGTCGAAGAACTCCGAGGTGCGGCCGATGATGACGCCGATCGCCATCTCGCCCGGGTTCACCTCGCCATGGCTCTCGCTGAGATGGCTGGCGTCGCGTTCCGCCGTGGTCGGCATCTGAGCCATGATCTGTCCCGTCGCGCATCGGTCACACAAAAGCATGGTGCGTCGCACCCTGCCGCGGCAGCGGTTCTAGTGCCCCATCGGGCCTGCGGGCGGCATTGGGCAAATTGTCCAATGTTACCTTCGCTGCACCGCAGCTAGCTCTCCGGACAAGCCGATCAGCGAAAGGTGTCTGCCTTGAGCCCCCTGCGTGTCCTCGCTTTGCTTCCCCTGCTCGCCGCGCTCGGCGGCTGCAACCTCGTGGTCATGGCGCCCTCGGGCGACATCGCCGCGCAGCAGCGCGACCTGATCGTGATCTCGACGGTGCTGATGCTGCTGATCATCGTGCCGGTGATGGCGCTGACGGTGTTCTTCGCCTGGCGCTACCGCGCCTCCAACACGGAGGCGACCTACAAGCCGGACTGGAACCATTCGACCGGCCTCGAGCTGGTCATCTGGGCGGCGCCGCTCCTGATCATCATCGCGCTGGGCGCGCTGACCTGGATGGGCACGCATCTGCTCGACCCCTACCGCAAGCTCGACCGGATCGCCGCCGGCAAGCCGGTGCCCGCGACCACCAGGCCGCTCGAGGTCGAGGTCGTCGCGCTCGACTGGAAATGGCTGTTCATCTACCCCGAACAGGGCATCGCCACCGTCAACGAGCTCGCCGCTCCGGTCGACCGGCCGATCCATTTCAAGCTCACCTCCTCCTCGGTGATGAACTCCTTCTACATCCCGGCGCTCGCGGGCCAGATCTACGCGATGCCGGCGATGCAGACGCGGCTCCATGCCGTAATCAACCGCCCCGGCCGCTACCAGGGCTTCTCGGCCAATTACAGCGGCGCCGGCTTCTCCGGCATGCGCTTTTCTTTCCTCGGCATGAGCGAAGGCGATTTCGAGGGCTGGGTCGCCAAGACCAGGGAGAGCGAGGCCCGGCTCGACCGCGCGGCCTATCTCCGGCTCGAGCGGCCGAGCGAGAACGTCGCGGTGCAGCGCTTCGGCGCGACCGAGCCGCGGCTGTTCGACGCCATCCGCAATCTCTGCGTCCAGCCCGGCAAGATGTGCATGAGCGAGATGATGGCGCTCGACGCCAAGGGGGGCCTGGGCCTCGCCGGCCTGCATACGACGCTGCCGCTGGCCTATGACAAGTATTCGCGCCGCGGCGGCAACGCGGCGCCCTTCGGCGAGGAGCCGCGCTACATCGCCTCGATCTGCACGGTCGAGGAGGCGAACGCCATGATGGCGATGGCGCCGCCCGACACGACCCCGCGCGACCTGACCCCGATCCGGGGCCTGGGCCTGGCGGTTCCCCCGATGACGTTCGCCCCCCTGACGCCGCGCCGGCCGCAGACCTTCACCGAGCTGCTCGGCCTCGCCCGTTCGTCACAGTCCTGAAGCGAGAATCCCCGTGACCGACGCTTCCGTTGCCGCCACCTCTCCTATCTTCGGCAAGCTTACGCTGGCCGCCTTCCCGATCCACGAGCCGATCCTGGTCGCCACCTTCGCCGTCGTGGCGCTGGGCGGCGCGGCGGTGGTCGGCGCGCTGACCTATTACCGGCTCTGGGGCTGGCTGTGGCGCGACTGGCTGACCAGCGTCGACCATAAGAAGATCGGCATCATGTACATGATCCTCGGGCTGGTGATGCTGCTGCGCGGCTTCGCCGACGCGGTGATGATGCGCATCCAGCAGGCGATCGCCTTCAACGGGTCCGAGGGCTATCTCAACGCCCATCACTACGACCAGCTCTTCACCGTCCATGGCGTGATCATGATCTTCTTCGTCGCCATGCCGCTGGTGACGGGGCTGATGAACTACGTCGTGCCGCTGCAGATCGGCGCGCGCGACGTCTCCTTCCCGTTCCTGAACAATTTCAGCTTCTGGATGACGACGGCCGGCGCGGTGCTGGTGATGATCTCGCTGTTCGTCGGCGAGTTCGCGCGCACGGGCTGGCTCGCCTATCCGCCGCTCTCGGGCATCTCCTACAGCCCGGAGGTCGGCGTCGACTATTACATCTGGGCACTGCAGATCGCGGGCGTGGGCACGACGTTATCCGGCATCAACCTGATCTGCACGATCGTGAAGATGCGCTGCCCCGGCATGTCGCTGATGAAGATGCCGGTCTTCACCTGGACCTCGCTGTGCACCAACGTGCTGATCGTGGCGACCTTCCCGGTGCTCACCGCGGTACTCGCCCTGCTGACGCTCGACCGCTATGTCGGCACCAACTTCTTCACGAACGACTTCGGCGGCAACCCGATGATGTACGTGAACCTGATCTGGATCTGGGGCCATCCGGAGGTCTACATCCTGATCCTGCCGGCCTTCGGCATCTTCTCGGAAGTCGTCTCGACCTTCTCGGGCAAGCGCCTCTTCGGCTACACCTCGATGGTCTATGCGACGGTGGTCATCACCATCCTGTCCTATCTGGTCTGGCTGCACCATTTCTTCACGATGGGCTCGGGCGCGAGCGTGAATTCCTTCTTCGGAATCACGACGATGATCATTTCGATCCCGACGGGAGCGAAGATCTTCAACTGGCTGTTCACGATGTATCGCGGCCGCATCCGCTTCGAGCTGCCGATGATGTGGACCATCGCCTTCATGCTGACCTTCGTCATCGGCGGCATGACCGGCGTGCTGCTCGCCGTGCCCCCGGCGGACTTCGTGCTGCACAACAGCCTGTTCCTGGTGGCTCATTTCCACAACGTCATCATCGGCGGCGTGCTCTACGGGCTCTTCGCCGGCATGATCTACTGGTGGCCGAAGGCCTTCGGCTTCCGCCTGCATCCGCTGCTCGGCAAGTTCTCCTTCTGGTTCTGGACGCTCGGCTTCCTGTTCGCCTTCATGCCGCTCTATGTGCTCGGGTTGATGGGCGTGACGCGGCGGATGCGCGTCTTCGACGATCCCTCGCTGCAGATCTGGTTCGTCATCGCCGGCTTCGGCGCCTTCCTGATCCTGCTCGGCATCGTCAGCTTCATCGCCCAGATCGCCTACAGCATCTGGAAGCGCGACGAGCTGCGCGACCTGACCGGCGATCCCTGGGACGGGCGCACGCTGGAATGGGCGACCTCCTCGCCGCCGCCGGCCTACAATTTCGCCTTCACCCCGGTGGTGCACGACAACGACGCCTGGACCGACATGAAGCGCCGCGGCTATGTCCGCCCGGTCGAGGGCTTCAAGCCGATCCACATGCCGAAGAACACGCCGACCGGCCTCGTGCTGGCGGGGATCTCGGTGGCGCTGGGCTTCGCGCTGATCTGGCACATCTGGTGGCTGGCGGCGGTGTCCTTCGCGGCGATCCTGCTGGTCGCGATCGCCCACAGCTTCAACTACCACCGCGATTTCCACATTCCCGCAGAGGAGGTCGTCGCCGCGGAGAACGCACGCACCCGCCTGCTCGCGGGATCGGGAGCCTGAGATCATGGCATCGACGATGACCGTTCCGCAGGGCGGCGACGCGCCCGTCTTCTACCTCAAGGACGAGCACCCGCATCCCGAGGGCCACAGCACGCCGCTGGGCTTCTGGCTCTATCTGATGAGCGACTGCCTGATCTTCGCGATCCTGTTCGCGATCTACGGCGTGCTCGGGGCGAACTATGCGGCCGGTCCCGCGCCGAAGGATCTGTTCGACCTCAACCTCGTCGCGATCAACACCGCGATGCTGCTCTTCTCCTCGATCACCTTCGGCTTCGCCATGCTGGAGATGGCCAAGGGCAAGGTCGCGGCGACGCAAGGCTGGCTGGCGGTGACGGGCCTGTTCGGCCTCGCCTTCCTCGCCATCGAACTCTACGAGTTCCACCACCTGATCTCGCTGGGGGCGACGCCGCAGCGCAGCGCCTTCCTCTCCTCCTTCTTCGTGCTGGTGGGCACGCACGGCCTGCACGTCGCCTTCGGCCTGGTCTGGCTGATGGTGCTGATGGTGCAGGTCGCGCGGCACGGGCTGATCGCAGCCAACCGCCGGCGCCTGTTGTGCCTGAGCATGTTCTGGCACTTCCTCGACGTCATCTGGATCGGCGTCTTCACCTTCGTCTACCTGATGGGGATGCTGCGATGAGCTCCGAGACGAACGCCCAGCACCAGCCGGGCTACGAGCCCCATCCCGAGGACGAGGCCCATGGCTCCTTCCGCGGCTACATGACCGGCTTCGGGCTGTCGGTCATCCTCACCGCCGTCCCGTTCTGGCTGGTGATGTCCGGCGCGCTCGGCAACAACCAGCTGACCGGTTTCGTGGTGATGGGCTTCGCCGTCGTCCAGATCGTCGTGCACATGATCTACTTCCTGCACATGAACGGACGTGTCGAAGGCGGCTGGACACTGCTGGCGCTGGTCTTCACGGTGATCGTCGTGGTGATCACGCTCGCCGGGTCGCTGTGGGTGATGTACCACCTCAACACCAACATGATGCCGGTGCACGACATGAGGCAGATGCCGTGACCTCCGCCGCCGCGGCCCGCGCGCCGCGGTCCCGCGCGACGCTCGTCCTCGTCGCGCTGCTCGCGCTTGCGGGGATCGTCGGCTTCGCGCGTTTGGGAGTCTGGCAGGTCGAGCGGCTGTTCTGGAAGCGCGCGCTGATCGAGCGGGTCGAGGCCCGCATCCATGCCGCCCCCGTCGCGGCACCCGGGCCGGCAGTCTGGCCGGAGATCGCCGAGGCCGAATACACGCGCGTCGCGCTGACGGGGCGCTTCCTGCATGACCGCGAGGCGCTCGTGCAGGCGGTGACGGAGCGCGGCGCCGGCTCCTGGGTGCTGACGCCGCTGGTCACCGAGGCCGGCTTCACGGTCCTGGTCAATCGCGGCTTCGTCCCGCCGGAGCGGCGCGAGCGCGCCAGCCGTGCGCAGGCCCTGCCGGAGGGCATTGTCACCGTCACCGGGCTGCTGCGGCTCACAGAGCCGGAAGGCGGCTTCCTCCGAACGAACGCACCGGCCGAGGACCGCTGGCATTCCCGCGATGTCGCGGCCATCGCCGCCGCGCGGGGCCTGTCGCCGGTGGCGCCCTATTTCGTCGATGCCGACGCCACGCCCAATCCCGGCCGCTTTCCCGTGGGTGGGCTGACGGTGGTGCGGTTTTCGGACAACCATCTCGTTTACGTCGCGACCTGGTTCGCGCTGGCGGTCATGCTCGCGGGCGCTCTCGGCTTCGTGCTACGCCACGAATCCAGGCTGCGGCGGGTACGGGAGCAGGCCGATTAGGTTCCAGGACACCACCAACCAGACGAACCTGCTGCTGCTGGTGCAATTGCGCTGGCTCGCCGTCGGCGGACAGGTGGTGACGATCCTCTTCGTCGACCGCATCCTCGGCATCACCCTGCCGCTCGGCGAGATGATGCTGGTTCTGCTGCTGCTGATCCTGCTCAACCTGGCGAGCCTCCTGCGCCATCGCCGCGTCGCGGCCGATGTCCGCAATGGCGAATTGTTCGGCGCGCTGCTGTTCGATCTCGGCGCGCTGACGACGCAGCTCTATCTCGCCGGCGGCGCGAGCAACCCGTTCATCTCGCTCTATCTGCTGCAGATCGGGCTCGCGGCGGTGCTGCTCGAGCGCTGGTCGACTTGGGTCCTGGTGGGGCTGGCGAGCCTCGGCTTCGTCGCGCTGATGGGCGCGCATCGGCCGCTCGCGCTGCCGGTCGCGCTCGATGACGGCGTGCCGAGGCTCTATCTCCAGGGCGTCTTCGTCTGCTTCCTGATCGCCGCCGGACTTCTGGTGCTGTTCCTGCAGCGGATCAGCCGGAATCTGCGCCTTCGTGACGAGAAGCTCGCCGATCTGCGCCAGCGCGCGGTCGAGGAGGACCATATCGTCCGGATGGGCCTGCTTGCCTCGGGGGCGGCCCATGAACTCGGCACGCCGCTCTCGACCCTGTCCGTCATCGTCAACGACTGGCGCCGGATGCCGGTGTTTAAGGCCGAGCCGGAGCTGATCGCCGAGATCGGCGAGATGCAGGCCCAGCTCGACCGCTGCAAGACGATCGTCTCCGGCATCCTGATGTCCTCGGGCGAGACCCGGGCCGAGAATCCGGGCTGGACCACCGTGCGCGCCTTCGTCGACGAAATGATCGAGCAATGGCGCTCGCATCGGGCGCCGATGCGGCTCGACTATGCCAATGCCTTCACGCCCGACGAGCCCATCGTCTCCGACCCCGCCCTCAGGCAGGTGCTGGGCAACCTGCTCGACAACGCGCAGGAGGCCTCGCCCCAGGCGATGGCGGTACGGGTCGAGCGGCGGGGCGAGGACCTCGCCATCATCGTCGCCGACGAGGGGCCCGGCTTCCCGCCCGACATTCTGGCCGGCATCGGCAAGCCCTATCGCTCGACCAAGGGGCGGCCGGGCGGCGGGCTCGGCCTCTTCCTCGTCAGCAACGTCATGCGCAAGTTCGGAGGCACGCTGAACGCCCGCAACCGCGATCGCGGGGGCGCCTGCGTCACCGTGACCTTGCCCCTCGCCGCCCTCTCGCCCGTACAGGTCTCCCAGGAGGATGCCCGATGAGCGACGACAAGACGCTCCTGATCGTGGAGGACGACCCGGCCTTCGCGCCGGTGCTGCGCCGCTCCTTCGAGCGGCGCGGCTATCTGGTGGAAGCCTGCGATGGCATCGAGAGCCTGCGGGACCTGCTCGAGACGGTGACGCCAGGCTACGCCGTGGTCGATCTCAAGGTGGTCGGCGGCTCGGGACTGGAATGTGTCCGCCTGCTGCACGAGCGCGATGCGGAGATGAAGATCGTGGTGCTGACGGGATTCGCCAGCATCGCCACCGCGGTGGAGGCGATCAAGCTCGGCGCCTGCCACTACCTCGCCAAGCCGGCCAACACCGACGACATCGAGGCCGCCTTCGACAAGACCGACGGCGATGCCGAAGTGCCGCTGACCCAGCGCCAGACCTCGCTCAAGAACCTGGAATGGGAGCGCATCCACGAGACGCTGGTCGAGAGCGACTTCAACATTTCGGAGACGGCGCGGCGGCTGGGCATGCATCGGCGCACGCTGGCGCGGAAGCTGGAGAAGCGCCGCCTGACCTGAGGCCGCTCGAGCGCAGATATATGACGGCGAAGCGGCTGAATCGGCCCGTTAAGGCCTTGTTTTGCTGCCGTCTTCCCTCGATTGTCACGTCACTCACGGACACTGCCCACGACGACGTCTCGACCCTGGGGGGAGGATGCGATGCGGCTTGCCGTCTACAATGTCGAAAACCTGTTCGATCGCGCCAAGGCGATGAACCTCGAAAGCTGGGCCGAGGGCCGCCCGGTGCTGGAGCGTTTCGCGGCGCTGAACACCCTGCTCGGCCAGGTCTCCTACAGCACCGCCGACAAGGCGCGCATGGCCGCGCTGATCGCCGAACTCGGCATGGAGAAGTCCGACACCGGGCCGTTCGTGCTGCTGCGCCGGAACCGCGGCGGGCTGCTGAAGCGCCCCAAGACCGGCGGCATCGAGATCGTGGCGGAAGGCCGCGCCGACTGGGTCGGCTCGCTCGAACTGCGCGACGAACCGATCGACGAGCACGCGATGCGCAACACCGCCCGCGTCATGGCGGACCTCCAGGCGGATGTGCTCGGTGTGGTCGAGGCCGAAAACCGGCCAGCGCTGTCCGCCTTCAACCGCGAGATCGTGACGGCGGTCGGCGGCCAGCCGTTCCGGCATGTCATGCTGATCGACGGCAATGACGAGCGCGGGATCGATGTCGGGCTGATGAGCCGCAACGGCTATCCGATCGGCGCGATGCGCAGCCATGTCGACGACATGACGCCGGCGGGCGTGCCGGTGTTCTCGCGCGATTGCCCGGAGTTCGAGCTGACGACGCCGGGCGGGGCGCGGCTCGTGGTGATGGTCAACCACTTCAAGAGCAAGGGCTTCGGCAGCCAGGCGAGTTCCAATGCGCGGCGCCGGGCCCAGGCCGAGCGCGTCGCCGCGATCTATGAGGGCCTGATCGCGAGCGGGGTCGAGAATGTGGCGGTGATGGGCGATCTCAACGACACGCCCGGCAGCGCGCCGCTGCAGCCGCTGGTCGCAGGCACGTCGCTCAAGGACATCTCCGCCCACCCCAGCTTCGACGATGGCGGGTTTCCGGGTACCTATGGCGCCAGCTCCGCCGGCAACAAGATCGACTACATCCTGCTGTCGCCGGCCCTGTTCGCCACGGTGACGGGCGGGGGCATCTTCCGAAAGGGGATGTGGCCCGGCGTGCGGCCCCGGAAATGGGAGGCCTATGCGGAGCTCAAGCGCCCCGAGGATGCCGCCTCCGACCATGCCGCACTCTGGGTCGATCTCGCGCTCTGACGCCGGCCGGCCGCCGCTCGCCCTTCCCTGCGGCGTCGGCCCCTGACGGGAGCTGACAGCCGCTGTCGTCATTCTGCCCACCTGAAACCCGATCGGCTCCCGCGCGTTGATCCGCGATCGCCGCCGCGGCGTAGGCAGTGCTTGGGGTGGAACATCATGGGCGACATCATCGACAGGGCCGGCAACACGGCGGCCTCCGGCCTGCTGGAACGCTTCTCCAGCCTGCATGACTGGCGCCGGCAGGTGGCCGATCTCTATGCCGCCGTACGGGCGATGCCCGGCGAGGAGGGCTGGGCGCATTGGCGCGGCGTCCGCGACCGCCTGTTCCGCGAGCATCCGCAGTCGCCGCTCTCCACGACGCGGCGCGCGCAGTTCCACGGCATCGATTGCTTCGCCTATGACCCCGCGCTCCGGTTCACCGTCGCGACCGTGCCGGCCCGCGAGCGCGAGGTGATCCGCGTCGAGGCCGGCAAGGACGGCACGATGACGCTGCTGCCCTTCGCCCTGACGGACGGGCTGCTGGAGCCGCTGGGCAAGGAATTGACGCTGTACTGGATCGAAAGCTATGGCGGCGGCGTCTTCCTGCCGTTCGGCGATGCGACCAATGGCCGGGAGAGCTTTGCCGGCGGCCGCTACCTGCTCGACACGATCAAGAGCGCCGATCTCGGCAGCGACGGCGCGGGCCGGCTGATCCTCGACTTCAACTTCGCCTATTACCCCTCCTGCGCCTATTCGGAAGCCTGGGTCTGCCCGCTCTCGCCGCCGGAGAACCGCCTGCCGGGCGCGATCCGGGCCGGCGAGCGCGATGCCATCCGCTGAAGCGCTGCGAACACCGGTGACGTGCGGCAGCCAAGGCTCCGCCCGCGGCCGGGATCACGCGTCTTTGTCCTGCCCGATCCTTGCATCGCGCCCCACGCCCGCTAGCCTGACCTCACGAGCCCTTGGAAGGAATCCCGCCATGCGCCTTGTCAGAACGCTGTTGGGGGCCGCGGCCCTGCTGGCGGCGGGGCTGTCTTCAGCCTCGGCCCAGACCATCAAGATCGGTTCGAAGAACTTCACCGAACAATTCGTCGTCGCCGAACTCTATGGCGCCGCGCTGGAAGCCGCCGGCTTCAAGGTCGAGCGCAAGATCAATCTCGGCGGCACGCTGGTGGCGCATGAAGCGCTCAAGAGCGGCGCGATCGACCTCTACCCGGAATACACCGGCACCGGCCTCAACGCCGTGATGAAGGCGCAAGGGGTGACCGAGACCGACCCGGAGAAGGTCCGCAACATGGTCAAGGCCTTCTACGAGAAGGAGTTCAACCTGACCTGGCTGAAGCCGTCCGGCATCAACAACGGCTATGCGATCGTGGTCCGACCCGAGACGGCCAAGGAATTCAACCTCAAGACGCTGAGCGATCTCGGCAAGGCCTCGTCGAAGCTGCGGCTCGGCGCGGGCACGGAATTCGTCGACCGTCGCGACGGCATCAAGGGGCTGAAGGAGGTCTATGGCGCCGAATTCGCCGAGTTCAAGCAGTTCGCGGCGCTGCGCCTGCGCTACGAGGCGCTGAACCAGAAGCAGATCGAGGTCGCCAACGGCTTCTCGACCGACTGGCAGATCGCAGCCGACAAGTTCGTCGCGCTCGATGACGACAAGTCGCTGTTCCCGCCCTATTTCCTCGCGCCCGTCGTGCGCCCCGAGATCGCCGCCAACGCCAAGATCGTCGAGATCCTGGAAAAGGTTGGTGCCGCTCTCGACAACCCGACGATGCAGGAGCTGAACCGCCAGGTCGAGGTCGACAAGAAGGAGCCGCGCACGGTGGCCGCCGCTTTCCTGAAGGCCAAGGGGCTGGTGAACTGAACGCTGTGCCTGCGACCGGCGCCGACGAGCCGCCGGCCGCCATCGTCGTCGGCGGTGAACCGGTCGGATCCGACGCAATCCTCGCCATCGCGCGGGACCGCGCCCCGGTGCACCTGCATCCGGGCCTGCTTCCGCGGCTGGAGGCGGCGCGCGCGGTCGTGCTGCGGGCGCTCGACCGTGGCGACAACGTCTACGGCCTGACGACCGGGCTGGGTGCGGCGGTCGATACACGTCTCGATGCCGAGATGATCCCCGCCTTCCAGGCGCGGGCCATCCGCGCGCGGGCCGTGGGCGTGGGCGAGCCGCTCTCGACCATCGAGGTACGGGCGATGCTGGCGGCCCGTCTTGTCGCCATCTGTCACGGAGCGTCCGGTCTCTCGCCTCAACTCGTGCAGACGCTTGCTGCGATGCTGAACGCGGGCGTTCACCCGGTGGTGCGCCGGATCGGCTCGCTCGGGCAGGCCGATCTCAGCCCCCTCGCACAGGCCTTCCTGCCGCTGATCGGCGAGGGCGAGGCCCAATTCCGGGGCGCTGTTCTGCCCGGCCGTGAGGCGATGGCGGCGGCCGGGATCGCCCTGCCCTTGCTCGGCCCCAAAGACGGGCTCGCCCTTCTCAACGCCAATGCCCAGAGCGTCGGGCTGGCCGCCCTGGCGGTCGATGCGATGAACAAGGCGCTCGACGCTGCAATTGTCGCGGGGGCGCTGTCGCTGGAAGCGTTCCGGGCCAATCTCTCGCCGCTCGACCCCGACCTCGCGGCGCTCAGGGGGATGGCCGGCCACGCCGCCGGCGTCGACCGGCTGCGCCGGCTGCTCGCCGGCAGCGATCTCTGGCAGCCCGGCGCCGCGCGGCGGCTGCAGGACCCGATCTCCTTTCGCTGCCTCGCGCCGGTCGCGGGCCATGCCTTGCGGGCCGTCGCCGCCGCCCGGCAGACGGTCGATGCCGAACTGGCCAGCGCGCCCGACAGCCCGGCCGTGCTGGTCGAGCGCGATCTCCTGCTGTCGAGCGTCAATTTCGACACCACGGAACTCGCGTTGACCTTCGAGGCCGCCGGTCTCGCGCTCTCCCATCTGGCGGCGACCTCGGCCGCGCGCATCGTCAAGCTGATGAACGCCGGCATGACCGATCTGCCGCGCTTCCTGACGCGGCATGGCGGCTCGCATTCCGGCTTCGCCACGACGCAGAAGACGGCCGCGGCGCTGGAGGCCGAGATCCGCCATCTCGCCCTGCCGCTCGGCGCCATGACCCTGCCCGTCGCCGACGGCGTCGAGGATTACGCGCCGATGACGCCGGCGATCGTCGAGAAGACGCATGCCATCGCAAGACGCCTGACACGTCTGGCGGCGGTCGAACTCGTGGTGGCCGCGGAGGCCGTCGATCTGCGAGGCGCCATCACACTCGGCCGCGGAACTGCCGTCGCGCACGCATTCGTCCGCGACCATGTCGCGCGGCTCGACGACGACCGGCCGATGGGGCGTGACTACGAGGCGCTGGCGCTCGCGATCGAGGCCGGCGATCTCTTGCGGGCCGGCCTGGCCTGGCTGCCCGAGATCGACCCATGAGCTGGACGCTCGAGAACTGGGACCGGCTGCTGATCGCGCTCTGGGAGCATATCCAGCTCGTCGGCGCCGGGCTGGCGATTGCACTCGCCATCGGCCTGCCGCTCGGTGTGCTCTCGGCGCGGCGGCCGGGCTTCGCGCTCGTCGTGCTCCTGGTCTCGGGCGCGCTCTATACGGTGCCGGCGCTGGCGATCTTCGCGCTGCTGATCCCCTATCTCGGCCTGGGCTTCTGGCCAGCGATCGTCGCGCTCGTCGCCTATGCGCTCCTGATCATCATCCGCAATGTCGCGACCGGCCTGCAGGAGATTTCGCCCGACATCCTCGATGCCGCCGACGGCATGGGCTATGGCAAGTGGCGGCGGCTCTTCGCCATCGAGCTGCCGCTGGCGCTCCCCGTCATCATCGCCGGCATCCGCATCACCGTCGTCACGCAGGTGTCGGTGGCCACCGTCGCCGCCTTCATCAATGCCGGCGGACTCGGCGACATCATCTTCCAGGGCATCACCCAGGATTTCGGCGAGAAGGTCGTGGTCGGCGCAGTCGTGACCTCCGCGCTGGCGGTGCTCTGCGACGAGAGCCTGCGCCGGGTCGAGCTGCGGCTGCGCGCCAACCAGGCGGAGGCCGCCTGATGACCCAGTGGATCGCCGCCAACCCCAAAATCTTCATCGTCGCGCTGCAGAACCATCTCTGGCTGACAGGTGTGGCGCTGTCCGCCGTGCTGCTGATCGCCCTGCCGCTGGGCCTGCTGCTGACTCGCCAGCGCCGCTTCGCCAACGCCGCCATGGCGATCGTCAACATCCTGCGGACGGTGCCCTCGCTCGCGCTGCTGGTGATCATGCTGCCGCTGCTGGGCACCGGCTTCCTGCCTTCGGTTGTGGCCCTGACGCTCTATGGGCTGCCGGCGCTGCTGCTCAACACCTATACCGGCCTGACCGAGGTCGATGCCGACATCGTCGACGCCGCGCGCGGACAGGGCTTCTCGGACCACCAGGTGATGACGCGCATCGAGATCCCGCTGGCGCTGCCGGTGATTTTCGCGGGCATCCGCACGGCGGCCGTGCAGATCGTCTCGGCGGCGACGCTGGCGGCCTTCATCGGCGGCGGGGGGCTCGGTGAACTGATCACCGCTGGCATGGCGAATTTCAACTTCCCGCAGCTCATCGCCGGCGCGGTCGCGGTCGCCCTGCTCGCGCTGTCGGTCGAGATCGGCTTTGCAGGGATCGAACGCCTGATGACGCGCCAGTTGCGGATGGGAGCCTCATGACGATCCGGCTGGAGAAGGTCACCAAGCTGTTCCCGGGCGTGGCGCGTCCGGCGGTGGACGCGCTCGACCTCGCGATCGAGACCGGCCAGGTCTGCGTGCTGATCGGCCCCTCGGGCTGCGGCAAGACCACGACGATGCGGATGGTCAACCGGCTGATCGAGCCGACATCGGGCCGCATCGTCGTCGGCGAGCAGGACGTCACCCAGGCCGATCCGGTCGAACTGCGCCGCCATATCGGCTATGTCATCCAGCAGATCGGCCTGTTTCCGCATATGACGATCGCACAGAACGTCGCGACCGTGCCGAAGCTGCTTGGCTGGGAGCCGGCACGCATCAAGGCGCGCGTGGCGGAGATGCTGGAGCTCGTCGGGCTCGATCCCGGGCAGTTCCTCGAACGCTATCCGCGCCATCTCTCGGGCGGGCAGCGCCAGCGCGTCGGCGTGGCGCGCGCGCTCGCGGCCGATCCGCCGGTGATGCTGATGGACGAGCCTTTCGGCGCCGTCGACCCGATCGTGCGCGGGCGGCTGCAGGAGGAGTTCCTCGCCATCCTCAAGCGGCTGAAGAAGACGGTGATCCTCGTCACCCACGACATCGACGAGGCGATCCGCATGGGCGACGTCGTCGCCATCCTGAAGGACGGGCGGCTCGTGCAATACGACACGCCCGACCGGCTGCTGGCGGCGCCGGCCGACGACTTCGTCGCCGATTTCGTCGGCGCCGACCGGGCGCTGCGCCGGCTCTCGCTGGTGCGCGCGACGGAAGCGGTCGAGCCGGGCGAAGCTGCGGATGGATTTGCGCTGCCGGGCTCGCTCTCGGTGCGCGAGGTGCTGTCGGCGCTGCTGGCCGAGGGCCGCGAGGCGGCAACGATCAGGGCCGAGGACGGGACGGCGCTGGGGCAGATCACGCTCGCAGGGATCCAGGCGCGGAGTGCGGGTACTGCACGGCCCTGACCGTCATTGCGAGCGCAGCGAAGCAATCCAGGGGCCACCGAGCGAGCCGGCCTGGATTGCTTCGCTGCGCTCGCAATGACGATCGGGGCCGCCTCAGCCCGACTGGAGGTAACCGGCGGCATCCGCCGCGTCCGCCTCTTCGACCAGCACGCGATAGGCCTCCGGCTCGACGGCAGCAAAGCCCGATAGCCGGAGCCGGGCGAGGATCGCGCGTCCCTCTTCGTCCTGATGCGCCGCCAGGAGCGCCGCCCGAAGCCGCATGACGACCTCTTCGCCGACCCCGTCCGACGCCACCAGCAGCGGCATCGGTCGAGGCGCCGTCGTTTCGACGATGCGCAGCCGCGCGGCGGTGTCCGGCTCGGCCGCCAGCAGCAGGTCGTAGAAATAGGAATCGAGCGGGCCGATATCGATCTCGTCGGCCAGCAGCGCGTCGATGATGCGGCGCGGCGTCAGCAGCGGGCCGCGGCTCCCGGCATAAAGCGGCCCCCTCGCCTGCCAATGCGGCCGCAGATGCGTGCGCAGCGCGTTGAAGCCCGATTGCGAATGCGCGACCGTCCAGCCGAGGCGGCGGCCGAAGCTGTCCGCGAGCGCTTCGATGTCGCTCTCGGCCCGCACGACGAGATGGCTCGCATAGAGCGGGCGGCCATCGCCCGAGGCGGGAACGGGCGCGGCGATGGGCGTGACGGGGAAACCTCCGCGCGCGAAGGGGTAGCCGCAGATGAAGGCCAGCCCGAGATCGCCGCGCCTCCAGAGGTCCTGCAGCGGCGCCGGCGCCGCATGCGGGATGACCGTGAGCGGAACGCCGGCCTTCGCCGCGATGCGGGCGAAGAGCGCCGTCCAGTTGGCCGCCGTCGCGGCATCGACGGCATACATGCGGGCATTGGCAATGAGCCTCACGCGTAGCGCAGCCTCTGGCCGAGCCCCATGGTCTTCGCCTTCTCCAGCATGAAATGCCCGAGCGCGATGTCCGAGAGCGAGAGGCCGCGATGCCAGAACAGGATGGTCTCGTCGTCGTTATCGCGGCCGGCTTTGAGACCGGCGACGATCTGGCCCATCTCGGCATGGAGCGTCTGTTCCGAGAGCTTGCCGGCCTCGACATGGGCGCGCAGGCTGCCGAAGGGACCGCCCTTGCACTGGCCCCAATCGTCGACGACGAGCTTGCTCATGATGTCGGTCAGCGAGAGCTCGACCGCGCTCATCGTGCCATAGGGCACGACGAAGGCGCCGGGCTTGATCCATTCGGTCTTCAGCATCGGCTCCGGCGCGTTCAGCCGGGAGGCCTCGACGACGATGTCGGCGCCCTCGACACAGCTCTTCCAGTCCTCCGTCACGACCACGCGTTTGCCGAGATCGGCCGAAAGGCGGGCCCCGAAGGCCTCGCGGCTTTCAGGGCGGCGCGAATGGACCCGGATCTCGTCGAAATCGAACAGGGAATCGAGCAGCCGGACATTCCAGTAGGCCGTTCCGCGCGCGCCGACATGGCCCAGCACCTTCGAGCCCTTGCGGGCGAGATATTTGGCGCCGATGGCGGTGATCGCGCCGGTGCGCATGTCGGTGAGGTGGCTGCCGTCGACGATCGCGGTGGGAACCCCGGTCAGCGGGTCCATCAGCAGCAGAAGGCCCATCTCGGAGGGCAGGCCCTGCTTGTAGTTGTCGACATAGTCCCCGATCACCTTGACTCCGGCCCGGGCGATCGGCGCGCGGAAGGCGCCGCGCAGGACGTTGAAATGACCGTTGGCGCCGGCCTTCGGCATCAGATGCACGCGCGGCTCGATCTCGGTCTGGCCGCGGCCCTGGGCAGCAAGACCTGCCTCGACCGCGGCAATGATTTCCGCATCGGTGAGGTTCAGAGCCTCGACGTCGAGCGCGTTGAGGAAATCGATGTAGAGCGGTGGATGGGACACGCGGCAACCTCGGCACGGGTTCGGGGGCGGGCGAAGCCCGATCATACACGGCTCAGCGGCCCTGCCCCGGCCTTTCGCCATGACGCCGTATGCGCTGCGGGCGTGGCACTGCCGCAGCCAGCTGTCCTGGCAAGGAACTTGCTGCCGCTGTTACAGGGGACATCACGAGATGGAGGGATATCGCGTGGACGCCTTCACCATGATCATCCTCGCCTGCGTCGCCGGCGAACCGAAATGCACTTCCACACGCATCGCCGAGACGCAGTTCACCAGCATCGATGCCTGCGAGGCGCGGATCGACGCGATCGCGACGGAGATGACGCGCAAGCTGAGCCAGCGGCCGGAACTCAAGGGGCGCGCGGTGACCTATGACGTCAGTTGCATGGATCGGACGCAGCTGCTGCAGAGCTTCGGGATCGCCGATCTCGACATCTGACGGAGCATCTCCCATGCCATGTTGCCGGCACGCAACGAGGCCCCGCAAAGCCCGCTGGATCGCACCGATGTGATGCGGCTTCGATTGCGCCCGTGGCCGGACTCTGACAGAAAATTGAGGAGATGTTGACGTTTTCGCGTCAGCTTTTTGCCGTCCGCTCCCTTCTTGCCGCCGCCCGAGGTCCCGATGAACCGCTTCTTCCGTATGGCCACGCTGAGTGGTCTTGGCCTGCTCGCGCTGGCGACCACCGCCCGCGCCGAGATCGACCCGCTGACGCGCCAGCCGCTGTTCGTGTTCGAGGACCCGGCCAAGGCGCAGGCCACCGCGATCCCGCGCGAGATCGTCTCCTATGACGGCAAGCAGCGCCCCGGCACCATCGTGATCAACACCAGCGAGCGCCGCCTGTATCTGGTGATGCCGGACGGCAAGGCGATGCGCTATGGCGTCGGCGTCGGTCGCCCCGGCTTCGACTGGGCCGGCTCGCAGACCATCACCCGCAAGCAGGAATGGCCGACCTGGACGCCTCCGGCCCAGATGCTGAAGCGCCGTCCCGACCTGCCGCGCTTCATGCCCGGTGGCCCGGAGAACCCGATGGGCGCCCGCGCTTTGTATCTCGGCTCGACGCTTTATCGCATCCACGGCTCGAACGAGCCGGAGACGATCGGCCAGGCCGTCTCCTCCGGCTGCATCCGCATGCTCAACGAGGACGTGATCGACCTCTACGAGCGCGTGAAGGTCGGCACCCGCGTCGTCGTCGCGCGCTGAGCCGAGACCTCTGCTCCCTACGCAAGGGCCGTCCTCCGGGGCGGCCCTTTTCCATTGGGGCCCCGGGCTGGCATCCTGCTTGCGAGCGGGGGGACCCGGCCTTTTTCAGGATCGATCATGGACGACATCGTCAACGCCTTCGTACCCGGCACTCTGGCACCCATCCGCGGGAAGGCCGGGGGGCCGCTCGACGGGCTGAGCTTCGCCGTCAAGGACCTGTTCGATGTCGCAGGCCAGCCGACGGGCGGCGGCAATCATGACTGGGCGCTGGCCCATCCGGTGCCTGCGCGCCATGCCTGGGCCGTCCAGACCCTGCTCGACGCCGGCGCCAGCTTCGTCGGCAAGACGATCACCGACGAGGTCTCGCTCGGCATCCTCGGCGAGAACGCCTTCGACGGCACGCCGATCAACACCGCCGCGCCCGAGCGCGTGCCCGGCGGCTCCTCCTCGGGCTCGGCAGCGGCCGTGGCAGCGGGGCTGTGCGACACCGCACTCGGTACCGACACCGGCGGCTCCGTGCGCGTGCCCGCAAGCTTCTGCGGGCTCTACGGCATCCGCCCGACCCATGGCCGGCTCGATCTCACGGGCATGCTGCCGCAGGCGCCGAGTTCCGACACCACCGGCTGGTTCGCGCGCGATGCCGAGACCTTCGCACGCGTCTCCACGGCGCTGCTGGGCGAGGCGCCGGGAGCGCTGCCGACGCGGCTGCTGATCGCGACGGATGCCTTCGCCTTCGCCGATCCGGAGGTGACTGACGCGCTGCAGCCCATGGTCGCCAAGCTCGGGCGGATCGTCGGCGAGGTGCGCGAGGAGATCATGGCGCCGCAGGGCCTGTCCGTCTGGGCAAGGGCACAGCGCACGCTGCAGCCGGTCGAGGCCTGGAACACCTTCCGCCACTGGGTCGAGACCGCCAATCCGCGCATGGCCTTCAGCGTCGCGGCGGGCCTGCTCAATGGCGCGCGGATGCCGGCGGGCGAACAACAATGGGCCGAGATGATGCGGCTGGAGGCGCGCGCACGGCTGCGCCAGTTGCTGCCGCCGGGCACGATCCTGTGCCTGCCGACGACCGCCTTCCCGGCGCCGCTGCGCGGGCTCTCGCAGCCGGTGCTGCAGCCGCTGAAGGACCGCATCAGCTGCCTCTGCTCGCAGGGCGGACTCACGGGCTCGCCGCAGGTCAGCCTGCCCGGCGCGACCGTCAACGGGGCCCCCGTCGGCCTCTCCATCATCGGCGGGCGCGGCACGGATGCCACGCTGATCGCCGTCGCTCAGGCCATGGGAGCCGCCGCATGACCGATCTCACCCCCAACCTGCCGGAGGTCGTCGCCGAGGTCTCGGCACTGTTCGAAGCCTATGAGCAGGCGCTCATCGACAAGACTGTCGACGTGCTCGACGCGACCTTCTGGAACAGCCCGCACACGATCCGTTACGCGCTGCACGAGAACGGCTACGGCTTCGACGAGATCCATGCCCACCGCGTCGCACGGCCGCCGGGTCCGGGCATCAAGGAGAGGCGGATCCGGCTGGAGATCCTGACGCTCGGCCGCGACATCGCCACCGTGAACCTCGAGTTCAAGGTGCTTGGCCGCGACCTGATCGGCCGGCAGAGCCAGAGCTGGGTGCGCTTTCCGGAGCTGGGCTGGAAGGTGATCTCCGCCCATGTCTCGACCATGGACGGGCTGCGGCTCTACTGACCCGCGTTTCCCGTCTCAGATGATCGCGTGGCGGATCTTCGCCGAGACCCACTCGCTGACGACCACCGTCCCCAGGATGACCAGCAGCAGCAGGGTGACCTGGGGCCAGGCCAGCGTGTTCAGCGAGCTTTCGAGATTGACGCCGATGCCGCCGGCGCCGACCAGCCCCAGCACCGTCGCCTCGCGGATGTTGATGTCCCAGCGGAAGACGCTGATCCCGGCGAAGGCCGGCGTGATCTGCGGCCAGATGCCCCAGGCCAGCACCTGCTGCGGCGAGGCGCCGGTGGCGCGGATCGCCTCGACGGGCTCGATATTGATCTCCTCGATCGCCTCATAAAGCAGCTTGGCGATGAAGCCGATCGAACGCAGCGCGATCGCCAGGATACCGGCGAGCACACCGGGTCCCAGGATCGTCACCAGCACCAGCGCCCAGATGATCGCGTTGATCGAGCGCGAGGAGACGATGATCAGCAAGCCGACGGGGCGGACGAACCTGGCGCTCGGAGTGGTGTTGCGCGCGGTGAGGAAAGCCAGCGGCACCGCCAGCACGATCGCCAGAAGCGTGCCCAGCGTCGCCATGTTGATCGTGTCCCACAGCGGCTTCCAGACCGCGCTCATATAGGACCAGCGCGGCGGCCACATCCGCGAGCCGATATCGGCCGCCTGGCGGGGGGCGTCCAGCACGAAGGCCCAGATCGTGTCGCGCGTCATCACCTGCCAGGTGAAGACGAAGAGCAGGAGCAGGGCGAACCAGCCGGCATAATGCAGCCACTCGGCCCGGCTGGTGCGCCGCTGCCAGAGTTTCGTGCCGTCATGTGCGATCGAGACCGGCATCACTGCACCTTCGCGCGGATGAAGCCGGATGCGTATTCGCAGGCCAGCACGATGCCGATGATGATCAGCAGGATCGCGGCGGCGCTGTCGAACTCGTAGCGGTCCATCGCCGTGTTGAGCGTCGCCCCGATGCCGCCGGCCCCGACGATGCCGACGACGGCCGACTCGCGGAAGTTGATGTCGACCCGGTACATCGACAGCCCGATCAGGCGCGGAGCGACCTGGGGCAGCACCGCATAGACCAGAACCTGCCACCAGCCGGCGCCGGTGGCACGGATCGCCTCCAGCGGGGCGGGGTCGATGTCCTCGATATCCTCGGCGAGCAGCTTGGCGAGAAAGCCGATCGTGGCGAAGGCGAGCGTCAGGAAGCCCGCGAAGGGCCCGAAGCCGAAGAGCACGACGAGGAAGATCGCGATGATGACCTCCTGCAGGCTGCGCGCGACCGCGATGAAGGCCCGGCAGAAGGCATAGATCGGCAACGGCGCGATGTTGCGGGCCGCGCCGATGCCGAAGGGCACCGACAGGATGATGCCGACGATGGTCGAGGTCACCGTCATCGTCAGGCTCTCGAGCAGGCCGGCCTGGATGTCGTCCCAGCGCGAGGTGAAGTCGGGCTGGAGGAAGCCGGCGAAGAGGCGGCCGGCACGCACAACGCCCTCCGACATGCGGGCCCAGTTGAGCTCGACCGTGCCGAAGGCGACCACCAGGTAGAGCGCGACGCCGCCATAGATGACGTAGCGCAGGACCCGATTGGCGATCAGCGGCGGCGGCGTCCAGCGCCTGGAGACCGCGCTCACGCGGTCACCAGCGGCGTATCGCGGGCGAGAATCACAGGCGCGCCAGCAGCGGCGGCCTGCTCGTCCTCCTCCTCCGCCTTGCGGATCGTCGCGGTCCAGTCCTCGGCGCCGTAGATTTCGGTCAGGACCTCGGGTGTCAGCCCGTCGGGAGGCCCGTCGAAGACGACCTTGCCCTTGCGCAGGCCGACGATGCGCTGGACGAACATCTGCGCCAGGGCGACGTCGTGAATGTTGACGATCGCCGCGAGATTGCGCTCGGCGCAGAGTTCGACGATCAGCCGCATGATCTGGCGCGAGGTCTTGGGATCGAGACTCGCGGTCGGCTCGTCGACCAGCAGCAGATCGGGCTCCTGCACCAGCGCGCGTGCGATGCCGACGCGCTGGCGCTGGCCGCCCGAGAGCGCATCGGCGCGCTTGTCGACATGATCGGTCAGGCCGACGCGATCCAGCACGGCGAAGGCGCGGTCGATGTCGGCCTGCGGGAAGCGCCGGAAGAAAGAGCGCCAGAAGCCGACATAGCCGAGCCGGCCCGACAGCACGTTCTCCATCACCGAGAGCCGGTCGACCAGCGCGTATTCCTGGAAGATCATGCCCATGCGGCGGCGCGCCTGGCCGAGAGCCCCGCGCGAGAGCCGAGACAGATCGAGATCGCCGAGCCTGATCGTGCCTTCGCTCGGCTCGACCAGCCGGTTGACGCAGCGGATCAGCGAGGATTTTCCCGCGCCCGAGGGCCCGATCAGGCCGACGACCTGCCCGGCGGGGACCGACAGGGTGACCATCTCCAGCGCGAGGTCGCCGGTGGCGTAGCGCTTGGTGAGGTTCTCAATGACGAGCATGCCGGCCTCCGAAACGGGGCCGGCCGCGCACGGGCGCGGCCGGTGATCAGTCGAATGTGAAGGCTTACTTGCAGGCGTAGCTGACGTTCAGCGCCTTATCGATCTGCCGCACGACCTCCCAATGGGTCTTGAAGGTGATCGGCATGAACTTCTCCTGCGGGGGCTCCGACTTCTCGAACTCCTTGAGCAGATCGCTGCCTTCCCAGTTGAAGGTGAAGAAGGCTTCCTTGACCTTGGCGGCGAGCTCGGGCTTCAGGTTGTAGACATAGCCATAGCCCGTGGTCGGGAAGGTCTGCGACTTGTAGATGACCTTGGTCGCGTCGGGCTTGATGACGTTACGCGCGATCATGCGGGCCTTGACCGAATTGGCGATGGCGGCGGCCGGATAGTCCTTGTTGGCGACGCCGATGATCGAATTGTCGTGTTTGCCGGAGAAGACGGGCTCGTAATCCTTCTTGGCTTCCATCTTGAACTCCTGCGCGAGCAGGGCCGAGGGGGCCTTGAAGCCGGAGTTCGAGGTCTCCGAGGTGAAGGCGAGCTTCTTGCCCTTGATGTCCTCGATCTTTTCGACGCCGGAGCCCGGATAGGTGATGATCTCCATCTCGTAGCCGAACTCGTCCTTCTTCGAGGCCATCATGGTGAAGGGCACGAAGCCGGCGCAGGCGACGGCGATCGGGTTCGAGCCGGTGTTGAAGCCCGCGACATGCAGACGGCCGGCGCGCATCGCCTCGATCTGCGCGGCGTTGCTCTGCACCGGGAAGAACTGGACCTTCTTGCCGGTCACCTTTTCCATGTGCTTGAGAAAACCGTCCCAGACCTTGGCGTAGACGGCCGGGTCCTCGACCGGGGTGTAGGCGAAGATCAGCGTCGGCGGGTCGATCAACTCGGCCGGGTTCGTCGGCGCATCGGCGACCATGTCGCCATCGGCATCCTTGAAGCGCGGGTCCAGCGCGGCAGCGCCGCCGACGGACAGCACGAGGGACAGTGCGGTGGCGCTGGCGAGGGTGGCCAGTGTCTTCAAGAGGCTCATGGTCATCTCCTGATCAATGAATGTCAGGCGTTGGTGTCGGCTTCAGATGACAGTTGAATGACGAGACGCCGAAAAGCCCCCGGATAGCGTCACCTGCGACGGATCGGCTCGCGCGACAGACCCTGGGCCTCGAGCGCGTCGAGATAGGCCTGGAACTTCGCCTCGCCCGTCTCGCCGAGCTCGCGCAGATAGTCCCAGCCGAAGATTCCGGTGTCGTGCATGTCGTCGAAGGTCAGCTTCACGGCATAGTGACCGACCGGCTCCACCTTGAGGATCTCGACCTCGCGCTTGCCGGGGATGGTCTTCTTCTGCGTCGGGCCGTGGCCCTGGACCTCGGCTGAAGGGCTCTCGACCCGCAACAGTTCCGCGGAGAGCGCGTGGCTCGCCCCGTCGTCGAATGAGACATGCAGGGTGCGGCGGTCCTTCGAGAGACGGATCTCGGTCGGCCAGGACGACATGATGGGGCTCTCCGCCGACGGTCCGCGACGATCGCTGCGCTTGACCTCGGCCGCTGCAATGCCAATGTCTGCGGCTCAACGCAATGCCGGATGGGCGTCAGGCTCCGCGAACACCCGGCAACCGAGTGGACAGACAGCGATCGTGCTCCTCGACAGCCCCCTGCCCGTTTCCGCGCTCCGGCCCACCGCCGCCCCCCTGGCGCGGCCCGTGCTGACCGATCCGTTCGGCCGCGACATCTCCTATGTGCGGATCTCGGTGACGGATCGCTGCGATTTTCGCTGCGTCTATTGCATGTCAGAAGACATGACCTTCCTGCCCAAGCGCGACCTGCTGACGCTGGAGGAGATCGACCGCCTCGCCACCGCCTTCATCGCGCGCGGCACGCGCAAGCTGCGCCTGACCGGCGGCGAGCCGCTGGTGCGCCGCGACGTGATGAGCCTGTTCCGCTCGCTCTCGCGCCACCTCACCTCCGGTGCGCTGGAGGAGCTGACCCTGACCA
>JAESFV010000145.1_pt1 | contig 110375 bp, 80 predicted proteins | sample 9269471 | NCBI WGS metagenome assembly JAESFV01 (sample SAMN14502647, study PRJNA617108) | algae metagenome | isolation source: Symplocastrum torsivum CPER-KK1 and co-occurring heterotrophs from... | place: USA: Central Plains Experimental Range, Colorado | collected 2001-01-01
GTCAATTATTAATCCCAGTTATGATTGGAGGAATTATCAGCAACAAGAGCTTATTATTCCTTGAGCCTTAAATAACTAATTAATCCATCGGTTGTTTTCCTCTGACTTATTCAGCAAGCCCTAATTATCCTAAGCAGGATGCGGAGTGCGATCGCATCCTACCTTCAAGCTGTGAGAGTTCAACTTCAACAGGAGCCACCCAAACGGTTTTCGGTTTATCTAGATTGAGTTGAACCGGGGTAAAATCCTCTACCGACAAAGATTCGGCTAACTTATCTAGGCGAATCTCTTCTCATTTACCTGTTGAGCATTCCAGGGGGCTTCCGTCAAAAAGTGGATGCGCCGCCTCGGAGGTTTCCTCCGAATTTAGGCGCACCAAGAGTGTAATCGGTGGTAAGTCACTCCCACCGCGTTATCCGCCATTTGAGACAGGTTTTTTCGTTCACTTTCCCCTAATAATCCCCCTTTATTAACTCTTTATTTTCGTTTAAGTCCCGTTAAGCCTAAAAAAGCACTAGGCAATTGGTTTATACCCAATTGCCTAGTTTTTGCCTATTTACTAATAACCAGTAACTACAAGTGCTAATAGTAGTCAGTTTCTGGTTCTGGGAGAGGCATCACTTCAAAATTAGAAGGGTCTCGTAGGTAGCGGGTAGCTTCCTCTTCTAAACGGTGGATGCGGTAGGATTCAAGGGCATTTGTGTGCCGGAGGGCTGCCAGGTAGCCATCAATATACAACCGCAGGTCATCGAAGCGATAACCTCTATTCCACATAAAAACTAAAGCATCAGTAAGCTGTTGGTAGTAGCGTATGGTTTCAGTATCTTGAAGCATGGTTTAAAGAGTTTTGAGTTGCTAATTTTAAGTTTTGAGTTGTACGCTGTCAATTCGATGAGTCATAACTACAATGACAGATACTACTCATTGTTATTGTGCCCAAGGTAAGCAGGGAAATCTCCTAGCTTGGGTAAGAAGAATATTTCCCGCTTAGTTGGCAAAATTGTCATAGGACTGATTTTTCGGAAACTAAAGTGTATAGGTAAGAAAGGCGATCGCATGGATCGCCTTTCTCTCAGCTGAGGTAGAGATGCTTGATTATACGGCATCGCCCAGTTGGGGGTATTTTTTTGAGCAATCGGCGGTTCAGACATCAGCTTACTCAGCAGCAGTCGAATACGTTAATGTTCGTTAAGCTTATTGTACCCCTAGAGCCACTATACGGTTGGAGCCTTCCTATTACTATCTGGTAGAACAGTTCTGGGGAACTGTTGAACTGGCTATCTTTATATCTTCCCTCGAAGTGAGCTTGCTTCCTCAGTAACAGCTGTTACAAAATCTTGACATTAGCTTTGATAACCTGAGACGCACCGCGTCAAGGAAGTAAGCTGCCGTGGGATTGGTTTCTATTCAAATTGTTGAGGGTAATCCTCATTTGCGATCGCTATTGGGCTGGCACTTACAGCAATCAGGCTACTGGGTGCATCAATCAGCAACACTGCATCAGGCAAGAGACACGTTCTACCATCGTCAACCGACACTGGTTGTTCTTGACTCTGATTTACCTGATGGTGACGGTGTCGAGTTTTGTCGCTGGCTTCAGCAGCAGCGGCAATCGCTGATTTTAATGTTGTCTGCCCGCAACACAGAAAGTGATATCGTTGCCGGACTCAAAGCTGGTGCGGATGATTACTTGACTAAACCGTTTGGGATGCAAGAGTTTATGGCGCGGATTGAGGCACTAATTCGACGTGTCCGCACAACCGCTGCGCCAATTTCTCTTGAATATGGTGACCTTAAAATTGACCTCGTGCAGCGTCGTGTTCGCTTCAAAGACGAGTTTATTGACCTAACACCTCAGGAATTTAGCTTGCTCTATGTGCTGGCACAAGCAGAAGGACTGCCTCTAAGTCGTTCTGAACTCCTACGCCGCGCTTGGCCGGATGCCATTGACAACCCACGCACGATTGACACCCACGTCCTCTCCCTCCGTAAAAAGATTGAAACCGATCCCCGACAACCTAGCTTGATTCAAACCGTTCGCAACGTCGGTTATCGGTTCAACCCCGCCGTAATTCAAGGAAATCAGATTCCATCAGGAGAACTAGCGACTCAAAGAATTAATGCTGGATATCCTGCTGCATCAGTAGCAGCCAGAGTAATTCAGCAGTAAATCAAATGAAGTAGGTAGCAGCGCCTCAGATAGGCTTCGTAATTCATCCCACCTTAAAAAAACTGGGATGAACGGCGACATTTCTGTAAACTAGAATGGGATGCAAACTGTTTAAGTTTGTGTGAAGTATTCTGGTAACTGCGTTATGACTATGGTATTCACAGCAGCTTTTCTCGCGGCTTCTGCTTCGCCGATCGTAGCTCCTGAACGCTCCAGTCAAGTTACCCCCAAGCACTATCCCAACTACAAGGTAATTGTGCTAAACGATGACTTCAACACGTTCCCGCACGTTGCCGAGTGCTTGATGAAGTATATTCCCAACATGACAAGCGATCGCGCTTGGGAACTTACCAATCAGGTACACTACGAAGGCCAAGCAACTGTCTGGGTTGGCCCTCAAGAGCAAGCGGAACTTTATCACCAGCAGCTTAGTCGTGCTGGATTAACAATGGCGCCTCTAGAAGCTGCCTAAATAAACATCATGAGCAACCCCAACGGCGGTAGACTGGTTTGGAATCACTCAACTCACATTCCGGGGCTAATTCCCGTACTCGAACGACTCCTCGGTAACAGTAGTAGCATTCAAACCATTACTCCTGCCGTGATTGGACGTGCTAGAAGTCATTGTCCTAGGTTGGAATTGAAAGTATCTGTACCGATTCGGGGCGGATATAAGATTATTGCTAGGGCTGGAAAGACGTTTCAAGAAGTGTTTATTCTGACTGTCTTGGATAAGGAAGAGCTAGAAAATGCGATCGCAAAAGCTCTAAAACGCTAAGAAGTTCTCAAAAAGCCCTCATAGCTGAAAGCCGTCAGCTTGTCGCGTATCAGCTTTTTTGTTTTCCTTGTTCTGTCTAAATTTCACATACCACCCCCTGCACCTCATCTCTCCAGGAAACCGCTATAGCCACTAGCTATCGGTAAAACTAATAGAGAAAAAATGCGAACAAAGCTTTGTACAACTCCCTAGGACTTGTGCGAAATCCCCTATTCACAAGTTTTTCACAATTTCTACTTAGTATTCAAAAATCAGGGTTCTAATAGTTGTTAGGTATTAGGTGGTAGGGGAGAGGGATTTTCATTGCAATGTTTGTGTACTCCTGTTCATGGGTGTCTTCTTGCTAAGTTGATGTGCAATAAAACTGTATAAATCTTGATAGTGAGTTGTTAGTTTTTAGGCGTTAGTAATAAAAAATGTTGCTCAACTCCTCCTTTGACTTTTCAGCAACCAATATTTCCCTAATAACCAATAACCAACAATTAACAACTAACAACCAACACCCTTAGCATTTAGAATCGGTGTCTTCACAAGCACCAATACTCACCCAGCTACTGGAACCATCAGTCCAATGTTCTTTTTTCCAAATTGGGGCATTATGTTTTAGCGTGTCAATCGCATACTTGCAAGCTTCAAACGCTTCGGAACGATGAGGACACCCAACAGCTAGCAAGACACTAATTTCCCCAACCTGTAAGCGACCAATACGATGATGAATTACCACACGATTCACATCAGACCATTTCTGTCGAATCTCAGCAGCAATTGAAGTGAAGACCTGTACTGCCATCGGTTCATACGCCTGATACTCCAGGGCAACAACTGGCTTACCGTCCGTTTGCTTGCGTACTGTCCCACTCATGACAACGATAGCCCCATTCGCTGGATCATCGGCGAGGGCATAAATTTCCGTCAGGGATAACGGCGCAAAGGTAATCGTAAAACTATCTCCAGCATACTGTTGAGCTGAAGCGCTAAGAGACTTGATTAATCCTAAATTCATCGCAACTATCGCAACTTCTGTGTTGTTAATTAAAACGCCTAAACCTATTGTGTTTGATCTAGTGCCATTGGTGTTTACTCAATTAGTGCTGAAATACACTAAAGAAGAAGCCTCTTTTTCACATTCCGATGAGACTAGCAACAACTAACTACGGAAAAACTTTTCAGCATAATGAAAGCAGTACTGCCTAATAATGAAATGGATGGGTTTGAGGTGACGTACCAGGATAAGATTCTTGAGCCTGGTGCTAAAGAGGCATTGGATGATTTCACGCTGTTAGCCGCACAAATTTGTGAAGCGCCAACCGCCTTGATCACGCTGCTTGACCACAATCGGCAACAGATTCACTCACAATACGGTTTAACACTTACACAGACGGCTAAGGAAATCGCTTTTTGCGCCCATGTCGCTCTAAAAGCTGACGTATTCATCGTTCCAGATGCTCTTGTTGATGAACGGTTTGCGGCTGATCCTTTAGTCATTTCTGCTCCCTACATTCGATTTTATGCAGGTGTACCCCTGATTACGTCTCAAGGATATACAGTGGGAACACTTAGTATTATTGACTATGTACCACGGGAACTGACTCCTGGGCAGTTGGCAAGGCTACAAACCTTAAGCCGTCAAGTCATTAGGCAACTGGAACTAAGACAGAATTTAGTCAATCTAGAACACACAGCGCGAGAAAGTGAACAGTTAGAGCGTAAGCTGCGCCATCGGGAGTTAGAACTCCTTGATGTCTTTGAAAATGGGCCTAGTGGTTTACACTGTCTGGATGCGAACGGGATGATCCTGTGGGCGAATCAATCTGAACTCGATCTTCTTGGTTACACTCGCGAAGAGTATGTTGGTCATCCAGCCGCAAACTTCTACGCTGACAAGGCAGTAATTGAGGATATCCTCAAAAGGCTAGCAGCAAACGAGACACTACATAACTACGAAGCACGGATGCTGTGCAAGGATGGCTCAAGCCGCTATGTACTCATCAACTCCAATGTGCTGTGGGAAGATGGCAAGTTTAGCCATACACGTTGCTTTACTCGTGACATCACTGAGCGCAAATTGGCTGAGGAGGCGCTACGGCAGACTGAAGAGCGCTTCCGCAACTTAGTTGAAACGAGTAGTGATTGGGTGTGGGAAGTGGATGAAAATGCCGTCTATACCTATGCCAGTCCCAAAGTACGTGATGTGTTGGGTTATGAACCCGAAGAAGTCATTGGCAAGACTCCTTTTGATTGGATGCCTGCCGAAGAAGCTCGTCGGGTCGCTGATATTTTTGCTCCCATTGCCGCTCAAGCCTTGCCCTTTTCCTGTTTGGAAAACCTCAACATTCATAAAGATGGGCATTTAGTTGTTCTTGAAACCAGTGGCATTCCTTTCTTCAATGCTGAAGGGAGATTTCGCGGTTATCGAGGGATGGATCGAGATATCACAAGGCGAAAATCAGTAGAGGCAGAACTTCGTGATTTAGGAGCGGCACTGGAAAATGCAGTTGAGGGAATTTCTCGTTTAGATGCCCAAGGGCGCTACATCGCTGTCAACAAATCCTATGCCAATACTCACGGCTATGAGCCGGAAGAAATGATCGGGATGGAGTGGCAGTTAACAGTACATCCTGAAGACGTGGATAAGCTGACAGCAGCTTACCAACAGATGTTGGTCTCAGGCAAGGTGGACACTGAAGCCAGAGGGATACGCAAAGGAGGTGCAGTTTTTTATAAGCAAGTGGTGATGATTGCGGCTTACGACGGACAAAAGCAATTTATCGGTCATCACTGCTTTATGAAAGATATTAGCGATCGCAAACGAACGGAGCAGAAAATCCATGAACAAGCGGCACTACTCGATGTTGCCACTGAAGCGATTTTTGTCCACAGTCTAGACAACAAAATTCTATTTTGGAATAAAGGTGCTGAGCGTCTTTATGGCTGGAAGAGAGAGGAGGTTGTGGGAAAAAATGCCTGGAGGCTCTTGTACCAGAACAGCCAGTCCCAACAGGAAATTCAAAAGACTCTGCTTGAGAGAGGTGAGTGGCAGGGTGAGCTACATAAAGTTACGAAAGATAACAGAGATATTATTGTTGAAAGTCGTCTGACCTTAGTACGGGATACCCAAAATCAACCAAAATCAATTCTCGTTGTCAATACCGATATAACAGAAAAAAAACAACTGGAAGCACAATTTCTCCGTACTCAACGAATGGAGAGTATTGGTACATTAGCAGGTGGTATTGCCCATGATTTAAACAATGTGCTTGCTCCAATTTTGATGGCGGTTCAACTGTTACAAATAAAACTAACAGATGAGCGTTCCCAGCAGTGGCTAGATATTCTAGAAACGAGCGCTCGGCGAGGAGCAGATTTAGTTAAGCAGGTTGTCTCTTTTGCGAGAGGGATGGATGGCGATCGCACAATTGTCCAAGTCAGGCATATTCTCTCGGAAATTCGGCAAATTGCTAGGGAGACATTTCCCAAATCAATTGAAATGTATGTTGATGTGTCACAAGATTTATGGGCGGTTTCTGGTGATGCAACCCAACTACATCAAGTGTTTATGAATCTTTGCGTCAACGCCCGTGACGCTCTCCCTGATGGCGGTACGCTTAGTATTTCTGCGGAAAATCTGCTTATTGATGAAGATTATGCGCGGATGAATATTGAGGCAAAAGTTGGTACTTATGTTGTGGTGACTGTTTCCGATACAGGAATCGGTATTCCTAAGGAAATATTGGATCGAATTTTCGAGCCATTTTTTACAACTAAAGAAATAGGAAAAGGCACAGGGCTGGGTCTTTCAACAGTAATGGGTATCATCAAGAGCCATGGGGGTTTTATCAATGTGTATAGTGAAATCGGTCAAGGTACAGAATTTAAGATATACTTGCCAGCCTTAGAAGAGACGGAAGCGCGGTCGTTTGAAGAACTCGAACCACCCGCAGGACGAGGAGAACTTATTCTTGTTGTTGATGATGAAGTATCAATTCGGACGATTACTAAAACGGCATTAGAAAACCATCATTATCGAGTGTTGACAGCTAGTGATGGGATAGAAGCGATCGCTTTATACGCTCAGCACAAAAAATCTATCAATGCCGTTTTGATTGACATAATGATGCCTGAAATGGATGGCTCAACGACTATTCGTACTTTACGGAAAATGGAGCCACAGGTTAAAATTATTGCCGTTAGTGGATTAGTCTCTACTGATAAGCTGGCACAACTAGCAATGCTTGAAGTTAATACTTTCTTATCAAAACCTTATACAACAATAGACTTGCTAAAAAGCCTACATACTGTTCTCAACTCTCACGTCTAGAAACTATTTCCATAGCACTCGCCCAGGCAATTAGGACTCTCGCCAAATGCTAAAAGCTTGACACAAGTCAATATGTATCCCTTTTGCCTTCTGCCTTTTGTTATAAAGCTCAGAGTCGTGTTTGTAGTTGCTCGTTGCTAGCATTAGATGTTGGATTGTAGCGGAGTAATCCGTCAAGAGTTTTTAGTAATTCCTGTGTGGTGAAAGGTTTGGACAAAAATGTTTTAACCCCTGTACCGATAACAGCGGCAAGCTTATCACTTGAGGCGAGTCCACTGATAGCAATAATCTTGACTTGAGGGTTAATCTTACGCAACGTGCGGATAGTTGTTAGACCATCCATAGACGGCATCATCATATCTGTCAATACAACACTAATTTTGTCACGATGTTCAGCATATAGAGCGACTGCCTCAATTCCATCACAAGCTGTCATCACCTTGTAGTTGTAAGCTTCTAGTGAAGTTTTAGTAATTTCGCGAATCGCCACTTCATCATCGACAACGAGAATTAATTCTTCATGTCCGATCGGTAGTTCTGTATCTTCCAATACCTCTGTTTCTGTTGACTCTATAGCAGGTATGTACACCTTAAATTCGGTACCTTTTCCGATAACGCTGGATACATTAATAAAACCGTTGTGGCTTTTAATAATACCCATTACTGTTGAAAGACCCAGCCCTGTGCCTTTCCCCAGTTCTTTAGTTGTAAAAAATGGCTCAAAAATGCGATCTAAGATTTCAGGCGGAATGCCGATTCCTGTATCTGTAACAGTAACAACAATGTAAGAACCGACTTGAGCATCAAGATGCATCTGAGCATAGCTTCGATCAATAAATTGGTTTTCCGCACAGATGCTCAACCTTCCACCATCAGGCATCGCATCACGAGCGTTTACACAAAGGTTCATGAGAACCTGATGCAGTTGTGTTGCATCTCCGGAAACCGTCCAAAGGGTTTGTGGAATATCAGTGCGAATTTCGATGGATTTTGGAAATGTTTCCTTAATAATCTGCCTAATTTCTGATATTAAGTGCTTGACTTGTAAAATTGTAAACTTACCTTCTAATCCTTTGGCAAATGACAGCACTTGCTTCACTAAATTCGCGCCGCGTTTAGCATTTGCTACTAGTACAGGAATCAATCGCTGATATCGCTCCTCCTGAGGTTCTGCCTCTAGCAGTTGAGCCGTCATCAGAATAGGAGTCAGCACATTATTCAAGTCGTGGGCAATGCCGCTAGCCAGTGTACCAATGCTCTCCATTCGCTGAGCGCGGAGAAACTGAGCTTCGAGTTGTTTTTTCTGTGTAATATCAGTGTTGACAACTAGGATGGATTTGGGTTGACCCTCCTCATCACGTACCAGTGTCCAACGGCTTTCGACGATGACTTCCTTGTCATCTTTGGTAAGTTGATGCAACTCTCCTTGCCACTCACCGTTCTGGACAAGAATTTTTTGGACTTGTTTGAGCTTAGCTTGCTGTTCCCCATCCAATAGATCCAGGGCATTCTTCCCGACAGCTTCAAGCGCCTTCCATCCATACAGACGCTCAGCGCCTTTATTCCAGAAGAGGATTTGGTTGTCTAAATCTCTAACCAGAATAGCGTCTGTTGCAACATCTAGCAGTGCCGCTTGTTCGCTGATTTTCTGTTCTGCCCGTTTGCGCTCGATCGCATAACGAATCGAACGCTCCAAGAGGGGGGCACCGAGTTTGTCTTTTTCCAGGTAATCTGCTGCACCAGCATTCATTGCCTCGATGTCTACTTCGTGGTCTCCCTGACCTGTAAGTAGGATGATTGGTGCTTTGCAGCCATTTGCCACCGCTTCTTGTAGGAGTTCTAGTCCAGTGCGCTCTCCTAGGCGGTAGTCGAAGAGATAGACATCATGCTGATTTTTGGCGATCGCTTTTAATGCCGCCTCATAACTTGCGACCCAGTCCACCTCAAATCGTATCCCTTCAATTTCAGTAAACCAACCCTGCGTCAGGATATAGTCATCTTCATCATCGTCCACTAAAAGGACTTTAACGGGATCGTTGTTCATGGTTTTCTCCAACCCGTTCCTGCGGCAATTCAACAATTTCAAACCAGTATTTCCCAATCGTCTTGATCACATCGACTAACGATGCGAAGGTCACTGGCTTTGTAATGAACGAGTTTGCGCCCAAGTCATAGCTACGATATATATCTTCTTCTGCTTTTGAGGTTGTCAGCACCACAACAGGAATTTGCCGAAGATTCGGGTCGGACTTGATCAACGTCAGTGCCTCACGACCGTCTTTTTTCGGCATATTTAGATCCAAGAGGATTAGACCTGGACGTGGAGAATCGCTCTCTCGAACATACTTTCCACGTCGATACAGATAATCCATCAACTCCTCGCCATCCTTAACAAAGTACAGTTCATTGGCTAATCGGCTCTCAGCCAACGCCTCACGAGCTAACAGGCAGTCGTCGTCATCGTCATCCGCCATCAAGATTGTGACAACTGTTGGGTTGCCCTTCACTCTGTGTGTTCTCCTATCTTTTGTTTTAGAGGTAGTGTGACAATGAAGCTTGCTCCCTCTCCTAGTGTGCTTTTTGCTGTAATGCTGCCGCTATGACGCTCTGCGATTTTACGGCAGATTGCTAGACCCATGCCTGTACCTTCGTATTCGCTGCGACCGTGCAAACGTTGAAAAACGTTGAAGATGCGATCGAGATACTTTTCATCAAACCCAATACCATTATCCTCTACTATAATTTGACAAAGTTCGGCAACTGGAGAACCCTCTATCGGCTGATTTCCTTCTGGGGCAACAAGGTGTCGGCTGTAAATCTTGACGACTTGTGGCTCTCCATCTCGGTGAAATTTCAGCGCGTTGCTGATCAGGTTCTGGAGTAATTGACGCATTTGTAGCGGATCGGCGTGAATTGTTGGCAATTCACCTACTTCTACACGCGCTCCTGTCTGCTGGATACGCACTTCTAAATCAGATAAAACTTCTTGCGTCACTTGGAAAAGATTCACCGGAATGAAAGGCTGGGCTTTTGTCGTAATTCGAGACAGTACCAGTAAGTCATCAATGAGAGCCTGCATTCGTCCTGCGGCGTTCTGCATCCGATCCAGGTAGTCGCGTCCCTGATCAGCCAGTGTCTCACCGTATTTATCTTTGAGTCGGTTGCCAAAGGCTTGAATTTTACGCAGGGGTTCTTGCAAGTCGTGTGAGGCAACAGAAGCAAACTGTTGGAGTTCCGCATTAGAACGAGCGAGTTCTTGCGAGTAGCGGGTTTCTTGTTCTAAGAGTTGCGATTGCGCTAAGGCGATACCGATTTGATCGGCTAGCTGTCCCAGGAGTTCTGTTTCAAAGCTTGACCATTGCCGAGGATTGGCACATTGATGAGTAATCAGCAAACCCCAGAGCTTTTCCTTCAAGAAAATCGGTACGGATAGCTTCGCTTTCACATCGAAGTGACCCATAAATTCAACTAGGCAAGCGGGTACCTTTGCCGTTTTTATATCCGCAATCGTGTAAACTCGCCCTCGTCTATACCTCTGTAAATAATCTATGTCAAAACAGTCCTCCGTAATATCTCTGCCTAAAACCGACGGCCAATTGGGATGTACGGCTTCTGTAACGATTTTGCCGAGTCCATTAGCACGAAGCTCAAAGATCAAAACACGATCAGTCTGGAAAATCCTTTGGACTTCAGTAACCGTGGTTTGGAGAATTTCCTGGATGTGCAAAGACTGGCGAATTTTTAGCGTCACTTCAGCAAACAACTGCGATCGCAAATTCTGTCGCTGCAATTCTTCTTGGGCAAGCTTACGCTCGGTAATGTCCATATTGATGCCAGTCATGCGTACCGCTTTGCCAATTTTGTTGTGATAAACTTGACCTTTGCTGGCGACCCAATGAACACTACCATCAGGCCAGACAACACGGTATTCTAAATCGTAGTTGGCTCCCTCCTCCAAAGCCGCTCGCAGGCTTTCAATGACCAATTCCCGATCTTCAGGGTAAACGCTGCGAAGGAAGCTTTGATGAGTGCCGCCGAAAGACCTTGGGGCAAGACCAAAGTTTGATTCCGTGGTTACTGAGAAAGTAACTTTTCCACTTGAGACATCCCAATCCCAACTGCCCATCTTTGCCGCTTCTAAGGCGAGTCTCAGACGTTCCTCACTCAATTGCGCCCGCTCTGTCTGCTGTCGGAGTTCCCGCATTGAGTGACTCGCTTGGAGAAGACGACGCACACGTTGACGCAGGACTGCCCAGTGAATCGGTTTCGTAATGTAATCTGTAGCACCCGCCTTAAACGCTTGATCGACCGACTCTTGGTCTTCCAGGGCTGTAATCATTAACACAGGTGTGCGTAAGGCTAAGCCTACCTCATCTGGAGACACTTCACCATTGCTATCCCAACCAGGGCAGGAAAGGGCTTGTAACTGGTGGCAGCAGGTAAAGCCGTCCATTACTGGCATCAAAGCATCGAGCAAAACCACATCCGGGCATAAACGCAGGTATGATGCGATCGCTTCCTCTCCATCACTCGCCTCTGCCACCTGATACCCAGCTTGTTCCATCGCTCGACGAAGCTGAATCCGCATGAACTTGTCATCGTCTACCACGAGGATGAGGGGGCTATCGTTTTGAGCATCGGTGATGTTCATTGCTGACCTTGTTGTCGTACTATTTGCAAAGCGTCCAGGACTCTTTCTAACTCGGCTTCCAGTTGTTGTAGCTTGTCTTCTCCATAATCACTAATTCCAGACCGACTCATTTCCTCTATCTTGCGACAGAAATTGGCAAGCGTTGTTGCACCAAGTGTGAGACTGCTGGATTTTAGGGTATGTGCAGCTTGTCGTAACTGCATTGCATCAGCTTGAGCTATGGCGGATGCGATCGCGTCCATCAGTTTGGGTGCATCTTCAAGGTAACAATCAATCATCTCAGCCAAAACCGAGTCAGCGTCTGAACCCACCATTTCTCGGAATGCTTGCAGCACGTTCATATCAATCGGGGAATGGAGAGTAGGAGATGAGGAAGACACAACAGACAAGTCCGCAAAATCTCCCTTGTCCTCTTTTTCCTCCTTATTCTCACTTTCTTCTGATTGCCTATTTCCTTTCTCTGGCTGCCACTTACTCAGCGTCTTGCTTAATACTTCAATGCGGATTGGTTTGCTGATGTAGTCATCCATACCTGCCTCAATGCACTCCTCGCGATCGCCTTGCATGGCATTCGCCGTCATTGCAATAATTCGAGGGCGTGTGTCTGGCGGCAATTCCTGGCAAATGCGTCGGGTTGTTTCCAAACCATCCAGTTTTGGCATCTGCACATCCATCAGCACCAGATCATAGGATTGGCGATGTAGAGCTTCTAGCACCTCTAGTCCGTTGGTAGCCAAATCAGCTTGATAGCCCAGTTGTTTTAGGAGGTTTAATGCCACTTTCTGATTCACTCGATTGTCCTCTGCCAAAAGAATCCGCAACGGGAACTGTGATGCGAGTTGAGGAATAGACTGAACTGTAGTCGAGTGGGACGGCTTGAATTGAATAGGCTGTCCACTGAAAATCCGACTGACAACATTAAACAGATGCGATTGTTTGATCGGCTTGGTTAGGAAGGCAGCGAAATCGACAGGGGCAACGTGATAACTTGGGTCTGGTCTACCAATAGAAGTCAACATAATTAAAGGTAATTTTTGGTAACCAGGCTGCTTGCGAATTGCTGCGGCAAGAGTCAGACCATCCATTTTTGGCATCTGCATATCCAGAATTGCCATATCAAACACTTCCCCTTGCTGTAGACAATCAAGGGCTTCAAACCCTGATTGTGTAAGCTTCGTCAGCATTCCCCAAGACTGGGCTTGCAGCGCTAAAATCTTCCGATTAGTCGCGTTGTCATCCACAATCAGCAGTCGCTTGCCCTCTAACTGAGGTGGTCGATTGTCAAGGTTAATAATCGGTGCATTGGAATCACAGGGAGCAACTACAGTGAAATAAAACGTGGAACCACGATCAACTTCACTTTCAACCCACATCCGACCCCCCATCATCTCACTTAGCTGCTTACCGATCGCTAAACCGAGTCCAGTTCCTCCATATTGACGAGTAATCGAAGAATCGACTTGGCTAAAAGACTTGAATAGGCGATCTAGTCGATCTGAGGGAATGCCGCAGCCTGTATCCTTGACAGCAAATTGAATTTCATAATCAAGTTGAGGAGTGGAGAGTTCAGAAGCGGGATTTGTGCTGCAATTATTCTCCTTGTCCCCTTCCCCACTCCCTAATTTTCGAGCTGTCACCGAAACAACCACTTCTCCTTTCTCTGTGAACTTGACAGCATTACTGAGCAAATTCACTAAGATTTGGCGCAATCGGGTCACGTCTCCCACAATTGTGGCTGGGGTTTCGGGATGAATTAGGTATGCCAGTTCAATGTCTTTTTCTGCGGCTTTGAAAGCCAGTAAATCTAGGGATTCTTCAATACAAGTTCGTAGGTTAAAGCCGTGTGATTCGAGTTCCAGCTTGCCGGATTCAATTTTGGAGAGGTCAAGGATGTCATTGATCAGTGCCAGTAAAGCATCGCTACTACTTTGAGTTGTTTCTACGAAATCATACTGCTGGGGTGTTAGTTCTGTATTGAGCAACAAACCCGTCATGCCAATAATCGCATTCATTGGCGTGCGGATTTCATGGCTCATATTGGCGAGAAATTGACTCTTGATGCGGGTTGCCTCTTCAGCGGCGGCTTTTGCCTTTTCCAGTTCAAGATTCGCCTGAGATACTTCCTGTGTGCGTTCAAACAGCGCTTGTTGAGCGAAGTAGCGTTCAGTAATATCGTCAATAATCCAGAGACGACCCGGTACGTCACGCACACGAGTCACTGTGCTAGAGAGACTCAGGACTTTCGGCTGAGGTTGGCTGAAAATCCAGTTCCAGTTGCGAATTTCTGGCTGAGGCTGGGAAAAAAACTGGGCTGCCTGTGCGGCGATTTCGGCTTGGTTATCCGCACTAGTGCGTAAGATTGCCATGCCTTGGGCGAGTAGGTGTGGCTCGATCGCACCTGGGGTTAAGTCGAGTTGTAGTGCTGCGGCTTGGTTAACCCAACCTTGTTCACCACTTTCATCAACGAATACGACACCTTGATGAATGGTTTCTAACATTGCCCCAAAGCGTGCCTGGAGTTTATCAAGACGTAGAGTCGTGTCGCTAAATTGCAGCAGGGTGCGTAATTCACCCAGTAGCGACTCGATAAATTGTTGTAGGTAGAATGAGATTTCGGTCGGCTGATGCCAGATTAGCAAGATTGCGCCCTGTACTCCCTCTTGTTTTCCTTGACGAAGCGGGTCAAGGGGAGGTTGCAGTGGCAAAATCGCCAGGGACTTAGTACCTTGGGCTAGTAAAACATGGGAAGCGTTGGGGGTGGCGGGGTAATTGGTATGGTAGAGGCAGCGATTTTGAGCGATCGCTTCTTCAAAGAGGATCGGCGTGGTGAGTTGATCGGGGAGTGCCTTCGGAGGCAAACATACCAATGCCTCAGCGGTTACCTCATCCAGTCTGCGTAACGCGATCGCAGCATCAGCACAGGCATACTCACGGAGTAAGGTAAGGGCTTGTGTGATTAGTGTAGAAGGCGTATCGGCAATGTCTGCTTCAGTAAGTTTTGCTAGCACCTCTTGGGAAGCCAATCGCCACTCAATTCCCCGTAAGAACCTGCCGAGTAGGAATCCGAACCCGGTGACACTGCCCAGTTGAAATGCCTGACGCACGAGCGTTTCCTCACTCCCAGGTACTATGCTCGTTAGCACCAGGCAAAGTCCTGCTAATGAGCCTACTACCACCACTGGTAGGGGTAACAGGGTGCAGATTGTCAATAGCGCTAGAGCAACAAACCGCTCTGGTATCCAGCCATCAAACACACCTAGCGCAATAGTAAGAAAGAGTGTGAGTCCTAGTAAGCCTTTGCCAAAGGTTGGTAACTGGTCAGGAGGATGTCGCCATCGTGAAACTAGGCGCTGTAGCATTAAGTGGAAAGACATGAAGCGATCGCACTCGTAACAACATCGGGTGCGCTGATATGAGGAAGGTGTCCCTTAGCATCGATGTTAAGGAGCTTACTAAAAGGAATTTTATCTGCCATATACTGACCGACTTCAGGGGGTACAGCAATATCATCACTTGCCTGTAAAATCACAGTGGGTACAGTAAGTCGCGGCAATTCAGCTCGGTGATCGGATTGGAAAATCATCTTCGCAACGGCTTGTGCAATATCAGGACGGATAGCGGTAAGGGTATTTGCAAACTCCCTCGCCAATTCTGGTCTATCCTGGGTAGCCATCGCAATCGGAGCAAAGCCACTTGCCCAAGCATAGTAGTTAGATGACATGGATTCATAAAGCGCATCCAGGTCAGATTGCTCAAAGCCTCCGTAATAACCTGCATCATTGAGGTAACGGGGAGAGGCATCGATAAAAAATAGTTGACTAAAGCAATCAGGCTCAACTAACGCCGCGAGTAAGCTAACCATTCCACTAACCGAGTGACCCACAAGAATGGTCTTGGTTAGCTTTAACTCAGCGCACAAATCCAACAAATCCTCAGCATAGCTGTAGAGACTGCTGTAACGGCGTGGACTATAGGCAGAAAAATCTGACTTACCCGCCCCCACATGGTCAAAGAGCACGATACGGAAATCTGAGGAAAAGCTAGCGACTTGAGGTCGCCAAGCGGTTTGATCTGAGCCAAAGCCGTGGGCAAATATGATCGTCTGGCTGCCGTTCCCCAGGACTTTAACATTATTGCGCTGAACAATACTATTTCCCATAAGTGGGTATTCCTGATTGCATCACCTAAGTCAAGGATGGCACAAGTTTGACACGGATTGAATAGTGCTCAATCCCTCATCCAAAAGCCTGCGTATAAGCTCAAGGCTTTATTGATATATTAACTAGCAACATACCGCTTATCTAGACTTATTAAAGCTTCCTTGTATAAATAACTTCCCAGCTCTCTACATCCTCTCGGTTTTGGACTGTATCTGAAGTTGCAATAGCTTGTACTTCATCAAAAAAGACTTCAGTCTTTTGTAAATTCACCCTAGTCATTAAACCTTGCTTGATTAGCTTATTCAAATGTTTGTAAATTAAGCTCAAATGGGGATTAAGAGCGAAGTTAGAAGGCTTTTGTGAGCTGTTTCGTAACGTTTCTGATATCTGGCTCAGAATTGAACTAGGGTTGAATTGCACAAAAAAAGACTTAGTATACTCCTCTGTATACAGAAGCTTATCTACTCTTAGGCTAAAACCTTGAACTTGCTGTGTTGCTTTTTCAAGTAGGGCAGTTGGCGATTCTTCCGGCGCATATTCGCCTGAGTAAATAGTGACATGAGGAGTGAAAGCTGGAGCATCATACTCTTGTGCAAGAGTATTGATAATTTCCTGGAAATATGCCCTATCCTCGTCTGAGGGAATAAGCCAGAACGATACTTTGGTTTTCAACTTACAACTCCTGAATAGATCGTTTTCCTCTGAAGCTTGGAGTGCTTTAATCAAGACTTAAAATAGGGGTTAGGTGGTAGGTGGTAGGTGGTAGGTGGTAGGGGAGAGAACTTTCATCGCAATGTTTGTGGGCGTGAATGCATGAGGTTTAATCCATCAATTATTCGGGTAAGCAAGGTCATTCATTGGTAGGCTCCAGAGATGGAACTGAGCCACCAAGCAATACGCTGTTTGTCGGTATAACAGTAACGAGCTGAGCATCTTCATCAATGCCAACCTTGGCTAATCCAAATTGCTCGATTACCCAAGCATTGGTTGTTAGGTGTAAGCTAATTTCGGTAGCTCGGTACTGACTTGATTCTGATGCCAATGCAGCTGGTAGGAGTAACTGATCTGCCAGATGCAACTCTACAGGTGCGCCGTTGGCATGAAACTCTAGCAACTCCTCCGTTGCCATCTCAGCAACTCGCTCTGCTGGTACTCCCAGTTTTCCCACCGCACCGAAGCCAGCTCTACTATGCTCGTACTCAGCCGTGAGAACAATTCCCGCTCCTGGTGCGATTCCCCGTCCTCGCAGTGGCTGTACATGAGCTTTGAGGTGTGCTTCCCGCAATAGGTTTTCTGCTCGACTCGCCATTCGTTGAGGGATATGGGAGGGAAGTTGCGTCACAACAGCTAAGCCCCGTACCTGCTGTAATTCTCCTCGCTCTAGCAATTGAATACCCTGTAGAGGCGAAGCGTTCCTGCCGATTATTCGCAATTCCACCTCACCATTGCCTTGAGGATACCAACCCCAAGCGTGTAGCTGCACTTCTGCCTGCACACCCATCTGGTTCAGGATGGGGAGATACACTTGCTCAATGTAAGTGATAGGCGGACTCCAAGGTACATGCGTTCCTCCCTTGAGTGTCACTACAGAGTCACCCGTTGCTAGTGCCAAGGGCAGTAGGATTGTCTGCAAAATCAGAGTGATAGCACCTGCGGAACCTGCGCCTGTAGTCTGAGCAACATCAAAGGTGTAGTGTCCCGCTTGAACTGGGCAACTGGGAATAAACTCTAGTGTTGTTGAACGGACGGCATCCCCTTTTAGCTGAGCCTGACAGATGCTAGCGGCTGCTCGCACAGCCGTCAAGTGTTGAATTGATAGTCCTGGCTTTTCACGCCCTGCCCGAATACGATCAAGATGAATGGGTTGACCAGTAATGGCAGCTAAGCTTAGGGAAGTCCGTAAGATCTGACCACCACCCTCGCCGTGGGAGCCGTCAATGTGAAGCATATTGGCTAATGTGTGTCTTTAATTAAAGCTGGATTCAGCACTGGCTTATCCACTGTAAGGTTATCGTCACATCAAGACAAAGAGCATACGCCTTAGAGGGGAGAATGTAGTGAAGGGGCGATCGTTAAGGTGGTAGGTGTTAGGTGGTAGGTGGTAGGTGATGAAGAGACTTTCCCTACAACCTGCAACCTACAACCTACAGACTGCCTTTGAGATAGATCCCGTACAATAAACTGGTTCTATTGCCTCCGAAGAGAGAATTTAAGCTTCCTAGTGGCGATCGCAATTTTTCTTCTCACTCTTATCCTGGTTATCTGGCAGCCGCGAGGACTGGGGATTGGATTTAGTGCTATTGGTGGGGCGCTGCTTGCCCTTGCCACGGGTGTTGTTACGTTGCAGGCTGTCCCAACAGTTTGGGCAATTGTCTGGAATGCGACATTTACCTTAGTTGCTTTGGTGATTATTTCCCTCATCCTGGATGAAGCCGGTTTTTTCCGCTGGTTGGCATTGATTTTGGCTCGTTGGGGGGTTGGGAATGGGCGTCTACTGTTCTTCTTAGTAGTATTGCTGGGAGCCTTGGTGACAGCCTTGTTTACCAATGATGGAACTGCCCTGATCTGGACAGCTACAGTAATGGAACTGCTGCTACTACTGGGGTTTAACCCAAAAGCAACGTTTGCGTTTGTCTTCGCTACGGGGTTTATTGCCGACGCGACAAGCTTACCCTTGCCAGTTAGTAATCTCGTCAATATCATTGCGGCTGACTATTTCAATATTTCTTTTTTGCGCTACGTTTTGGTGATGGTGCCGATCAATTTCGTTGCGATCGCATCCAGTTTAGCTGTTCTTTGGTTCTACTTTGACCGTCATATCCCACTCACCTATGATTCCGCTTGTTTGCCGCCACCACGGGAGGTAATTCGCGATCCCCTCGTCTGTCAGTGGAGCTTTGCGATTTTAGGGTTACTCTTAATTGGCTACTTTTTTGCGGAACCGTTGGGTGTGCCCGTTTCCTGTATTGCCGGAATTGGGGCATTGGTAATGCTGGCCTTAGCAGGGCGTTGGTTTCATAAAGATGCGATCCCCATCATTCCCATCCGTAAGATTTTGCAGGAAGCCCCTTGGCAGGTGATTTTATTTAGCTTAGGGATGTATCTGGTTGTCATCGGCTTGCGTAATGCTGGAATAACAGCGCTATTGAGTCAGTGTTTAGAATTCCTCTCAAGTTGGGGGCTAACGCTTGCCGCGACTGGAACTGGTGTTCTGGCAACTCTGCTTTCTGGGGTGATGAATAATCTGCCAACGGTATTACTCAACTCTCTAGCGATTCAAGATGTCTCTGGAGGCGATCGCATTCTTCAAGAAATCATGGTGTACGCGAATATAATTGGTTGTAATATAGGAGCAAAAATTACACCGCTCGGTAGCCTATCAACACTGCTCTGGCTGGATGTTCTAGCGCGTAAAGGATTTCGGATTAGTGCCTTTCAATACATTCCTATCGCTCTCATCCTAACCATTCCTGTTTTGTTTATTAGCTTGCTCAGTTTAGCGATTTGGCTTCCCTGGATCATTGCCTAATTGTCTTGTACATCTAGGGTAGACGTGATATCTTCTGGTCTCTAAGCAATATTAATAACAATTTAAGAAAGATAAAGTAGTATAAATTTATCAAGGAAACTAGACATAGGGTTTAAACTAGCAATAAAGATTTAAAAGTTTCATTACTATTAGGGTGTATCTGCTTACCTCTCAACAATAGCTTCTGAGCTAGCACGGCGTAATATTTTGTTATGCCAGTTGCTTTCTCAAAAGCACTTTTCGACTACCCCGCGCCTTGGCTTTTGTAGACTTAGCCTAAAAACTAGGTCTTTTAGAGTCTCCTTGTCGCTCTCAAAACGCTAGAGAGGAGTTGAGCCAATAAACTAGGTGAATGATCAATGGTAACCAAAGTGGCAGAAAGCCCAACCACTAAGCGAAAGAGAGAAAAAACTGAACCCGAACACTTTCTTGAGGGTGCGCTGGAGAAGTTCTTCAACCTGACGCTAGATATGTTTTTCATCGTGGGGGTTGATGGCTATTTCAAGCAACTCAACCCGATGTGCGAGAAAACACTGGGTTACACCACTGAGGAACTAAGAGGTCAACCGTGGGTTGAGTTTGTTCATCCAGAAGACCAACAATCAACCCGTGATCAGTTACACAAGCTTGCCACAGAAACTTGCCCAGTACAGTTTGAAAATCGCTACCGTTGCCAAGATGGTTCCTATAAGTGGCTGTCGTGGAACGTCACGCTATGCCAAGAACACGAATTAATCTACGCAGTTGCTCGTGATAATACCGAGCATAAACAAGCAGAAGCTGCTAGAGCAGAAACTGAAGAGAGCTTTCGCTTATTGGTAGAGGGCGTTAACGACTACGCCATTTTCATGCTTGATTCCCAAGGTTATGTGGTTAGCTGGAACTCAGGTGCCGAGCGCACTAAGCAGTATTCCGCTTTAGAAATCATTGGTCAGCATGTCTCCTGCTTTTATTCAAACGAGGATATAAAGCTAGGCAAACCGCAGCAAGGATTAGACATTGCAGCACGTCAGGGTCGCTTTGAAGAAGAAGGTTGGCGAGTACGCAAAGATGGCTCGAAGTTCTTGGCAAATGTTGTCACTACCGCCTTACATGCAGAGGACGGACAGCTAAGTGGTTTTGCCAGAGTGACACGGGATATTACGGAACGCAAGCTTGCTGAAGATGCGTTGCAAAAGGCGAATGACGAGTTAGAAAAACGGGTTGAGGAGCGAACCGCTGAACTGATAGAGACGAATGAGCTTCTCAAGCAGAAGATTACTGAACATAAGCGCACTGAGATGGCTTTACGCCGTTCAGAAGCGCGCTTGAAAAACCAAGCTGAGCAATTGGAGATTGAAACGCGAAACGCTACGTCTCTTTTGCAAGAACTTCAGCGCACTCAAGCTCAGTTAATTCAAACAGAAAAAATGTCAAGTCTGGGGCAACTCGTCGCTGGTGTTGCTCACGAAATCAACAATCCTGTTGGTTTTATCTATGGCAACATCGACTATGCGACTTGCTACATCAAAGACTTGATGCGCTTAATGAAGCTCTATTCCCATTACTACCCAGAGCCACTGCCTCAAATCCAGTCGGAGATGAATGCCATTGACTTCGATTTCCTAATGGCAGATATGCCAAAACTCCTGGCTTCGATGAAGGTAGGAGCAACCCGGATTCGCCAAATTGTTCTGTCATTGCAGAACTTTTTAAGGGCTGAGCAAGTCGAGATGACACCCGTAGATATCCATGACGGGCTTGAAAGTACACTCTTAATTTTGCAGAACCGCTTGAAAGCAACAGACCAGCATCCGGAAATTACACTTCTCAAAGAGTACGGAATCCTGCCACTGGTGGAATGTTATGCGGGACAAATCAATCAAGTATTCATGAATCTCCTCACTAATGCCATTGATGTGTTGGAGGGGTCACCAGAACTCCGCGATATGTCGCGTTGCATCACAATCAAGACTGGCGTTCAGGATATGCGGAGAGAGTATGCCGGAAACAGCACGGAGGAAAAAGTTCCTCATGCTGTAATCCGGATTGCTGACACAGGCCCAGGAATGAGCGAGAACGTTTGCCGTAAGTTATTTGACCCATTCTTTACGACAAAACCAGTGGGCAAAGGCACTGGCTTAGGCTTATCCATTAGTTACCAAATCATTGTGGAAAAGCACGGCGGTCAGTTAACTTGTGTTTCCGAACCTGGAAAAGGGGCAGAGTTCTTAATCGCAATTCCAATCAGGCAGCGTAAGTCCTCATCAGAATTATCTGAGTCTGAGTGTGACTGAGGGTATTAAGCCATGTCAACACCCTAGTTCTATGCCATCTGAGGCTGGTATATTCATTGCTTGCTGCGCTACTACTGAGGGCGAGGAGGCAGCCTGTTCGATTTGAGCCAAAAGCGTTTGCGCCTCTAGGTCGCCCTTATTGGCTTGCTGTTTGAGGTAGCGCTTCAGTTCATCGGCTAGGTTTGTTGGGATATACATTGGGCTTTTTCTGTTTTAAACTTCAGCCGCTTCTAGCTGAAAGCTGAAAGCTTTTCCTTGCTCAAGGTTTACCAATCCACTTCCATAAGGGGTGACTTGGTCCTTGCTGAGAAATTCGACGTACTTGTTGCTCTAGACGGTGTTGTTCTTGGGGTGGTAGTCCCCATATTACATTCCGACTTTGCCAAACTAAGACAGCGACAGTCATACCAATACAGAAAGCAAGACCGAGTGCAGGTATGCGGTTGTAGACAATTGCGTAGCGTAGGGCTGCCCAGGTAAAATGCGATCGCATCAACGAAAGTTCATACTGCCACCCCCACAAACTTAATGGCGCAAGCGTTAGCCAGAGGATGCCAACCAGCAACCAACGACCGTAGACGGTTAGCTTATGTAACCGTTTTACCTGTGCCTTAAAGGTAGGGTCAAGGTCTGGGTGGGTAGTTTGAGGCATCTCGGTGTCTGGCTGATCCATTTTTGCGGTTAAGTCTGGCGAGGGCAGTGCATATCCTCTAAGCAGTTGGGCAGCAATCAACAAAATCAGGCTTTGGCAGTGCGTTTTCTCCACCAGGCAAGTAGTGTGCTGGCGATGAAAATACTCGAATAAGCACCGGCTGTAAATCCAACAATTAGACACAGGGCGAAGTTTTTCAGCGTTTCACCGCCAAACAGGAAGATAGAGAACAATGTCAGCAGCACCGTCAACGTAGTGTTAATCGACCGAGTTAGAGTTTGATTTACAGCATCATCAACAACTTGGTCAATGTTCTGCTCTGGATTCAGGCTGATTACCTCCCGCACTCGGTCGTAAATGACAACCGTATCATTGACCGAGAAACCAATAATCGTCAGGATACCAACAACGAAGAGACTATCGATTTCAACACCTTGCACTAAACCCAAGATGGAAAATATCCCAAGTGTAATAATGACATCGTGGAATAGGGCAACAAAGGCGAAAAATGCATAGTCTAACTGGAATCGGAAGGTTAGGTAGACGAGGATACCCGCGAAAGAAAGAATAATCGCCAGTAAGCCAGACGAAAACAACTGCCGACCTAAGGTTGGACCAACTGTATCTATCTGAGTGGCTTGAGGATCAAATGCACCAACTTTTTCGCTTAGGGTATTTCGTAGTTGGGTGCGTTCCTCACCATTAAGTGTCTTGGTGCGAATCGTCAGCGCTTGTTGTTTTTCGCCCAACACTTGGATGCTGCTACCACCTAAGCCCTGCTGGGCCATTACATCCCGAACAGTTGCCACATCAATCGGTTTGTCACAGTTACCAGGTTTTGTGCAATCCAGTTCAAATTGCAGCCTTGTACCACCAACAAAATCTAGACCTAGACGTAAAGGTGTTCCCAGTGTAGCTGTGGAAATCACCATGCTGATGATACCCGCAAGGATGATAGTGGCAGAAACCGTCCACCAAAGCGATCGCTGTTTGATTACATTGAGTTTCATCTTGACCCCTTCACCTATGACTTAACTGACGCTGGTGGGTTGGGAACAAAGAGTTCAGGCTTCTGACGCAATCCTGGAAATCCCAGAACCACAAGTAGCAGGAAGGTGCGACTACAGGTAAGCGCAGTAAACATACTCACCGCTACTCCCAAACCGAGTGTTAGGGCAAAACCCTTGACTAAACCTGAACCCAACCAAAACAGCGCTGTACAAGCAATCACTGTGGTCACGTTACCATCCAAAATACTCGAAAATGCCCGGTAAAAACCTGATTCTACAGAACGATAGAGTGTCTTTCCCGATCTTAATTCTTCTCGTGTTCGCTCAAAAATCAGCACGTTGGCATCAACCGCCATACCAATGCTGAGGATGAATCCCGCAATTCCTGGCAGAGTTAAAGTAACTCCTAATAGAGCAAAAGACGCGATTGTCAGCACTGAGTAGATAACCAGTGAAACATCAGCAATCAAACCGGGTAACCGATAGTAGACAGCCATGAATATCAAGACCAAGACCAAACCACCGATGCCAGCATAGATACTGCGTTGAATACTATCTCGCCCTAACGTTGCACCGACAGTGCGGTTCTCCACAATCTCCACTGGTACAGGTAGTGCGCCTCCTCGCAACTGTACAGCTAACTCGTTAGCTGTTTGAACCGTAAAGTTTCCAGTAATTACAGCATTTCCACCCGTAATGCCATTTGCGGCAAATTCTGGCCCAACTGTAGGCGAGCTAATCAGAGCATTATCAAGGAAAATACCAATGCTGCGACCCGTTCCTGCCAAGTTTTTAGTTAGCTGAGCAAAGCCTTCCGCGCCTGCTGGGTCAAATCGGAGAGTTACTTCCCAGGCATTATCGCCTTGAGCGGGTTGGGTGCCAGCATCTTTAAGATTTTTTCCTGTAAGTTTGGCAGGTTCAAATAGCTTGATGATTGCTTCGTTACTGCTTTGGAGTTCTTCTTGATTAGCGGCGATCGCGTTTTGATCACCTGCCTGTCTCAGTTGTTCCTGTCTCAGTAATTTCTCCTGTTGCACCTGCCTTTCTATTCCCAATTGCGCCTCGGTTCCAGGTTTTTGTTCCCGAAACTCTAGCTGTGCTGTTCCCCCCAGCACTCGTTCTGCCTGTTGCGGGTCATTCACCCCTGGCAGTTGCACCAAGATTTGATCAGAACCGACCGTTTGTACCACGGGTTCTGAAACCCCAAGTCCGTTGACTCGATTTTCAACGACACTAAGAACAGCTTCGAGTTCCTTTGACGTGATTTGTTTAATGTCTTCTGTTGTCTTTACCTGAATAGTCAGTTGCGCTCCTCCCTGTAAGTCCAGTCCCAACTGGATGGGAATCTTGACCAGCACTGTGACCGCTGCTATTACAAGGACTAGGATAAAGGCTAATAATAAACGCTGTTTTTGCATAACTCCGACTCGCCGCAACAAGTGATATGATATCTCTTTTGCAGATGCCCCTACCTTTTGAGCAATGTCCTTAGTCGCTGGCGAACTATTAACCTTGGCAAAGCAGGGGAAGAGGTGCAGTAGGGAAAAAGCCTTCCCATTTCATTGTTGAAACAAGTCTAAACTTCCTCCAAGAGCTACCTTTTGCACCTCTAGCTTCCTTTGAATGCGCGATGTGCAACTCCTAAAAAAGACTTTTGAAACCCCTAGGGTTAATCCATTCCAACCAATCGCCTTTCTTTCGCTAGAAAATGAGCGATCGCAACTTAAACTCGCAACGCGACCATTTTTTGTACAGCCTCCACAATCTGTTGAGGTTGCACAATCGTCAGGTTCTCCAAAACCCCGTTATACGGCGTTGGAATATCTTGAGATGACAGTCGCAGTACGGGTGCATCCAGTTCATCAAATAATCGATCATTAATTGAAGCGGTTAATTCTGCACCAATCCCACCCGTCTTCATACACTCCTCAACGATAATGACTCGGTGAGTTTTGCGAATAGAAGCACCAATCGTGTCAAAGTCTAGAGGCTTGATGGAAATCAGGTCAATGACCTCCGGGTCAAATCCCTCTTTCTCCAACTGCTTCACCGCTTGCATGGCATGGTGACGCATCCGGGAATAGGTCAGAATTGTGACATCTTTACCCGTTCGTACTACTTCCGCTTTATCAAGGGGTAGTACGTACTCCTCTTCTGGCAGGTCTTCTTTGAGGTTGTAGAGAAGAACGTGTTCAAAGAACAAAACAGGATTATCGTCACGAATCGCCGCCTTAAGCAGCCCCTTGGCGTTATAGGGAGTGGAACAGGTGACAATTTTTAAACCTGGAACCGCTTGAAAGTAAGCTTCTAGTCGCTGTGAGTGTTCTGCACCCAACTGACGCCCAACACCACCGGGTCCTCGAATCACCAAGGGGATTTTGAAATTACCACCGGAGGTATAGCGTAGCATTCCAGCATTGTTGGAAATTTGGTTGAAGGCAAGGAGCAAAAAGCCCATGTTCATGCCTTCGATAATTGGTCGTAAACCTGTCATTGCTGCACCGACTGCCATGCCAGTGAAGCTATTTTCAGCGATCGGGGTATCGAGAACCCGCAGATCACCGTATTTTTTATACAAATCTCTTGTAACTTTGTAGGAGCCGCCGTAGTGACCAACGTCCTCCCCCAGAACAAATACCGCCTCATCGCGTGCCATTTCTTCATCAATGGCTTCACGCAGCGCGTTGAAGAAAAGTGTTTCTGCCATCAATCCCTAACCAAATGGGGCAAATGCCATCCTAACATTGCCTTAGCCAGGGAAAAGAAGATTTTGTTACCAGTTCTCATCGCTCCTCGAAGAGTGCATCATTCCAGGGAATGCCGCACACTCTCTTAGCATGAATGGCGTTGACTTAATAAATTCAGTTGCAACCAACCGACCCTTGCGCGGGGGGTTTGGGGGAGACGCTTGTCCCCCAATGGGGGGTTTGGGGGGCAACGTCCCCCAATCCGGGTTCTTCTACAAACGACTAGTTTTCGCTCAAGGAGAGTGACTTCCTCTTAGCACTCAGATGCCTTACGCTAAGCAATTATACTAATTGCGACTAGTTAGCTGAGGCGATTGGCTGGCTAGTTTAGGCGATCGCATCAACAGGGAGGCAACTGCTGCACGATAGAATATGTTCAGAACTTCCGTGTACGGCTCTTTAATCAGCTAACAGTGAGGAGTGATTTGTGATTAAGCCTTTGGGCAATCGCACGCAAGGAAAAACCCTCTTGTCAGCAGTATATAGGAAAATTTAAGTCGAAAAGCTGAGTTAGCACTTCACGAGAGAGGAGATAAAATCACGCATGGGCAAGGTAGTCGGCATTGACCTGGGTACAACAAACTCCGTGGTGGCTGTCATGGAGGGTGGCAAGCCGGTTGTAATTGCCAATGCAGAAGGAATGCGGACAACGCCTTCCGTGGTTGGCTTCAGTAAGGACGGAGAACAGCTTGTTGGACAAATGGCACGCCGCCAAGCGGTACTCAACCCCCAGAATACGTTTTATGGGGTCAAGCGGTTCATTGGGCGCAAGTATACAGAACTGAGTGCAGATTCTAAGCGCGTTGCCTACACGGTTCGTCGAGATGACACTGGTAACATCAAAATTAAGTGTCCTCGTTTGAAGAAGGACTTTGCCCCTGAAGAAATTGCGGCAATGGTGTTGCGAAAGCTAGCAGATGAGGCAGGTCGCTATCTAGGACAACCCGTGACAGGTGCGGTAATTACGGTTCCCGCTTACTTTAATGATTCTCAGCGACAGGCAACCAAAGATGCGGGACGGATTGCGGGTTTAGAGGTCTTACGGATACTCAATGAACCAACGGCAGCATCTTTGGCGTATGGATTAGACCGCCAAGAGAGCGAGACAATCTTGGTATTTGACTTAGGAGGTGGTACGTTTGATGTCTCTATCCTCGAAGTTGGGGATGGAGTATTTGAGGTCAAAGCAACGAGTGGTGATACTCAACTCGGTGGGAATGATTTTGACCAAAAAATTGTTGACTGGTTGGCAGAGCAATTTTTGGAAACAGAAGGGGTCGATTTAAGACGCGATCGCCAAGCCTTACAACGTCTCTTTGAAGCGGCGGAAAGAGCGAAAATTGAACTTTCAGGGGTCGGTGTCAGTGACATCAATTTACCCTTTATTACCGCGACAGAGGATGGTCCAAAGCATCTAGAAACACGCCTGACTCGCCCTCAATTTGAGGGATTATGTGCTGATCTAATCAACCGCTTGCGTAGACCGTTAAAACGTGCATTGGGAGACGCAGGCTTAAGTCCAGTTCAAATTGATGAAATTGTTTTAGTCGGTGGCTCAACACGTATCCCACTCGTCCAACAACTGGTGCGAAGCTTAATAGATAAGGAGCCAAATCAGAACGTTAATCCTGATGAAGTGGTGGCAGTAGGAGCGGCAATTCAAGCAGGCATTCTCACCAGTGAAGTGAAGGATGTGCTGTTGTTGGATGTGTCACCGTTGTCCTTAGGATTAGAAACCATCGGTGGTGTAACTAAAAAGCTTATCCCCCGTAACACCACAATCCCGGTACGGCGTTCTGATATATTTTCCACGGCTGAAAACAATCAGACGCTTGTGGAGATTCATGTCCTGCAAGGCGAACGGGATATGGCGGCGGATAACAAGTCACTCGGTCGGTTTAAGCTCACGGGTATTCCTCCAGCGCCAAGGGGTGTGCCTCAAATCCAGGTAGCGTTTGATATTGATGCGAATGGGATTTTGCAGGTTACAGCGTTAGATCGGACAACGGGTCGAGAACAAAGTGTCACGATTCAAGGCGCTTCTACTCTTAGTGACTCAGAAGTGAACCAGATGATTCGTGAAGCGGAGCAATTTGCCCAAACCGATAGGGAACGGCGGGAGCGGGTGGAGAAGCGTAACCGTGCTGAGACACTAGCAAATGACGCAGAACGGCAACTCAAAGAGGTGACTCTAGATTTCGGTTCGCAGTTTGCTAGTGGTTATCGACGTCGGATTGAAGCGTTGGCGGCTGAACTCCGTGAGGCGATCAAACGTGATGATGAGCGTAGTATTGATCGGGCACAATCTGATCTTCAGGATGCCGTGTATGAGCTGAAGCGCGAGGTGCGGATGCAATACGCGGATGATGAGGATGATGACTTCTTTGGCTCGATTCGTCGTACCTTTACGGGAGAGAGTGATAGTGACCGATATCGCGATGATCGGCGTGACTCTTCTCGTGATTCCTACCGTGACTCCTCTCGTGATTCTTACCGTGACTCTTCTCGTGATTCCTACCGTGACTCTTCTCGTGACTCTTCTCGTGATTCTTACCGTGACCCTTACGATGCTGGCGGTCGTTCATCACGACCTCAACCGCGTCGTGCGCCACTACAAAATGATTGGGATGATGATGACGATGATTGGTTCTAACCACAATTAGCTGTTAAAGCTTTTTTTGAGAAAGTCGTTTAAGGGAGCTAATCTAAAGTTCATCACGTTTCTCGCCCCAAACCAACCTTTGGCAACGAAGAGCTAGCCGCTAATTAAAGGATCGATAAACACTATCTCTATGCAAAACTTTCGGGACTATTATGAGATTTTGGGGGTGCCCATAGAGGCATCCAATGAAGAAATTAAAAAGGTTTATCGGCGGCTGGCTCGGCAGTATCACCCTGATCTAAATCCGGGAGACAAAGAAGCAGAAGAGAAGTTCAAGGATATCGGTGAGGCGTATGAGGTTCTCTCCGACCCAAATAAGCGATCGCAATACGACCAGTTCAGCCGCTTTTTGAGGAAAAAAGGTTTCAAAAAAGGCTCTAAAGTACCAAACTTTAGAACAACAGGCGATAATGACGGAACATTCCGCAATCGCAATGGTGGTCGTAGCTCTACCCAAGAAGTTGATTTCAGTCAGTTTGGAGACTTTAATAGCTTTGTTGACCAACTGCTAGGACGCCGTAACGCGGCAAGGGCAGCAACAGAACCGGAACGTTCTAGTGTCCGAGTCAACACATCAGATGCCTTCCGACCAGGAACAACAAAAACGGCTTACACCATTAATCCTCGTGCCGATCGCAAAGATATCGAGGCACGACTAACGCTGCCTTTAGAAAAAGCCTATGAAGGAGGGCGAGAGAGAATCCGCCTAGAAGACGGGCGGTCTTTGGAAATTGATTTACCTCCTGCAATGGTGACAGGTCAGCGTGTGCGGCTTAAGGGGCAGGGCATCGCGGGTGGCAACCTCTACCTGAGAATTACAGTTGCTCCCCATTCCTTCTTCAAACTAGAGGGTTCAGATATCTTCTGTCAGTTGCCAGTAACTCCCAGTGAGGCGGTGCTAGGTAGCGCAATCGAAGTGCCAACCCTGGATGGCAGAGTGAAAATGACTGTTCCGAATGGAGTCCGGTCAGGGCAACGACTCCGACTTGCGGGTAAAGGCTACCCCAGCACCACTGGAAGCAGAGGCGATCAGCTAGTCGAAATCCAAATCACCGTTCCCAGAGACCCTAGTCCCCAAGCACGAGAACTCTACGAAAAACTGCGGCAGATTGAAAACTTCAACCCTCGTCTTGATTTGCCAGTTTAATTGAATCTTGTGCCGCTATCAGAGTGTTGATACGGCTAGAGGATTAGTGATTGGGGATTGGGGAAACTTGCTGGAAAGCGATCGCTACTCCCAAGCTGAATTACTTTGCATTCAGCAATATAGTCAAGGGCGCACAGCCGTGCGGCTTTAACTGTATTGTTTAATCCCCCATTCCGCACCCTCAACTGTCACAGAGCGGCAAGGGCTGGTAGCAGTGACTAGATGCCACAATTTTTAAGTAGAAATACTCGATTTCGCTGATGACAATGATCATCGAAATCAGGGGAGAGGGGTGAGCGACACTCGCCCCTCCCCCACCCTGTCGATTACAGGATAAAGAGAAGTCAAAGTTGACAGGAAGAGTCAAAAAATCAAGGAATAAAGGTTGACTGGCATAAGAGATAGTTGAGATGAGCCAACAATCTTTTAACTCACTTGACAAGAATCCAACTGAAACTGAATGATTGACTCATGAGGTTGAGAGTAATAAATAGTAAGCGCGACAGGAAGCGGGAAAAAACCTTAAAATATCTAAGCGCTCCTGGGTCAGATTAGAAATTTGTTTGACCGTAGCAATCCGCAGGAAATGAACCGACTGAAAGCATTGAAAAATCCAACGTAAAGTGGGATTGATGGTGGGTTGACCCAACTGATTTTTCAAGGTGGAGTTGGATTGCTGCAACTGGGAACGGAGATATCGTTGACCCAAAGTATAGACCAACAAACACAACCCCATTACTAAAGCCAAAGCCTCAATTCTTTCGGGAGATTTGAGAAAAACACTATCGGCAAAAAATAAAGGGTCTTTCAGAAAAGCAAAACCTCTCTCGGAAGATTGCTGTTCCTTGTACTTGGCAATCATTTCATCACAGCTAAGCTGGTCAAGATCTAAAACATTGGTAGCCAGTATGAATCGTCCCGCTGCTAGAGTCTGTCTAGCAATGGCACCAGCATCCGGTTCCAGTTGTGCTTGAATTTTATAAACCTGTTGAGAGGATTCAGCTCTAGAAAAGGAATTAGCCTCAGATTCAGATTCACAGAGAACTGACACTATCTGAATCTGTGTTAAGTTGTGATATTTAAGTTGTTTAGATAACCGACTGGCAGCCGCCAGCGCATCGGGTTGACAAGCGAATTCTTGAGCAGCTAACTCCCGCAATTTTTTTTTAGCTTCTTGATGCGCTTTGGTGATATTTTTTTCCAGTTGGCGCAAGTCTGAGATTCGACGGCTTTCGCTCTCTACAACCAACCACCGTTGGCGAACTCCACCATAATTACTGGTATGAGCTGCCCAACGATATCCAGCAATTGTACTTTCAACGAAGTCTTTAGAGTTCAGTTGCTCTATCAGTTGCTTGGCTTGAGAAAGAGTTAGGGGAACTCGGCATAACCATCTTAAGCTAGCCATCTGCTCGATGTTAGGGGCTGTATATAAAGCACTGTCAGCCACCATCAAAGCATCCAGTTCTAGCTGCTTTTTAAACTCCCTAAAAATTTGGGCAAAGGCGGCTGAATCTGATTCATTGCCAGAAGCGACCCGTAAAAACAACGGCACATCTCCATCGCCACTACAAATTAGGTTTAAGATGAACTGCTTTAAATCAGGACGATGGTCACGGGAATAACCGTAAGTAATTCTAATCGGTATCGGAGCTGTTTTGGGGCTACTAACTATTTCTCCCGGTTTTTCCCCTACTAGCTGGTTGATTTGCTCTACTATTCCTATCTCATCTATTAGACCCGCAACTAAGCCAAGATGGTCTAGATTTTGTACGGAAATTTCTGGTACGGAACTCATCGACTCTTCGAGGAATCAACCCCTGCCACTCAACGGGTAGAGTCTATTATTTCATTACTATTGTCTGGCTCAAAAAATAGCGCAGCTTTTTTGAGCCAGCTTCTCAGCGAATGATTATCACCCCTCCCCCCTGATTTCGATGATCATTGTCATCAGCAAGATTGAGTATTTCTACTTAAAAATTTGGGCATCTAGTCACTGCCACCAGCCCTTGCCGCCCTGTGACAGTTGAGGGTGCGGAATGGGGGTTTAATGAAAACTTGATTCAGTTTGTTTTTGAGGGAGAGTTAAAGGCGATCGCACTCTTCAATTTGAACATCGCACTTCGGAAGAAACGCGCTAGCGTTAGCGAAGCGAGGCGTTAGCCTAGCATCCCGCTCTTGGTTATCGCTCCTACACAGATGGACTAACTATCCAAAACCCTTCAGCAGGCAGTTGTGCTTCTTCGCCTGAGCGGATTGGGCTTGAGTTTGGGTTTGGGGCTGGGAAGCAGAAGCCACTCCTACTCCCGAAAGCGGGTGTGTGCTAACGACTTTCCAGACAGCATCCTGAATGATACTAACTAACTCAGGATTGTTCACCTTGTAAGGGCTTGCGGTCAACCCTTTTGGGTTTTCCTTGAATAGCGTTGCATAGAACGTAGACCCCACAATGTAGGAACCTACATCGTTAAAGTGAATGCCGTCAGAATAGACTTGCGTGATGTTTGTATATCCTGGTACCTGACCCGCTTTTATCCGTTGGTTCAGTTCATACAGAACATCACCCACTGGCACCATGAAAATACGATCTTGTGTCTTGGGGTACGCTTTTCTCAACTCGGAAGTCAGCTTCTCAAAATAGTCCCGCGACTCTTCTGTGCCATTCCCTTCACTCGTATACTTCCTAAGCCATTTCTCGTCAAAATCAAGACTGCCATTTTCATTGCGGCGAGGCCAGCGAGAGTAGACATAGATGCGAAGGTTGGGGCTTTTTGGTAAGGCTAGGTTGATGTAGTTCTTTGCCATCGCCAAATCTCCGTCGTTGCTGTCAAGCTGGCGGTCAAATGGCTGGAGGGTAAGGACATCCCATTGGTAATTTGGCAAAGCGTTCGGGTAGTAGCCAAAAGGTTCTTCGCAGAAGCCGTCGGCTGGATGTTCCCAAATCCAAGCCAAAGGTGCCCCAGGAATCATGTGCCTACCAAAAACATACTGATGTCCCCGACTCTCTACCAACTGGCGAAGAGCATTGTAGTTGATAGTATCTGTGACGCTGTTGCCAATATGATAAACGCGAAGCGTCTGGGCGCTATGTGCAGCAAAGTTAAGTAGAACCACCGTCAAGATTGCTAACAAGCCTACTGTGAGCATCCTTACAACTCTTCGATAAGACATGAAAGCATTCTCCTAGGGTGAAAAGGAAACAATGAGGAATCTCCGCTTCCGTTTTGTTGGCATAACGGCGGTTAGTTTAGCGTCGATGCTTAGTGTGGTTTAGCTATGCAAGGAGTGTTAGCGTAGCTTTCGCCTTACACCCACCGTCCTACAACTACCCGCACCGTTCCATCTTCCAGGGTTTCTTCCTCTTCAACATTAAAACCCTGCTCCTGCACCGATGTCATCAGCATTTTATGAGCATACTTCTGCATAATTGAATTTACAAAAGCCTGCTGATCTATCTTCGCTCCCCAAAAATCTGCAACTAGCTCGTAAGTTTCACCATTGCGGCGAAAACCCAAATCATAGCCATTGTCTTGCCGGATGACGTACTCAGCGTTTGTTTTATTCCCTGCGTAGCCTCGGACTTTTTTGTTGTACTCTAACGTGTATCCCAATTCCTGCAATGTCTGCTGTAGGATTTCACCATTTTTGATTTGAACTTTGATTGTGGTGAAATGAGACATGAAATTTTTCTCCTTAGTTATGTTGTTATTAGCTGCCTAAAATTGACCTCTCCCCCAACTGCTCCTGCTCTTGACTGAGGAGTCTAGCTCTCCTTTCCTTCGCAAGGGTTGCGGTACTGGGGGAAGTCTTAACTTCTTCTAAACCCACCAGGCAATTACTACTCTAATCGTGCCATCTTCTAACGTTTTTCCTCCTCAACTGTAACGAAGTGACTATGGTATTAGTTGTCGCAGACGGTTGTACCCTAGTGTTGGGGTTCACGACCAAGATTCAGACGTTCGTAGCCTCATGCGATCGCGTCTTTACGGTCATCGACGAGCCGCCTGCGATCGCGGACGAGCCTGATGCGCGATCACTTCCTGTCTATCCCCGCACACTAGCCCTTTGAGACGTGAGCTTTGAGTACAACTCTGGGCAACCCTACTGTAAAACCAAGTCGGCAGTAGGTATGTCATCCGGCTTAATTGTTATAAGTCACCGTCCAGTTTTGAGGTTGTTTAAGCTGTCCTAGTAATCCCTTAGTAGTTGACAACAAAGTTGTGCGAGTTCTCAAAGGATATCTCGTTAGGGCGTATCCAGGTGGGGCGTCTATTCCTTCAAAATGTTGATGGGGATTAGTATATTTGGCTCTTTGACAGTAATTGCCTACACCCTTGATTGTTAGGAGGACTGGCTCAGACCGATTGCATTTCTCAAAAGGAAGCGGAAAAATTCCATAGACTTGATGCCGACCCAACCACGGCTTAACAACTACTTTGAGAGCAGGAACGGTAGTAGTGGGACGGTTAGATGCTAGATATCCTAATCCAGTACACCGACCATCCAGTGGTTCCTGTAGGCGATGAACTAACTGGGTGATACCCACCATTGTAAGTAGAACAATGGTAAAGAAAAGTTGACCTTTTCGTAAGTTCAATCTCAACCTTTGTTTCATACCTTGTTTTAGTTCAAAGTTGATATACGGGGAATGGGGAATGGGGAATTGATAAATTTAATCGACTTCGAGAGGGCCGATGCCTCGTTGCTGAGTGTAGCGTTTCAACTCATCCACTAGCTGGGTATCATTGGAGGCTGTTCTTGCACCTGCTTCGGCTGCCCAGTGTTTCAAATCTTCAATTTGTTCGCGTGCGATCGCAGCTATTGGTACTGTCTCCTCTATGGCCCGTAAAATATCTGTTATCACCAAGTCCCGTCTGTTACCTGACTCTGTTCGCTCAAAAAAGGCTCGGTGCATTGCATCCACCACTACCTGCTCAATCTCTGCGCCACTAAAGTCTTTCGCTGTTTTTGCCAACAGTGCCATATCGAACTCCCGCAATCGAGAAGGACGCAATCGTTGCAAATGTACTTTAAATATCTCCTGTCGCTCACTTTCTGTCGGTAAATTCAAAAAGAAGATTTCATCAAATCGTCCTTTCCGTAGTAATTCAGCAGGCAAAATTCGTACATTATTCGCCGTTGCCACAAGAAATACAGGTGTTGTTTTCTCCTGCATCCAAGTGATCAAACTGCCAAACACGCGGCGAGATGTGCCAGAGTCGCCATCAACACCACTGGCAAGATTGCCAAACGCTTTATCAATTTCATCAATCCACAAGACACAGGGTGCCATGGCTTCTGCTAATTGAATCATCTGCCTGACTCGGCTTTCACTTTCCCCGACAATGCCACCAAATAACCGCCCTGTATCCAGTCGCAATAGGGGCAATCGCCACTCATTAGCAATGGTTTTGGCACTTAGGGATTTACCTGTACCTTGAATTCCCACGAGCAACACACCTTTGGGGTTAGGAATGCCGTATTGTCTCGCTTCTTCCGTAAACGCATCCGATCGCATTCTTACCCATTGCTTCAAGTTTTCCAACCCACCGACATTCTTGAGCGATTCATGAGTTGTAAAGAACTCTAAAATGCCTGTCTGACGAATTGTTTGTTTTTTCTCTTCTAATACTTGGTCAATATCAGTCTCATCCACTTGTTGTTTTGCGGCAAGGGCAAGGGCAAGTACCCGCCGAATTCGCTCCCGGCTTAATCCTTGGCAAGCTTTAATCAGTTGTTCGAGGGCAAGTCCCGTAAGTTTGAGTTTTTCCGAGACTACCAGTTGCTCAAGTAAGTAATTAATTTCCTGTACATTGGGTAGGGGAAAATCAATGACTGTCACTTCTTCGCTTAGCTCAGCCGGAAGTTCTAAGGTATGACTAGTGAGAATTAGGGTTTTACGACTGCGTTTGAGTTCCCGTATGAGGTTTTTCAACTCTCGAACTACAGGCGCGTTGCGATCGCTATGGGGATTTTTCAGCAAAAAGTGCAAATCTCGTAGTACAAAAATTGTACCTTCGGTTGTCGAGGTCTTGGCAATCCGGTTCAGCGCTCCCATCACTGAACCTTTATCAGCACCGTTGTCATCCCAACCGCGCACAATGTCCCATAGTAATAGCTTACGTTCCGGCTCTGACATCAGTGCGACTTCGAGCAATACATCTTCAACTGGCTCTTCTTCCACGCCAACGATGTACAGTAGCGGGTAACGTGCCCGCAGCATTAAATCTAGCTGTTGCACTAGGGCACTATGGGGACTCATTGAGGACATTGGACTTGTCGTGTTGGTGGATAGGTGAGCCAGAAGCGATCGCGTTTTGACGAAAATCGGTTACTAAAGTTATGGGACACTTGAGTTGATGTGTACCTAGCTCGATTGTACTGAAGTCAAGCAAGCGTCTATTATCTCCAACTACTAAATAGCGATAACTGTTCTTCTCCAAACACTCGCTCTTGCTCATTTAGTTGCATCACTCTCCGCTTCAGATTGGATAAATTCTAAGCATTCTGTACTGTCTCCACTCTTCAACAAAATGAGGAAAAAAACATGACGACGCTATTAATTCAAACCGAAAGCGTCCCGCTGATGGTGAATTTTCCTGCTATAAAATCGATGAGTATTGAACAGTTCTATGAATTCTGTCAAGCGAATCGCGATTTTAGAATTGAGCGTACTGCTAGTGGAGAAGTTATCATTATGCCACCAGCTTTTTCAGATATAGGCAATCGAAACATTAAAATTGCTCAGCAACTTGCAAACTGGGCAGATTACGATGGAACAGGTGAAACGTTTGACTCTAGTACAAGCTTTACCCTGCCTAATGGGGCAACCCGCTCTCCTGATGCTTCCTGGATTAAACTAGAGCGTTGGTATGCTTTAAGTAAAGAACAACAAGCCTCATTTGCTCCAATTTGTCCAGATTTTGTGATTGAGTTACGCTATAGGAGCGATACTCTTAGAGGATTGCAAGACAAAATGCAGGAATATATTGATAACGGTGCATTACTCGGATTGTTGATTGATCGTAAAATCCGAAAAGTATATATATACCGTCCTCATCAAGAACCTGAGATTTTAGATAATCCCGAAGTCGTGTGTGCTGATCCAGAGCTTCCAGGATTTATCTTGCGGATGGCAACAATCTGGTGATTAATAATATTTTGCCTGAAATAAGTTTTGGAGTGAGCAGCTTTACTAGCGTTCTTATATGAGCAATCAGTCATGAGGAATTGACAACAGTTGAGGGTTAACTGTCAACACAAAGTGACTAAATTTAAATTATCTAGCAAGCTCCTTGAACAACTGCCAACATTCCTTTGCGATCGCCCAATCTTCTTCTGTATGTATAACCACGACTGGGATGGTGGAGTCGGTTGCGGCTATATCTTCATCTACAGGAGAGGCTTGATTTTTCGCTTGGTCAAGTTTTAGTCCGAGAAATCCAAAGCCTTCAACGGCAGCAGCGCGTACAGGTGCAGAATTTTCCCCAACACCACCAGTAAAGATGAGTGCGTCTAAGCCTCCAAGAGAGGCAAGCATTGCACCAATATGCGATCGCAAGCGATGGACATACACATCAAATGCTAGCTGTGCGCGGGAGTTTCCCTCTTCAATGGATTGCTTGATTTGGCGCATATCACCACTAACGCCAGAAAGTCCTTTTAACCCAGACTGCTTGTTGAGGATATTGTCCAACTGCTCAGCGTCATAGCCTTGCCGAATCAGGTGAATCAGGATACTGGGGTCAACTGAACCAGAGCGAGTACCCATCATCAACCCTTCTAAGGGTGTATAACCCATTGTTGTATCAATACAGACACCGTTACGAACAGCGGCGAGTGAGCAACCATTACCTAAATGGCAGCTAATGATTCGTAGGGAGTCTAAAGGTTTACCTAACAGTTGAGCTGCTCGTTGTACACAATATTGATGACTAATTCCGTGAAATCCGTAGCGGCGAATCCCTTGCTCAAACCATGCATAGGGGCCAGGGTAAACGGCGGCTGAGAGCGGCAATTGGCTGTGGAAGGCTGTATCAAATACTGCCACTTGCGGCACTTGTGCCAATATTTGTTCAATCGCTTCAATTCCTTCTAGGTTAATTGGATTATGGGCGGGAGCAAGCTCTGCTAGCTGTTGGATGGCGGCTTTCACATCCGGTGTAACGAGTGTTGCCTCAGTGTATTCTTGTCCTCCGTGAACAATCCGATGTCCAACAATATCAATGTCACTCAGTTGAGTAATCACCTGAGTGCTACCGCGCCAGAGGGTATTGAGCATATAAGCGATCGCTTTTTGTCGCTCATCCACTGGTCGTTCTTCTTCTAAGGACGCACCTAGAGAGGTTTTCACCTGGAAAACAGCTACATCTGATTTCCCTGTCCAGTCGATTTTTGCCTCCCATAGTGGTGCTATGGCAGCATCCGGAAGAGAATCATCCAACTGGTAAAGGCAACTCTTTTGGCTACTTGACCCCGCATTCAGCACCAAGATTTTCATTAAAATCCCTTGAATTCTTCTAACGCTTGTAAAGAGAGATTGAGCAGCAGGTTAAGGCTCCACTTTCAACATCAGGACAAGCTGCCTTGTGATAGCTCCGTGAACAATTTACTGCCCAATGCCGTCAATCTCATTATCGCGAGGCAATAACCTGAGTTTTGCTGCGCTATGAATATTGAGCATAAAGGAATCTATCAACAATCTGCTAGGCAGTTGGCTTGGCTGTGACTAATGTGCTGACCCTTATAGTTCAATAACTTTTTTTAACTGAGTAGATATATCGTTGGAAGGTAAATGATGAAATTCAAAACTATTTTATTAGGAGCCGCATTAGCAAGCGTTACTCTTTTCGCTTCATCCAATCTAGTACAGGCTCAAGTCTGTCCCAATATTGCAGAAGTTCCTCCTGCCAAGCAAACCAGAATCATTCGTAATGATAGCTATGGTTATCGCTTTAGCATCCCGCAGAACTACAGAGCAATGGCATTTCGTAGCAATGCAGTACTGGTATTTGACCCTGGAACTTTTGAAACGGCACAGTGCTATGTGAGGAATAGAGTTCCTACAGAGCTTCCTTCTAGTATCTCTGTATATACAACCCCCGTTAATCCTGGAAACCGCAGTGTAGCCGATCTGGTTAGACAAAACAACCCGACAATCGAGAAGATTGAAAATACCAGAGTTGCCAACCAAACCGCTGTCTCTTATACCTCTAACGCTCTGGGATACCAGAGAGGTGTTGCTTTCTTTACTCCCGACCGAAGGTACATGATTACTGTCTCGGCTCCGTTTAATCTTGAACAGGGTCGTCCTACTACTATCCTTAATAAAGAGGTGTTTGATACGGTTCTCTCAAGCTTTACTTTTGGGCGTAGTTAATACTTTTGTAGGGTGCGTTATGAATGCACCCTACAAAAGTGCTACACACCTGTTTTCCGAATGGCACCTGCCCAACCGATCGCATTTAAAGTACGTAGTGAGTCAACAATAGATTTCAGGGAAATGTCCTCTGGATAGCCAATCTCGCCGCCGGATCAGTCCCACTTTTGGAGTCAATAGTGGGGGGATAAGGCATGTTGGATCAAGAGATTCAATGCTCTTTCAACTTAATCAATAAGCTTTTATATGTATTAATTCTTTATCCTAAAAACGTTATAAATTGGCAAACATATGTTAAACATCAATTTTCAAAATAGAGCGAAACCCTTAAAATTTTATTGATAAATAAGCTCTGGAGCCTCGATGTCTGATAATAAGTCTGCATCACCTTTTGAGATTTAGCAATCCTAAGGATAAACCATGATTGAACTTCACCAATCTTCACCTTGTTGGGGACTACCAGATTTAAGTCCTTTTTGTATCAAGTTACATACATATTTTCGGATTGCTAAACTGCCCTATGAAGTGAGCAGGGAACTAACGTTTCAAGATGCGCCTAAAGGGAAGACCCCATTTATTCGATACAACAATAAACTGATTGGTGACTCGAATTTAATTATTGATTACCTGAATAAAACATTAGAAATAGACCCGAATGAAAACTTAAGTCACGAAGAAAAAGGTGTTTCCTTAGCATTTATACGGCTAATAGAAGAAAACCTTTACTGGGGGCTAATTTATTACATTTATAAAGTAGAAGATAACTGGCTATCCTATAGAACGATTCTAGAAGAATTAATATTAAAGCAATTCCCAGAATCTATTCGGAACCAGATTCTTGAAGAATTGTACGACCAAATTGTCAAACAATTGTGGGGTCATGGCATGGGTCGTCATTCTGAGCCGGAAATCTATGAAATTGGAAAGCGTGATTTGTGCGCTTTGTCTGATTTCTTGGGAAATAAGCCGTTTTTCATGGGTGAGAAAGCCACCACTCTCGATGCGGCTGCCTATGGTTTTCTCTCACGGTTGATGTATGATTCTTTACCATCCTCCCTCAAAGAAGAAGCACTAAAACTGGATAATTTACAACTATTTTGTGAGCGAGTGAGGGCAGAATTTTACACACAGCAAGAGACAAAAGCCTGGAACGTTCAAATTGGATCATAGGTCAGAGAGGAGCATCAATCAATCACCCTCTATAAGAAGGGGGCGTTATTAAGGCCCCCTTCTCTTAACTAGAACTGTTGCAAATAAATGCTTGAGAAAACGGTATTGCTACTTAACAGGAGCGCCCGATCGCACAGTTCCCCCTTCATCAGCAGCATCCGTTGATTTAGTTTCACTGGGCGTTTCAGGTTGAGCGCCACCAGAGTGGGGCCACTTCCAATCCCGAACATCTGGCAGATCATCGCCATACTGAGAGATGTAATGGACGTGTTCAACGAGCTTATCGCGGAGCATCTGTTTGACGTGCGCTCCGATATACTGAAGCCCTGGCACGCGATCGATCACATCCATGACTAGATGGAAGCGATCCATATCGTTCCGCACCACCATATCAAAAGGCGTGGTTGTCGTTCCCTCTTCTTTGTAACCCCGCACATGGAAGTTCTGGTGGTTTGTCCGGCGGTAGGTTAAGCGGTGAATCAGCCAGGGGTAGCCATGATAGGCAAAGATGACGGGCTTATCGGGCGTAAAGATCGAGTCGAAGTCTTTATCGTTCAGACCATGAGGATGTTCTGTCTCCGGCTGGAGTTTCATCAGGTCTACCACGTTTACGACTCGTACCTTGAGTTGTGGGAAGTGCTGGCGCAGTAAGTCAACGGCAGCTAAGGTTTCCAGAGTAGGAACATCGCCTGCACAGGCCATGACTACATCAGGTTCACCTTCCTGGTCGTTACTTGCCCATTCCCAGATACCAACACCTGCGGTGCAGTGCTTGACAGCAGCATCCATATCCAAAAACTGCAACGCGGGTTGTTTTCCGGCAACGATGACGTTGACATAATGGCGGCTACGCAAACAGTGGTCGGTCACAGATAACAGCGTATTGGCATCGGGTGGTAAGTAAACCCGAATCACACTTGCCTTCTTGTTTACCACATGGTCAATAAAGCCTGGGTCTTGGTGGCTGAAACCATTATGATCTTGCCGCCAGACGTGGGAAGTCAGGAGGTAATTGAGCGAGGCGATCGGTCTACGCCAAGGGATGTGGCGGCAACTCTCTAGCCACTTGGCGTGTTGGTTGAACATCGAGTCAACGAGGTGGATAAATGCCTCATAACACGAGAAGAAGCCATGACGCCCTGTGAGTAAATAGCCTTCTAGCCATCCTTGACAGGTATGTTCACTGAGGATTTCCATCACGCGACCGTCAGGAGAAAGATGATCGTCGTAGGAGTAGGTGTCATCCATCCAGGTGCGATCAGTTGCTTCAAAGACATCGCCCCAACGGTTAGATGCGGTTTCATCGGGTCCCACAATCCGGAAATTGCGGCTTTCCTGGTTGAGCTTCATGACATCCCGCAGGAATTTACCGGAGACGCGGGTTGCTTCTGCATACGTTGTACCGGGCTTCGTCACATCGACGGCATAATCTTGGAAATCAGGCAGCTTCAATCCTCGAAGTAGGACACCGCCGTTGGCGTGGGGGTTGTCACCCATGCGACGCTGCCCCTTGGGAGCGAGTGCGGCTAGTTCATCAATCAGCTTACCCGTTTCATCGAAGAGTTCTTCCGGCTTGTAGCTCTTCATCCACTCTTCGAGCATTTTGATGTGGTCGGGTTTGCTGGCGAGTTCTGCAAAGGGAACTTGATGCGATCGCCAAAAACCTTCGGTTTTCTTCCCATCCACTTCCTTGGGTCCCGTCCAACCTTTAGGCGATCGCAAAATAATCATCGGCCACCGAGGACGCTTGCTAAAGCCATTAGTACGGGCATCCTGCTGAATCGCTTTGATTTCCTCAATGGCAGCATCCAGCGTTTGAGCCATCAACTGATGCATGGCTTCAGGATCGGAGCCTTCTACAAAGTAAGGCTTGTAACCGTAGCCAACAAACAAGCTTTCTAATTCCTCATGGCTAATTCGCGAAAGAATTGTCGGGTTCGCAATCTTGTAGCCATTCAGGTGCAGGATGGGCAATACAGCGCCGTCAGTTGCAGGGTTGAGGAACTTATTGGAGTGCCAAGCGGTAGCGAGTGGACCAGTTTCCGCTTCCCCGTCACCCACAACGCAGCAAACCACCAAATCAGGGTTATCGAATGCCGCACCGTAAGCATGAGAAACCGCGTAACCCAGTTCACCACCTTCGTGAATCGAGCCAGGAGTTTCAGGGGCAACGTGGCTAGGAATTCCACGCGGAAAGGAGAACTGCTTAAACAGTTTATGCATCCCCTCGGCATCTTGGGAAATATGAGGGAAGTACTCGCTGTAGCTACCCTCCAGGTAAGTGTTGGCCACTAATCCTGGACCGCCATGTCCTGGCCCTGCAATGTAGATGGAATTTAGATCGTATTTTTTAATGATGCGGTTGAAGTGAACGTAGATGAAGTTAAGCCCCGGAGTCGTACCCCAATGTCCGAGTAGCCGAGGCTTAACGTGTTCTAGCGTCAGTGGTTCCTTCAGCAGTGGATTGTCAAGTAGATAGATTTGCCCGACGGAAAGGTAGTTAGCCGCACGCCAGTAGGCGTTCATTTTGCGTAATTCTTCTGCGGCAAGGGGTTTTGTTTCTACGGTAGGTGCGATCGCTTGAGTCATACTGAATTTCTGCCTTTTTCAATAAGTGCAATGCGTGAAGCAGTTAAGTGAGTCGTTTATGGATTCAGTAACAATCAACAAATGATGAATGACCTTTTGACTGATACCAAACCATGTGCTATTAGCAAAGCGCCTCCGTTACCAGTACACCGACAAGCAATCTGTTCATCAGGAACCTCTCTAGTAAAAAGCAAATATTCTGTTAAGAATGTGGCTTTTAATTGCTGTACATCTTTCCTAATTGCATCCTACTAATCCCTGCTCTACTTAACAAGTTAGTTACTTCCTCAACCGTATAGTTACCAGAAGTAAAAAAATTAGGCACAGTCTTTCACTGAGTGTTTCCTTAAGATAAAGTTAAATCTCCAATTAATGAGCAACTTCTGATTAGAACTCATAGGAAGATAGTTGAGAATACAAATTGTAAACATCTGCATTTAGAGTGATCTCATGCTGGAGACGAGTGAGTGCTTGGAGGTGAAATGCCCGATTCAGTTTACATTAGACATCATTGGTAGTAAATGGGCACTTCTAATCCTGCGGGAGCTTTTCACAGGAAATCGTCGTACCCATGAATTTCTCGAAGCTCTACCAGGAATTAGCACGAAAACACTTACCATAAGACTGAGAGAATTAGAAGCTTATGGCTTAGTTTCCCTCCACGTTTTTCCAGAAATCCCACCTCGTGTTGAGTACTCTCTAACCTAGAAAGGGAGAGAACTTCAGCCAGTGATGGCAAGTCTGTATCAGGTAGGGCAACAGTGGCTACAGCGAGACGATTGCGAGTGTCCTCTAAATGTGAATGTTGCGACAAAATTGGAGCATTTAGCTTAAGAGTTTATGTATTGAGCAATACATTCATCTATCAGACTCGATAGAATCTTTTCCAATATCCAAGCGATTCTGCTTCAAAAAATAACCAACAAGATAAAGGGAACCGCACAAGACAATTAAACGGTTTGAGGGTTCCGCCAAGTTTGAACTCGTTGCAGCTTGTAGCCCTGCTTCTAAGTTAGGATAAGTGCGGCAATCCTGTAGTTCTGGGCAACGATTTTTAGCGACGATAGCGAGGGCATCTGGGTCGGCTGAACTGTGGTCAGGTACTGGGACTAGGTATAAGCGATCGCATGGGCGTAGGATTGCCTCAAAGATGTCAGCATGGTCTTTAGTCGAAAGAATGCCCATCACCCACGTAACCGGAGTATTTAGAGTATCAACATACTGACGCAGGGCAACGGCAGCAGCAGGATTGTGTGCCCCGTCAATGAGTAAGCGATGATTGCGCCAGTGAGTCCACTGAAGGCGTCCGTGCCAAGTTGTTTTTGCCATCCCAGAGGCAATTACATCGTCTGGAATCTTCCAACCCTGTGAACGGAGGATTTGCAGGGTAGCGATCGCAAGTGCTGAATTACTTAGCTGAATATCTCCCAGTAGTTGCAACGGGTACTTAATACCCTCATATTCTGCCCAACCTTCCTGAATCCGCTTAGCTGATGTTACCCAAACCGTAGGGCATTCTAATTCTTGTCTTCGCTGCTTTACAACTGCCTCAGCTTCTGCTGGAAATTGTCCGACGACAGCCGGACAACCTGCTTTGAGGATGCCAGCTTTCTCTCTTGCAATGTCAGCTAAGGTAGGGCCAAGGTTTTGCCAGTGTTCCCGACTGAGGGACGTGATGATCGAGACAAGAGGGCGATCGCATACATTGGTGGCATCCAGCCGTCCCCCTAATCCCACTTCCACGACAGCGACATCAACCTGCTGATGTTGAAAATACAACCAAGCCGCTGCTGTAATGACTTCAAACTGAGTCGGTGAATCGTCACAGTCCTCTGGAATTGCCGCTTTAACCCGTAGCAGGAATTCTCGCAAAGCGTCCGTTGAAACTGGCTGTTCATTCAGACAAATTCGCTCATTCCAATCAATTAAATGCGGGGAAGTATAACGTCCAACTCGATAACCTGCCTCAGTTAGCACAGCAGAGAGGTAAGCACAAACAGAACCTTTGCCATTTGTCCCGGCTACATGAATTACTGGAACTGCATGGTGTGGATTGCCTAAATCTGCCAAAAGTTTAGTAATTCGCTCTAGTCCCAAATGCACACCAAAGCGTTGGAATGATTGAAGGATTTCGCTAATTTCTGCCATTAAGAAAATATTTACTGGAGGTTTAAACCAAAGAGTCGTTCAATCAGTATCTGAAATCTCATATCAAAGTGCATTCAAAGCGGCTACTAAATCAATGGTGCCTTTCTCCTTAGCGGCGTTATCTGGGCATGATGAGAGAATGCGATCGCTCTATTCAATAACCAAGTAATACCCAGCAAACTCACTCCAAGAACGCCATCCGGCTCAGGAATCGAAGTAGAAGGCGAATCTAAAGAATACGTCACATTTCCTTCAAAGGAATCAAATGAATTAACTTGATAGTCAAACTGATTTCCAGCATTCAATAAAGTGGTGTCATCACCAAAAATAGAGAAAATGGAAAAATCATCAAGAGAATTATCAAAATCAGCAACTAGATAGTTCAATCCTACTAAATTACCATTATTGAACACAGCTATAGGGAAATTAGGGAAACTCAACTCATCAGTTTGAGTATAGGTTTCACCGAAAAAATCAAAGAGGATGAACAATCCCTCTGTGACTCCAACTGCCTCTACTCCGATTCCTGTTAAGGTTGAGTCATCGTAGTTGAAGGAACCCTCATAGGTATTGTTGGCTAATGAACCAGTGGTTATATCCACCCGGAAGTCATAAGTGATTACTGCTGCGTGTACAGAGTCAGGTTCTATTGCCGCGAAGCTCAAGGTTAATCCAGCGATCGCAACCGCCAATTTTCTATAGGTATTCACGTTATCCTCCAGTATGACTCACGACCTTCTCCCATTCTTTCAACCTCTACTACTTACCTATCACTCCACTCGACATGAGTAATATTTACCTCAGCACCTGCTGAAATACTCCCTCCAAATGAGGCTGTTTTTCCCTGAGCAACTGTTGAGGGTTGAGCATAGATAAATCCATTATCAATCTGATTACCCTGCTCATCAATAACTTGATAATTGACTCTGACAAGATTCACTGTTTTACAAGTTCGATTGGTTACTTGACCTCTTAGTGAGTTACCGTTATACCTCACATTAGTAATTGGTATTTCAGCATCGCCTGAAGTGCAAGCACTGCTAACATCTTCCGTTCCTGAAGGACATAAATCTTTTAGATCTATCCTTCTCCCATCAACTGTTTCCATATAACAAAGGGGAAGCTCAACCTCCGATATCGGTATAGCGAGAGAGATGGCGCTCCCTGATAGAGAAGGAATCAACACTATTGCTGAAAAATTTAACAGAAAAGATGAAACAGTTTTTGACATTTTGCCACCAACCTTTTAGGCTCCTTTACCATCGCTGAATTTGCAACCGCTTGCTTTTGCTAAGACGCGCACGGCGATTTTTTAAAAGTCTAGTTTTCTGTTGGACAGCGTGAGCTTGTAGCCCTAAATCTTCCAAGATTTCTGCGGCAGCGGCTTCGCCCGTTTCGCAGCCACCTTCCATGTAACCTTGATACTCTAGGGAGCAGTGTTCACCAGCAAAAAATAGATTGCCCACGCGCTCACCTTCTACGCCGTACATCTGTGTCCATTGCCCTACTAAATAACAGGAGTATGAGCCACGACTGTATAGCTCTCCTAGCCAATACGCTCGTACAGCTTTACCCTGCAACTGGGTGGCACTAATGCCAGGGAAAATCTGTTCTAGTTGCGGCATTAGTCTTTGAACATGAAACTCTGGCGTTGCTGTTCCGAGGGTTATACCTTGCTGTCCTCCAGTGAAGTTAGTGATTAAGCCGTTTCCACGGGTAAAGCGACTCTGACTAGTCTCCCAAGTATTTTGAAACCCTAAGTTTGTATAGACGTTGGCAGTGGAATTATAGCGGCTGCGCCAAACTTTTCCGGTATAGCCAGTGATCAATTTGGTGTTGGTGCCATAGCCTAAAGTATCAATGGCTAATCTTTTCGCTGGCGGTAAAGTCACATTGAGCGGAATTGAGCGTAGTACACTAAAGGGCAAGGTAAGCAAGATTCGTTCATACGTGCGATCGCTAGTACCTCCTGAGCGTAATGCAACTTGGTAGCGACCATCAGGACTGCGGCTAAGTGACTCTAAAACGGTTTCGGTTCTAAGAGAATTTGCTAATAACTCCCCTAATCGACGGGGAACTTGGTCATTACCGCCAGCAATATAGTAACGCTCATCACTGGTTCCGTAGATCTCAAATTCACCAGATTCAGTGCCGATTAAATAGATGAGATTCAGACAGGACTGTTCTTCTGCCTCTCGACCATACTCTCCCGTATAAGCAACCTGGATTATTTGCCGCATGGTCGTGGTGGTCGGGATACGCTCTAAATACTCTGTAATTGAGAGATTATCTAAAGCGGCTGTAGCTGGATCAGGTGTTGCATAACTTTCAAAATTCTCAATCGCTACTAAATCGGCATCAATTTGTTCAGCAACAGGCGCAAAGTCATTGATAATTTCCTCAATGGGAACTTTGCGTCCTCCAAAGAAGTACGTTTCTTGTATCAACCCCTGCTCAGCCGCTAGCAGGTCAACGATATTAAAGCCAAGTTCCTCAGCTAGCCCTCGCAAGCAAGTATGGTCTGTATCAATGAATTCTCCCCCCAGTTCTGCGGTAATCTGGGTGCCAGCCGCTTTGGGTAAACTCCGAATCCGACCACCCACCTGATTTCTGGCTTCAATGATATCCACAGGAACACCAGCTTGTTTCAGGCGATAGGCAGCCGTTAGTCCAGCAATGCCTGCACCCACGACTAAAACTAATGAGAAATTTTTCCGATTGAAGGCTAATCCTGTTGAGATTTTAGATAATTGAGCTTCATTTCAGTTCCTGTACTAGTTAGATTGCATCTTGTTATGCCATACGCTGCAAACGCTAAGGTGCAACAGGTGTGGGACAATCTAAAATTCCTGCATCAAGCGATTGATTGCGTAACATTAGCCTAGTTTGAGGAAGTTTGACTGTGAGACTGCACTGGTTATTACCCAGTTTTTTGGGCTTTTTTCTGTTTTTATCTCCTGCTGAAGCGGCGAGACTGCTAACTTGGCGTTTTGACGCTGATCAGAATCAGCTAAGCTTTACGACAGACGAGGGGGTTCAACCTAAAGCACAGCTAATTGTTAACCCGACTCGTTTAGTGATTGATTTGCCTGGTATTAGCCTGGGACGCCCAAAAATCGAGCAGCCAGTGGGCGGGGCAATCCGTTCTGTGCGAGTGGGGCAATTTGACGAACAAACGACTCGCTTGGTAGTTGAATTAAACCCTGGCTATACAATCGATCCCCAGCAAGTAAAGTTCCGGGGAATCTCTCCTACTCAATGGACGGTACAGTTACCGAGTCCGGAACAAACAGCGCAGTTGCCTGATACATCATCCCTGCTGATTCAGAACCAAATGGCTCAGGCGATCGCAAATGGCATTCTAGAGTACATTCATCAAAACCTCTGATGCTAATCAGGCACTTGGGGTTGTAGAAGCGATCGCCAAGTGCCCGTACTCTACTTAAGTATCTAGCCGTCTTTTTCAAAGACTTAATAAAGACAGTTTACTTTACTTTACATTTTTTAAAAGAACAGCCAAGATATATCTAGATACCTTGCAAGTATTTTTCATTACCTAAATCTCAGTCCTCATTTGCGTAAATTAACTGAATGAAGTGAGATTGCCGCCATTGAGCTTAGGCTCAATCGCGACAGAGATACGTTTTTCATTAATCCCACTAACTACTTCGTACAGCCTCGCTGCATCTACTTATCTCGCTGCACGTTGTAGAGCGTCTAAGCCTCATTCAGGTGGCGCTAGTTTTTTTGAAAACAATTAAACTGCCAAAAATCTCAAACACAAATATGGATGCGTCAGAACTTCTAGAGCGTTATCAAGCAGGAGAAAGAAATTTTCGTAACGCTCAATTGACCTGTGCCGACTTGAACGATGCCAATCTGTTGGGTGTCAATCTTAGTGGTGCCGACCTCAGTGGTGCTAGCTTAATTGATGCCGACCTCAGTGGTACCGACCTCAGTGGTGCGAACCTGTTTGGTGCCGACCTGTTGAGTACCGAGTTGTTAAATGCTGACCTAAGTTATGCCAACTTGAGCGGTGCCGAGATGTTGGGTGCTTCCCTAAGTGATGCTGACCTACGTGGTGCTGTTTTGTTGAATGCCAACTTGAGGTATGCCAACCTGAGCGATGTCTGTTTGAGTCGTGCAAATCTAAGTTTTGCCAACCTATTGGGGGCAAATCTATTTGGGGCAAATCTCTTAGGTGCTGACCTGAGTTATACCAACTTGTTTGGTGCCGACCTGTTTGGGGCAAACCTGCTTGGTGCCGACCTAAGTTATGCGAATTTGTTTGGGACTAACCTGAGTTATGCGAATTTGCTTGGTGCCAACATCTATTATCCGACGAGTTTACTTGCTGCCAACTTGAGCGGGGCAAACCTGAGTAGCACCAACCTGAACGGTGCCGACCTAAGTACAGCGACATTGACTGAAGCTAAATTAGTTGATATGTACTTGCAGCAAGAAAATTTGCAGCCGTCTAACTTATACCATGCTAAGTTAAGCCGCTTGCTCAATGCTCTTTCAAGTCGGAAATTATCCGATGGCGATCTAAGCCACCGATTACATGAACCAGACGTTTAGCAGCTTATTAACATTCAGAAGACTTAGCCAAGAGAGTGTTGAGGCTCTGGATGATTAAGGGAGTTGCACTAATAATAATCAGCCCTGACACGAATAGGCTAATCACACCATCTGCCCATATCCAGTTCAGTGCCCAAACTGCGATCGCGGCAATAATCACACCCACTGAACTTGCCGCATCAGCAAGGACATGGAGAAATGCACCTCTAAGATTGAGGTCGTTGTGGCTGTCCTTGTGCAGCAGGAAAATATTGATACTATTAACCCCAAAACCGACGCTAGCCGTCGCTAACATAGGCAGACTGAGAATTTCAACTGGGGGAGACTGTAGGCGTTCAACCGCTTCCCAGCCAACCCATACTGCAATAACTACCAGTCCCACCCCATTGACCAGTGCTGCCAGTACCTCAAACCAGTGGTTTCCGGATTCTAAATTACTGGCTCGACGCCTCTGAGAGAGCCAGGTCGCTAGCAGGGCTAAAATTAGGGCGAAACAATCCGATGCCATGTGTCCCGAATCAGCCAAGAGTGCAAGACTGTGGCTAAATAGCCCTACTGCTAGCTCTGCTAGGGCAAAGCTACAAATGAGAACTAGAACTGTAACCAGTAACCTCACCTTATTTGTGGTCTGAGATGGCTGACTAATAGAGGTTGTGTGATGAGTACAGGAGGCAGAATGTTGATGCATGGACATAAATGAGAGCGTGGAACTCAATCAAGGGTGATCTTACTGTGAGGACTAAACCCCGCAATTGGCGAAGAATATAGCGTTTTTCAAGTTGATGAAGTACAAATTGCTTGTAAGGGCGCACGGCGGTGCGCCCTTATGCTGTACTGACTCGAAAACGGCTGTAAATAAACATAGCTTAGGAATAATAGGTAATGGACTGTTTGCGATCTGCCTTTGGTGGTGCCGAAAAGCGCGAGCGCCCACTGTCTATGTACCCCTTCTCCAAAACTGTGTTATTGCCAAACTGCTATTTGGTTATGACTTTACAGCGTGTAGAGATGTTTCAGGTAACTCTCTACAACCACCCATCAAAGCTCAAGGTCTTTGAGCAAGTCTTTGGAAATTACCCCATGAATGCCTTTAACAATATCCACCACCTGGGAAACTTCAAAGTCAATTGCTGCACTTCCTAGTAGTAGGGCATCCGCTTTCGTCATTCCGTACTTCTCTTCAATAATCCGCAGGGACTCCCGTACCGACTTCTTCATCGCCTCGTCCAAGTCCTTGTCTAGTCCAATCGCTAGCCATGCATCCGGTGTTTCAGCCATTGGTGTATCTAGTTTCATGTCCTTATGGACAACTAGCTCAAATGTCGGAGTCAGGGAGCATTCAATCGCTGTCAAAGCGACTTCCCCATTGCCTTGAGCGCAGTGGGGGTCTCCGGAATAAAATAGTGCCCCTGGAACTTGAACAGGCAAGTAGAGGCTGGTGCCTTCTCCGATGTGCTTGATGTCGATATTCCCGCCATAAATTCCAGGCGGCACAGAGTTTACGGCATCTTCCCGGTTAGCCGGAACTACTCCCATGATTCCCATAAATGGCTTCAGAGGAATGTCTACATTCGGTCGTCCATTGGAGGGGCGGAAAACCCCAATTTTGCGCGCTGCATCTATGGGAATTACTTTTGAATAGATGGGAGCATCATTTTCTGGGTACTCACCCGGTAGTGAACCTTTGCTGTGACGGTTAGAAATTACGCCATAGGGTGCCCGATAATCAATTTTAAGGGTCTTGATTTCAAGGACATCTCCAGGTTCAGCACCTTCTACAAAGACTGGGCCTGTAATAACGTGTGGTCCTGGACCCGTTTTTTCTACCTTAGCCTTGACAGTAAGCTGGTCAGGCAGGATTTTCTCTTTAGTAATCCCTGCTTTTGTGAAAAACTCGGTGGTGTCTCCTTGGTCTGCTAGGATGCCTTCGTGGGAAATCGTCTGCATGACGATGCGATCGCCTGATTTCACGCTCAAAATTGGCTTGCTATCCGACTTAAATAGCTCTCCCCAGATCACATTTTCAGTTGTAGACATCACCGTATGGGTTGCTGCTGTTGCCCCGACAACAGGTGACAAGGTGCCGACCAAACCCCAAAGCAGGACAACTCCAGCCGTTGTTCCGGCTATCCAAGCCCAGTGACGCGGTAAAAAAGACTTCAAAGATTTCGCAATCGTCTGCCCTAGACTTTTTACCACTACTACACCTCTATGCCAATGGCGATACGCCAATCCTGACCACTTTGGCTTTTTCATCGTATTTCTGTTCTCCTTCACACCCACGCCGCCTAATAATTAGAACCTTTTCAAGCCACCTTGATGGAATGTCAAGGCTCCATGCTTAACGTCGAAATATAAAAGGAATCTTAAGTAGTCTTTGTAACCTAAATTACAAATCAAGAGAAAAGCCCCCTACCTTTAGGAGTAGAGAGCTTTGTTAATTAACATTTTGAGTTGATTAGCCGTCTAAAAACTAACAACTCTTCAAGGCACTTAACCCAACAACTCTTTAGCCTTTGCTACCACGTTATCTACCGTGAAGCCGAACTTCTCCATGCAGACTGGGCCAGGAGCGGAAGCACCAAAGGTGTCAATGCTGACTGAGACTCCCTCACTGCCAGTGTATTTACTCCAGCCAAAGCTAGTGCCTGCTTCCACCGAAACTCGCTTGGTTACAGCTTTGGGCAGTACGGATTCCCGATAGTCTGCATCCTGAGCTTCAAACAACTCCCAACAGGGCATTGAAACGACCCGTACTTTTTTGCCCTCACCACGCAACTGCTCTGCTGCTTTGACACAGAGTTGGGTTTCGCTACCTGTCCCAATCAGAATAAGATCAGGCGTACCATCGCTATCTGACAGGATATAAGCGCCTTTTGCTACACCCTCAATAGAGGTATTGGGAAGATTGGGCTGTGCTAGCCGAGAGAGAGCTAGGAGTGAAGGCAGTGTCTTATTACCGAATTTCATTCCCCTAGCCGTCTCAATCGCCACCTTGTATGCCCCGGATGTTTCATTGCCATCAGCAGGGCGAATTACCAGCAAGTCGGGAATCGCTCGTAGAGAGGCAATATGTTCAATCGGTTGGTGTGTCGGACCATCTTCGCCGAGCTGGATTGAGTCGTGAGTCATCACATAGATGACACCCGCTTCAGACAAAGCAGAGAGGCGAATCGCCGCTCGCATATAGTCGGTAAACACCAAGAAGGTAGCGCAGTAAGGAATCAGCCCCGATCCATCCAAAGCAAGACCGTTGCAGATGGCTCCCATACCATGCTCACGCACTCCAAAGCGGAGGTTGCGATGTTCGTATTGATCCTTTTGGAAGTCTCCGGGGAAAGTCTTCAGATAGGTATTGTTGGAAGGAGCTAAGTCAGCAGAACCACCGATGAGTTCTGGGAGAACGCCAGCTAGAGCATTGAGGACTTTACCTGATTGGACGCGGGTAGCTTCCCCCTTGTCCTCTGGTGTGTAGGTCGGCAGAACCGAATCCCAACCCTCTGGGAGTATAGCCTCATGCATCCGGTGTAGTTCGGCGGCTTCTTGAGGATATTTCTCCTTGTAACGATCAAACAGTTGATTCCACTCTTCTTCTATTTTTGCTCCGCGATCGATCGCTTTGCGCCAGTGATTAAAAGCATCTTCTGGAATAACAAATGGCTCGTATTCCCAACCCAAGTTCTTGCGTGTAGCCTCTACTTCTGCGGCACCGAGGGCGGCACCGTGGGCATCATGGCTATCAGCTTTATTGGGTGAACCATAGCCGATTGTTGTGCGAACCTTAATTAAAGAAGGCTTGTCGGTGACCGATTTGGCTGTTTCGATGGCTTTATGAATTGCCTCCAGGTCGGTGTTGCCATCTTCTACAACCAGGACGTGCCAGCCGTAAGCTTCATACCGCTTACCAACATCTTCTGTGAATGCTAGGTCGGTGGAACCGTCGATGGAAATATGATTGTCATCGTAGAGGGCAATCAGCTTGCCTAGCCCCAAGTGTCCAGCTAGGGAACAGGCTTCGCTGGTTACGCCTTCCATGTTGCAACCATCACCTACGATGACGTAGGTATAGTGGTCTATGACTGGGAAATCGGGTTTATTAAATTTGGCTGCCAAGTGAGCTTCAGCCATTGCAATTCCAACACCATTGGCAAGCCCTTGACCCAAAGGTCCGGTTGTAATCTCGACCCCAGGATTCATGAAGTTTTCTGGGTGACCAGGGGTTTTTGACTCCCATTGGCGGAATTGCTTGAGGTCTTCGAGGGTAAGATCCTCGTAGCCAGTCAGGTAGAGCAGTGCATACTGCAACATACTGCCATGCCCCGCAGACAGCAAGAAGCGATCGCGATTCAACCAGGCAGGATTTTTTGGATTAAACCGCATAAAGCGATCCCACAGCACGAATGACATCGGTGCTGCGCCCATTGGCAGCCCTGGATGACCTGATTTCGCCTTCTCTACCGCGTCAATTGCTAAAAAGCGGATGGAGTTGATGCACAGTTCTTCGAGAGATTGTTGGGTTGCAACGGCCATAATTTCTGTTTAATGACTAAACGTGAACTAAGGTTTAACGCAAGATTTGTGTGAGCTAGAACTCTCGGACTTACGCACCCTTTAGATTATTTTAGGTATTTTTACCCAGTTGATCCCCCTTGTGTCGCCAAAAATTTTTGGGGCAATTGGGGGATACTAGAGCGTCAGTCTTGAACTTGACAGCTCTCGGTTACCCTAAGGCTATATACTCATCATCCCATTAGGGGGATCGATGAGCAAGCCTTGGGGATAGAGAGTAGAGCCGTCGATAGGGACTAGAAATTCATCCCTACCTGTATTTCTTGAATGCTAACGTGACATTGTGACCGCCAAACCCAAAAGAATTGGATAATACCACTTCTACCTTTTGATCGCGACTGGAACCTGGTACATAATCAAGGTCACAAGCGGGATCGGGATTTTTTAAATTGATTGTTGGTGGAATTTTGTCATTAGCTACTGCCATCACCGCTGCGACAGCCTCAATGCCACCAGAGCCACCCAATAGATGTCCGGTCATTGATTTGGTGGAACTAACGGCTACTTTGTAAGCGTGCTCACCTAAAGCTTTTTTAATTGCTGCTGTTTCCGTCGCATCGTTAGCTGGGGTACTGGTGCCGTGAGCATTGATGTAGCTCACTTGCTCTGGCGTAATCCCAGCGTCTTTCAACGCTAGCTGCATTGCCCTAGCTGCACCTTCTCCACCTGGTACAGGTGAGGTGATGTGATAAGCATCGCAGGTCATCCCGTAACCGACGATTTCGGCATAAATTTTCGCCCCACGGGAGAGAGCGTGTTCTAGTTCTTCCAAGAGGAGAATACCAGCTCCTTCGCCCATCACAAAGCCATCGCGATCGCGATCAAAGGGACAGCAAGCTGATTCAGGCGTATCGTTACGGGTAGAGAGGGCACGGGCAGCAGCGAAGCCTGCAAAAGACAACGGTGTTACAGCGGCTTCGGTGCCTCCACAAATCATCGCCTGAGCATAGCCTCGTTGCACCAAGCGAAATGCATCCCCTACAGCATTAGAACCCGCTGCACAGGCAGTCACTGTGCAGTTATTCGGTCCTTTTGCACCCGTATGAATTGCCGTCAGACCCGCTGCCATGTTGGCAATCATCATCGGAATCATAAACGGGCTACATCGATCAGGTCCACGAGTTAGGTAGATCTCTTGCTGATCTTCTAATACTTTGAGTCCACCAATACCCGTGCCAATAATTGCACCCACCTGTTCTGCGTTCAGCTCGTTAATCACAAACTGAGCGTCTGCCAGAGCTTGCTTGCTGGCACATACCCCAAATTGAGCAAAGCGATCCATACGCTTTGCTTCTTTGCGTTCCATGTACTTATGAGGATCGAAGCCTTTCACCTCACCAGCAATTCGGCAATCGTGCCGGGATGGGTCAAACAAAGTAATCGGAGCAATGCCATTACGCCCGCTCAACAACCCTTCCCAGTACTCAGCTACAGTGTTGCCTATCGGTGTAATTGCACCGAGACCTGTAACAACGACGCGCTTTTTTTCAAAATTTGTCATGATGCCAGTAAAACAGGGTTTGCACACCCAAAACGCAGAACTTCTCGTGAAATCCTAAAGCTCATCTTAAGCAGGAGCTTCTGCTTTATTACTGATATAGTCTACAGCCGCTTGGACGGTCGCAATCTGTTCAGCAGCCTCATCCGGAATCTCGATGTCGAACTCTTCTTCCAAAGCCATCACGAGTTCAACAGTATCCAGGGAATCGGCATTTAAATCGTTGGCAAAGTTGGCTTCAGGCGTTACGTCATTTGGGTCAACTTCCAGTTGTTCCGTAACTATTTTCTTAACTCTCTCAAAAATCTCTTGGTTCATAAAATGTTCCTCAACCTGGTCGGTTGAACTTTTCAAGCTGTGTTACTTACCTAGTTCTAGGCATTTTCTCATCTTATCGGAAAGCGGTGCGATCAATACGCTAGATGGTCGCTTCTCTAACTGGCACCTGATTTTTTTGGTAAGTCCACACTTTCTTTGACAATTGCTAGCCCCATCCCAGTGCCAGACATAGTCCCGACCTGACTGCCTCGACGAAGGACTCAGATAGTTGAGGAAGGTCTTCTGACCCAGTGTGATAATTAAGCGCAGGATGCGGCGCGATCGCAAAAAGCCAGGGCTAACTGTCTACAGAACTTGAAGCACAAAGACGTTGGCTATACTTCAATTCCCGGGACTCTTGCTTTACAAGACCTGCCATTGCGGATTGCTGTAATGTCATGAAAGCGTTTAAATCGTCTAAGCCATACTTGGTTGTTTGCAAAAGCAGCCGCAATCGATTCTCGGCTTCAACTGTTAAGTAGCCAGTGGCGAGAGCCTGTTGGACAATTTCAAGAATTCTATCCATTTGCTTAGACTTCCACCTGTTCAGCAAAATCGGAGATTCAGAAAACGTCTGAAGCATACATCACATTCAAATGCATTAGCAAAGAGAGCAGTCCAACTGATCTCTCCTGAGATTGAGGTAGATGGCAACCCTGTGGAAGCCATTTCACAGCGGAAAAAGTAGACTAGAACGCTTGTAAAAGTCAGTTTTTGCGCGGTAGCTGCGGTAGCTATAGTACTTATCACCCTTTCTTGTGCCTTTTATGCAAAAAGTTTCCTCGACTTGCCGTAACCGTCGGCAGGAAACAACGTGATGTTTAACAAAACTAAACAAGATTGTGACTTCATGCTTCACCCATTCGGGTAGTTTTGCCTAAAGTCATTGTCTAGTACCCTCAGAAAATCAGGGCTTTAGTGGTTGTTGCTTGGAAGAACGGCTTACTCTAAAAACCAAAAGTCACTGCCACCACCGAGTTGGGAAATTGCTGGATGATCTAGTTTTAGGCAACTTCCATCGGATACCGACTCTACTTTAGAGGATTAAAAAGGCGATCGCTGGCACCGGGTGCGATCGCTCTATTGAACTATTCTCTGTTTCACACCGATGATGAAGATATTTCAAAATGGCTGGACAAGGTGCTAACAACTATACTGATACTTCCGTGGCGCTTAGCTATTCCTTGATTTACCTGTAAAACATCCTCATCATTTCACCGAATTATTTAGAAGCCATACTCTTAGTAAGGCGTTCTACTACAACTGTCTCCCTTTGATGTTATTTTCGACGCGAACATTCACTGAAAGTTCCGCTACAAACAATCTACTAAAGCAACATGATGAATTACGATCTTCCTCAAGGTGAAAATAATTATAAAAAATATTCCCCCTTTCGGAGGGAATCTAAATTGTCATCAAGATTACTAACATCTACAAGGTAATTCAGCTACTTCATAAATCTTATCACCAATTTGGTGATTGACAATTGGGGCGAAGATACTGTTCTGTACTCGTTGTGAGCGTAAGGCTGATGGAGCCTCTTGCGAAAGCTACTGATTTACTGCCTAGAGCAACGATCAAACATTTTCTGGTAGGTTTCCTGAAGTTCTGGGTTATCTAAAACCAGTTCCACACGTACTTTTGCACAGCCATGCCGTCCTTGAAGGGCGATCGCTTCTAAAAGATTACTCGCCGCTTTTGGAGACAGAAATTCCCCAGTCACAGTCGGACGGATATCAGAAGTTGGCACTGCTAGCTGCGGTACAGCACTATCTGAACGAGATGCGTCTCTCAGTTCAACACCAGTAACTTCCCCATGTCCTAAGTCAATTTCTGCGAGTTGTATAGTTTCTGAGCCAACTTGCTCAATGATTAACTTCTCGCGTTGAACAGGTACCTCTACAATACGGGTTTCAATTTCTTTGCGAACAACAACCTCGCCTATTTTCCGTTTGCTGCGGTTGATAACCAACCGTTCTTCTAGCAAGCGAACAATTTCTTCTTCTACTACCTCTCCTAGGTCAGGATCGTCAATCATAGTTCGGTTATTCAATTCTTCTGGATATTCCGTTGTTAAAGATTCCGGCTTGGGACGCGAAGTTTCACTATTCTCTAAACTGGTGTCGCTTACCTGAGTGACTGGGGGTGTCACCAAGGGTTCTGAAACCGCCTTCACGTCCTGGACAGAAGGTTGATACACAGGTAGCTGATTAAGTTCTGTTTGAGTGAGGTCTACAAAAAGCACTCGATTAGGTGTATCAACTTTCTGAATATATCTACTACTTAATAAAAAAAGAGGGGAGGTAGATTGAGCCTCTGAACGAGACATAACCATGTTCAACTGGCGGCTCTGGTTGAGTATGAAATCCTCAATCCGTCCAATGAGTTGCCCTCGCATATCGATCACAGCGTATGAACGCAGTTTTGCTCTTAATTTTTCTAATAAGTCATTGATTCTCGTTTTATTTTTTATAAACTCCGCCTTGCTCCCAGACATTTCTGTTCCCTCTCTCTTCCAATTTAACTAAAGCCGTATTTAAAACTACAGGTAGAGCCAACTGAGTTGCTTGCTCTACCTGTATCAGCTATGAATGCTTTCTTACTAGTACAATTTTGGCTTGTGCAGGAAAGCTATTCAAGTTTGGGTTTTGGAAGCCTAGCGATTTCTGTTAATTACAGGATTACCGTCAGTATCAACATCTAGCTCTTCACGACGAAGTGTTTCTGTTGCATCGACAGTTTCATGAGTCACTTCTTTTCTGATGTTGATTTCTTCACGCACGAAGGCTTTCTTTTGAATGTCAGCTGTTTCTTCGTAAACTTCCATCCGTGCAACTTCTCCATCCTGGAAGTCAACACTACCGGGGGTAACTTCCCTTGTATCAGTTGGGGTTGTACGCTCAATAATTACGCGCTCTTTATCGAGTGGAACTGAAACCTGTGCTGTCTCAGTTTCGACGTGCTTACCAACTACAACTTCACCAGTCTTTTGACGGTTTTTGTTTGCAAACAAACGCTCTTCATACAGTTTGATTCTCTGCTGACCCTGCTCAGCTGTGTTATAGAGATGCTGGTCATGATCATCATATTTGTAGGTGTCACGGCTATAGCTAGGCTGAGTAGCAGCGGCAGCAGCTACACCTGTACTGGCTGCGGCTGGTCGGAAAACGCCTCTAATCCGCTCTTCGTAGTCGTAGTCAACCGTCATGTTATCGCTGTACTCAGGCAAGCTTTCTACTTGCTCTTTGGTCAGACCTGTAACATAAACGCGGTGGCGATCATAATCCATTTGAACGCGACCAACAGGTACCAAAACTTTCTTACCAAAGACCCAGAAACCAGTGTCTAGTACTAAGTACCGGAAGCGTCCTGTTTCATCAAGAAGAGCATCATAAACACCACCGACTTTATCGTCTTTTTCGGTGTAAACATCATATCCTTTGATGTCATCGCCGCCGAAAATTTCTTGCTTGTAGTTTGGATAAGCATCTGCGAGTTTTACAAGAGCCATACAATCAATCTCCTATCTTTCATTTCTATTAAACACTTGAATAAACAATAGTCAAAAATGCATCTAGACTTCATCTTACTAATGGCAGATAAGTGAGAAATACTGTTTATGGCTTCAAAACTGTAAACTAGTTATACCAAAGCTTTTACTTTAGGTTTATTTTTATTAGGGTTTTTAATCACTAAAATTGCTAATACTTCAATTCATCTATCGAATGACTGAAAGTAAAATATTAAAAAATAACTCTATTTATAGACGATAAAAATATATTATTAACTCTGGCGGAAACTCAATGGAGTTTGATAATGTCTCAAGTTTAGTTGAACAATGGATAATCACTCTTGGTTAACGCTGTTGCAACAGCAGCGAGCGATCGCAGTCATTCGAGCATCTCGCCAGTCTCTAGGGGTTCAAATGGCTAAGGCAGTGGTGGCAGGTGGGATGTCGGTAATAGAAATTACTTGGAATAGCGATCGCGCGGCTGAATTAATTAGTCAATTGCGCTTGGAACTACCAACTTGCATCATCGGAACAGGTACTTTATTAACTCAAGTACAATTACAACAAGCGATTGAAGCTGGGGCACAGTTTCTCTTTACCCCTCACGTAGACACGGCTTTAATTACGGCTGCTGTGGATGCAGGTATTCCAATTGTTCCAGGCGCACTTTCCCCTACAGAAATTGTTACAGCTTGGCAAGCTGGCGCTAGCTGTATCAAGGTTTTCCCGATTGAGGCGGTAGGAGGAGCAAATTATATTAAAAGTTTGCAAGGACCATTAGGTCAGATTCCTCTAATTCCTACGGGTGGGGTTACGCTAGAAAATGCCAAGGAGTTTATTACAGCCGGAGCCGTTGCTGTTGGTCTTTCTGGAGAGTTGTTTCCCAAGCCGTTAGTTGTTGCTGAAGAGTGGGAGGCGATCGCACAACGAGCAAACACTTTAAGACAACACTTAGGAGTCCTACACACATAACAGTAGTGTATGCATCCAAGAGTAGTTTTTTGTAGAACGAGAGAAGTAACTCAGCGATAAAATACAGATAGCTACTGCTACCTTGAGTAGCTCAGTTGGGAAATTCCGTTAGTGGTTAATCGTGGAGTCAAGCGGTACGTTATCTATAAGAACGCTCGAAAATCTCTATTGCATTGCAAACAAGTTTGGAACGAACTTAGAGTGATGGATGTAGCTGTAGACTCCTTTGCCTGTTATAGTTGCCAAAACTCAGTCCTAGAATTTTCCGTTGTCATTACCAATGAAGTCCTATCTTGCCGCTGCAATTCAAATGACAAGTCTGCCTGACCTAGAGAAAAATCTGGTTGAGGCAGAAGAACTCATAGAACTTGCCGTGCGTCGGGGTGCCGAACTCGTAAGCCTACCTGAAAATTTCTCCTTCCTGGGCACAGAGAAAGATAAAATTACTCAGGCAGAAGCGATCGCACAACAAAGTGAGAAATTTCTCACAACGATGGCACAGCGTTTTCAGGTGACCATCCTAGGGGGTGGTTTCCCAGTGCCTGTAAACAGCACAAGGGTCTATAATACGGCTCTGCTCATCGACCCTAGTGGCAATGAACTTGCTCGTTACCAGAAAGTTCATCTGTTTGATGTCAATGTCCCTGATGGCAACACGTATCGAGAATCGACTACAGTGATGTCCGGTACCCAGTTGCCCCCTGTCTATCCTTCAGAACAATTAGGCAACTTAGGGCTTTCCGTCTGCTACGATGTGCGCTTTCCAGAGCTTTATCGACACTTATCATACAAGGGTGCCGACATTTTATTTGTCCCTGCTGCCTTTACTGCCTACACTGGCAAAGACCACTGGCAAGTTCTTCTCCAAGCTAGAGCAATTGAAAATACCTGCTATGTCATAGCACCTGCCCAAACAGGTCGTCATTATGCGATGCGCCATACTCATGGTCACGCCATGATTATTGACCCGTGGGGCTTAATTTTAGACGATGCTGGAGATACGCCAGGAGTAGCGATCGCGGAAATTAACCCAGCTCGCCTTCAACAAGTCCGCCGCCAGATGCCTTCATTGGAGCATCGAGTTTTTGTTTAAGTAGGGGAAGCAGGGGAAGCAAGGAGGGTATTTCAGCACGGCTTGGTCTACCAATTCCCAATTCCCCATTTTCCTAATCAAATACAGGTGACCAGAGTTCAGATACAGGAAGTTCCCATTCAGGTAGTAGTTCTGTGAGTGTCAAGGTTTCGCCATTCTTTAGGATAATCCTCTCACTCCCTTGGCGATCGCAAGTCACAGTCTGCTCATCCGGGTCAATCAGTAAGCCAATTTTTGCTCCTTGCTCCAAGAACAATTGAATTTTGTCTTGGAGTAAGGATACTCGGTCAAAAGCAGATTTTATTTCCACGACTAGGTCAGGTACCAGTTCAGGATAGGTTCGTGGTATCCGCTTCAAGCGTTCTCGTGAGATGAATGCAAGGCGGGTAACCAAAACGTCTCCATTCGGTAGCGCAAAACCTGTTTGATGAACCACCCGCCCCAATTGCCGTGGTTCAATCCAAGACACTAAGCGGGTACTCAAACGGACACTAATTTCACCAGAAGTAAAGTCTGCTGGGCGTTCTGCCTCAGATGACTCACTACTTACAGCCCAGTTAAACCGACTCGTCCTCATTAGAACTGATGGTTCCTCTCGAAGAGGCTGTTGTAGTTGTTCAAGAACCTGTTGTTCCAAATCCTGAAGGTTGATGCCAAGGTTCTTGAGGACAGCCGTTGATACGCCATCTTTTTCGCGAATTAGACCCAAAAGAATATGCTCTGTGTCAATTTCATCATGGCTCAACCGCTTTACTGCCTCTGAGGCAAGTTTGAGAACCTGCTTTGCTCTGGGAGTCAAGGGTCTTTGCCTATCCAAAAGTGTTGAACCGTAGCCGATAATTTTCTGCACTTCCACTTGCGCCTTCCAGAGGTCTACCCCCATCGACTGGAGAAGCTGAGCAGAAAAGCTTGTTCGTTCACTGAGCAGTCCCAGCAGAATCTGTTCAGTGCCGACAAAGTTATGCCTCAAGCGTTTTGACTCATTTTGGGCTAGCCTTAGCACTTCGATCGCTTTTTCGCTAAGTCCTTCAAAGCTCTTTTCTTGGGGGAATCTTCTGGCGAACATAGACCTTTGCTCCAGAATGAATATTTTTTCAACAGGGCAGTTAAAAAGTTCAGCAATTTTGAAGGCGAGGGGAAGGCTGGGGTCAGATTTCCCCGTTTCCAGCGCATTGACCGTTTGACGGCTGACATCTAAACGTTCTGCCAAGTTCGCCTGAGACCAATTCCGTTCAGTTCTAAGAACACGTAGACGGTTTTTCATTCTTGGAAAACTGATTCATCAACGTCGCTCTATCTAGAAAATAGGTGAGAGGGGACAGGTAGTAGGTGGTAGGTGGTAAGGATTTTCATCGCAATGCTAGTGAACGCAGCGCATAGGCGACTGTCTTGATACGAGCCGTCGATTGGTAAAGTAAAGCTTACAAGCAAGTAAAGTAAACTTTACTTTTTTAGAGTATAGCAGTTCTTCCAAAGGATGAAATACCCTCATGTGGGTTAGGAGAGACTATTGCTGTAAATTTCACAATTATTTGGCACTTATTCTTCAGCAGGAGAAGAGGCAAGTTAACCGTAGCTCGTTTTTGCGCTGTTGCTCTGCACGTACCTGATTCAATTCCAGTTAGTGCTGCAATAGAGGTAAAAAAGCACTAACAAACATGGCAGCCTGAGTGCGATCGCGCAAATTTAACTGACTCAAAATCCTGGTAATGTGGTTTTTGACCGTTCGTTCTGAAATGTAGAGCGCTTCTGCAATCTCCCGATTACTCGCACCTGTAGCAATGAGGCACAGCACCTCTCGTTCTCTAGCCGTCAGTCCTGTGAGTTCTGGGGGAAGCTGGGTAGGCTGGGGTGGAGTTAAGGGTGGAGTGTGAGCGATCGCTTTTTCCATTAATCCTGGACCCATTTGGGTGTAGCCTTTATGAACGGCTCGAATGGCTCCTGCTAAGTCATCGGAATGAGTGTCTTTTAGCAGATACCCTCGCGCCCCTAATTGCATGGCTTGCGAGACATAATCATCGTCGTCAAATGTCGTCAGCACTAACACTTTGGTTGCGCTAAATTGCTGACAAATCAGGCGGGTGGCAGCAACACCATCCATGACAGGCATCCGGACATCCATCAAAACCACATCCGGTTGCAAGGCTTCGACTTGAGCGATCGCCTGTTGTCCGTTTTCCGCTTCACCTACGACTTCTAAATCCGGCTTGGCTTCCAGGAGACTTCTCAATCCCTGACGAATAATCATCTGGTCATCGACTAGTAATAGGCGAATCTTGACATCTGTCATAGTGCCAGCCTCGGTAACGGAATCAACACAGTAATTCGGCAGCCTTTTCCCGATTGACTTGCCAGGAAGAACTGTCCGCCCAACGCCACAGTTCGTTCCCGCATTCCCTGGAGTCCAAACCCGGTTGTATTTCGCTCTGGATTAAACCCTTGACCATTATCGTTAATCTGGAGTTGAATCGCTTCCGGATTCTCTCGAAGGTCAATGCTGACCTGGGTCGCAGCGCTATGCTTGTAAATGTTGGTCAGCGATTCCTGAATAATTCGGTAGAGTGCTGTGCTAATTTCTGTAGGAATTGGCTGAGATAGTTGAATCCTATAGTTTGGCAGAATTCCGCTTGTTTGGCTAAACTCATTGACTACTTTTGCGATCGCGGTTTCCAGCGATTGTCCTTGCAAAGGATCGGCTCGAAGTGTAGAGATTGAGCGCCGCACCTCCTGTAATGCCCTAGAACCTAGCTGTTTTGCCTCCTGCAAAAACGATGCTGTTTTCTCGGCATCGGGTGGCAGAAACAACTGGGCATTTTCTAACTGAATACTCTGTGCTGTCAAGGCGTGTCCTAAGGCATCATGAATTTCGCGGGCAATCCGATTTCGCTCTTGCAACGTTGCTTGGTCTTCAATTCGCAGGGCATATTGGCGCAATTGCTCGTTGGCAAGCAGCAGTTTTTCACGGCTTTGACGTTCGGCAAGCAAAGCATTGACCAACAGTAAGATAAACAGGAGAGCAAGTCCAAAGGTGACTGCTGCATTCAGCTTCAGCGTCAAAATCGTATTGGCTATAGATTCTGGTATTGGTCCGTGTCTTGGCGGACGCGGTGCAGGTCGTACAAACAACGTCACCAGGAAGGCAATAAATACCAGTCCTGCCACAATCAGGCGACCAACTTGCTCAAAGATCAGACAACTGCGAATTAAGATAATTAGACTGACCAGTGGGAAAAAGTCAGGTCGGCTGTCCAGCAAAAACGCTAAAAACAGTAATCCAAACTCCAACCCTGTATAAAGCACTTTGTCACGAGGACTCCCAGTCGGAAGCTTTAAGCCCATCAGACCAAAGCACATGAGCGTGAGAATCGACAATAATAGAGTTGTTGGACTAATCCCATGTCGGGTGGGTCGAATCTCTCCCAACAGCGTTATCCCCAACAGAATCCATTCCAGATAGAGCATCAGGTGAAAGGAATGGCTGGAAAAGGGCGCTCGGCGGTGCATGGTAGGGAAAGGGAAATGATTTCAGCCCTCCTTATGTAGCAGAGAGCGACTTTGCAACGATTACTTAGTTTTAATCTATTTCGGATAGAGCCTCAATTTCCAGAGCCTTGCTTCCCAACTTGAACAGGACATCTTGTGACCAAACTCATAAAGGGATTAGGACTTTGGTACTAGGTCAAATTGGGAAGTTCGATCCATGCGGAAGACCGATACCAGTTTCTAGGATTTAAATATCGAACAGCCCAATAGTTCGATTTGTCAATACCTAAGGACTACTATGAACCCTAAATTTGGTCTAAGTCTGAAAAACCGACTCTCTACCATCAAACTATTGCCACTGGTAGCTGGCACACTTTCTCTGGCACTCTCTACTGCAATTGTTCCAGTCGTGTTTGCTCAATCTAATACACCGCCTGCACCGACACAATCCCGTCAGAACTGGCTGAACTTGACACAAGAGCAGCAAGAGCAAATGCAGCAGATCAAGCAAGCTAAGCAAGAGCAGATCGACAACATCTTGACAGCGGAACAACGTTCTCTTGTGGAGGCTGCCAGAAAGAACGGAGAACATCCCCGTCGGGTTTTTCAATCGCTCAATCTCACTGACGAACAACAAGCCCAAATGGAGGAAGTACGTCAAACCGCCAAAGAGCAGATGGATGCAATCCTAACCGCCGAGCAGCGTCAGCAACTTGAGCAACATCGTCAATCCCGCCCTCAAGGAATGCGAACCCCGCAGTAGACGGATTGCTCCAGACGCGATCGCTCATCCAAGAGCCAATACTCCTCAGTTAAGAAGAATTGTAGGTTGGGTTAAGGTAATGAAACCCAACCTATATCAGCTTCAGTTTAGAGCTTATCCGAACACTATTGGAGGTTTATAGAGAGTATCTAGTAAGTAAATGAGATGAAAAAAGACCGTGTGACAACAACCCCAGTAGCTTCCATAGTTAAGCGACGAGAGGTGCTTAGCTTTCTAGGAGCAACAGCAGCCGTATCGCTCGTCGGATGCTTACGTGGACAGTCCGCCTCAGTAAAACTGACGGGCACGTCAGCTCAGACACCAACTCAGACAGCGATAGCGACGACACCTTCTTGTGTAGTAAGACCTCAACAAACAGAAGGGCCATATTTCATTGATGAGAAGCTCAACCGCTCCGACATCCGGTCAGATCCCTCTGACGGTTCGCTAAAGCAGGGAGTACCGTTGCGTTTGGTGTTTCATGTCTCTCAGATTGATGGTCGCTCCTGTACACCTCTGACTGGTGCCGCCGTGGACATTTGGCACTGTGACGCGATCGGCGTCTATTCGGACGTAACAGACCCAAGTTTCAGTACCGTCGGGAAAAAGTTCCTGCGTGGCTATCAGGTGACGGACACCAATGGAACGGTCGAGTTCGTTACAATTTATCCCGGTTGGTATCCAGGCAGAACGGTTCACATTCACTTCAAGATTCGCACTGATTCTGCGTCCCAACAAGGTTATGAGTTTACGTCACAGCTTTACTTCGATGATTCCCTCACTGATCAAATCCACGCACAGTCGCCATATGCTGCTAAGGGGCAACGCAGCGTGAACAATAACCGAGACGGCATCTTTCGAGATGATGGTGAGCAATTGATGATCCAGCTAACCGAAGATGCACAAGGCTATGTAGGGGCATTCGATATAGGCCTTCAGATATAGCTCTTCAGCAGTCAGCTTTCAGCGGTCAGCTTTCAGCAAAATAGGCTCCGGCTAAGGCTTATAGCCTCCTGTCGATGTCCTAACCTCATTGGCTACTGCTATAACGCTCTTCTGTCAGTCTAGGTGATCGCAAAGGCTGTAATCCTGATAGGACGTGAGTTTTCCCAGTTGGTCTACATTTTTGAGTTTCTGATAGAAACTCACCCATCAAATCGTTATGTGGAAAAGCTCTCAAGCTTTTACTTTGAGCGTGATTTTCCGAGACTGACAGAAGAGCGATAACTTGAACTTTGACATTCTCCCGGACTAACCGCAAGCAGAAAGCCTTACGAAAAAAAATCGGTGGCTGTAGAAATTACACAACCACCGATATGGAACAAATTAGAGGAAATCCTAGAGACTTAGGTCAAAATTTTTTGCCATTTTTATCTTTGGGTGCTACACATCAGCGTTTCAGAAGACTCCCAATCCTCTGCGATGTGTAGCGCATTGCAAAAGTAAAATGGTTTGGCTTTAGGTTTGATAAGCTCTAACAAGGCTACGTTAATTCTTTACTACAAAGCCCGTCTCAGAGATTCCTGAAACTTTGCCAAAAACTTCTGCCTTAGATGGGATGACTCAAACTTTAGCTACCTCTTAGGGAAGACACACTCTATAGTAGGCTGGCAAAGAAGCAAGGGAACCACAGCGACTTGACCTTTGCTCAAGACGAAAGTATGACACTGTCGTATAGGACAATAATGCAGTAGCAAGACAGCAAGTGATGAGCGAGGTTGCCGTGGCAGCATTTCTATTCGTAACTGATTTAGACAATACTTTAGTGGGCGACGACTACGCTTTGATAGAACTCAACCAGAAGTTGAGCCAACATCGGCAAGAGTATGGGACAAAGATAGTTTATGCCACAGGGCGATCGCGTAGTTCCTACAATACCTTGAAAGCCGAGAAGCAACTCCTAGACCCAGATGCACTCATCGCTTCTGTAGGTACAGAAATTTATGATGATGATCGAGACGATAACCCTGATCCAGCTTGGTCAGAAAAACTTTCTGAAGGTTGGGATCGAGAACTCGCTGTGGCAACGGCTGCCCATTATTCTGACCTAGTCCCGCAAGAAGACTCTGAACAGCGTCCCTTCAAAGTTAGCTATCTAGTGACAGAAGAAGCGGCTGTAGAAGTGTTACCCCGCCTGAAATCACAACTTTCTGAGCGTGGACTTGATGTTAAGTTAATCTTTAGCGGTGGTAAAGACCTCGACATTCTCCCCCGCCATGCCGACAAAGGACTAGCGGTACAGTTTCTTCAACAAAAGTGGGGAATTGATACCACACGAACCGTTGTCTGTGGCGATTCAGGAAATGACATTGCTCTATTTAGTGTCGGTTCTTCACGAGGAATTATTGTTGGCAATGCGCGACCAGAACTCCAGCAGTGGTACGACGAAAACCCTGCTGATTATCGGTACTTAGCTCAAGGACACTGTGCGGCTGGTATCTTGGAAGGCTTACAGCACTTTGGTTTCTTTAGCAGTTAACGGCTGAGCCAAACCCAGCCTTATATCTTAGAAGATTAGTCGGAATCTTCTCCCGATTCTAGTTGCCAGCCCCGTTGATGCGATTCCGCAATCAGCATTGCCCTAGCCGCTTCACTATCAACAGGTTTGGAGAAGAAATATCCTTGCCCATATTCACATTGCAGCGCAATCAAGGGGGAAACCTGCTCTAATAGCTCGATTCCTTCTGCAACAACATCCATACTCAGGGTTTGGGCAAGGGTCACGATCGCTTGTACAATCTCTGAGTTCTCACCTAAGGCTCCAATTCGGCTCACGAATGAGCGGTCAATCTTGAGTGTGCTAATGGGAAAGTGGTGCAACCGACTGAGGGAAGAATAGCCAGTACCAAAATCATCAATACAAAGATGAATATTTCTTCTCTTCAGTTCTAGGAGTAAATCCCTAACTAAGTCGGGGTTTTCCATAACGAGGCTTTCTGTAATCTCCAGCTTCAAGCTGCCAGTTACAAGATTCGTCTCCTGAAGAATTTTGTCGATTTCATCCAACAGCGCTGGTTGCACAAACTGTTTGCCTGAAAGATTGACATTAATCGTCAAGGGTTGGGCTGCGGGAAATTGCTCCTGCCAAATTTTCAGTTGACGGCAAGCTTCCCGCAATGTCCACCAGCCAATGGGGGTAATCAGTCCCGTCTCTTCGGCTGTGGGTATGAATTCTGTTGGGGATACTAAGCCGCGTTGCGGGTGCTGCCAGCGCACCAAGGCTTCAAAACCGATAATCTTCCCCGTAGAGAGAGAGACAATCGGTTGATAGTGAACCCGAAACTCCTGCCGTTCAATTGCCCGCCGCAAATCCGTCTCAATTTGCAATCTCTCCAAGGCACAGCGATGCATTGCCGCGTCAAACACCTCATAACAGGATTTCCCTTGTGCCTTAGCACGATACATGGCAATGCCAGCATCCCGGAGTAAGTCTTCAGGTTGTAAGAGGCGATAATCAGTTTGCTTTAGCATAGCGGTATCGCCTTCTGAATTAACCTTACTATCGTTATTGCTTGTATTCAGAGCAATACCAATACTGAGTGTCATAAACACTTCAGTCTCATCTAGATAGAATGGCGCACTTAGCGTCTTATCAATCGACTCAGCCACACGGGTAGCATCACTGACATCCTGAATACCTTCGAGGAGGATACCAAATTCATCTCCTCCCAGACGCGCTACTGTATCAGTAGGACGCAAGCAAGTTTGGAGGCGACTTGCAAAGTTTTGGAGCAACTGGTCACCCACTTGGTTACCCAGGCTGTTGTTGACTAACTTGAAACGATTGAGATTTAGAAATAGAACAGCTAATAGATAAGGCTGACTTGAGACGTTGCCCTCAGTAGACTCTTTTGCCCGTCGCATCGCTTGCCGCAGGCGATCCATGAATAAAGCCCGGTTGGCTAGCCCTGTTAACTGATCGTAAAAGGCATTATGAATCAATCGCTCCTCAGCAAGTTTGCGATCGGTGATATCGAAGGCGTAGATGCGAAGGCAATCAATTTCGTCGATGTAGTGTAAAACTTGTTCGTAATACGCTTCACCAATTTTGACCTCCCGTTTGAAAGAACCTTCGTGTTGCAGTACTGTCGCAATTGATGGGACTCCTGCCAGAAATGGATGCTGAACACCAAGGTCTTGTAAATCAGGCAACACCCGCATGGCTTCTGGATTGAGATAACGAACGTAACCGTCTAAATCCGTTTCAACAATTGGATTGGGAGTAAGTAGCGGAAAAGAAGCCAACCGGGCGCTTTGTTGCTCTATCTGCCGACGTTCTGTAATGTCCCGTCCCACTGACTGAAACTCAACTAGGGGCAGATGCTCTTCCTCGGTCCTATGAAGAACAGCAGGATATCTCTCTTGACCCACAATCACTCGATCAGTCCACTGTTGCCAGTGAATCTTACCGTTGGGTGTCACAACCTGGTATTCTCTTGTCGCGACTGTGCCTTTGAGACTAAGAGCAGCAAGGTACTTTTGAGTCTTTTCCTGATACTCGTAAGGAATCAATTGGAACAAACTGCTGCCGAGAAGTTCCTGAGAGGTTTTGCCAAAATAGCGGCAGTAGGCATCATTGACGAAGGTTAGTGTGCCATCTGAGAAAAACCGACAGATGAGTTCTGTTTGATCATCAACGATCGCACGATACCGTTCCTCGCTCTTCCGCAGTTCTTCTTCTAACTGCTTACGCTCCGTAATATCAATTCCTATACCAAAAAAGAAGTCTAGTTTGCCACTGTTGTTGAAGATTGGGCTACCACGCCATTCGACTAACAGTTCTTGACCTTCTTTAGTTAGCACGTAGTTTTCCTGCAAGATTGGCTGCTTTAATCTCACAAGCTGCTTAAAAATTTGGGAGAGGGCTTCGCGGTCAGCCTCTCGAACAAATGTTGATAAATAATCAGCGCCCAAAACCTCAGGCAAGGTGTAGCCCAAAGCCTTGAGGAACGATTGATTCATCATGATTGTCTTGCCTTGGGCATTAATGGCAACAAAGAAGGCAGAACTCGTTTCAATCAGTGTTTTCGTAAAATCTTTTTCCTGGCGCAGTTCTTCTTCTAACTGCTTGCGCTGAAGCACTAAGCCCAATTGCATCAAAATGGTTGTCAAGAGTTCAACTAAAGGCTTATCTACCGTGCGGGATTGGGCAATGAAGAAGGTTAGAACCGCAAATACCTGTTCACTAACAAGAATCGGAACACCAAACTCACGACGTCCAGCCGCCTCTGCCTGGGGAGGAATCAATGCCGTATCGGGTTGAGCCGAATTATCTTCAATCCACTGTGGCTGCTGTGAAGTCCATACCCGCCCTGGTAAGCCTGTATTTGGAGGAAAGGTCAGTATTTCTCTTGTCTGTCTAAACTGATACAGGGTTATGGGGTCACCATACCAAGCCGGACTACAGTTTAATCGTGAATTGTCAGAGCAAGGAAGCCAAGCTTCGCCATAATCCCAGTTCGTAAGTTCGCACACTTGGCGAAGTACTACGTTAAGCGCTGAGTCAACATCTGAGGCTTCATTGATCGCTTGTGTTAAGGATTGCAACAGATGGCTCACTTGTGAGGGTTGTGTAGCGGACTCGAAGGAAAAACGCGATCGCCTATTGAGTTCGTTTCTTAATGGCTCAGTGTCTCGCGCTAATGTTGCTGTCTGTTCGTTGAAACGTTGCTCTATCTCGGCTTGCCGTTGAATTGTTGGGGTTGGATGTAATCGGTAAGCCTCGGATGGAAGCGTTGAGACTACTGCGTCTAGCTTGGCTAAAGGAACAGATCCACTGGGAGCGAGAGTTTTGCGATCGCTAACTGGATTCTCCCGGCGTGGTTGTGCTAAGACCTTGGGAAGTAACAACACCGTCAACAACCAAATGGTCGCCGTAATTACTTCTATTCCCGCTCCTAGCCAATAGCTTGAGCTTGGGTGCCCAAGAGTCCATAAGTCGATTAAACGAGTTGTGCCACCAGCAACTGTAAGCACCCCAAGTATCATCAAGATTCCGACATAAGACCAATTGCGGCGCTGGGTCACCCAGTAAAGCAGCAGGATTGAAATTGCGTAATAAAACAAGGCAATCAGTGATTCGGCTGTGATATCTAGCCAAATCAGCTTTGACTTCCATAAATCGGGATACCCATTGAGCATAAGCAGTCTGTCAAAACACAGAGGTTCCCAACATTCCAACATAAACACTCCTGGTCAGGCACCTCACTACCATTCGGAGGAACCGAAGTAAGTTCTTCTAAGGCTCATCATGCCGGATTTGCTCTTAAGGATGAAGCAATCGGCTTTACACTTTACAGAAGCTCAACAAATGTCTCGGCTACCAACTTAAAGCCAGACAATCAGAGCGATGGGGAGGTAGGGATAATGTACATAGAGACTCCCCTCCATCATCCCATCCCCCTATCCGTCTGTCAGCCATGTGTCTTATAGACGACAGGTTGCGCCTGGTAGATGCGTCGCTCCAAAGGCAGCCCTCAATAGACATGGCTAGCTTATATACAATTGAAAATTGTCTGTTTAGTGGGTCGCTCATCAATCAGTCCTCTTATGGGGATTGGTAGCGGCTTCGGGATTTCTGCATAGCACCCTAGCTTAAGCATAATCCTCAGAGCTTGTTTATCGGAAGCAACTACTTGCTGCTTTTCCTCCTACTGATTCCACTCACAAGACCTACGCAGGCATTTTTAGTATTAAAAATTAGCTTTTAAACTCTATTAGGTAGTGCGTCGTTATCCTGATGGCGCAAGTCTTGCCTTAGTTTACACGCTTCCTCCCTGTACTGCCACTTTAAATAGAGAAAAATATAACAAGGATTTTGTCTGCTGTATGGTTGAGATTCTATAGACTTTGGTGGTAATTTGCCGCAATCCTCGCTACCGCTACTAAGGCAACCCAGAACCTACTGTTTTTTCTATCAATAGACTATTTCATTATCCTTAACCAAGAGAAATAAATAGTACCCGCTTCTTAGTAGTAATAGAGAGCGCGTGACCTTGACATCCTTTTCAGGAAAATCAATAAATTTTCATAAATGAATCCGGATAGTACTGGCTATATCTGTAGGTATTAGCATGTACATATTTGCGAAAGTAGCACCTTAGGATGGGATGTTACTGATGATGACCTGTCTTAGTAGGTTGAGTGCAGCTACCACTAAACCTAGAACTTAGCCAAGGAGTCTTCTTGAAATTTTTTACAGGTTTACTTCAGGCTCAAAACAAATTTTGTAAGGCTTGTACAACTAGTCGGTAGTCACTCTATTCGGTTTTTGGCGAGGGCATTAATCCCACACACTAAGTTTCCGTAGCCAATCGAAGCACTCTGAATATTACATGAGTGTGGCAGCTATGGTAAACATTCATTAGGTAACAAGCTTTAGATACTACTGTTTCCTTACCGCCCCGTACTTAGACAGGATGGTGGTAAAGGAAGCTGTCTTTACAATTTTAATGGATGTAGACCCAATGATTAAAACTAACATTTGGGTAGTTTTTTTTCTTTATTCAGTTTACGCCTTGATTAGTATCCCACTTTTCTTGATGACATCAGGTGGATGGATAGCAGTCTTTTTTTACTTAGCATTTTCAGGCTTCTTTTACATCATTACTACGATCCTGATGTTTTTTAATGCTACATTTCGCACAAAAAGAAGACGAACAAAGGTAAAAATTAATAGTGATTTTCTAATAAAAATCCTTGGTCTTCAAATCTTTGTTATTTTGTTTAATTATGATACTTGCGGTGAGACAACTTGCTATCATGGATTCTTGCCAACATTACTTGAAGAAATGAGCTTTCCAATTTTGTTCGCACCTCCTTTTGTCTTAGTCTTGTTTGCCCTACTTCTATATTTGGGATTATTATCACTATTTTTACTCGATGTATCCTAGATATAGCAATTTTCAGGTTGATGGGGTACAAATTTTTGGGTTTTCGGAGATTGGGAATTGGGAATTGGGAATTGGCAAGAAACTTAGATGAACCTAACGCTAAACGAGAATTGCTATATTACACACAAGCTTGCCGAATTCTCTATAAAGTTCAACTGCGGCGACTAAAGAAAATAGCTGCCAAGATAATCAGACCCAAAAGGGACAAGGGAACCCAGAGATTAGATAACTCCAACATTTGAGTTTTTTATCTTTGATAACGGATTTATTCATTAATGATAGTTATTATTTGTAGATAAAATTAAAACCAGGGTTTATTGGATTGACTATGACCTTTCCAGACTTGGTGACTTGGCTACAAGAACGAACCGCTCTCGGTATTCTATCGGTGCAGGTACTGAATGCGATCGCACAAGTTATGGAAGAACAGGTGGTGCCAGCCAATACACGGCTAGTTGTTGAAGATACTCCTGTAGAAAGCCTCTACATTCTCCGACAAGGACAACTCGAAAGCGATCGCACTAACCAAATCAGTTCTGTTTGGGGAGTGAGTTGGCTCCCTGGCGCAGTCATTTACTTACAAGAGCTGCTATTAAATCAGCTTGCTCAGCGCACAACAATAACTCGTAGCGAGTGTCATCTATGGGTAGTACCGGCTGAGCAATTTCGAGAGTTCATCGAACAATACCCCGAAATTTCCCAAGCGTTTTCGCCACAACTGGCGGCTGAACTAGCCAAACTGTCCTCTCAACTCAGCTACGAACAAGAGCGTCAAGCTATCCTGCGTCCTTATCTAGTCAACAAAGCTAGACGCGGAATTATTGGAAAAAGTCGCTATGCAGTAAGGCTGCGGCAGCAAATTAAGAAAGCCGCAGAAGATCGCAAGTCAGTCATCATTTTCGGTGAACCTGGAGTAGAAAAAGATAATATCGCCGCTCTAATTCACTTTGGCTCGGCATACCGACGTGAACCTATCATTAAAGTGGATTGCAGTACTGTACAAGCAAGTGGAGCAGAATTGTTCGGGCGTGCTGGTGGCAAGCCAGGATTAATAGAAGCTCTCGGACAAGGGACGTTGATTCTCAACAACATTCAGGAACTTCCCTCTGAGCTAATACCTCAACTGGCAACGCTACTAGAAACTGGCACTTACAAACCAGTTACCCGTTCAGAAGATGGCCCAACCGATAGCGTAATCAATTGCAGGGCACACATCATCATGGTTTCTGAAAAAACCATGCCCGAAATTGAGCGTCATGTTGGTCATTTAATCAAAGTTCCGCCCCTACGAGTGCGAAAAGCTGACATTGGCGACCAGATGGAATACTATACCAGTCTCTTGTGTCGGGCGAGAGGGATACCAAAACCCCATATCACTCCAGAAGCGCTGCGCCAGTTACAGGCGTATGATTTTCCAGGTAATTTGAGAGAATTGCAAAATCTTGTGGAACGTGCGATCGTTCAGTCGGCTGGAGCAAAAGAACTAACAGAAGAAATTGTTTGGCCGTCTCAGAGCAAGAAAAAACAATTTCGGTTCAATCTTCTAAATGCCTACCCTCGCTTGAGGCGATTTTTGCGAAGTGACTGGTGGCCCGATCGCATCAACTACGGCTTGACGTTGTGGCTTTTTCCTCTAATTGTTTTACTGGGATTTATTGGTCCCCAAAATCGCCAGGAAAACTTTACGTTAAACCTGTTTTGGGCATGGTGGTGGCCGTTAATTCTAATTGGCTTTCCCTTCGTTGGACGCCTTTGGTGCGCGGTTTGCCCTTTCATGATTTATGGCGAAGTCACCCAGAAGCTCTCTCTCTGGCTTTGGCCCCGGCAGTTGAAGCGTTGGCCCAGAGAGACGGCGGAGAAATGGGGAGGCTGGTTTTTATTTGGATTATTTGTCTTAATTTTCTTGTGGGAAGAACTCTGGGATTTAGAAAACACGGCTTATCTCTCCGCTTGTTTGCTCCTACTGATTACGGCTGGGGCAATGATTTTCTCTGCAATTTTTGAGCGTCGGTTTTGGTGCCGCTATCTCTGCCCGATTGGCGGAATGAATGGGTTATTTGCCAAGTTATCAATGACTGAGCTAAGAGCGCAGCAAGGTACTTGTTCAGCGGAATGCACGACTTATCAATGTTACAAAGGAGGCCCACAAAAAGGCGAAGGAATGGCAACACTAGGGTGTCCTTTATACTCTCACCCAGCTCAGTTGCAAGATAACCGGGACTGTGTGCTGTGCATGACTTGCCTAAAAGCGTGTCCTCATCGCTCGGTTGAGGTGAATTTGCGTCCACCAGGAATTGAACTCTGGACAAGCCATGTGCCTCGTGTTTACGAAGTGGCACTGCTGTTGTTACTGCTGGGTGGCGTATTTCTCCATCACTTACCAGAGTTGCAACAGGAGATGGGGTTATCGCTGGATTTAGATCAGTTTTTGCCCCACTTCGGTTTGTCTATTGCAGCTTTATGCATCCCAGCGGCTATTCCTTTGATTGCCTATGGCGGAATGCAGCTCATTTATCGACTCATCCAAGCTCTCAAGTCCAAAATCCCCAATCCCAAGCCTCGTTCGTTTGTGGAATTGGCTTATGGGTACTTGCCGTTGGTGCTGGCAGGTAATTTAGCTCACTATTTGCGATTGGGTTTAGGGGAAGGTGGACGGATTTTGCCAGTGACGTTGGCAACATTTGGTTTTAGCGGTGAAGGGTTACCGATACTTGTTGCTCACCCAGCCGTAATCGAGTTTTTGCAGGGTGTAACGCTAATTGCTGGCGTGCTGTTGACGATGCTTCTCACACAAAAAATTGCTTACCAGCCAACGCGATCGCTTTTTGCACAACATCTAGGTGCTGTCGTGCTGGGTGTTTGTCTTTGGGCAATTATTGTCGGTTATTGATACGGGAGGGGAAAGGAATTAATCAACCGTTCATGGGATCATTGGATGGGCGATCGCTTTTAGGAGCCAAGGTTTCTAGAAAGGCGATCGCCCCAAATTAGTCTTTGAAGTGAATGTTAAAGTGATGACATACTCAAACCCGTAGCCTCATCTTAGTTAGAGTATTGCGAAACCTCAGGGCATTAGCACAGTTTTTCTGTAGAAATCGCCTCTCGATTCAAGAAACACCATGACCGCAACGACCAAACCAATCACTCTAGCTGAGTTTCTTAAACTTCCGGAGACAAAACCAGCCAGCGAGTTCATAAACGGTCAAATCTACCAAAAACCCATGCCGCAAGGGAAACACAGCACCCTGCAATTACGCCTTGCCGATACGATTAACGAAGTAGGATTCCCAGAGAAAATTGCTTACGCTTTCCCAGAACTGCGCTGTACCTTTGGGGGCCGCTCAATCGTACCAGATGTAGCAGTTTTTCGATGGAGTAGAATTCCTTTCGATGCTGATGGAGAAGTTGCAAACACATTTGAACTTGCTCCAGATTGGACGATTGAAATCCTCTCGCCAGACCAGTCGCAGACCAGGGTAACTGATAATATTCTGTTCTGTCTCAAACATCAGACAAGTTCGGGATGGCTGATTGACCCGGAAGAAAAGGCAATTATTTGCTTTCAACCCAATCAATTACCCGAAATTAAACGGCAACCAGAGGACAGTCTGCCAGTGCCAGACTTCCTAGACCTACAGTTAACTGTTGGACAGGTATTTTCTTTGCTCATGTTGGGATTGAGGTGAGTTTGATTCCTCCCCCAACTCCTCCCTGGAGCGGAGAAGGAAGCCGGACTCTATATTACTTCCCCTTCCCTCGCCGGAAACCGGAGCTAATGTTTAGCTTCGATAATAGAAGTTTAACTCTACACTCAGCAGGAGACGACACTCAAGTCATGAACTTTGCTAGCGATAATGTCACAGGTGTATCACCCGAAATCATGGCAGCGCTGAATGCGGCTAATGATGGTGCTGCAATGCCTTATGGTCAAGATGAATATACTCAACGCTTAGCTACCCAGTTCAGTGAACTGTTTGAGAAAGAGGTAACAATTTTCCCAGTTGCAACTGGCTCAGCCGCTAATGCTCTTGCCCTATCTGTCATGACTCCACCCTTTGGGGCAATCTACTGTCATGCTGAATCACATATTAATGTCGATGAATGTGGCGCACCAGAATTCTATACAGGCGGGGCGAAGCTAGTAACACTTCCTAGCTGTGATGGTAAGATTCACGCCACTGACTTAGCAACCGTACTCGATCGCGCAGGTGCTGGTATTGTCCATCATGTGCAGCCCGCGTCTGTCAGTATTACCCAAGCAACTGAAGCAGGAACAGTCTATAGCCTCAATGAAATCCGGGCAATTGCCGAGGTTACAAAGCACCATAGTCTTTACCTTCACATGGATGGGGCGCGTTTTGCCAATGCTGTGGTTAGTTTGGGCTGTTCTGCTGCTGACTTAACTTGGCGGGCTGGCGTTGATATCCTCTCTTTTGGGGCGACGAAGAACGGCGCTCTTGGTGCTGAAGCCGTAGTCTTTTTTAATCAAGCCTTAGCTCAGAGCTTTGCCTTCCGCCGCAAACGCAGTGGGCATTTGTTCTCGAAAATGCGGTTCTTGTCGGCGCAGTTAGAGGCTTACATCAAAGATGATTTGTGGTTGAGGAATGCGGAGAATGCTAACCGAATGGCAAGGAAGTTAGCCCAAGGATTAGCCGAGTTACCGGATGTAAAGCTTTGCTACCCGGTTGAAGCCAACGAAATCTTTGCTCAATTTCCTAATACCTTAATTACAGGACTTTTAGCAGAGGGCTTTCAGTTCTACTGTAAGCAGGGAGAGCCTTTCACGACAATCCGGTTAGTGACGGCTTTCAATACAAAAGAGGCAGATATTACAGCTTTTATCGAGGCGGCTCAACGTTACTCCTCTGTCGCTTTTGCGGGATTTGAGTCGAGAGTCTAAACCGGAGTAACTTTCATTTACCGTCAAGTCTTACCCATGTCTAAGAACAAATCATTGATTTTAGCTATAACCATAACTAATACTAATTTATAGAAAGCTTAGGCAAAGAAGCGGTGAAGGTTAAGAATTGGGAAACTCTTGTTAGAGCTGAGCTTGAGAGTTACTGTGAAGGTGACTTTTAACGAGACGAGCTTCCCTCTGGGTCATAAGGATAACTAATTTAATACGGATTTCACACTTTCATTCCTAATCCTGTCTAACCTATGAAAGCTTTTTCTCGTAGTATCAGAAATGAAGCGAACACGGCAAACTAAGCTTTCTACAGGCGAAGTACGCTGGACACAGTTTTTACATTGCCGTGTCAAGTCAACTGAGAGGAATCACAAAAATGGCAAGTTACAAGGTTACGTTGATTAACGAAGCCGAAGGGCTGAACACAACAATTGAAGTTCCCGATGATGAGTACATTCTTGACGCGGCTGAGGAGCAAGGTCTTGACCTCCCCTATTCCTGTCGCGCTGGTGCTTGCTCTACCTGCGCTGGCAAAATAACTGAGGGTGAGATTGACCAATCTGATCAGTCTTTCTTGGATGATGATCAGATTGAAGCTGGATACGTTCTAACCTGTGTCGCTTATCCAAAATCTGATTGCACGATTCTCACCCACCAAGAAGAAGAGTTGTACTAAGAGTGTCAGAGTTACAAGAGACAGTTTCTCGCTCAACGTCTCTAAGGACACCTGTGGGACTTGTCTTAGCATCAACTCAATTAATGTAAGCACTTAGCCTTTTTGCTTGGCTAAGGGTCGAACCCCAATAAAGTATTTAAGCAGGAGCATGGGTCATGTGTTCCTGCTTCATTTTTGGGCGATCGCACAATATGATTGTATCCTTTTGCACTATCGAGGTTTACAAAGTTGTCCCACTTCTGATAGGCATCAGGCGAGTCAATGAGGCAGTATTCTCTCTTCTAGTGAGGAGTGAACTGTGAACGTTACAACGAAAAAGCTCTTGGGTCGAAACATCGGCAAGACTACCAAGAGCTTTTTCACGTAATAGTAATCATCTAAGCTCGCTAATGCTCTCTTCGTGTAGCCTTGATTCAGCCTACACCATGCTTCGACGTGCCTTAAGTAAGAAAGCATTTGCTCTTTCATAATTTGGCCGTTCTGGTAGATTTGTTGTTGTATAGACACGTTCAAAATCTTGGTGTAACCTCAGGCGCCAAGCATTGACCTCCTCCCAAGGCATCTCGCCACGCCGGATTGCTAACAGTTGTTGGTGGTGTTTTTCATCAATCCGCACTGGTACGAAGCCTTCTTTAAGTACCGTGATGCCTGAGAGTAAGAGGCGAACTAGATGCATTGCGTGCTTCTGCTTAATCGCCCCCTTGGTACGGAGGTCTTGTTCTAGCTTTTTGAACTGAGACATCACGTAGCCGTTATAGGTTTGGTAAACCCGTTGGGAGAGGAAACATTCGCGCATTGACAACAGTTCTTCTGCCAGTGGTGTTGCAGTTTCCACAAGAGGTGTGTAGAGACACTCTAGAACAGTAGGATTTGCCTTCAGCGCTAAGGTCAGAAATTTTTGGATTTCCCAATAGCATTCTTCGGTTTGCTTATTGTCGAGTTGTTCAGGAATGCCATTGAGTGACCAATGTAATTTTGCTGGTGGCAAGTAGATACCCCGTCGATCTGTATCAGAACCAGCATGATCTAGACCATACGCCTTGGAACCAACGACACAGCGATAAATAACATAATCGTAAAGTGATAAATCATCCCCTAACCCTAAAGCGGGTTGCAGACTTTCCTGTTGCCATTGCTTGCGGGTAGTGAGTTCTTCCCGTCGCAAGGAAACAACAGCACCATCAGGCAATTGCACTCGATAGGAATGGGAATAGTCAACTGGCGCTTGTACAATAACTCCAACAGCTCCACTAGGATGCACAAGTTCACCAGAAGCAATCACCTCAACACGAGTTACAACTTGGGTGCCAACAGGAAGGATAAGCTTAGGGATAAAGGGTTTTTGATTACTCATCGTGAACGTCTCCCATGAGCCTGAACAGCACAATGGCTGAGTGTTCTCGACCATCTATACTCAACTACAGGTCATGATCACGGCTTTGCGGATTGATCCAGATAGCTAAAGCGATCGCAAGGTGTTACACAATCACAGGATGAATTTGGGAACCAAGAAACTCTCTTGAACTTTTTCCCCTTCTCTTGTTGTGTACTGCTGCAACCATTTCTTAGGTAGCAATTGTGGTCAGTTTATACAAACTTATGTAAAGATCGCGAGAGTGAATAGATTTAAACTGTCGTGGTTCAGGGGCGCGACTCATAGCACTCTACAAGCTGGGTTGCTCTCATCGGATGCTTCCAACGAGAGGCTTAACAACATCAAAGTCTCTGATAGGTTCAACACCAGTGGGATAAACTCAAAGCCTTTCCGAAAAGTAGTTTCATAGAAACCAAGCATCTTTATTGATTGCGGTTTTAAAGCCTCACATCCACCTTTGGATGATTTTCATTGTGATTTAGGAGCAAACTCTTCAAAATGTGCCGATTACTTGGCTACCTTGGGCCAGCGATTCAACTTGACCACCTACTGTACAAACCAGAACATTCGCTGGTTGTCCAGAGTTACCAACCCAAAGAGATGACTTCTGGAGTCGTCAATGCTGATGGGTTAGGAATCGGTTGGTATCCCACTGAAGGGAATGCTGACCCCTTCACCTACAAAAGCACAGTACCGATTTGGAATGATACTAACCTTCCTGAACTAAGCCGTTACATTCAGTCGAAATGTGCGCTGGGGTATGTCCGCAGTGCAACAGCAGGTCAGGCATTAGATTTAAGTAACTGTCAGCCGTTTCGGGATAATCGCCTTTTATTTATCCACAACGGTAACATTGAAAAGTTCCGTTCGACTTTATATCGGCCAATACGCGATCGCCTAAGTGATGCTGTTTACCAATCCATCAACGGCACTACTGACTCCGAACACATCTTCGCCCTGATTGTCAACACATTGCAAGCCTTGCCAGATACCACAATCGCCAAGGCATTAGAAACAACATTGATGACCCTAACTGAGTTAGCAAAAGCCCATTCTGTGAGCTTTTCTGGCAATGTGGTTATCAGTGATGGACATCATCTTATCGCCAGTCGCTATGCTCATGGCACTTCTACACCTTCACTCTACTGGTTGAGGGATGACCCGATGTACCCAAATGCAGTAATTATTGCTTCTGAACCGCTATTCACTGGTAATTGGAACAGTTGTCCGGAGAGTAGTATTTTCAGTGTGGGAGAAAATCTTGAAGTCTACATCCATCAACTCGTGTAAAGACGCGATCGCATCTACCCTGCATCAGTGTCGCCTCGGAACTCTAGCTCTCTTTGAAGGCATTGATGATACAGCCTTTCGTCGGCAAGCTCATCCAGACTTTAGCCCCATTGGTTGGCATTTAGGTCACATTGCCTTCATTGAAGCCTATTGGATACTAGAGCGTTGTGCTGGCTTAGCACCGATGTTTCCCCAATATCATAAGCTGTTTGCGGCTGATGGTTTACCCAAGTGCGAACGTGAGAACCTACCAGCCTTTTCAGACGTTTGCGATTATCTGGATACCGTCAGAAGTAAAGTATTGAGCTACCTGGAAACCGCGCCCCTAGCCAATCAAGAACGCTTGTGGCGATTTTTGATTCAACATGAGAGCCAGCATAGTGAAATCATTGCCTTTATTTTGCAACTACAACGCTGGCACCATTTAGAACGGCATCAGGAGATGTGGGTGAGGGGACGTGCCAAACCTTTGCCTTCAGACTTGCAACCCCCAACGGAGATGCTTGAAATTCCTGCGGGTGAGTTTGAGATGGGGAACGACTCCATTGACGCCTTGGATAATGAGCGCGTGCTTCATCGTGTCTATCTGGACACTTACTGGATTGACCGCTATCCCGTCACCTGCAAACAGTACCGAGTATTTATGGAGGCAGGTGGCTACCAAAATTCTCAATGGTGGTCAACGGCTGGCTGGCAATGGTTGCAAGAGAATCCCGTGCAAGAACCCCTCTACTGGTCATTTGCCCCAACTTGGGATAATCACCCTGTCTGCGGTGTTAGTTGGTACGAAGCTGATGCCTATGCCCGCTTTGTTGGAAAGCGATTACCAACAGAGGCAGAATGGGAAAAAGCCGCTAGTTGGGACACGAGGCTTGGGTGCCATCGTACCTACCCTTGGGGAGAAGCATCACCTCAAACTCACCATTGCAACCATGATCAAACCACCCGACAAACAACACCCGTCAATGCGTATCCAGCAGGACAAAGCGCCTATGGTTGTTACGACATGCTAGGGAATGTTTGGGAGTGGACATCAAGTTGGTTTGATGGCTACGAGGGATTCGTTAGCTATCCTTATCGAGGCTATTCCCAGGTGTATTTCGACGGACAGCACCGAGTTTTGAAAGGAGGTAGTTGGGCAACTCGTCCATGGGCAATGCGATCGAGCTTTCGCAACTGGTATTATCCAAGCATCCGTCAGATTTTGGCAGGGTTTCGCTGTGCTTATGATGCTGATGGAGTCAAGTGACATACTCCAGGCGTTCGTGGCTACGCAACAGAACGCTGGCTTCTCTTAGAAAATTCATCACACCGATCAATCCTTGTGCAGGGGGTTTGGGCGGAAAGCCCCCTGCGCCTGGTTTTTCTACCAACGACTATTTTCGCTTAAGCTCGTGCCATTCCACCTAAACCACTGAAGCTGACTAATGGGTACGTGCCATGGAACGCTTACTCTCTTGCTTCCATGCCTTAATTCCACCTTTGACTTGAGTTCCCTTGATTCCCGCCTTTTTTAGCAGTATCAGCGCCCTAGCAGAATGTTTGCTCGATGTGCCGTAGGTAATCAATTGGCGACCTTTGAGCAATGACTTAATTTTGGCAGTACCTTTTCCCTTTTCAATGTCTGTTAATGGTACAAGTACTGCCCCTGGAAGATGAGAAACGTCATACTCGTTTTTGTCACGAACATCCACTAGCACGTAATTCTTGGACTTGCGATCGATCAACTGCTTGACTTGCTTAACATCGATCTGAGGTACCTTGGCTTCCTGAACGGCGTACCCCAAAATTGGCAAATCTGACGCATACTCTAACGGTACACCAGCTTCAATGACTGGTCTAAGCAAATCCGGGTCTTGACGCACAGCAAACACAGAAGCGACTACTCCTACTGCGATGACAACGCCACAACTAGACAATAACAGTGGCATTTTAGAGCGTGACTTAACCGGGATGAGTTGAGGTCGAGACATATCCTCTAGGGAATACTGAGGAATCGCTGGATCGATTTCTTTGCTCCATGCGTCAAGACCACCTGTGACATTAATACCAGATATTCCTTCTTCCTTAAGTAGGGCAAGCGTTTTTGCTGAGCGCACACCCATCTTACAGATGACAATTAAGTGAGGAGTATTGTCTGGGCTAGCATTACGCTTGTCTTCCAGCAATTGTTTAATTTTTGCAATGCCTTCTCCATTCTGGATTTGTGGAAAAGGAACGAGAACCCACCCCGGAAGCTGAGCAATTTCGTGTTCATTGGGGTTACGAACATCCACTAGCACTAAACTTTTCGTCTGAGCATCGAGTAGTTCCTTCAGTTCTTGTACACTAATTTGGGGAACTTGTGATTGCAACGGCTGATTCCCAGCAAGCGATTCCCCTGAGACTTCGCCTACAAACCCATCTCTAGGGTTTGATTTAAACAGATTTGTTTTGGAATCCATCATGGTTGGCTGAGTCCTTACCTCACTCAATACAATTAGCTTTTAGAAAATAAATGTGGTTGTAAATCTTAGTGATGTACCTATTTAAGCGGCTAAGTTTTGCAGGTTTAGTCTATCGCCTTCTAAAACAAAGCCTGATAGTTATAGATTAATCACACTATGCCAAAATACCGATATAACTAAAAATTATTATTGAATACTTTATGGACAAACTCCTTGTTTAAAGTAGGAGTGAAATAACATTTGTGTGAGAAATAACTCAATACAGGAATGTTAAACGGTTGTACTGTTTTTCGGAGAGTCGTAGAAATTTTCAGGGAAGCTTTCCGATGAGAACACGTTGATAGGTTAGGGGTGTAAAGCCGTCCATCCCTGTAGTGGCTAGATTTGCCCTAGTCGGGATGTACCCAATTTTCAGTCGGTAGCCTTGATCGAGTAACGTCCGGATGCTGAGCGAAAAATTGGTTACAACTGCTTAGTTCTGGTGGTTGAGCAACCCACTCATGGGCGATCCTTTGAAATGCTTATCTTGGTATTATCCAAGTTTATGCTAGATTTTGCGGCTTTGTACTGTACTGGTCATGTTGATTGGTTGTAGCGTAATCAGCCTTGTTTGATCGCCGTTAATTTTGTCTTTACGAAGTCATAACCCTGTTTCTAGAGACAACAAATTAAGGGCTTAAGCTGAAACCCGATAAGCAAGGTATTTCAGTCAATTTGTAATTTAATTGTAGGGAAGAAATGCAATGAGAAATCCAAATCAGAGTGCAGCTAGCGTGAGTGAAACTTACCATCAGCAATATGCTAAACCAGAAGAACGTTTACAGATTAAACAGTTAGTTAATCCTATAGCCGCCTCAGATGCTCACATCAATGCTGGTAATGATGTGATTCAAGGGTTAACTCAAACTCCTAAATCACTACCACCACACTACTTCTATGATGACCGGGGTTCGGAGCTTTTTGAACAAATCTGTGATTTACCAGAATATTATCCAACGCGGACAGAAGCGTCGATTCTGCGGCAGTATGCTGGTGAAATTGCTCAAATCACTGGTGCTTGCGAATTAGTAGAATTGGGTAGTGGTAGTTCAACAAAAACTCGCCTGTTGCTCGATGCTTACGAAGCCTTCGATTATCCATTAAGCTATTTACCAATAGATGTTAGTGCCGGAATTTTAGAAAGCAGTGCGCGACAGTTGCTATTAGATTATCCTTCACTTCAAGTTCAGGGTTTAGTTAGCACTTATGAATTTGCGCTCAAACAGCTTATACCCCCTCAACTACCAACACGAATGATTTTTTTCTTGGGTAGTACGTTGGGTAATCTTAATCCTCAAAAGTGTGATGTCTTTTTCTCACAGATTACAGCGGCTCTAAAGGTTGGGGAGTATTTCTTGCTAGGAGTCGATCTGCAAAAGTCAAAACAGTTGTTAGAAGCGGCTTATAACGATAGCCAGGGAGTAACGGCTGAATTTAATCTGAATATACTAGAGCATCTGAACCAACGCTTTAATGGGAACTTTGATACCCAACTATTTAAACACTGGGCATTTTATAATGAAAAGCTCAATCAAATTGAGATGCATCTGCGAAGTTTGAAGACACATCAGGTTAGATTAGAAGAAATTGACCTGACAGTTTTTTTTGAAACTGATGAAACCATAATGACGGAAATCTCTCGAAAGTTTGACTTGGATGTTATACAACAGGAACTCCAAGCAAAGGGTTTAAAACCGCTGAAAGTCTGGACTGACTCAAAACGCTGGTTTGGCTTATTGCTTTGCCAATTGCAACCCACGACATTCGCTAGTGTTGCTGATTAGTAGTAAAAGTTTTGGTATCTTTACTGAAAGTAGGCGATCGCATCCTCACACCTTGAAGCAGAAAGCGTAAGCTGTAGATGCGATCGCTTAATTTTACACCTTTCCCGCTAGAAGACTATCAATAAAGAACCAGAGGCTGGGGATTGGCGATCGAAAGAAGACTGCATTAGAGAATCTTACGGTGGGAAGGCGGTGGCGATTGGAAACTCTCGCAACATAGCTGAGGGGAATCTACTAGCTTATCGTCTCTTACCCCTATTAATTTCAGAAGACAACGATGAACACGGTACTTGCTGGTTATAACGTTATTGAAACTATTTATGAAGGGTTTACGACTTGTGTTTATCGTGCATTGAAGGAGACAGACTTTACATCTGTAATCATTAAAACTCTCAAATCTCCATGTCCTACTTTAGAAGAACTCACTCGTTTAAGACATGAATATAAAATTCTTCAATCTCTTAACGCAGAAGGAATCATTAAACCGATAGCCCTAGACCATTACCAAAATACATTATTGCTAATTTTATCAGATTTTGAAGGAGAGAGCCTCAAGACAACCATCAATACCCATAAATTTAAATCACTATCATTTCTACAAATTGCTATTAAAATTGCTTCCACACTCTCAGTGTTGCATCAAAACAATATTATTCATAAAGACATTAAGCCTCACAATATTCTAATCAACACCCAAAGCAACCAAGTTAAACTGATCGACTTTAGCATTTCATCACGCTTATCCAGAGAAAATCAAGCGATTAGCAATCCCAGAGAGATTGAAGGAACTCTCACTTATATGTCACCGGAGCAAACCGGACGGATGAATCGCTCAATTGATTATCGAAGTGACTTTTACTCCTTAGGTGTTACCTTCTATGAAATGCTAACGGGACAGGTTCCATTTCAGGCGACTGACCCTTTGGAATTAGTTCATTGCCATATTGCAAGAACACCAGTATCGCCAAAAGAACTGAATCCAGAGATTCCCCAAGCAGTTTCTGACATCGTAATGAAATTATTAGCCAAAATGGCTGAAGACCGATACCAAAATGCCTTAGGACTAAAAGCTGACTTAGAAACTTGCTTAAAGATGCTACAAGAGTCTGGTGAAATTTCCCACTTCAGTATTGGTCAGTTAGATTTATATAGCCAATTTCTCCTACCGCAAAAACTTTATGGTCGCGATAGAGAAGTTAGTACTTTGATGGCTGCCTTTGAACGAGTCAGTCTTGGGGCGACTGAGATGGTATTAGTCAGCGGTTATTCGGGAATTGGTAAATCATCTTTAGTCAATGAAGTACATAAACCCATTGTGGGTAAGCGAGGTTATTCTATTTCCGGTAAGTTTGACCAATTCAAGCGAAATATTCCTTATGCGTCTTTGATTCAAGCCTTTCAAGAATTGATGCAGCAGTTGTTAACGGAAAGTGATGACAAAATAGCAGTTTGGAAAGCTAAGCTTTTAGCAGCCTTTGGTCTTAATGGTCAGGTTATCATTGATGTTATTCCTGAAGTTGAACGCATTGTTGGTTCTCAGCCACAGGTTCCGCAATTAGGACCGACTGAATCCCAAAACCGATTCCATCGAATATTTCAAAAATTCATTCATGTATTCACGAAAAAAGAACATCCTCTCGTTCTCTTTCTCGATGACTTGCAGTGGGTAGATTTAGCGTCTCTGAAGTTAATTAAACTACTTGCCTGTGACTCAGGTAGTGAATATCTGTTGCTGATTGGTGCATACCGAGATAACGAAGTTAGTGCGACTCATCCGCTGATGTTGACCTTAGAGGAAATTCAAAAATCTGGTGTAGCTGTCAACAATATCGTTCTCCAACCTTTGGAGATTACTCATGTTAAGCAATTAATCAGCGATACTCTCCGTACTGATCTAGAAAAGTCAAAGCCATTAGCTGAGTTAGTTTTTAAGAAAACCCAAGGGAATCCCTTCTTCTTAACTCAGTTGCTCAAATCTCTCTACCAGGAAAACTTGTTATATTTTAATTTCACCCAAGGCTCTTGGGAGTGGGACATCGATGGCTTACAAGACATTGATATCTCAGAGAATGTTGTCGAATTGATGGTCAACCAAATTCAAAAGCTGTCACAGAAGGCGCAGAATGTCTTGAAGTTAGCGGCTTGCATTGGAGACAAGTTTACTTTAGATGTCTTAGCTATTGTCAGTGAGAAATCTCAGTCAGAAACCGCAAAGGATTTGTGGGAAGCACTACAATCCGGTTTGATTCTACCTCTTTCTGAGGCTTATAAAATTCCACTGGCGTTTGACTTAGAAGTCTCTCCTACTCAGCAGATTCAGCCATTAAAAGTTGGATATAAATTTCTGCATGACCGTGTGCAACAAGCGGCTTATTGCCTCATCCCAAATTCGCTCCAAAAAGAAACTCATCTAAAAATCGGTCAGTTGCTACTACGAAAAACTACGATTGAAGAACGAAAGAACAATATCTTTGCTTTAGTCAACCAACTCAATTACGGTAGCGACTTACTTACCTTAGATTCAGAAAAATATGAGCTAGCTGAACTGAATTTAATAGCTGGTCAGAAGGCAAAAGCAGCGACAGCTTATGAGTCTGCTATCCGCTATCTAAAGGTGGGTTTGAGCCTACTGCAAGCTTCTAGCTGGCATCAGCGTTATGAACTCACTTTAGCTCTACATCAGGAAGCCGCAGAAGTAGCATTTCTTAATGGTGATTTTGAGCAAATGGAGCAACTAGCGGCGGTAGTGCTGCAACAAGCCAAAACGCAGTTGGATAAAGTGAAAACTTATGAGGTACAAATTAAAACCTGTGAAGTTCAAAGAAAACTACTCGAAGCCGTGAAGCTTGGTCTGCAAGTTCTGGACATACTGGACGTGAAACTCCCTGAATCACCGACTTCATTAGATATTCAGCAAGCTATCAAGACAACAACAGAAAATTTGGCAGGGAAAGGCATAGACGATTTAATTCATCTGCCGCCAATGACAGATACAAACAAGCTGGCAGCCTTTCGACTCATAGCCAGTTTAGTTCCTGCTGCCTACCAATCTGCACCTGAACTATTTATCTTGATGGCTTGCCAGCAAGTCAATTTATCCGTTCAATATGGAAATAATCCTTTGTCAGCTAGTGGGTTTGCTGATTATGGAGTAGTCTTCAGCGGGTTGTTACAAGATATTGAAGCTAGTTATAAATTTGGGCAATTGGCTTTAAACCTATTAGAACGTTTAGCTGTTCATGAGACTAGAAGCCAGACTTTGTTTAAGGTTGCAACGTTTATTATACCCTGGAAATATCACGTCAGAGAAACTTTACCACTTTTGGAAGATGCTTACTCTAGCGGATTGGAGTGTGGAGATTTAGCACATACTGGATATTCAGGAACTAATAAGTGTCAACACGCCTATTGGAGCGGTTCGGAGTTAAAAAGCCTGGAACAGGAAATGGCTAGATATAGTAAGGCGATCGCACACATCCATCAAGAAGCGGCATTAACGTGGCATCAAATATTTCATCAGGCAGTTTCAAACTTATTGGGATTCGCTGAAAATCCTTGCCGTTTAATTGGTGAGGCTTACAATGAAGATCAATTATTACCACTTCATATTGAAGCCAAAGAGCGGACAGCAACACATTATATATTTCTCAATAAATTAATTTTGTGTTACCTGTTTGGTGAGTTTTCTCAAGCTGTAGAAAATGCAACCCAAGCTGAACAGTATTTGTATGGTGTCAAAGGCTCTTTGGTTGTACCGTTGTTCTATTTCTACGATTCTTTAGCACAACTAGCTATCTATCCATCATCACCACACTCACAACAAGAACACCTCTTGAGGAAAGTGATGAATAACCAGGAAAAAATGCGAAGCTGGGCAGACCATGCTCCAATGAATTTTCAGCATAAATACGAGCTTGTAGAGGCAGAGAAAGCACGAGTATTGGGTGAATACTGGCAAGCGATGGATTATTATGACCGAGCTATTGCTGGAGCGAAGGAGCAGGGATATATTCAGGAAGAAGCACTCATCAATGAACTGGCAGCAAAGTTTTATTTTGAGTGTGGTAGGGAAAAAGTAGCTCAGGTCTATTTGGCTGATGCTTACTATGGATATCTTCGCTGGGGAGCAACGGCAAAAGTCAATGATTTAGAAGCAAGATACCCTCATATTTTTCCCCAATTACCAAAGCAAGAGAGCCAAGATTTGGAGATGAACCGGACAGTTAGCTCTACGACTACAGCTAGTGTCGGCTCTCTGGATTTAGCCGCAGTTATCAAAGCGTCACAAGCCCTTTCTGGTGAAATTGCTCTCAAAAATCTTCTGACTAAGCTAATGCGGAATGTCATGGAAAATGCTGGAGCAGAAGTAGGATTTTTGATTTTAGAAAAAACAGGGCAATTAATCATAGAAGCCTCAAGTTTCTGGCAGGGTGAGATAACGGTACAGCAATCGACACCCGTAGAAACTAGTCAGCAGCTCCCCCTATCTATCATAAATTATGTGCGAAGCACTCAGGAGAATGTCGTACTGAACGACGCTAGTAGTGAGGGAGTATTTACAACAGATAGCTATATCAGCAACAAAAAAACAAAATCCATTTTATGCACACCAATTGTGCATCAAGGTAAACTCATTGGCATCCTTTATTTAGAAAATAACTTAACCACTAGCGCCTTCACCTTAGAGCGGCTGAAAGTTTTACAACTTTTATCCTCTCAAGCTGCAATTTCGCTTGAGAATGCGCGTCTCTATAATGATTTAGAAGAATCTAACCGAACACTAGAAGTAAAAGTAAAAGAACGAACGCAGGAGTTGCAAGAGGAAATTCGCGATCGCAAACGAGCCGAAGCCGCCGCTAAATCTGCAAACCTCGCTAAGAGCGAGTTCTTGGCGAACATGAGTCATGAGCTGAGAACTCCACTCAATGGCATTTTGGGCTATACCCAAATTCTCAAAAAAGATAAAACATTAACTAACCAGCAACAAAATGGTATTGGCATCATTCATCAATGTGGCGAACATCTGCTCACACTCATTAATGACATTTTAGACCTCTCGAAAATTGAAGCCCGGAAAATGGAACTTTATCCAAAAGATTTCAATTTTGCTGAATTTCTTGAGGGAATTGCTGAAATATGTCGGGTTCGGGCAGAGCAAAAGGGAACGTCATTACTCTACCAAACGCTTTCTCCACTTCCAAAAGCGATTCGAGCTGATGATAAACGCTTGCGGCAAGTTTTAATTAACTTACTTAGCAATGCTGTCAAGTTTACAGAAGAAGGCAGCATAACATTCAAAGTGGGGTATCAGGAGGGTAAACTCCGGTTTCAAGTAGAAGATACAGGCGTTGGCATTGCACCAGAGCAATTAGAAGAAATCTTTTTGCCATTCCAGCAGGTGGGTGAAGATAGGCGTAAAACAGAAGGAACGGGACTGGGACTAGCAATTAGCCGTCAACTAGTCCGGATGATGGGCGGTGACTTGAAAGTAAAGAGTACCTTAGGACAAGGAAGTGTTTTCTGGGTGGATCTGGATTTGCCTGAGATACCCCATCGCGCTGATATTGCCAAGACGCATAAAGGTAACATCATTGGTTTTAAAGGTTCTAAGCCGAAGGTTTTGGTAGTAGATGACAAGTGGGCAAACCGCTCTGTCTTAGTTAATCTATTAGAGCCTATAGGATTTGAAGTTGTTGAAGCGATTGATGGTCGAGATGGCTTGAATAAAGCGCGTGAGTTTAAGCCCAACGTAATATTCATGGATTTGGTCATGAATGTGATGGATGGCTTTGAAGCAACCCGTCGCCTCAGGATGTTACCAGATTTAATAAATGTAGTAGTGATTGCCATCTCCGCTAGCGTTTTTAATTTTGATCAGCAGCAGAGTCGAGAAGTCGGCTGCGATGATTTTTTGCCCAAGCCAGTTCAGGAGTCAGACCTTTTAGAAAAATTACGACTTCACTTAAAATTAGAATGGATTTATGAAGAAACAAGAGACGAAAGGCAGGCTGCAAATCAGGCTAATTCAAGCTCAGAAACTCAAAATCAAGAACTGATACCTCCCCCTATTAAGGAATTAGATATTTTAATAGATTTAGCTATGAGAGGTGACCTCAGGGGTATCATCGAGCAAATCACAAGACTAGAGGCGTTAGAGCCGCAATGGATACCCTTTACAAACCATCTTCGTCAACTCGCCAAAGCCTTTAAAAGTAAGCAAGTCCTAGAATTTCTTAAACACTATCAGAGGAAAGACTGAGTGGTGATAATTAATTAGGCACAATTAAACAGAACTTGTCGTTTCACGGGCTAGGGACTTGTGAGAAGTTGAGCAGGCAAAGTTTTCTAGTGCAAGAAGGCAGAAGGCAGCAGGCTCAAGGGCAGAAGGAAAGAAACCGGATTAGCAATAAGCCGTCAATTAGTCCAGATGATGGATGGCAAACTGAACGTGAAGAGTACCTTAGGAAAAGGAACTATTTTCTCTCTGGATTTAGATTTCCCTGAAGTTTCCCACCACGCTAATATTACTAATATAGAGGAAAACAACATTTGATCAGCAGCAGAGTCGAACAGTCGGTTGCAATGATTTTCTAGCTAAGCCAGTGCGAAAGGCAGAGCTTTAAAAAAAAATACGGATTTACTTGAATCTGGAATGAATTTACGAAGAGGCAAGAGAAAGACTATTCCCTAAAGACTCCGGACGTAGAGGGAAACAAATCGTGGAATTTCTCAAACAATACAAGAGGTAAGAATGAGTGTTGGTACTACAAACAAAGGTGTTATTTTAATCGTCGATGATACACCCACAAATTTAGAGGTACTGTTCGATTTTTTAGCTGATTCTGGTTTTAAAGTTTTGGTGGCTGAGGATGGTGAAACGGCAATTGAAAGAGTAGAATATGCTCCCCCTGATTTGGTTTTATTGGACATCCTAATGCCTGGAATGGACGGCTTTGAAACTTGCCGTTGCCTGAAAGCCAATGAACGAACAAAAGATGTTCCCGTAATTTTTATGACTGCCCTATCCGAGACAGTGGATAAGGTCAGAGGTTTAAATCTTGGTGCAGTAGATTACATCACTAAGCCGCTTCAGCATGAAGAAGTTATAGCTCGAATCCAGCTTCATTTGAGTCTCCAGAAACTGACTAAAACACTAAAAGAGCAAAATCTGCGCCTAGAACAGGAAATTCAAGAACGTAAGCGTTCCGACCAAAAAATTCGTGAACAAGCAGCGCTACTTGATATCACAACGGATGCGATTTTTGTTCAAGACTTAGAAAATCAAATTTTATATTGGAACAAAGGGGCTGAACGTCTCTACGGATGGAAGGCAGAAGAAGCAATTGGTAAGGAGGTTGAAGAGCTTTTATATTGGGACTCATTGCCTCAACTGCAACATAACCTGAACAGTTTAACCCCGAAAGGTGAGTGGCAAGGGGAGTTACATCAACTCACAAAAGCTGGTAAGGAAATTGTTGTTGCGACACGCTGGACGCTAGTGCGTGATGAAGATGGGCAACCTAAATCAATCCTGAGTGTCAATACAGATGTAACTGAGAAAAAACAACTTGAAGCCCAATTTCATCGCGCTCAGAGGCTAGAGAGCATTGGAACACTGGCTAGTGGTATTGCCCATGACTTGAACAATGTGCTTGCCCCGATTCTAATGACGGTGCAACTTTTGCAGCAAAAACTCAAAGATCAGCAAAGCCAAAAGTGGCTCAATATACTGGAAACGAATGCTAAACGGGGAGCTGAATTAGTAAAGCAGGTTCTCTCGTTTGCTAGAGGGATGGCTGGCGATCGCAAAATCCTACAAGTCGCTCACTTAATCTTAGAAGTAGAGAAGGTTGCTAAACATACATTCTCTAAATCTATTGAAATTCAGGTAGATACATCAGCCCAGAAACTTTGGCCAATTTTGGGTGACCCAACTCAACTCCAACAAGTCCTGATGAATCTTTGTGTTAACGCCCAGGATGCGATGCCAAATGGCGGAACGCTTAGCATCGTGGCTGAAAATATTTGGATTGATGAACCCTATACTAAGTTCAATATTGAAGCAAAAGTTGGCTCTTATATTGTACTCACAGTCTCCGATACAGGGATTGGCATTCCTGAGGAAACACTTGAGAGAATCTTTGACCCATTTTTCACAACAAAAGCTATTGACAAAGGGACAGGGCTTGGTCTTTCAACAGTAATGGGTATTGTTAAAAGCTATGGTGGATTTATCAATGTTCATAGCCAAGTCGGAAAAGGAACACAATTTAAGATTTACTTGCCAGCATTAGAGAAAACTGAAATCCAAACCCCACAAGATAGAGTCGATACTCTACCTATAGGTAATGGGGAATTAATCCTTGTTGCTGATGATGAAACCTCGATTAGAGAGATTATAAAAACTCTACTAGAAGCGTTCAAATACCGCGTCCTCCTGGCTAACGACGGAATAGAAGCGATCGCTTTATACGCACAGCACAAAGAAGAAATCTCTGTAGTCTTACTCGATCTGATGATGCCATCGTTGGATGGTTCGACCACAATTCGCACCCTGCATAAAATGAATCCGCAGGTCAAGATTATTGCTAGCAGTGGACTGATGTCGAATCATGAAATAATTCAAACTCTTGATAATAGTGTCGAAGCCTTCTTACAAAAGCCCTACACCTCAGATGACTTGTTGAAAAAGTTACAGCTAGTTCTCAATGAAAGCGATCGCTCATTTAAGCTGCCTTTGACTAGTTGAATATCATTTGCTGGGAAAGCAGAGGAAGCAGGGGAGGCAGAGGAGTCACTTTTGAAAGCTGATAGCTGACCGCTAATCGCTAATCGCTACACTAGAGTCGGATAAACGTTGGGAAGAGTAACGCTGTGGCACAAGTAACGCCTGAAATTAGACAGCGAGTTCAAGAACTGCGGCAACTGTTGGTGAGTGCCAGCTATGCTTACTACGTCCTTGACAACCCCACGATGCCGGATGCCGTTTACGACAAGCTGTATCGGGAACTGCAAGACTTGGAAATGCAGCATCCTGAGTTGATAACGCCTGAGAGTCCGACCCAGCGTGTGGGAGAAAAACCTGCATCTAAATTTACCTCTGTGCGGCACAATATCCCGCTCTACAGCTTGGAGAATGCCTTCAACATTGAGGAATTCACTAAGTGGCAAGAACGATGGCAGCGTTCAGCCCCGAAACTAGAGGGATTTGAATATGTGTGTGAACTGAAGATTGATGGTAATGCTTTGGCACTCACTTATGAAGATGGTGTTTTGACAAGGGGGGCAACGCGGGGTGATGGTGTTACAGGTGAAGACATTACCCAGAATGTGCGAACGATTCGCTCGATTCCTTTGCAGCTAAATGTAGAGAAACCGCCAGCCGTTGTGGAAGTGCGAGGCGAGGCGTTTTTGCCCTTAGAGGTATTTGAACAAATTAATGAGGAGCGAGAGGCGGCAGGAGAACAGTTATTTGCTAATCCTCGCAATGCAGCCGCAGGCACACTAAGGCAATTAGACTCCCGAATTGTTGCAAAGCGACGGTTGGATTTCTTTGGTTATACCTTGCATATTCCAGGTAAAGACGATAGCGATGTCGCTCGTACCCAATGGGAGGCGCTGGAAATGCTGAAAAAGTTTGGTTTCCGGGTGAATCCGAATCGCAAACTCTGTGCCTCGTTGGAGGCTGTTCGAGATTATTACAACTACTGGGATACAGAACGGCGAAATCTGCCCTACATGACGGATGGGGTGGTGGTAAAGCTCAACTCGTTTACCCTTCAAGAGGAACTGGGCTTTACACAGAAGTTTCCTAAATGGGCGATCGCACTTAAATATCCTGCTGAAGAAGCCCCAACTCGTGTAGACGACATCAAAATTAATGTTGGACGTACAGGCGCACTTACGCCACTAGCTCACTTACATCCCGTACAACTTGCCGGGACAACGGTTCAACGAGCCACTTTACATAATAGCGATCGCATTGCCCAATTAGATATCCGCATTGGCGATACCGTGATTGTCCGCAAAGCGGGTGAGATTATCCCCGAAGTCGTGCGCGTCCTGACTGAACTTCGCCCAGAGGGGACGCAGCCGTTCCAAATGCCAAGCTGCTGCCCTGTCTGTGAACAGCCAGTTGTTCGCCCAGTCGGTGAAGCTGTGATGCGCTGTATTAATGCGTCTTGTCCAGCTATTCTCAAAGCTGCAATAACCCACTGGGCAAGCCGTAATGCTCTCGATATTAATGGTTTGGGAGAAAAGATTGTCCAGCAACTCGTTGACCAAGGTGTTGTACATTCCGTTGCCGACCTTTATGATTTAATACCTGAGCAGCTTGCCTCAATGGAACGGATGGGTAAGAAATTAGCCGAGAAATTGGTAGGTGCGATCGCAAATTCCAAAACTCAACCTTGGGCGCGAGTCCTCTACGGCTTAGGGATTCGCCATGTTGGTAGTGTAAATGCTCAAACCTTAACCCAACAATTTCCTACCGTTGAACAGCTACAACGTGCTACCGCCGCACAAATTGAAGGCGTTTACGGTATTGGGCCAGAAATTGCTCAAAGTGTCTCTCAGTGGTTTCAAGTTCCTGCAAACCAAGCCCTGATTACCAGACTTCGAGAAGCTGATTTACAGTTAGCCGCCCAAGTGCAATCCACAACCGCAGCCAAGAGTCAACCCTTAAGCGGTCAAACCTTTGTAATCACTGGTACATTGCCCACCCTCAAGCGCGATGAAACCAAGGAATTGATAGAGAAAGCGGGTGGGAAAGTCACCAACTCAGTCAGTTCTAAAACGAATTACTTAGTTGTCGGAGAAGATGCGGGTTCCAAATTAGAAAAAGCCCAAGAGTTGGGAATCACCCAATTGAGTGAAGCCCAGCTTTTGGAATTGCTAGAAGATTAATATTCATCTTGAGTATCACCATCAGCCTGCTCATAAGACTCCTGAACACTGGATAAAGATTCATGCCACTTCATCAAACGTCTGGGCGTTGGCGCTTGGGACTAGCGCTATCGCTTGTAACCTCAGTTCTATGGGGGGTTTTGCCGATTACCTTAGCCGTAACACTACAAGCGCTGGATGTTTACACGGTGACTTGGTTTCGCTTTCTCGTTGCTTTTGGGGTACTAGTGGTGTACCTCGGCGCACGGCAGCAACTCCCCGAACCTCAGAAACTGCGATCAGCTTCATTGGGACTACTTGCGATCGCAACACTATTTTTGGGGTCAAATTACTTATTATTTCTGCAAGGTTTAGCGCAAACCTCGCCCACTACCGCAGAAATTATTATCCAGCTTGCTTCGGTTTTCTTTGGTTTAGGTGCCTTAGCCGTTTTCAAAGAACGCTACACCCTGCATCAATGGGTAGGCTTAGGTGTCCTAACTTTGGGATTAATTCTCTTTTTTAACGAGCAATTAAAAACAGTACTGACAGCCCAATCAACTTATTTAGTCGGTAATGCCCTCCTGGTAATCGCCGCCGCAACTTGGGCTATCTATGCCTTAGCTCAAAAGCAGCTTCTAGACAAGTTGCCCTCCTCAACAATCATGTTGATTATTTACGGTGGCTGTGCAATTTTATTTAGCCCCTTTGCCTCACCCCAAAAGCTTTTGACTTTAAGTCCATTACACTTTGGGATGCTGCTGTTTTGCGCCTTAAATACCTTGATTGCCTATGGTTCTTTTGCTGAAGCATTAGAACACTGGGAAGCCTCACGAGTCAGTGCTGTAATCGCACTAACGCCAATTGTTACCTTTGTCGCGGTATGGCTAATTTCATGGCTAGCACCCACTTTAATTACACCCGAACGCCTAACAACCTTAGGGATGTTAGGAGCCGTTTTAGTCGTTGTTGGTACAGTTGCGATCGCGATCGGGAAGAAGCGATAAGCAAAAACACCCTAAACTCAAGAGTCAACACGACTGCTTTGTTCAGCCAAAACTTGATTTTGCATAGCAGCAGGTTGCTGAACAAGAGACTTTAATTTTTGGGTAATTTGCTCACGCTGATTGATGAGATAAATACTAACCAACGTCATTGAGACACCCATCCATTGGAGGGGACTAAGTACTTCAGATAAAAACAGATTTCCAAATAGTAATGCAAAGACCGGAGTTAGAAATGTAAGAGAACTCAGACTCGTGAGATTACCACTGGAGGCAAAATAGAAAAATAGACCATAAGCGATCGCACTTCCAAAAACCGTCGAGTAAGTCAACGCCATCCAACCAGAGAAGTCAATATTAACCCACTGCTGGCTTTCCCAAACTCCTGAAAAGGCAAACAACGGCAGCCCTCCCAAAATCATATGCCAGCCTGTAGCCACAACTGGGTCAGCATATCGCGTCACGTATCGAATCAGCACCGTTCCTACTGCCATCGACAGTGCTGCCAACAGCATCAGCCATTCACCACTTTGAAACAACTGCTGCCAAGTCAGCTGCAAAGATAGAGAATTACCGTGGAAAAGATTGAAAATCCACTGATCAGGTAAGCCAATCAGACTGATTCCCAAGACTCCGATGCCTAACCCTAGCCAACCCCAAAGTCCAATCACTTCACCAAACAGCAACGCTGACAAAAGCGCCACGGCTAGAGGTTGAGAGTCAATCATCACTGAACCCAAACCTGCACCTGTTCTTTCCAATCCTTCTGCTAAAAAACCTTGAAACAGCGCACCATCCACCAAAGCAAACAAGCTAATCCAAAGCCATGCCGCCCATCCTTTTGGCTGAGGACGCCCCATCACCATTGCCGCCGCCAATAATAAAACCCCTGCTGGCACCAAACGTACTCCTGCCATAAATAGAGCCGTTGTGTTTGGGATAACACCTTTCATCGCTACCATTGCCGTTCCCCAGAGGAAAAATGGAGCAATTAGTAACAAAGACGCGAAGGATGAGCGGATTGGGGTGATTTTTAGGTGCATAGTTACAGGTTGGGCGCTAGGCGCAAAACGACAAAAAGGTGTAAAAGATAATATTTTATGATTCTCTACATAATTGTAACGAATTATATCGTTGTGTTAAGCGGGTGTGGAAAATACACCTTTCACTGAGACAGCGAAACTATCGTCGATCGTGCAAACTAGATCAATATCCAGCCTTGGAATTGCTAGGCTTACCTTACTTAGACTCATTCACTACATAACGACTAAATAGCTCATGGTCTGGCCTTTTAAGCCCAAATCTCGTAAACAAATTGCTCGAATAGAAGTCAATGGTGCGATCGGTAGTGCCACCCGTAAGCGGGTGCTTGAGGCACTAAAAACAGTAGAAGAGAAGAAATTTCCCGCTTTACTCTTACGCATTGACAGCCCTGGCGGTACCGTGGGCGATTCTCAAGAAATCTACAGCGCCTTAGTGCGTCTACGGCAGAAGATGAAAATCGTTGCCAGCTTTGGCAACATCTCCGCCTCTGGGGGAGTTTATATTGGTGTAGGAGCCGAGCATATCGTTGCCAACCCTGGTACGATTACTGGCAGCATTGGCGTGATTCTGCGAGGAAATAACCTGGAACGCCTGTTAGAAAAAATCGGTGTTTCCTTCAAAGTTATTAAATCTGGCCCTTACAAAGACATTCTTGCTTTTGATCGCGAACTGACAGAGCCAGAAAAAAATATTCTTCAAGATTTGATTGATACAAGTTATCAACAGTTCGTTCAAACCGTTGCTGATGGTCGGAAACTAGCAGTAGAAACGGTGAGAAGCTTTGCCGATGGTCGTATCTTTACGGGTCAGCAAGCTCTCGAACTCGGCGTTGTTGACCGACTGGGAACCGAGGAAGATGCGCGACGTTGGGCTGCCGAATTGGTTGGTCTTGACCCAGAGAAAACCAAGTGTTACACCATCGAGGAACCCAAACCCTTCTTGAACCGTTTACTGCCTAACAACGCTAGTCGAATACCCCCTGGTCTATCAGCAGGAATGAATTGGGTAGAATTTGAACTGTCTACCAGTGGTCAGCCTCTATGGCTATATCGACCTTAAGGGGATTGGAGATTAGGGATTCGAGTTTTAGTCTGGAATCTAAAATCTAACCCCTTTCCCCTTGTTAAGGTTGTTAAGGGGAAAATTAAAACAGCAATCGGAGGTGTAAATAGTGGAAGTGGACTGGCGAGTTCGGGCAATTCGTGGGGCAACAACAGCGTCTGAAAATACAGTTGGGGCGATTCGAGAAGCTGTGACAGAACTGCTGGATGAATTGGAAGCACACAATCGGCTTGACCCTAATGAAATTATCAGTGCGATCTTCACGACCACGCGAGACTTGGATGCTGTCTTTCCAGCCGCGATCGCACGAGAACGCCCCCACTGGAACAACGTCGCCTTGCTGGATGTTCAGCAAATGCACGTTGAAGGAAGCTTAGAGCGTTGTATCCGCTTCTTAATCCACGTTAATACCCCCGTCTCCCAGTGCGAGATTTACCACCCCTATCTGCGTCAAGCGAAAAACCTCAGACCTGATTGGAACTTGGCTCAAATTAGCTCAACGGTATCTTCTTCAGTGCGATCGCATCGCCGCTGATGCTTTATTAGCACTTATATAGCAGTCCTATTTGAGTTATAAGATGTGAGAGCTTCAGATTCCCGACTTCTTTGAGAAGTCGGGAATCTCGCCTTCACTACAAAGTAAATTCAGCAAACTCACTGTTTTCATCTACATCAGGATTTTTTCCTGCACGAGTAGGTTGGAAAGTCGAGCTTTGAATTAGTTGTTTGAAAGTCAGTTGGGGGTTTTGCTGAAGGATGTTCAAACTCTGAATAAAATCACGCACAACTTCACGCGGAGTCAGCAAGTCTTTTGCACCCAAGCGATTGACACATTCATTCGTGAACTCTTGTAATTGAGCAGCGGTAATAGTCTTCTTGTACTTGTAATGAACAGCATGAACCTCCGCTAACCGTTGCAAAAGCTCCAAGATATTTTCAGTGGTTAACGTTTCTAATCGGATGACGGGTGCAGAAGTATCCTGAAACCCATTTATTACTGCACGACCAGGCACCAACCGAGTACGCAAAGCTTCGTAGCTGTAGAGTCCCCGACGGGAATCTTCGAGAAAATCAGGCGTTCCACCCATAAGGATACCGAGGTTCTCGGCTCTACCTTGCATTGAGTCGTTGAACAAAGCTAGGAGCTTATCGTAGTTGTTTTGTCGGGAAACTGTATGAGAAATTTTGTATAAATGAACTGCTTCATCAATGAGAATAAATAGTCCTTTATAACCAATATCAGCAACAAACTTGGCGAAGAGTTTGATGTAGTCATACCAGCTATCATCATCAATAATCACACGCACTCCTAGCGCTGACTTTGCCTCCGATTTAACAGCAAATTCTCCACGTAGCCAACGCAAGGCAGCATCTTTTTTTTCATCATCATCAGCTCGGTAGCCCTGCCAATAAGCTGTAACAACAGTAGCAAAGTCAAAGCCATGAACTAAATTTTCCATGTCTTTGACGACTTCTAAAATTTTGGCTTCTACTTGGTCATCAAATCCATCATCACTTGGACGCTTTCCCGTTGCTTGAGCAACCTGGGTCAAAATCCCACTAATCCAACGTTCGAGAATCAGTTTCATTGCACCACCATCAGGATTAGTTTTGGTGGCAATGTTCCGCATCAATTCTCGATAGGTGGCAACACCCTGTCCATTGGTTCCAGCTAATCGGCGTTCAGGAGATAAGTCTACATCGGCAACGACAAACCCCTGCTCCATCGCATGATTCCGAATTAGCTGGAGCATGAAACTCTTACCAGAACCATAGCGCCCTATGATGAAGCGGAACGTTGCACCCCCTTCGGCAATATTTTCAAGGTCTTGCAAGAATGCTTTGATTTCCCGTTCCCGTCCGACAGCAATATGTTCCAGACCAATTCTCGGCACAACTCCCCCACTGAGGGAATTAATAACAGCAGTAGATTCCCTTTTATTAATTTTGAGATTTGCCATGTGCTTATTGCTTAGTTTCAATTGTTCTGGGAGATGATTCTGAGGGTAGTGTAGAGGAATTAGGAAGATGGGGATAAATGCGATCGCAAAAAAACAGTGTTCCAGAGGCGACACACAAAGGAATCGTGAAAAGATTCAACAAGGGAATGCTCACCAACCCCAGACAAACCAGGCTGAAGCTGGCACTAGCAGGTAAACTTCTAACTACAATCCCCAACTTTTCCCTGAAGTGTAAGCGTCTACGTTCTAAAGGAGCATCAAGAAAGTCGATGCCAACAATCATCGCAGCAAGTGTGATACCACCAACAGCCGCTACTACTGTCCCGATTCCTGGCGCAAAGTTTAGCAGTAGTAACGGTAACCCAATTCCTGCTATCAGCACTAGTTTCTTCAACTCAAACAGAATTGCTCTTGAAATATCCCGAACAATTCCCACCTCGACAATCTGCAACTGACTTGTGCGTATCTTCTCCAACTGTTCTGAGAGCTTGCCATACCACGGCGCACCTAGCAATACCCCAAATTGCACGAGTAAAAAACCAACTACTAGCAATAACCCTACTACTAGCAGGAAGTGCAACAAGAAGCCTAAGCCAATAATTAAGTACTCTAAAAAGCTGAGCCATACCGGAAGCTTAGCAATCAACGTCTCCAACCAATTCGACAAATTGATGAGTAAACCTTCGACACTCTCCCAACCAAAAAAGAGTAACCCCACATAAAGGACAACACCGACTACAAAATTCACCAAAATCGGTACTGCCATATAACCCAACAATCGAGGGTTGCGCTGAAAAACAGCAAGCGCTCGAAACGGGTAAGTTGCCCCTGCCAGTAATCCAAATCCACCCAGTGCTTTCCGCATCATTGCTCAGCTACTTTAGATATTCACCGTTGGTAACGCTCTGACTCTAGCGCATAGAGTTTAAGACTGCCGTCGCACAATCAGGGGATGGGAAGAGGGGACAATCCAGAAGGGCGTAGCCACAGAGGCAATTGTCCAATGCTTATTTGAGGAACTTGCACTCTTATCGGCGATCGCATATTGCTAAACTAAAAACACGCCACTGGAACAGCAGGATACGAAAGCCGTGTCTATTACAACTGCCAAAGCTATCACCCTAGAGGAATTTCTTAAGCTTCCGGAAACAAAACCTGCAAGCGAATATATCAATGCAGAGATTATCCAGAAGCCTATGCCAAAAGGGAAGCATAGTCGGTTGCAGTTCAGACTTTGCAATACTATCAACGATGTAGCTGAACCTCTTCATAGTGCTTCTGCATTCCCCGAATTGCGCTGTAGCTTTGGTATCCGCTCAATCGTGCCAGATGTAGCTGTTTTCAAGTGGTCGCGAATCCCTTTTGATGTTGATGGGGAACCTCCCAACGATTTTTTGCTCTGTCCAGACTGGACGATTGAAATTCTCTCTCCCGAACAGAGTTCAAACCGAGTGATTGGAAATATCCTCTACTGTCTACAGCACGGTTGCCAACTGGGATGGCTAATAGACTCAAGCGATCGCTCTATTCTCGTTTTCCTTCCAGGTCAGCAACCAGAGTTGTTACAGGATAGCGATCGCCTATCTGTATTAGGGGAGATTGACCTAGAGATAACGGTAAGTCAGGTTTTCAGTTGGTTAAAGATGGAAGGATAAGGCTGTTGTACCTGTGGTTGGTAAGGATGAGGTGCGATCGCTATTCTCATTAACGCTGAAGTGTGGCTCCTGCATTTGGCGTTGATATTGAGCGGGAGTAGATGTTGGGGTTTTTGGCATCAACCCAACTTACGGTGATGGCAATCACATTATTTTCTACAAGGGCGAAATAGCTAGATACCCCAATCAGTCTGACTTTGTAGCAATCTCATCCATTGGCTTGAGAGGAAATTTGGTTAGGATATTGGGCAGAGTTTTGATCCAGTGTCTATCTACCTATGCTGAACTTCGCCAATTGGCATCCTTTGATTCGTATTTTGATCGGTATCGTTGCTTTGGCTTTAGCTGTAGCTGGATTACGCGAGTTTCCTGAGCTAACAAAACTTGCTTCAGGTCAACAAGAAACAGCTTCAAAAGAAGCTGAACCAGAACTAACAGATGTTCGTATCGTTACGGAAACAGAAGAAGGAAAGCCAGTAAAAGGCGCATCTGTTCGATTTTCCTACAGAGGCTCTCCTACAGAGCGAATAACTACTGATGACGGCTATGTCCAAATAAAAATCCCCTCTACCGAAGATGTAGAAATCACGCTCAGTAAAGAAGGGTATGAGACTAGAAAGCACATAATTAACTTAAAGAACGATCCAGGTGAAAACAGAACTTTTCTATTGAAAAGAAAACAAATTAAGTCTAATTCATCTTCTTAAATGCCATCTACCAATTTACCTCTTACCAGCAGGTTCTCAATTATTGAGGTGTTGCTCAAGCTATTTACAATAGGTATTCACTCATCTGAGGAAGGACCAAAAGCTTGGTTTGAGACGTTTGCTGTGACAGCTACATTAATGGCTTGTGGTTACCTAGCGTGGTATTACGGTATTTTCATAATTCTCTCATTAATTTTTGGCGCTATAGCTGCTGGAATGTTTGTTTTCTTAGCGCCTGCTTACACAATTCAGAACAACATAGCTACAAAGCCAGCCGTAAATACCCTTAAGACTATCTCTAGAATCAAGACCGAAAGAGTAAATTCTCTTACAGGTAATGAGTTAATTGAGGAAAAAGCTCGCCAAATTAAAGCTATTAACGAGCTGGCACAAAATTTTCCCCATTTGATTCAGGAGTATCCAGAACTCGGTAAGATATTTGAAACTATAAGACAAGGGGCGGCAGAGGCTTCAGTCAAATCTGATATTGAGGAGCAAGAGCGGACTCGTCAAAAACAGCAAGAACAGAGGCAAAGGGAGGAACGTGAACGAACTTTAAATGAGCTAAGAGCGAGAGCTGGGGAACCCAGTGGATATCCACCAGATCCAAATAACCCAAAGCACCCGCCGCCAGGATATCCCATCAAGGTAACTAAGAATTTGACGAATGAAAGCCACAAAGGCATTTACTACAGACAAGATGACTATGATTATTGGGATTACAATGCTGACTGGTGGTTCGAGAGTGAAGCCCACGTACCCAAGCATAAATACAGACGCCCTCGCCTTAAGGGTAAAGGTAGAGGCTTCAGACCCTAGCAAATCGATGTACCTTATCTCAAGATTGCAAATCACCCACTAGCTTTATTCTTCCTCGTCGCTGGCATCATCAATGCGATCAGCTTTGCTGGAGCGCTAGGCTTCGCCTCATTTCGTTTACGTGTGATCGCTAATGTCCCTCTCAGTCCAACTTCTTTATATCTTCGCTGGTTAATCTACTAGCTCATCTAAGGAAAGCTGTAAGAGATCGCACAACGCTTTCGCCTGTCGTAGATAGAGCTGGGGAGCAATGTTCAAAGCCCCTCTCCGCCTCCCAGAGGGGTTTGGGGAGAGGTCTACCGACTTGTGTGTACACGGTAGGACACGGGGAGGGAGCAAGATGACTTTTGCTCTTCTCCTCGTTCCCCAATGGAAACAGGCGATCGCTTTCTCGTTACCAGAAATCATCATGAGGAAACTAATTTTTCTAATGCGCTGCCCCGAATATTTGTTTTGCCGTTACTCGTAACTGTGCGATCGCTAACACAATCAAAACTTCTAGTCATCTGCTCCAATACGTTTTTATACCGTGTACTTCCAAGCTGATTAACTAACAAATATGCCTCGGTATAAGCCTGACAAATCAACTTGTTTATAGAGAGCAAGGGAACTGTAACGAGAAACAGCCTGTCCAGTCTCCGGAAGGTACAAATTCAGTCCACATAATTCTTTTGAATCAGTATTGCTAAAATTACGACTACCAAAAAGCTTTCCACCTGTTTTGTAGTAAGCAATAACTGATGACTCTAAAAACTCAGTAAACTCACTAAGCTCATGTGACTCTTGATTAATGTTGCTTGAAAGATGCCTAAGCAAAGCCAGCACATCACAATGCTGCTCATCAAAATAACGGAATGTTGGAAGAGCTGATAGATTAACTGTTTGTAAATTCTTATCAAGAAGAGGTTGAATCAGCCGTGAGAGCTTAACTGGAATCTGTTCAACTGCTTGATTGTCCACCAAAGTGAGTGTGTGATACATATCAGCACGTTCAGATTCCATAATTGCTATAGCCGCTTCATATCCCCCAACTGATGGTTCCTTAAGCCGTTCAAGAAAGCCTTTGTAATAATAATTTGGTGCGCCAAGCTCAAGCTGAGATGCAAGCGTGTATCGAGCACAGTTTCTTGCTTCGTATACAATTTCCAGCGTGGCTTTATTGCAGTTTTGAAAGAAAAGTAACTCAACTCGTCCACAAGTACTCTTATTAAATTGAGTTAGTTTGCTGGCAAACTTATCAACTCCCATCCATGTAGTTGTTTGACTGTTTAATCCATGAGCATCAGGACTAATTTCATTAATTTTGCCGCCATGACCAACAACAATTACCGCCCAATGTTCTGCGTTGAAAGTTTGATTTGCCCAGTCAAGGTATTTAGAGAATGCTGATATGTCGCTACTGTCTTCTCCTACAATATCCATTTCTTGTATAGCGCCATTGATGAGGATACGACGGCGCATTTTAGTATCACCAAAATAGTCTGATTGAACAGCCACCACTACTTCTGAGTCTCTTGTACCCTCAGCTAGCATTTCAATGATTGGTTCACCAAAGCGAACAAGGTCATTATCATAAGGCATCCAGTACAGAACTACCCATCTATGACGTGATTTCGAGTGGAGGGATTTAGGAATCATCGCAAAAGAGGAATCTCTATATACAATTCCAGCGAAGCAAGCTGAACCCAATGCAAAATAACGGCAGAAACTTCTTCGTTTCATTGTCAAACGCACAGATATTAACTTAAACTTTGTAGCTATTGTGGACTAACTGAATGTTAAACGCCAATAGCTAAGCTTCCGGTTACTATTCCAACCAATAACTCAGTAGCTTAGTAGCATAACTTTTTATTATGAGGCACTAATTCAGAGGATGTCTGAAAAGTTACTATTGGTGCCCCTACAAATGGCACTTTAGATCTCAATTTGCGTAAGTTCTAATTAAGTTGTTCCAAGTCATCGAAGAGACTCGATGTTAAGCTCCAACTTCTCTCCCAACCATAAAGAACGATCCGTGTGATCTCCCACATCATCGCCTGTCTCAGGATGAACCAGAATATCCAACCCCTCACGATTGAGCATTAACCAGGGAACAACCTTGCCAAATTGCCCCGGTAAGAACGCAACTTGATACATTGCCTTTGAGTGTGGGCCAATGGGTTTGTCATGCCAACGCCCCAGTTGCACTTCAAAGTTACTGCCCAATCCTTCTCGTACACGCGCTGCCGCCTCATGACTGGCGGTATCGAAGTAGATATGAGCATGAAAACCAGTAATTTCAGCGGTATCTTTCATCGCCTTAATCGCTCCACTTTATCTGAGAGTGAACCGCTCTTGAGTTCATTTAGAAAACTTGACGCGATTCCAAATGAGCTTCAATTTCCTTACGGGTTCGCCAAACAGGTCGCAACTCATTACGAGCATATAGCGACAACTGGTCGCCAATATGGGGTGAACCTGGCTGAGTGGCATTTCCGTAAGTAAGCAGTACCTTTGCCTGTACGGGATTAGAAAACTCAATGGCGGCAATGTAGCTATCACCAGCAATTTGTTGGAAACGTCCCTCAGTAGCTGGGACTAAATCCACAACTCGGAAGATTCCAAAAAGTCCAGGGCCACCACTAGCGGGTAAATCCACATTACCGTAACGTAATCGAGCCACCTCACCCCAAGGCACATCCAGCGACCCATAGAGCGATTTTACAGTGACGGCAACTGCCTTTAAGACATTGACAGCCGTAGCCGGGTCAGATAAACCGTCAGGTGTTGTCATTGGACTTTGCTCGTTCCAGGCAGTCGTGAACCAATTAAACGGCTGCATAGATTGTGCCCACAAGGCAAATAGCACTGCACCTCGACTTTCGGCATCGGCTTTTCGATCCCAAGCTTCCAAAACATCAGCCGCTTGCTTTCCTAATTCTCCACCCAACTGTCGTGCGGCTGGAATCAAATCATCCAAAATTCGGTCTGCCAACTCCATCCGGGATGAGAACTTGTCGGCAATCATCTGCTCAAAACTCAGCTTTTCAGACTCCATCAGCATCCGTGCTGAACGCTGTGCCCGAAAGTGCATGAAACGTGGGGCAAGGTAAGATGGATAATCGTTGGGATTCAGTGCTGGTGGGAATGTTGCACTCCAAGGGGGGTCGTTGGCATTCTGTAACCAACCGCTAGGTGGGTCGAGGACACGGGGTAAATCAGTGTAAGGATGGGTTTTTGTCCATAATATGGCGGATGTGTCACCTGGAACAACTCCCTGCCAATATTTCCAATCGCCTTGGGAGTGTATCGGTACCTGAGCGTTGAAGAGGTATAGGATATGCCCATCGCGATCGCTATAAATTATATTGAACATTGGCAACTGCAAGCGCTGGAGTGCTGCTTCAAACTCGCTCACGTTCTTTGCCCGTGCCATGTCCCAAAACTGCCCCATGATGTCAGGCTGATCTAACCCAACCACTCGCAAGGCAATGGCTTTCCCTTCTTTTTGACCCACGATTGCGCCGTGAATTGAGCGTTTTACAACTAGTTTCTCCTCTCGTTGAGTGCCATCGGCTTGCTTTACCTTTAGCGTTTGGGTTTCGGTTTCAAATGGGCGAACACTACCATCGAAGAGATAGCCTCCATCCGCCAGCGTCAGTTCGTAAGCATCCCAACCATCATGGGTGTTAACCGTGGATGTCCAACCTAGGTTATTGTTAAATGCGATCGCCAACATCGGCATTCCCACCAACGCCACCCCATAAGCATCAATCTCTGGTGCCGTTAGTTGCGCTTCGTACCACAGAAATAAATCTGACCAAGGTAAGTGAGGATTAGCCAGTAGCATCGCGTTACTACTAGCTGAATGAGACGGTGCAACTGCCCAAGCATTTGAACCCACAGAAGGGCGACGGGAACTGAGACTTGCTACACTTCCTGGATTCACAACAAAGGTGAAATTAATCACCCGTTGCACATGAGCCAGCACATCCACACCATTAACGGGAAGTACCTGCTCAATATCATCGTTAATTTGGTCAGCGTGTTCCTTGGCATAGGCATTAATTCCCGATGCAAAAGCATCAAGATAGCGGCGCATCGTCGGGTTCTGTTCCTCGTACCAGTTACTTGCCCGACGCGGAATGCCCATCGTTCTCACATACTTGTCTGATTCAAGATATTTTTCTCCCCAATACTCTGCTGCCTGTCCTCGTGCTTGACCATATAATCGCAGAATCAAGTCGCCATGACTCTGCATCTGCGCCCAACCAAAGGCTTGAAATAACCCCTCCGCATCTTTCCCATAGATATGCGGCACACCCCAACTATCCCAAAGAATTTCTGTTTGTTCTGAACCAATAGCAGGATTGCGAAAGCTCAAGAACAAAGCGAGAACACAACTGAGTAGTAAAAGGAACAACCAAAGAAATTTTTGTCTGAGGCGAAGGGGGCGTATTCGAGCGAAAGTCATGCTTAGATAAAAGCGTTTAGCTATCAGCTTTTGGTATTGGATGATTTTGTTGTAGGGGCCTATGGCATACCATTGGTGTCAACTTAAGGAAATACTGCCCCAAATAAGTTGGGTGTGAGCGTCGATGTCTCGATGACGTTTGCGCCTAGCTTTCACCACACCCAACAGCTTGGCTTTACTTTTTAAGTAAGCGACAA
>JAESFV010000146.1_pt1 | contig 109919 bp, 95 predicted proteins | sample 9269471 | NCBI WGS metagenome assembly JAESFV01 (sample SAMN14502647, study PRJNA617108) | algae metagenome | isolation source: Symplocastrum torsivum CPER-KK1 and co-occurring heterotrophs from... | place: USA: Central Plains Experimental Range, Colorado | collected 2001-01-01
AGGAAGGTCAGAAGCAGCGCGCCCCAGGCGAAGTCGCGGACGAAGTTCGAGAGCCCGCCGAAATTCAGCATGCTGGACATGAGCTGCAGGGCGATGGTCGCCAGCACCACGCAGATCACGCGGCCATAGCCGCCCTCGGGCCGCACGCCGGCCATGACCGCGATAAGGATGGCGATGAGCAGATAGGACGTGCCGTAGTCCCACTTCACGTTGACGTTGCGGGACGCGATGATGACGCCCGCAAGGCCGGAGAGCAGGCCGCTGGTCGCGTAGGTGGCGATGATGACGCGGGTCTTGGGGAAGCCGGCATAGAGCGCGGCCTTGGGGTTCGTCCCCATCAGCATCAGCCACAGCCCGAAGGGGGTGAACTTCAGCAGTGCGGCGATGAAGGCGGCGACGCCGATGAAGATGAGGAAGCTGATCGGCACGCCGAGAAACAGGCCGTTGCCGATCTCCGACAGCAGGTCCGGCGTGCCGACCGCGACCGCCCGCCCGTCCGAGGCGACCACCGCGAGGCCGGTGAACAGCATCTGCGTGCCGAGCGTGCACAGAATGGGGGTGATGTTCAGCCGGCTGATCAGCAGCCCGTTGAAGGTGCCGCCGAGGAGGCCGATGACCAGCGCGCCGGCGATGAAGGCGAGCGAATAGGCCGCCTGCTGGTCGGTGCTCGACAGGAACGAGCCGATGACCACCGCCGAGACGACGCCGGAGAGATTGGCCAGCGCGATGCCTGAGAGGTCGATGCCGCCATTGCCGGCGCACATGGCCAGCATCACGCCGATGGCGAGGAAGCCGATTTCCGGCAGCTGCCCGGCCATGGACTGGAGATTGAACGGCGACAGGAAGGCGCCGCCTGATATGGCCGCGCCCAACGCCAGCACCGCCACATTGATGGCGATGAGCATGACCAGCTGTCCGCCGGTGGCTCGCATGGTCTCCTCCCGCAGTGGCGCCGGTGCTTTTAGTAAACTCTGACCAGCTTCACTAAATTCGTAGCAAAGGCTTTTGCGAGACGCAAGCGGCCTGCGGCGCCGCTGCGACACCGTTTCTCCCCCCTCCCGGCCCCTGCCGAAAACCGGGGCGGGACCAAAAAAGCAGCAGCACCTGCCGCGACGCGGCGTCTCCGCCGCGTGGGATTTCGTATGCCAAAAACCTTTATGGGACAGCACTTCTGACGCATCTGCGTGGTTGCCGCGCCTTACCGCGCCGCCCAGGCGGCGATCAGAGGTCGGGCGCTACACGCGCATTTTGCGGGCAGCGCCCTCCGCCCTGCCCTCGCCGTGACGCACCGTTCTTGCAAGACAGTTGCAAGGCCGGGATATTTGGCTTAACGCTCAAAAAGAGACCCGAATGTTTACTAAACAAATTTTACCGCGAACCTCATCGGGTTCCATCGGGACGTGCAGCCGGACATGAAAGCCAAGACGTCTTTCACCATTCGGGACATTGCCGGGGCGGCGGGCGTCTCGCCGGCCACCGTCTCGCTTGTCCTGAACGGCAAGGGGGAAATCTCCGGCCTCACCCGCGCCCGGGTTCTGGAGGCCGCCGCGCGCCTCAACTATGTCCCGCGCCTCGCCAAGCCGCGGCCGGAGGCTTCCGGCACCATCCGCTTCCTCAAGATCGCCAAGCACGGCCACACGGTGAACCGCGACCACAGCGTCTTCGTGTCGGACTACATTGACGGCATGTCGGCGGAAGCGACCCGGCGCGGCTATGCGCTTGAAGTGGTGAGCCATGAGGGCCAGGGCATGACGGCGGTCGCCGACATGATCGCCGTCGCCCCGGTCAGCGGCATCATCGCGCTCGGCACGGAAATGTCGGAATCCGACATTCGCATCCTGCAGGGCGTCGGCCGGCCCATCGTGTTCATCGACACCTTCTACGACGTGGTGGAAGCCAATTTCGTCAATATGAACAATGAGGACGCGGTCTATCAGGTGATGGCGCGGCTGCGCCAGCAGGGCTTCGCGCGCATCGGCTTCGTGGCGAGCCATGTCGAGACCACGAACTTCCAGCTGCGCCATCAGGCGTTCCACCGCAACGCCGCGCGGCTGGGGCTGACCATCGACCCCGCCCATATAATCTCGGTCGAATCCACCTTCGACGGCGCCCATGTCGACACCGTCAAGGCGCTGAGCGAGGGGCTGGCGCTGGCGGACGCCTATTTCTGCACCAACGACGTCATCGCCTATGGCTTCATCAAGGCGCTGCGCGAATTCGGCCTCCGCATCCCGGAAGATGTCGGGGTGATCGGCTTCGACAATCTCCCGCTCAGCGCCACCATGGAGCCGGCGCTCACCACGATCGACGTGTCGAAGCGCAAGATCGGCAACCTCGCCGTCACCGTTCTCGACGACCTGATCAACGCCGCCGAACCGCAGCGGCCGGTGAAGATCCTGGTCGGCGCCAGCCTCGTCACCCGGGCCAGCGACCGTGGCCCGGCCGATCCCCGCCCCGCCCCGCGTGCGGTGCGCCGCCGCGGCGTCGCCCAGACCGTGTGAGGACGATCCATGCCCCGGCTCGCGCTCATCCATACCGTGCCCGCCCTGCCCGCGCGGCTGGAGCCGCTGGCCGCGCAGGCACTGCCGGGGTGGAGCTTCACCCATTGCGTCGATGAGAGCCTGCTGGCGGAGACGATCCGCGCCGGCGCTCTCACCGAGGCGACGCGGACCCGCCTCGCCGCCCGTGTACGGGACGCAGCCGGCAGTGCCGATGCGGTGCTCGTCACCTGCTCGACCCTGGGCGAGGCGGTCGACGCCCTGCGCCCCTCAACCCCGGTGCCGTTGTTCCGCATTGATCGCGGCATGGTCGAGGAAGCGGTGCGGCGCGCCCGCCGCATCGGCGTGCTGGCAACGCTTTCTACCACGCTGGAGCCGACCGGCCGGCTGATCCACGCGACGGCCGCCGCCACCGGCCGCGATGTCACGCTGGTCGCCCGGCTCTGCGAAGGGGCCTTCGCCCGCCTCGCCGCCGGCGACAGGGACAGCCATGACCGGCTGGTGCGCGCGGCCTTCGAGGAGGTGGCGCCGCAGGTCGATGTCGTGGTGCTGGCGCAGGCCTCGATGGCGGACGCGCTGCCGGCCGCCGCGCGCGCGGGCGGCACCGTCCTCACCAGCCCCGAACTCGGCATCGCCGCTGTCGCGGCCACATTGACAGGTCGCGACACGGCGACCGCGCTTTCCGGGAGAGAGCCCTGATGAAATACCGCACGCTCGGCCGCTCCGGCCTCAAGGTCTCGGCGCTCAGCATGGGCACCTTCTCCTTTGGCGGGGTCGGCGACTTCGCCAAGGTCGCCACTCACGGCGTCACCGAGGCCCGCCGTCTTGTCGATGTCTGCCTCGACGGCGGCATCAATGTCATCGACACCGCCAACATGTATTCCTTCGGCCGCTCCGAGGAGATCGTCGGCGAGGTGCTGGAGGGGCGCCGCGAGCGGGTGCTGATCTCCTCCAAGGCGCGCATGCGCATCGGCGACGGGCCCAATGACGAGGGCGTGTCCCGTTATCACCTCATGCGCGAATGCGAGCGCAGCCTGAAGCGCCTGCGCACCGACCATATCGACATCTATTTCCTGCATGAATGGGACGGCATGACGCCGCTCGACGAGACGCTGTCGGCTCTCGATACGCTGATGCGGCAGGGCAAGATCCGCTATATCGGCTGCTCCAACTATTCCGGTTGGCACATCATGAAGGCGCTCGGCATCGCCGAGGCCAAGGGCCTGCCGCGCTTCGTCACCCAGCAGATCCACTACACGCTGGAAGCGCGCGAGGCGGAGTATGAACTCCTGCCGATCGCGGTGGACCAGGGCGTCGGCGTCATGGTGTGGAGCCCGCTGGCCGCCGGTCTGCTCTCCGGCCGGTTCGGCCGCGACAAGTTTCCGGCCGATTCGCGCCAGGCCGCTGGCTGGACCGAGCCGCCGATCCGCGACAGCGAGCGGCTGTGGCGGATCGTCGATGTGCTGAACGACATCGCGGCCGCGCGCGGGGTGACGGCGGCGCAGATTTCCATCGCCTGGACCCTGTCGCGCCCCGGCATCGCCTCGCTGGTGGTCGGCGGCACCGAGGAAGCCCATTTCCGCGACAACATCGCCGCCGTCGACCTCACCCTCACCGCCGAGGAGCTGGAGCGGTTGAACCAGGTCAGCCGGCCGCCCTATATCTACCCCTATTGGCACCAGCACAACTTCGCCCGCGATCGCTTTTGCGAGGGAGATTGGGCGCTGCATGGCAGCTATGAGGATCTCGGCAAGGTCTAGTTCTCTGTTGTGTCGCGGTTTCTTCGCGCGAACCTGTATCCGCGTCGCTCGCAGACGCTCAAGGCGGCGATAGCGGAGACGGAGTTCTCGTTAACGCCCGGCGCGACGCGCTGATGGGGCAGCGTGGCGCCTGTCGCCGGGCGGGGGCAGACGCCCCTTCGCGCAGCATGCCTCCCCCCCTGATTCGGCGGCACGGCGCGGCCGGCCCAGTTCGTCCCCCCGGCGCTGTCCCGACCGGCGCGGGCCGACGCGCCGCCGCCGCCCGCCCGACGATGCCGGAGCTCCCCGCCATCCGAAACGTCACGTAATGGCCCGGCGGCGGCGCCCATGTCGGTCGCCAACACCGCCCATTTGCTGGAATTTCACCCGCAGGGTGAGCGCGCGGCACGGGCTTCGCGCCCGATTTTCCAGATTATAACAACTCCAGTCCGCGACATTTCTTTTAGACATACTAAACTGCGTCAAATTTGAATGATTATAAGTTTGTTCCCTGTTTTTAACTTATATAAATCGAATAGATACGTGATTTGACTCAAGGATTTACTTAACTTAACCGTCCTCCTCGAAATCAACTCAGCGTTCGGCATCGGCCGGACAGGGATGCGGGCGCCCGGTGCCCGCCGGGGAAGATCGCGTCGTCCGGCGGATGCGCGATTCGGGGATGGACACAGATGCGCAAGACCGACCGGGGCTCCTCCCGTCTCTCGACAGTCGCGCGGACGGCAGGGCTGGGCGTCTCCTGGCTCGCTTTGCTGGCCGCCGCGCCGGCAATGGCGCAGGAAGCGGCCGCGCAATCCCCGGCCTCAAGCGCCGCCGTGGTCGAGACGGACGAGTTCATCGCGCTCGATCCCATCACCGTCGTCGCCACCCGCACCGCCGAAAGCTGGATCGACACGCTGGCGGGCGTCAGCGTGCGTCGCTCCGAGCAGCTGGAAACGCTCATGCCCGAGCGCACGGCGGACCTGTTCCAGGGCATGCCGGGCACCACCGCGATCCAGAACGCCAATACCAGCCAGACGCAGATCAATATTCGCGGCCTGCAGGATTTCGGCCGCGTGGCGGTGATCGTCGACGGCGCCCGGCAGAACTTCAACCAGCTCGGCCATGCCGGTGCCGGCGGCTTCTTCGTCGAGCCCGGCCTCATCGCCGATGTCGACGTGGTGCGCGGCCCGGTGTCGAACATCTATGGGTCGGGCGCCATTGGCGGCGTCGTCACCATGCGGACCAAGGACGCCGACGACATCATCGCCCCCGGCCAGAGCTGGGGCGTCGAGGCCACCGGCGAGGCCGCCGGCAATGGCTTCATGGGCTATGGCTCGGTGCTCGGCGCGGCGAAGGTGGGCCAGAATGTCGACCTGTTCATCGGCGGCACCTATCGCGACGCCGACAATTACCATGACGGCAATGGCGACGTGGTGCCCGACAGCGGCTTCGACACCTGGACCGGCATCGCCAAGGCGACCTTCCGGCCCGTCGAGTTCCACGAGATCAAGCTGACCGCGCTGAACTACGACACCCAGTTTACCACCAGCGCAGACGCCGATGCTGGATCGGTATATTCGACGCAGGCGACCAACCGCACAGTGACGGCGAGCTGGAACTACGAGAACCCCGACGACAAGCTGTTCGACTGGCGCAGCTCGGTCTACTGGAACCAGGTCGATCAGGATCAGGTGAAGGTCTCCGGCTCCTCCAACCCGATCACCGGCGCGGTGGGTGATCCGCGCAGCTTCGTCATCGACACGGTGGGCTTCGACGCCAACAATACCAGCCGCTTTGATGCCGCCGGCTGGAACAACGCCATCACCTTCGGCGGCGACTACTTCCAGGACGAGATCGACAATACCGACGATTACGGCTTCGGCGAGGGCTACAACCCCTCGGGCGATCGCGGCGTCGGCGGCGCCTTCGTGCAGTGGAAGGGCAATTATTCCACCTGGCTGGAGGCCATCGCGGCGCTGCGCTACGACGCCTATTCGCTGAATTCCGACGATGGCGGCACCAGCGGCGAACGGCTCTCGCCGAAATTCACCCTTGGCGTCACCCCCTGGTCGTGGCTGACCCTCTACGGCACCTATGCCGAGGGCTACCGCGCCCCCACCGTCACTGAGGCGCTGGTTTCCGGCCCGCACCCGCTGCCGTTCAACACCGGCGGCACGATGTTCTACTTCCTGCCCAATCCCGGCCTTGAGGCCGAAATCGGCAAGAACAAGGAAGTCGGCATCAACATCAAGAAGGACGACCTGTTCGTCACCGGCGACAAACTGCGCGCCAAGCTGAACTACTACCAGAACGATGTGGAGAACTATATCGAGCTGGTCGAATTCGGCGAGTCGACGGGCACCATCTGCCCCATTCCCGGCCGGCCGACCACCTGCTTCCCCTATAATTGGGGCGTGCCCGGCTATGCGCAGTACCAGAATGTGCAGGAAGCGCGGCTGAAGGGCTTCGAATTCGAGGGCACCTATGACGCGCGCAAATGGTTCGTCGGCCTCGCCGGCCAGATCTCGGAAGGCGAGGTCACGGCCGGCCTCTATGCCGGCCAGCCGCTGTCGAGCATCCAGCCGGACCAGGTCACCACGACGCTGGGCTTCCGCTTCCTGGAGGAGAAGCTGACGGTGGCCGTGCGCTGGACCGCGGTCGCCGCCGTCACCGCCTCCGACCTGCCGACGAATTCGGTGTTCGAGCCGACGGACAGCTTCAACCTGGTCAGCGTCTATGCCGGCTACCAGCCGAACGCGAACACGCTGTGGCGGCTCTCGGTGGAGAACCTGCTGGACGAGCAATACACCCAGTATGAGAACTTCCTGCCGAGTGCCGGCCTCACCGTAAAGGCCGCCCTGACCATGCGTTTCGGCGGTGGCGAGATCGCCTCGGTCGCCGACCCGCTCTATGTGAAATGAAGCGTTCCCGCTGTCATGGCGGGATGAGAGGAGCACGATATGTCGATAGCTACGGATGTGGAGGCACCCAACCGCGCCAAGCGCCTCAAGGCTGCCTCCACAGCCGCGCATGAGCGGGTGGATTCGGGCGTGATGCAGGCCGCCCCCTTCGCCGACAGCGCGAATTACCAGCGTTTCCTGCGCTTTCAGTACCATCTGCATCGCCGGGTCGCGACGCTGTATGCCGACCCGTCGCTGCAGGACATGCTGCCGGATCTCGCGGCGCGCTGCCGCCTGGCGGCGCTGGAGCAGGACTTCGCCGATCTCGGCCTGACGCCGCCCGAGGCAGAATTCGGCCCGTCGCTCGACCTCGCCGAGGCGCTCGGCTGGCTCTATGTCGTCGAGGGCTCCAACATGGGCGCCGCCATCCTCGCCAAGGAAGCGGCCAAGCTCGGCTTCACCGCCGAGCATGGCGCGCGCCACCTTGCCGGCCATCCCGAGGGGCGGGCGCTGCACTGGCGCCGCTTCACCGCCGCGCTGAACGAGGCCGAGCTGACATCAGAGGAAGAGGCGCGGCTGGAGGCGGCCGCCAACGCCGCCTTCGACCATGTCGAGACGCTGGTCGGGCGCGAACTCGCCGCCTGACGCCGCCGCACGGCCCAACCTCAGCCCCGCCCGGCACGCCCGGGCGGGGCTTTTTCATGCGCGTGAGGCGGCCTGCGGCAGGAGGAAGGGGGTCGGCGGCGCCCAGCCGATCCGCACGCTTACGCCGTAGAGCGCGGCGATACGGGCATCGGTGAGCACCTGCGCCGGGGTGCCCTGCGCGGCCACCCGGCCCTGTTTCAGCGCGACGATCTCGTCCGCCACCATGGCGGCGAGGTTGAGGTCGTGCAGCACGGCGAGCACGCCGACGCCTTCACCCGCCAGGTCCCGGATGAGCCGCAGCACCAGCAATTGCTGGGCGAGGTCGAGGCTGGCGGTCGGCTCGTCGAGCAGCAGATAGCCCGGCCCCTCGCCGCCCTCCAACTGCACCAGAGCGCGCGCGAGCTGCACGCGCTGCTTCTCGCCGCCGGAAAGCGGGTCATAGCTGTGGCCCGCCATCCCGCCGAGCTCGACCCGCGCCAGCGCCCGCTGGATGCGGCCCGCGCTGTCGCGGCCGGGCGCGGCGCCGATGCCGGCCACTTCCTCCACGGAGAAGGGAAAGGCGACATGCACGCTTTGCGGCAGCACCGCCCGCAGCCGCGCCAGCCGTGCCGGCTTCAGCCCGGCGAGGTCGGCGCCGTCGAGCGTCACCTGCCCGCGCTGCGGCCGCCGCTCACCCGCCAGCACCTTGAACAGCGTCGACTTGCCGGCGCCGTTCGGGCCGATCAGCACGGTGACACGACCGGGGCGAATGTCGACCGAGGCACCGTCCAACAGCCGCCGGCCGCCGACGGCAACGCCTATATCAAGCGCGCGGTACATCGATCACCCCATCAGGGCCGCGCGCTTGCGCAGCAGCAGCCAGAGAAAGAACGGCGCGCCGAAGCCGGCGGTGACGACGCCGAGCGGCAGTTCGGCCGGGCTGACGATGGTGCGCGCCACCACATCCGCCCCGAGCAGCAGCGCCCCGCCGAGCAGGCCGGCGCAGGGCAGCAGCAGGCGATGGCCGGGGCCGAACATCAGGCGGATGAGATGCGGCACGACAAGGCCGACAAAGCCGATCACGCCCGCCACCGCCACCGACGCCCCGGCCCCGGCGGCGATGCCGAGAATGGCCAGCCACTTGGCGCGCTGCACATCGATGCCGACATGGAACGCCTCCGCCTCGCCGAGCGCCAGCGCGTCGAGCGCGCGGGCGAGCCGGCTGCAGATGACCGCCAGCAGCACCATGAAGGGCAGCGCCGCCGCCACCTTCTGCCAGGTGGCGCCGCCGAGCGAGCCGAAGGACCAGAAGGTGAAGTCGCGCAATTGCTGGTCCGACGCCACGAAGACCGTGAGGCCGGTGCCGGCGGCGGCCAGGGCGGCGATCGCGATGCCGGCAAACAGCATGGTGACGACAGAGGTTCGCCCCTCATGGGTGGAGATGGCGTAGAGCGCCACCGTGGCGATCAGGGCGCCGCAAAAGGCCATCAGCGGCAGGCCGGCTTCGGCAAGCGCCGGCGGCAGATAGAAGGCGAGCGACCCGCCGGCGACGATCCACACCGCCGCCGCCAGCGCCGCGCCATTGGAGATGCCGATCAGCCCGGGATCGGCGAGCGGGTTGCGGAAAATGCCCTGCGTCACCGCGCCGGCCAGCGCGATGCCGCCGCCGACCAGCAGGCCGAGCAGGGTGCGCGGCAGACGCACATCGAGCACGATCACCGCCTCGCGCAACGCCGCCCCGCTCGCCCGCTCGCCGCGCAAGGCAGCGGCCAGAATCTCGACGATCCGGCCGGGGGCGATCGTCACCGGCCCGATCGCCAGCGAGGCGAGGAAGGCGACAACGACCAGCACGGTGCAGAGGCCCAGCGCGAGAAGCGCCCGCCGTGGCCGTCGGGCACGCGGCGGCGCGTGGGACGAGACGGCCAGGCTCATGGCGCGCCGGAAGCGGCGGCCGAGCCGGAAGCGGGGGCCGGAAGCGCCGGCAAGGCCAGTTCGGGGTAGATCAGCGCGGCGAGATCGCGTGCCGCCTGCGGCGTGCGCGGCCCGAAGCTGAGGAGATAGCCGCCATCCATGCGGTAGAACCGGCCCGCCTCCATCGCCGAGGTGCCGGCAAAGGCCGGCATCGCCTTCACCGCGTCGTCGGACAGCGCGTGGTTCTGGTCTTTCATCAGCACGATGGCAAAGGGGTCGGCGCCCAGCACCGCCTCGCCCACCGCCGGCTTGTAGCCATGCAGCGCCGCCATCGCATTGGTGACACCAGCAAGCTCGAACATCGCCTGCGCGCCGGTGCCGGCGCCGCCGACAACCGGCGCGGCGCCGGAGGCCGACAGCACGAACACCGCACTGCGCGGCTTGGTGATGCCGGCGCGGATCTGCGCCAGCGCGGCGAAATCCGCCGCCACCGCGCGCGCGAGCTCTTCGCCGCGCTCCGGCACGCCGGCCAGCGTCGCGATGCGCCTGATATTGGCCAGTACCGTTGCCTCGTCCCGCGCCTCGGGCAAGGTCTCGTAGGTAATGGCGGCGCCCTTCAGCACCTTCACCGCGTCCGGCGGGCCGGCACCGTCGAGAGCGATGATCAGATCCGGGCCGACCGAGAGCACGCCTTCCGGCGACAGGGCCCGGAGATAGCCGACATTGGGCTTCTCGGCCAAGGCGCGGGGCGGATAGGTGCTCGACGTATCGACCGCGACCACCCGGTCCTCTAGCCCGAGCGCATACAGCGTCTCGGTCACGGCGCCGCCGATCGCCAGGATGCGCTGGGGGGACGAGGCGGAAGCGCCCCACGCCGGAAGCCCGCCGCCGGCAAAAGCTCCCGCCACCATCAGCAGGGCCGCCGCCAGGGCCGCTTGGATCGATACGCGCCGCACCATCGCTCTTCTCACTTCTGTTCGACGCGGGCGACAATAGGCAGTGAAAAGGCCGAGTTCCACCGCACGGCTCAACAAAAGAGAGTAAAGCTGCAGATTATAAATGTAATAACTTGAAGACGTTAGGAACTTCTTGGCGCCACTGCACCCGCGTCATACCGGACGGGCCGGAGGGCCTGTCCCGGACGGCCGGGGCCCCGTGCTGGATCAGCTGAAGGGCATTCGGCATCCCTATGCTCTGCTGGCTGATGGCGCCGCCGGCCGGGGCTATGGTCACGGGCGCAGCGGAATGGCCCGCCCGCCCTGGCGTCGGCCTAAAGCCTGTTGCAGTGCGACAGGATAGGGTAAGGCTGTCTAGGAATCCCTACGTCTGATCAATATAATCGCTGCGGTGCCGGGAGCCCGCGCCGTGCCTGTCGAATGAGGCCGAGCGTCATTCCCGATGTTCGCGGCCATCTCTGGATTGGGCTTGATGCACGGACAGATTACCCGAGCGCCAGCGACCGAAGATGACGATCGGATCGATCTTCATCAGATCCTGGACTTTCTGGTTCGTCGCCGCCTGCTGATCGGCTTCATTGCCGTGGTGACGATGGCGCTGTCGCTGGGCAGCGCCTTCCTGATGACGCCGCGCTACACCAGCACCGCCGAAATCCTGCTCGACCAGGCCTCGCGCTCGGCGCTGGGAGCCGAGCTCAGCGGCATGGACGCCACCTCGATGGCAGCGGCCTCCAATATCGAAAACCAGATCTCCATCATCGAATCGCTCAACCTGCTGCGGCGGGTGGTGGAGAAGGAAGGCCTCGTCAACGATCCGGAATTCGGCACCCAGGCGCCGCGAACCTCGTGGCGGACGCTATTGTCCGGCCTGTTCGCAGGACCGGCCGCCACGGTGGAGGAAAACCTGCAACCAGACCCCGGCGCCTCCGGCATTCCCGACGACGTTCGCGCCTCGATCTACCGGCTGCGCGGGGCGCTGCTCGTCGAGCGCGTGGGGCGCTCCTACATCCTCCAAATCTCCATCACCTCGGTCAATCGCGACCGCGCCGCGCGGCTGGCCAATGCCGTCGCCGACGCCTTCATCGTCGACCAGCTTGAAACCCGCTTCGATGCCGCCCGCCGCGCCTCGGACTGGCTGAACGACCGCCTGCAGCGCTTGCGCGACGCCCTGCGCCGGTCGGAAGAGGCGGTGTCGCTGTTCCGCACCGAGCACAACCTCGTGTCGATCGGCACCCGCTCGCTCAACGAACAGCAGCTCTCCGAAATCAGCGCGGAACTGGTGCAGGTGGAGACCGAGGCGGCCGAGAAGCAGGCCAAGTACGAACAGGCCAAGCGGATTCTCGACGATGGCGGCAACCTCGCGACGCTGCCCGATGTGATCCGCTCGGGCGTGGTGACCAATCTACGCAGCCGCCACGCCGAAGTGAGCGGGCGCGAGGCCGATCTCGTCACCCGCTATGGCGAGCGTCACCCGATGGTGGTGAATGTGCGCGCCGAGCGGCGGGAGGTCGAGCGCCAGATCTCCGCCGAGATCAACCGCATCGTGGCCAATCTCGAAAACGACTATGATGTCGCCCGTACCCGGGCGGTGGCGATGGCGGCCAATGTCGCCGCTGCCTCCGGGCAAAACACCAGCGACAATGCCCTGGCGGTGAAGCTGCGCGAGCTGGAACGCGACGCGTCGGCCAACCGCACGCTCTACGAGACCTTTCTGAGCCAGTCCAAGGTGACGTCCGAGCAGTCGGAACTGGACATTCGCGACGCGCGGATCATCACCCCGGCCTTTCCCGCGGGGGGACCGTCCTTCCCCAAAAAGTCGCTTTTCCTGGCCGCCGGCACGGCGCTGGGGCTGGTGCTCGGCATCGGCCTGGCGGCCTTGCTCGACCTTCTCAATGCCGGTTTCAGCAGCCCGCGCCAGGTGGAAGAGGAGACTGGCCTGCCAGTGCTGGCCTCGGTGGAATGGGCGGACTTCGAGGGCGGCAAGACCAAGGGCGCCATTCCGATTCTCGACTTCCTCGCCGCCAAGCCGCTTTCGCGCTTCAGCGAATCCATCCGCAGCCTGCGGGCCGGGGTGCAGATGTCGGATGTCGACAACCCGCCCCGGGTCGTCGAGGTCACCTCCGCCTCGCCCTCCGAAGGCAAGACCTCGATCGCGCTGGCGATCGCCGCCTCGGCCGCCAGTTCCGGCAAGCGCGTGGTGCTGATCGACTGCGACCTGCGCCGCCCCTCCATCACCCAGCAATTCGGGCTCGAGGACAAGCCGGGCCTGGTCGAATGGCTGGCGCAGACCGTGTCCTCGGAAGGCCTGCTGCACCGCCACAGCGCCTCCGGCATCTATGTGCTGGGCGCCGGCGCCAAGACGCAGAACCCGCCGGACCTGCTGGGCTCGGCGCGGATGCTGCACCTGATCGAGCAGTTGCGGCAGAATTTCGACCTCGTGGTGATGGACGCGCCGCCCATCGGCCCCGTGGTGGACGCGGCCGTCCTCGCCCCGGTGGCCGACAAGGTGCTGTTCGTGGTGCGCTGGAACTCCACGGCGCGTGAATTCGTCCGGCACTCGATCGATCGCATACCCGGCGAGCGCAAGATCTGCGGCATCGCGCTCAACATGATCGACCTGCGCGGCACGCCGAAATATGGCCGCTATTCCTATAACTCCTCCGCCTACTACAAGAAATACTATGTCGGCTGACCCGCTCCGTCGCCAGGGTGGCAACCGGGCGCTGCACGCGGTGTTTTCGCTGGTGCTGATCGCGCTGGCCGGAGGCGTCGTCTTCAAGGGGGTGGCCTTCGCCCGGTTCGGCGCGCTCGAATGGCAGATGGAGCGCGAGGGCGCCACACGCCGGGGTAACACCAGCGCCCTCACCGACCCGCGCACGCCAGTGCAGGAGCAGCGCGAGGTACTGGCGCACTGGCACGATGTCTGGGGTCTTCGCGACAAGACCCGAGCCCTGTCGTTCAACCTCGGGCACTACGGCCTCGAACCGCCCTCCCCGCGCGGACTGGAGGAGGTCGTCGCCGTGCTGGAGGTCGACCCGGTGCGGTCCGCCTCCTGGATGGACCTTGCCGAGCTGACATGGCCGGACCTCGCCCTTCGCGACACCTCCATGGCCGCGTGGGAGCTCTCCCGGCTGACCGGGCCGTATGAATATGCCGAGATGGTGCGCCGGGTGCAGTTTCTGGCCCGCCGCTGGATTTTCGCCGACGCGGCCAGCAAGCGGCACTTCATCTACGACGTCACTGTGATGCAGCGCTTCCGAGACTCGTTTCTGCCGGTCTGGCAGCCCCTGCTGCGCTCGTTGCCCGCTGCCCAGCGCCGGCTTCTCACCGATGAGCTGAAGACACCCCCATCGTGATACCGCGATGCGGCAGGTTGCGGACGCGCCACCTGCCACAGCCGATGTCTTTCGCCCTTCGCGGGGTCAAAATGGCTGAAATGCTGCATTGCCGCGTTGGCAACGCGGCTGCGTATCTGGTATAATGAGTAGTGGTTTCAGGGGCATGTGGGGCATGATCGGCAGAGCGGCGCGCGTGCTGGCATTGATGGCTGTTGCCGGCGCGTTTGTGCCGGCGATGGCGCTCATCATGCCCGGCACCGTCCAGGCCGCACTGTCAACCGGCGAGCAGGCGGCGTTCAACGTCGTCGTGGCGGCCGAGGGCCAGGCCGACCCTGCCGCGCAGGTTGCGGCGATCATGAGTTCCTCGCTCAGCGGCCCGCAAAAAGCCCTTGCCCTCCAGTGGCTGGTGGAAGGTGCCGCCACCGACGCGCAGGTGGCCGCGATCGCGGCGGCGATCGTCGCCGCCGTCATTGAAGCCGGTGCCGCCGGGCAGTCCGGTGCGGTCGCCATTCTCGGCACCGGCCTCGGCCAGGCCTACCAGGCGCTCAATGGCGATGGCCGCGCTTCGGCTGCCGGCGCGGTCATGTCGGCGATGCAGGGCGCGACGGCCGAGCCGGGAGCGGCGGGGGGCCTCTCGCGTCAGATGTCGCAGGTGTTCACCAGCGCCTTCACCGAAGCGGCGGCCGGCACCCCGCGCGGCGCTGCCGATTCCTCCGGCGAAGACGCACCCGAACAGGGGCAGACGAACAACCCGGTCGAGCCCACGTCGCCGAGCCCGTCATGAGGGTTTCGGGCTGATGAGAACACTTCCCCTCATGGGACTGCTCCTCGGCCTGGCGGCGCTTTCGGCGCCATCCACCACGCGCGCGGACGACGTCGCCCCCAGCTACCGCCCGGCTGTGGAAGTCGACCCGGCGCGGGCCGCGGTTCTGGACCGCCAGCCGGTCAACTACCTGCCGCTCGGTGTGCCTGTCGGCTCTTTCGTGCTCTTTCCGACGCTGAACCTGTCAACCGGCTACGATACCAACATCACCGCGGCCAATAACAACGAGAAAGAGGGCTGGCTGTTCACCGTCCGGCCGGGCTTCGACCTTCAGTCGGACTGGGTCCGCCACTTCCTGGCGTTCGATGGCTATTTCGAGAGCACGAGCTACGCCACATACAGCAATGCGGACTACGAGAACTACGCTGCGGGCGCGCGCGGCCGCATCGACGTCACCAGCGACTTCAACATCGGCGGCTATGTACGCTATGCGCATCTCAACGAGCTGCCGGGCGACGACGAGACCAATGTGAACAATCTCGGCGACCCGCTGCCCTACGAGCAGGCGACGGCGGGCATTACCTTCGACAAGCAGTTCAACCGCATCTGGACGACGGGCGGCTTTGCCTTCCGCTACCGGGATTTCGACGACTGGCTGGACGGCGAGCCGACCGACCAGTCCTACCGCGACGGCAGCGACTACACCTTCTCCGGGCGGATCGGCTATGAGCTCAGTGCGCTGACGAGCGTGTTCGTCGGCGGTTCCTATCAGTGGTTCGACGTGCAGGATTCGGACTTCGATTCCGGCCAGTACAAGATCATTACCGGCATTCAGCTCGAGCCTTCACGGCTGACGCGGGGCGAGGCGTTCATCGGCTATTACGACTGGACCTCGGAGAATGGCTATCTCGCCGGCAGTTCCGGGCTCACCTTCGGCGCCAATCTGCAGTGGTTCGTGACGCCGCTCGTGACCGCGACCTTCACGGCGGGCCAGCAGGTCATTACCTCGAACTATCAGTATGACGGTTTCACCGGCTCGGCGGTGGTGAGCTCGACGGCGGGGGTACGGCTCGATTACGAATTCCGCCGCAACATCGTCATTTCCGGCTGGGTGGACTATCTGAATCAGGACTATGACGAGTTCCCGCGGGTCGATAACCAGTATGTCATCGGGGCCGAGCTGCGTTACTCCATAAATCGCTTCGCAACCGCCAAGATAAATTATTCCTATACCGACTTCGACACCAACTTCAACAACATCAACGGCGCCGAGGACTACACCCGCAACCTGGTCACGGCCGGCGTCACCCTGGCCTATTGAGCAGGTGCCCGCCGGCGCCGGCCGCCAGATGCCGGCTCGCCCCGCCTCACCTCTCCCGGCTTGGGCCGCCGCCTTGACGCTTCCTGCGTTTCGGGCTGGAGCCTTCTGCGCGAAAGTTGATAGACTCGTCGCGACGAGAAAAGGCTCCACCATGTTGATGGCAGAGCCCTTTCTGGTCGTTCAGGTGCTTCCGCCTGAGCGGAAAGGGCTCACGGCATGTTCTTCTCCCGCTTCCGCGCGGCTGGCGCACGGCGCGCGCCGGCGCGCATCCCCGCGGGCATGCGCGTCTACGCCATCGGCGACATTCACGGACGCCACGACCTGCTCCTTGCCTTGCTCGCGGCCATCGGCGCCGACGCGGCCTCCGGCCCGGGCGACTGCCGGATGGTCTTTCTGGGCGACTATATCGACCGTGGCGACGACAGCGCGGCGGTGATCGCGCGGCTTGTCAGCGGCGCGGCCGAGGGAGTGGCCAAGGGATCCTGGACCTGCCTGATGGGCAATCACGAGGCGACGTTTCTGGCGGCCCTGTCGGGCGAGGCCGACTGGGAGGCGTGGCTGCGGATGGGCGGGGCGGAGACCCTGTTCTCCTATGGCGTCACGGCCCGCAGCTTCACCGGCCCCGACCGTGGCGAGCAGCTGCGGGCGGCGACGCTTGCCGCCATTCCCGCCGCGCATCTCGATTTTCTCCGCCAGCTGCCCACCAGCGCCGAGATCGGCGACTATTATTTCTGCCATGCCGGCATACGGCCCGGTGTCCCGCTCGACCAGCAGTCGCCCGACGACCTGATCTGGATACGCGACCCGTTCATCCGGTCCGGGCGCGACCACGGCAAGCGCATCGTTCACGGGCACACGCCTGTCATGGATGTGGAGATGCACGCCAACCGGATCAATGTCGATACCGGCGCCTATCTCACCCACCGCCTGTCCTGCGTCGTGCTGGAGGGAGACGAGGCGCGGGTGATCCATACATGAGGCCTGCTGCCACCCGCACCGCGCCGCGCCCTTCGGCGCCCGGCGTCCCCCGTCCCACTGGCTTTCTGGCGCGCCGCACCGGGGCGGAAACCTATAATGACCTCCTTTTCGCCGGGCTTGTTCTCTGCCTCGCCTGGGTGCCCTTCCTGCTTGGCAGCAATCGCCTGGTCGCCTGGGGCGTCAACGCGGTGCTGTTCGGGCTTCTGCTCATGCTGTTCGAGGTCGGGCGGCTACTCAGCGGCGCCCGGCACCCGGTGGCGCCACGCCGGCTCTGGTGGGGCTTCGTGCTGTGGAGCGTCCTTGTCGGGTGGATCGTTTTCCAGCTCTCGCCCTGGGCGCCGGCGGACTGGCAGAACCCGTTCTGGCAGCTGACGGCGCAGGTGATCCAGGCCGTGCCCGGCGCCGGGCCGGTGCAGGGCAGCGTCTCGGTCACGCCGGATGCCGGCATGCGCGGGCTGGTCGTGCTGCTGACCAATGCGATGGCGTTCTACCTCGCGCTGCAGCTTTGCCGCGATGGGCGACGGGCCGACCTGTTCCTGCGCGCCCTGGTCGTCATCGGCGTCGGCTATGCGCTTTATGGCGTTGTGCAGCATGAGCTGGCCCCGCGCACGCTGCTGTGGTTCGAGCGCCAGGCCTATGTCGACCAGGTCGCCTCGACCTTCGTCAACAAGAACAGCTACGCGACCTATGCCGGCATCGGGCTGGTCGCGACCATCGGCCTGCTGATCGATGTCTATCGCCGCGCCGGGCGGCGGCGCGATCTGCCGCTGGCGGTGCGCGCCACCGCCTTCGTCGACACCACGCTGAAATCCGCCCTGCCGACGCTCGCCAGCGCGGCGCTGATCGGCGTCGCGCTGGTGCTCACCGTGTCGCGGGCGGGCTTTATCGCCGGCATGGCCGGGCTGCTGGTGCTGATCCTGCTCGCCCTCACCTCGACCCGCCGGCGCTGGCTGATCCTGATCACCGCCGCGCCGGTGCTCGCCGTCCTGTTCGCCGCACTGGCGCTCTATGGCGACGATCTCGGGGAGCGCTTCACCTTGCCCGGCGCCCGCGACGCCCGCTGGGAGGTGGCCGCCCGGGCGTTGGAGGCGGTGCGCGACGCGCCGCTGACGGGGTTCGGCTATGGCAGCTTCGACCGCATGTTCGCGGTCTATCGCGGCACCGAGGCCTTCACGCCCTGGCATCATTGGGACAAGGCCCACAACACCTATATCGAGCTTCTGTTCGACCTCGGCATTCCGGCCACCGCCCTGCTCGTGGTGCTGGTCGGGGCGCTGCTGGCGGTCATGCTGGCCAATATGCTGCGCCGCGAGGCCCCGCACATGATCAGCCTCGTTGCGCTCGCGGCGAGCGCCACCGTCCTGTCCCATGCGGCGTTCGATTTCAGCCTGCAGATCCAGGCCGTGGCGATCACCTATTGGTCCCTCGTCGGCGCCGGCCTGGCGCAGAGCTGGAGCCGGCGGATCGACACCGCCGCCTGAGCCGGGCGCCGGGCCGGCGCGCGATCAGAACAGCCGCTCGCCGACCCGCACAATGTCCCCGGGCAGAACCATGGTGGTCGTGGTGACGGGGTAGGAATATTCCTGGGTCTGGCCGGCGCGGCGGATATTCACCGTTGAATCGTTCGCCCGGTAGGTGAAGCCGCCCGCCACCGCCACCGCGCTCATGATGTTCATGCCGTTGCGATAGGGGTATTCGCCCGGCTTCGACACTTCGCCGATGATGTAGAACGGGCGGTACTGAAGAACCTCGATGTTGACCCTGGGATCGCGCATGTAGCCGGAGGACAGCTTCTGCGTGATCACGCTCTCCAGCCCATGCGCGGTCTCGCCCTGCGCCTTGATGTTGCCGATGAGCGGAATCGAGATCATGCCGGCGGAATTCACCTCGAACTCGCCCGAGAGGGTCGGTTCGTTGAACACGGTGAGGCGCAGCCTGTCGCCGGTGCCGAACTTATATTCGACGGAGGCGTCCGCATCGGCGGCGGCGGGCGGGGGCGCGTTTGGTACGGTCGAGCAGCCGGCCAGCGAAAGGAGGATCGGCACCAGAGCCAGCAGCAGCCTTGCGGGGCTCATTCGCTTCAAACGACCAACGCTCATATGGCTTCCGAACTCCTGTCTTCGCGGCTTGCGCCGTCCCTACCCCATCGCCCCGCCTGCACAAGGCGTTCGTCGATGAAGGCCTTGATCCGGCTCTCAAACAGCTCCCGGCCGAACCGCGCCACATGCGAGCGGTAGTCCTCGGGCGTGCCGTCGACAGCCCCCGCCTCGAAGCGCTGCACTGCATCAATGATCGCATCGGCGGTTTGTTCATGAAACAGCAGGCCGGTCTTTCCCTCGATCACCGTTTCCCGCGCCCCGCCACGGCCGAAGGCGAGCACCGGACGCCCGCTCGCCATGGCTTCCAGCGGAACGATGCCGAAATCCTCCACGCCGGGGAACACCAGCGCCCGGCAACGCGCGAGATGGCGCTCCATCTGCGCGTCGCTCGCCGGGCCGAGGAAGCGGATCGTGGGCCCGGCCCGCCGCTTCAACGCGTCGCCCGCGCCATCGCCGATGATGTCGAGCCGGCGCCCCATGCGGTTGAACGCGTCGATGGCCAGCTCGATCTTCTTATAGGGCGTGATCTGGCCGGCGCAGAGATAGGCGTCGTCAAGCGTCTCGCTGGGGGCGAAGCGGGTGAGCTCGACCGGCGGATTGATGACGGTGGAGTCGCGGCGGTAGAATTTGGCGATGCGCCGGGCGACATAATCGGAATTGGCGATGAAGGCGTCGACCCGGGCGGCCGTGGTCACATCCCACTGGCGCAGTCCCGGGCCGAACACCGACATGGCCAGCCGGGTGAGCGGGCCGGCGGCGGCACGGTATTGCGGTTCCAGGTCCCAGATGTAGCGGATCGGCGAGTGGCAATAGCAGACATGCAGGCTGTCCGGCCGCGTCACCACCCCCTTGGCAGGGCCGGCCTCGCTGGAGATCACCAGGTCGTAATCGGTGAGATCGAGGCTCTCCAGCGCATAGGGCATCAGCGGCAGCATCTTCTGGTAATAGCGCCGGCCGCCGATCTGCTGCAGGAATGAGGTGGTAATGCGATGACGCCGGATGGTCTCGGAGAGGTTTGCCGGCTCCGCCACCAGCGTGAAGATATCGGCCTGGGGGTAGAGGCGGCAGAAGGATTCGAGCACCTTCTCCCCGCCCCTCATGCCGACCAGCCAATAATGAACCAGGGCGACCTTCATCAGACACCGTCTTTCTTGGGGGCGGGGAAGAGCGTCTTCCGTTGTCAATCGAAGGCGCCGGCGGAATCGTCCTTCCAGCGCTGCAGCGCCGCCGGCAGCAGGCCGCGACGGGCGAGGCCGCGCGATTCCAGCCAGCCCGGCACCACATCGGTCGAACGCACCAGCTTCATGACACGATCGGGATGGATGCCGATACCCGCCCCGGCCAGCGGCCGCAGCGCGGCCGCTGCTGCCAGCACCACCGCACGCGGCACCGTCAGCGTTTTCGCCTGCGGAAAGTGGTGGGAGCGGAAGGTCTCGACAATCTCCTCCAGCGTGTAGCGGTCGGCATAGCAGCCGTTGAAAATGATCAGGCGCTCCTCAAGCGAGGCGGCATGGAGCAGCGAGTCCACGAGATCCTCGACATAATAACAGGCCTTTATGGTGTCCCTCCGCCCGGGATAGACGAAGAGCCCTCGGCGCAGCAACCGGGCGAGCCGGGTGAAGTTTCCCCCTTCGGCATGGCCGAAAATCACCGCCGGCCGGCAGATGACCAGCCGGCGCTCCGCGCTTTCCGCCAGCCAGGACCGATGAATATCCTCCGCCATCCATTTCGACCGCCCATAGGGCGATTCCGGCTGGGGAAGGGACGCTTCGGACTTCGTCTCCTCGCCGGGCCCATAGACCGAGATCGAGCTGGTGAAGACGATTGTCTTCACCCCTTCGCGGCGGGCAAAGGCCGCCACTTCCAAAGCCCCGCGAATATTTGTCTCGTAATATTCGTGCGCCGGGTGTCCAGGCGTCGTATGCACCGCCGCCAGATTATACACCATTTCGACCTCGGCACCGATATCAAGCGCCGAGAGATTCCGGACATCGGCAATTTTGTAATCCACACCGGGAACTTTTATCTTCGGTGGGCAAATATCGACGCTGATAAGGCGGGATGCATGCGTGCTCGCCAGCCTTCGCAGCAAATGAGACCCGATGAATCCCCCTCCCCCAAAGGCAACGATGGCTCCGCGATCCCTCATGCGCCCCACCCAGCCGCCATTGCCCCACGATCTGCCGTTAAAATCATCAGATTAATTCTCTTTAAAATCGTTCTAAAATTGTATCGATACTCTCTGACGGCTGCTTTTGGCTTTCACGCGATCCGCCGTCAGGTAGCCCATATGGAAGATTGCCCAGCGGCAATTGTTTCTGCTATGCAAATACCATAGCGATAGAGGCGGCATAAGGAAGCCAGTGACGGCTCGACAGTGTATTTCGCACGGGTCGGATCGACATCGGCATTTGTGACGCCGCCATGGGGCGACGGCAGGCACATCAGGCTGATCCTTTGCCGGCTGTTGCGCGTTCGTTGCCAGCACCATCCAAGTCTCAAAGGAAGGAAGACGGACGCATGGACGGTCTCGGCGCTTACGGTGGCACGCGCGACGCTGCCGCGGGCGACGCTCGGGAGGCGCCCCCGACCGACAGCCTCATGCGCTACCGGGATGCCATTCGGGTCTGCCTGACCGGCGGGATGGCCGCGGCCGACCTGCTCGCCATCGCCGGCGGGTGTCTGGCTGGCGCCGCGTTGCGGCATGGCTCTCCCTTCGACAGCAATGGCGACATCGTCTTCTTTCTGGCGCCGACCTATCTTCTCGCCGCCATCCCTCTGCGGGCCTATTCCATTCCGACCGTGATGTCGTTCAACCGTTCGATCTCGGCCAGCTATAGCGCGCTGCTGATCACCGCCGGCATTTTCCTCACCGCCATCTTCGCGCTCAAGGTCGGCAGCCTGCTCTCGCGCCTCGAAATCGGCTACAGCTTCCTGATCGCGTTCGCGCTGATCGGCCTTGGCCGGGCGGTCGCCACTTTGCTCACGCGGAAGCTGCTGCTCGCAATCGTGGCACCGCGGCTGGTGGTCCTCACCGACGACCTGGAACGGGCCACGCTTAAAGACAATCCGACAACCACCTATGTGGATGTGCGCGCGGCCGGGCTGACGCCGCATGTGCATGATCCCGGCTTCTTTTCCGCCGTCAGCGGCGTCATCGGCTATGCCGACCGGGTCGTCCTTGCCTTTTCGGACGCGCAGGACCGGCTGAAATGGACCGAGGCGATGCGGCTGAGCGGCTTTGAAGCCGAGATCGTCTTTGACCTCGGCGGGTTCGAGCCGCTGGCGCTGTCGCGCTGGAACGACCGCACGACGCTGCTCATTTCGCGCGGCCCCCTCACGCTTGCCGAACGCCTGACCAAGCGGGTGTTCGATCTCGCCATCACCCTTCCGCTCATTGTGGCCGTCGCCCCCACCATCGCGGTGGTCGCCCTGCTGGTGAAACTCGATTCCCCCGGCCCGGCCTTCTTTGTCCAGGAGCGGGTGGGCCGGAACAACCGCCCCTATCGATGCTTCAAGTTGCGGACGATGCGCAGCGAGGCGACCGACGCCTCCGGCCGGGTGTCCGCCTCGCGCAGCGACCGACGCGTCACCCGGGTCGGCCGGTTGCTGCGGCGAACAAGCATGGACGAGCTGCCCCAGCTGCTGAACGTCCTGATCGGCAATATGAGCCTGGTGGGACCGCGCCCGCATGCGCTGGGCTCGCGGGCGGAAGGGGCGCTGTTCTGGGAACTCGTTCCTGATTACTGGAGCCGCCACGCGGTAAAGCCAGGGCTGACCGGCCTGGCCCAGATTCGCGGCCTGCGCGGCGCGACCCAGAGCCGGAGGGATATCGAGGCGCGTGTGGCGTCGGACCTCGAATATATCAACAACTGGTCGCTGTGGATGGATGTGAAGGTTCTTCTTCTGACGGTTCGCGTCATCATCCACCGCAATGCCCATTGAGCCGGGCCGCCGCTTCTGCTTCTACCCATCCAGCGGAAATGTGAGCGCCCCGCCCACCACCGGGACATCTTCGATGAAGAAAGCCATCAAGCGCCTTATCGAACTCTTGGTGATGCGCGCGCCTCACTCGGTGAAGCTGCTCCTTGTCAGGGCCGCCGCCTCGGATGCCGACTTCTCGCGCCGGCATGGCCGGGTGCTCATCTCGCTGTTCAGCGCTCCCGCCGGCGTGACGGGAATTCTCGGGCACGGCACGGCCGGCACGATCGTCAGCGCCCCTAACGACATCACCGTACACAAGCAGTATTTGGACAACGGAGATTTCGCCGGCGAGACACTGCGGCGGATCGAGGCCTTTTTCACCGCCAGAGGCGAGACGGGAACCTATATCGACATCGGAGCCAATATCGGATTGACGACCATACTTGTCGCCAACAGATTCCCCCGCGTCAGGTGCATCTCGTTCGAGCCAGGCCCGGTGAATTTCAAAAATCTATTGATCAACATAAAATTGAATTGCCCCGACAGACAGATAGAAGCCCACAACAAGGCGATATTCAAAATAAAATCCAATATCGAATTGTCTCTTTCGGATTCCAATCTGGGCGACCATCGAATAAAGACCAGCCACTCCGCGCGACCCGATCCTCGCGAGACCACGCGCGCGACGGTGGAGATCGAGGCGCTTCCGCTGGATGACTTCGCCCCCGGACTTCGTGCGCCCCTGGCCGTCAAGATCGATACCCAGGGAGCCGAACCCTTTGTGGTCGAAGGCGGGAGGCACGTTCTCGGCATGGCCGAGCTTATCATCATGGAATGGTCGCCCTACCATATCCGGCAGCTCGGGGGGGACCCGGAACTGATCCTCGACTTCATCGCCACGACGTTCGATTCCTGCGAGATCTGCGCAGCGGAGGGCGGCGAGAGCGAGATGATGAGCACGCGAGATGCCGCCACCTGGCTGCGCCAGCGTTTCGAGGAGGAGGCGGCCGCCGACGGCATCTATTACGACCTCGTTCTCACCGGCCCCCTTCGCCGGCCGGCGGAGCAGACCAGCTCGTTGCGGGAGGGGGCATGAACGGGCGAGGCGCGTCGATGTGGCGAACCTCGGCAGGGCGGGCCGGCCATGGCCCCCTGTTCCCCGGTCGCGCCTGCGGCGTCACCGTGAATGGCAATCCAGCAAGCGGGTCTCATGCCGGTTGATATCGACTTTTCCTTCGCGCTGAACGACCGGACGGGGAAGCTGTTCCTCGGCCGCGAGATCATCGCGACCCTCGGCGAACGGGTCGCATCGGTGCGCTATGGCCGGCTGCATGGTTTTCCCCGCAGCGATTTCGCGCGGCGCGTCGCCGGGCGGCTTACCCATTGGGAGACCACGGCGAGGGTCTTCCACCCCCGCCTTCTGGCGCCGCTGCCCCGGCTGCGGACGCCGCACCCAACCTTGCATCTCGATCCCCTCAGCGTGCCGCGCCACCGCCTTGAGCCGCGCGATATCGTGCTCTGCCACGATGTCGGGCCGATCACGCATGCCGATCAATTCGCCCCCGGCGTCGATCGGCTCTATGCCGACGCTTATGACAGGATCCGCTCGGCAAAGCCGCATATGGTGTTTGTCAGCCAGACCTCCCAGCGGGCATTTCACGCGCTCTACGGCGAGGACTTCCCCTCCTCGGTGGCGATCCATATTCCGATCCGCCGGGAAATGACCGAGCAGGATGAAACCCAGCCGGCCGGGGTGCGCGCCCCCTTTCTTCTCACGGTCGGCAGCATCGGCCGGCGCAAGAACCAGGCGCGCTGCATCGAGGCCTTTGCCCGCAGCGGTCTGGCGGAGCAGGGCTGGCAGTATGTGCTGATCGGCGGCCGGGAGCCCGGTGCCGACGAGGCGATCGCCCTGGGAATGAAGACAGCCGGCGTCATCATGCCGGGCTATGCCGGCGATGCCGAACTGCGCTGGCTCTACCGCCATGCCGGCGGTTTCGTGCTCATGAGCCTGCTGGAAGGTTTCGGCATGCCGGTGATCGAGGCGGCACAACACGATCTGCCGTGCCTGGTGACGGAAAGCAGCGTTCTGGCCGAAGTCGGCGGCCCGGCGATGCTGCGCGCCAATGCGCTGGATAGTGCGGCGATTGCGGACGGCATGCGCGCCCTCGCGCACATGCCACCCGCCGAACGTGCCGAACGCCAGGCGCGGAGCCGGCAGCATATCGCTCTGTTCGATCGCGACCGCGTTCTCGGCCAATGGCGCCAGCTCATCGACCGTTTGGCGGGAGCCCCCGCATGAGCGGATCGTTCTCGATCTCCGCGCGGCCGGGCTCGTGCTTTTCACCGGCAGGTCGCGGATGAACGCCACCGCCGAACTCTCCGTCGGCATCGTGATCGCCACGCTGGGGCGGGCGGCGAATGTCGCGACCCTGCTCGACCGGCTGGCAATGCAGAGCCGGCTGCCGGCCTGCGTGGTCCTGTCGATGGAAAGCACGCGGGACGCGCCGCCGGCGCGCGCCTATCCCTTCCGCCTGATCGAGCTTTTCGGGCCACGCGGCTCCTGCCAGCAACGCAACCGCGCCCTCGACAGCCTGCCGCCCGGTATCGATCTCGTCCTGTTCCTCGACGACGATTACGTCCCCTCGCGTCGGCTCGTCGCCGGCCTCGTGCGCTTCTTCGCCACCTACCCGGCCATCGCCGGCGCAAGCGGCCGCCTGCTGGCCGACGGCGTCATCGGACCCGGCATCACGCCGCAGGCGGCGATCGCCCTGGTCGAGGCGGAAGACGCCCGCGGGGAACCGCCAAGCCTGAGCGTCTCCCCACCCCATCCCGGGCTCTATGGCTGCAACATGGCCTACCGGACGGCGGCCATCGGCAGCTGCCGCTTCGACGAGAACCTGCCGCTCTATGGCTGGCAGGAAGACATCGATTTCGGCAGCCATATCGCCGGCCCGCTGGTCTACACCGACGCGTTCTACGGCGTGCATTGCGGCGAGAAGGCCGGGCGCGAGCACAATGGCCGCCGGCTGGGCTACAGCCAGATCGCCAATCCCTGGTATCTCAGGCGCAAGGGCACCATGCCGGCAGGCTTTGCGCGCCGGCTGATGCTGCGCAGCCTGGCGGCGAACGGCGCCCGCCTGCTGCGGCCGGAGCCCTGGATCGACCGGAGAGGGCGCTTGATTGGCAACGGGCTGGCACTGCGCGATATCCTGCTGGGGCGCCTCGACCCGCGCCGTATACTGGAGCTTTAGGCATGGCCGGCAAGGCCCCGCTCTACATCAACGGCAAGTTCATGTCGGGCGGGGCGACGGCGGTTCATCGCGTGGCACAGGAACTGATCACCGCCCTGGCCAGGGCGGCGCCGGACAGGGAACTGAGGCTGCTGGTACCGCCGGGCCTCGAGCGCCTGCGCAATGACCCCGGCATTCCCGCTTATCCCGTGGGACGGCTAACGGGCACGGCCTGGGAGCAGATTTCGCTGCCGCGGCACGCGCGCGTCGGGCTGCTGCTCAACCTGTGCAACCGGGCGCCCCTCGCGCTGCGCAACGGGCTGACGCTGATGCACGACGCGCAGGCCTTCACCTCTCCGCAGTCCTACCCGTTCGGCCGGCGGGTGCTGGGCCAGTGGCAGGCCCGCATCGCCGGGCGGCGCCAGCTGGGGCTGCTGACGGTGTCGGAATTCGCCAAGTCGGAGCTGGTCGGCCTCGGCCTCGCCCCGGCGGAGCGGGTGCATGTCATCGCCAACGGGGTCGACCATGTGCTGCGCACGCCGGCGGAGCCAGAGATCCTGCCCCGGCTGGGGTTGGGGCCGCGCGGCTATGCGCTCGCCCTCGCCAATCTGATGCCGCACAAGAACGTCGCGCTGCTGATCCGCGCCTTCGCCCGCCCCGCCTTGGCTGACATGACGCTGGTGCTGGTGGGCGGCACCGGCCGCGACGCCTTCGCCGCCGCCGGCATCCCCGCCGGCGCCAATGTCCTGTTTCCCGGCTATGTCAGCGATGGGGAAATGCGCGCCTTGCAGGCGCACGCCTTGGCGGTCTGCACGCCCTCGCTCACCGAGGGCTTCGGCATGCCGCCGGTGGAGGGCTTGAAGCTGGGAACGCCGGCCGTGATCGCGCCCTGCGGGGCGCTGCCGGAAGTGTGCGGCCCGGGAGCGCTGCAGGCGGACCCGCACGACCCCGCCGCCTGGGAGGCCGCGCTGCTGCGCCTGCGCGACGACAGCGGGCTGCACGCGCGCCTCGCCCGCGACGGGCAGGCCTTCGTCGCCCGCTTCACCTGGCAGGCCGCCGCCCGCCGCCTGCTCGACGTCATCGACGCCGTCGCGCCAAGCTGACCAGGAGGGCGCGTGGAGCGGCGTTTGGATATCTGCATCAATGGCCGCTTTCTCGCCGGCCCGCCCGCCGCCACCTACGCGGTCGCCGAGCACCTCGCGCGCGCGCTGGCGCTGCTGACGGCGGCCGGCGAGCCGGCGGCGAACCGGCGGATCCATGTGCTGGCGCCGCGCAATGCGCGCCATGTCGAGCTGGGACTGCCGGTCGAGCGGGTCGGCCGCCGGACCGGCAATGTCTGGGAGCAGATCGATCTTCCGCGCGCCGCCTCGGGCCGGCTTCTCGTCAATCTCGCCTCGCGCAGTCCGCTGCTGCTGCGCCAGGGCCTGACCATGGTTCATGACGCGCAGGTCTTCACCACGCCGGCCTCCTATTCGCTCGCCTTCCGGGCGACGCTCAAGGCCAATGTCCGGCTCGCCGGGCGGCGCCAGCTGGGGCTGCTGACGGTGTCGGAATTCGCCAAGTCGGAACTGGTCGGCCTGGGCCTCGCCCCGGCGGAGCGGGTGCATGTCATCGCCAACGGGGTCGACCATGTGCTGCGCACGCCGGCGCAGGGCGACATCCTGCCCCGGCTGGGCCTGGTGCCGCGCGGCTATGCGCTCGCCCTCGCCAATCTGATGCCGCACAAGAACATTGCGCTGCTGATCCGCGCCTTCGCCCGCCCCGCTTTGGCTGACATGACGCTGGTGCTGGTCGGCGGCACCGGCCGCGATGCCTTCGCCGCCGCCGGCATCCCCGCCGGCGCCAACGTCCTGTTCCCCGGCTATGTCAGCGACGGCGAAATGCGCGCCTTGCAGGCGCAGGCTTTGGCGGTCTGCACGCCCTCGCTCACCGAGGGCTTCGGCATGCCGCCGGTGGAGGGCTTGAAGCTGGGAACACCGGCGGTGATCGCGCCCTGCGGAGCGCTGCCGGAAGTGTGCGGCCCGGGAGCGCTGCAGGCGGACCCGCACGACCCCGCCGCCTGGGAGGCCGCGCTGCTGCGCCTGCGCGACGATGACGGGCTGCACGCGCGCCTCGCCCGCGACGGGCAGGCCTTCGTCGCCCGCTTCACCTGGCAGGCCGCCGCCCGCCGCCTGCTCGACGTCATCGACGCCGTCGCGCCCCTCGACGAGAGCGGGCGACGCGCGCCATGAATGGGCTGGCGCTCGGCTGTTTCTGGTTGCTGGCGCTGTGGGGCCTGTTCTCGCGGCGGCCGGTGCTGCTCTGGCTGTTCTTTGCCACGCTGCCCTTCGGCGCTTTCGCCGTCGTGCCGGTGCGGATGACGGGGGGCCTCTCGCTCCTGGCCGTGCACGTTACCGCCGCGCTCTTCCTGCTGCAGCAGTTTCTGCTGCGGCGACAGGGCCTTGCCGATCTGCTGACGACGGCGCTGCGCGGGCCGGGCCTGGTGCTGACCATGTTCTGGACGGTCGCGCTCCTGGTGACGCTGTTCGTCCCGCGCCTGCTGGCCGGGCAGATCGCCATTGTGCCGATGGCGACGGCCTATCTGGAAGTCGCGCTGTTGCGCCCGACCGTTCAGAACATGTCGCAACTTGGCTATCTGACGGTTTCGTCGCTGCTGGTCTTTGCCTTCGCCACCTTCTTCCGGTCGCCCCGGCACCAGCCGCTGATTGTGCGCGGCCTGGTTCTCTGCGCCATCGTCACCATCATCACCGGGATCCTGAGCTACCTCACCTCCTACCTGCCGCTCGATCCGTTCCTCGATATCTTCAAGAGCGCCAACTACGCACTGCTGGACAATGCCTCGATCTCGGATGGCAGCCGCCGGATCACCGGACTGATGCCGGAAGCCTCCTCCTATGGCGCGTTGACGTTGAGCCTGCTGTCCTGCCTGTATTTTCTGCGCGGCATCGTCGACGATCGGGTGCAGGCGGCCCGCCTCAACACCCTCATCGTCGCGCTGGCCATCCTGCTTGTCATGTCCACCTCTTCGGCCGCCTATGTCGGGCTCGGGGTTTTCGCCCTGCTGATCGGCCTCGACTGGTTCACCCGTGCGTTCCGGATCAATCGTCCGCGTTTCTCCTATAGTGGCGTGCGGGAGGACTTTTTCCTCGCACTGGCGATCATCGGCTTCGCCGCCGCCGCCGTGATGATCACGCCGGGCGTCTTCGAGCCCGTGATGGAACGCCTGGACGATGTGGTGTTCAGCAAGGCCCAGAGCAGCTCCTATGTCGAGCGCAGCGCCTGGACCACCACATCGCTGCAGGCGGGGCTGGACAGCTATCTGGTGGGCGTCGGTCTCGGCTCGACACGGGCGTCGAACTTTGCCGTCGTGCTCTTCGCCAGTACCGGCTTCCTCGGCTTCATCCTCTATTTCGGCTTCGTGGCGCGGCTGCTGCTCACGCCTGTCGCGACAGGCGACCCTCGCCTGCAGGGGCTGGCGAGCGGGCTGAAATGGTCGTTCTTCCCGGCTTTCGCGGTAAGCCTGCTGATCGGAACGACGCCCGATTTCGGCGTGTTCGAGGCGCTGCGCTTCGGTATCCTGCTGGCTCTGACCAAGGCTGTGGCCGTATCCGCTCTTCCCACCGGCACCGCTCGCGCGCTCCGCGACTGATCCGCCGGCGCGAGAGCTAAGGGCGCCCGGCCTGCACTCCTGCGGCGAGGTCGGCATTGAACATGATGCAGTCGATTTCCACCAGACGCGGGAAATGGCCGGCATTGTTGGGCACGAGGGCGCTCAGCCTGAAACCGAGCGACTCGTAGAAGTTGATGGCGTCGGTATAGCGGGTCGATTCATCGTAGATCTTGACGATGGACAGCTCGCTCTGGAGACCGACGATCTCACGCATGATACCGGCGGCACCTGCGACGACCTTCACATCCGCCCCTTGCGTATCGAGCTTGAGGAAGGGCCGCAAGAAGTGGAATCTATCCCGGTATTTTTGAAAATAGGGAGCCAGAGTATCGACCTGCACGCGGATCGATCGGGATATCTTGTTCGACTCCTCGAAGATGTCCACGCCGCTATGGTCAGGCGACCCCAATGAGCTGAACTGGTTCGACAACATGATATTGAATGTGTCGACGCCGACCCGGTCCGAGAGCGCCACTTCTTCAACCTGCCACAGCGGATCTTGCCTGGACAAAGCGCGCAGATGTTCCGCGCACTCAGGAATGGGCTCGAATGAAACAATGAGGCCCTTATAGCCGACCTGCGTGCGTAGCATGGTCGCGTACTGGCCCATATTGGCTCCGACGTCGATAATGCAGTCGATCCCGAAATAATCGATGAATTTTCGCAAGTGCACACGTTCGGGAACGGCATGTAGATCCCACTGGGGGATCAGCAGCACCTTCGAGCCGGACCAGCGCTCGACCAGAGGCGAGAGGCCGGCAATTGCCGAACGCACGAACCGCTTCATTCCTCACCCCGCACTGCGTCTGGCAACTGCACGCCTGATCCAGCCGGACCTGACGCAAGGCCCCACTCGTTCTTGCGGGCAGACTGGCGCACCCACTCCCGCGACGCAATCCGCTCCGATGGCAGAACGACAGCGCGGCCGGCTAGGTGGTCGGGTTGTCGGCGGCACGGGTGCGGTCGAGGAAGTCGATCAGCGACACGCAGGCGCCGAGAATGTGCTCGCGGGTGAGGCGTGCCGCCTCCTCGGCGTCGCGCCGGATGCAGGCGAGCAGGATGCCCTCATGCTCGCGGCGCGCCCGCGCCATGCCGTCGGTCAGCACCAGCTGGGCGCGCAGATAGCGATCGACGCGATCCAGCGCAGCGCTGATGGTCTGCAGGAAATAGGGACGGCCGGACGCCTCGTAGAGGCTGTAGTGGAAGCTGCGATTCAGCTCGCCCCAATGCGAGGAATCGGTCTCTGTGGCGAAGGCATGGGCAAAGCGCTTGGCGGCCTCCAGCCCCTCGTCGGAGATGCGCTCGACCGAATAGCGCAGCACTTCCGGCTCCAGCAGCGCACGAAACGCGAAGATTTCGCGGATTTCCTCGGTGGATAGCGTGGTGACGACGGCCCCGCGATAGCGCTGGGTCGAGACCAGCCCCTGCTCTTCCAGCCGGGTCAGCGCCTCGCGCACGGGGATGCGGCTGACATTGAACATGCGGGCGATATGGTCCTGACGCAGGGTCTGGCCTTCGGCGATATCACCCTTGGCGATCGCCTCGCGCAACGCATCGAAAATGACATCCGAAGCGGATGCCATCTGCGCGATGTCCGTAGCCTTGACCTTCACCTTGCCTGTCTCCTCAACGGCTTCACCCGTTTTCCCAGCCATTTCGCCGGCCGACAACGGCATCCGCACAGCCTGCCGTCTTGTCGCGCGCGATTCTACCGGCCGGCCACAGCTAAATTTCGCACGGTTCGTGCAAAATGGATATTGAAACTTGGATCCAAAAATCGGAAGCTCTCTCCCGTCGCCGGATCGGGCACCAGCTCGGCGCCGCCGGCCATCAACAATGAAGACAGCTTCCTCCAGAGGAGAGCCATCATGGCTAAGGGATTCGGCATTCTGGCCGCGGCGGCGCTGACGCTCGCCGCCGTCCTGCCCGCGCAGGCGGACAAGCTCGACGACATCATCGCTTCCGGCACGCTGCGCTGCGCCGTGGTGCTGGACTTCCCGCCCATGGGATCGCGCGACGCCAATAATGAGCCGATCGGCTTCGACGTCGATTACTGCAACGACCTGGCCAAGGCGCTGGGCGTGAAGGCGGAAATCGTCGAGACCCCCTTCCCCGACCGCATCCCGGCGCTGGTCTCCGGCCGCGTCGATGTCGGCGTCGCCTCCACCTCCGATACGCTGGAGCGCGCCAAGACCGCCGGCTTCACCATTCCCTATTTCGCCTTCAAGATGGTCGTTCTCACCAAGGACGGGCTCGGCATCAAGGATTACGACAGCCTGAAGGGCAAGAAGACCGGCTCGGTCTCCGGCACGTTCGAGGCGCTCGCGCTCGAGAAGGATGTGAAGGCCTGGGGCACCGGCTCGTTCCGTGGCTACCAGACCCAGGCCGACGTGTTCCTCGCCCTTTCCCAGGGACAGATCGAGGCCACCGTCGTCACCTCCACCGTCGCCGCGGCGATCGTGAAGGAAGGCAAGTATAAGGGCCTGATGATGGGCGGCGATGCCCCCTACGACATCGACTATGTCGCGCTGATCGCGCTGCGCAACGAGCAGGGCCTGCTCAACTACCTGAACCTGTTCATCAACCAGCAGGTTCGCACCGGCCGCTACAAGGCGCTCTACGACAAGTGGATCGGTCTTGGCGAGGCGCCCGACCTGACGGTGCCTGGCGTCTATCGCTGAGCGGGTCTCCCTCGTGTCATCCCGGACGGCCAGCAGGTCGATCCGGGATGACACCGAGGCAAGCCCGGTCGACGTTCCCGGCTCTGTGGCTTCGCCTCAGGCCGGGATGACGGCCCGGCATCTTTCTTGCCCCTGCATTTTGCGCCCGATGCCCGCGACCACGAGCCCGCCATGAACTACACTTTCCACTGGCTGCCAGCGTTCCGCGCGCTGCCCGACATGCTGTGGGGCGCGCTGGTGACGCTTGAGATCGCCGTGCTCTCGATGGTGCTGGGCGTGCTCTTCGCGGTGCTGCTGGCCGTCGGCGCCTCCTCGCGCTACCGCGTCTTCCGTGCCGCCGCCGCGAGCTGGGTGGAGCTGGCGCGCAACACGCCGGCGCTGTTCCAGATCTACATGGCCTATTTCGGCCTCGGCTCGCTCGGCATCCATCTCGACAGCTTCGTCGCCCTGCTCGCCGGCATCACCTTCAACAATGCCGGCTATCTCGCCGAGACCTTCCGCGGCGGCCTGCGCGCCGTGCCACCGACCCAGGTGCGCGCCGCCCGCTCGCTCGGCATGGGGCAGATCCAGGCTTTTCGGCTGGTGGTGATGCCGCAGATGTTCCGCATCGTCTTCTATCCCATGACCAACCAGATGGTGTGGGCGATCCTGATGACCTCGCTCGGCGTCATCGTCGGCCTCAACAACGATCTGACCGGGGTGACGCAGGAATATAATGTCCGCTCCTTCCGCACCTTCGAGTATTTCGCCCTGGCGGCCGTGATCTACTATCTGCTCGCCAAATTCGTCACCGTGTCCGCGCGCCTGCTGGCGTGGCGGCTGTTCCGCTACTGAGGGAGGCGCGCCATGTTCTCCTCCCTGTTCGAGACCAGCTTCTCCTTCAACGACCTGATGTTCATGCTGAAGGGCGCCGGCGTCACGCTGATGCTGACCTTCTGGGCGGTGCTGGGCGGCACGTTGCTGGGCGTGGTCTTCGGCGTCATCCGCGCCATATCGCCCTGGTGGGTGAACGCCCCGCTCGGCGCGGTGCTGGATGTGTTCCGCTCCATCCCGCTGCTGATCCAGCTGGTGGTGGCGAACTCGTTCAAGACCATTATCGGCATCCACTGGAGCCCGTTCACGGTGGGCTGCATCGTGCTGGCGCTGTATATGTCGGCCTATTGCACCGAGATCGTGCGCTCGGGCTTCCTCGCTGTGCCAACCACGACACGCCGCGCTGCCCGCTCGCTGGGCCTGAGCTGGCGGCAGGACCTGACCGAGATCGTCTTCCCCATCGCGCTGCGCGTCGCTCTGCCGAGCTGGATCGGGCTCACGCTCGGCGTGATGAAGGACACCGCCATGGTGTGGTGGATCGGCGTGGTCGAATTGCTGCGCTCCTCGCAGGTGATCGTCACCCGCATCCAGGAGCCGCTGTTCGTGCTCTCCATCGCCGGGCTGATCTATTTCCTGATGAGCTTCCCCATCGCCCGCCTCGGCGCACGCCTTGAGAAGCGCTGGCGCGAGAACGACTGAGACGCTGAGGTTTTTGCATGTCGATCGAAATCCAGGACGTCCACAAAGCCTTCGGCTCGCTCGAAGTGGTCAAGGGCGTGACCATGACCGTCGAGAAGGGGGAAGTTGTTTCCATCATCGGCGGGTCGGGGTCGGGAAAGTCCACCCTGCTCATGTGCATCAACGGGTTGGAGCCGATCAATGCGGGTCGCATTCTGGTCGATGGGACCGATGTGCACGGGCGCGGCACCGATCTGAACAAGCTGCGGCGCAAGATCGGCATTGTTTTCCAACAGTGGAACGCCTTCCCGCATCTGACCGTGCTGGAAAACGTGATGCTGGCGCCGCGCAAGGTGCTGGGAAAATCCAAGGCCGAGGCCGAGGCGGTCGCGGTGGAAAAGCTCACCCGCGTCGGGCTCGCCGAGAAGCTGAAGGTCTACCCCTCCAAGCTCTCCGGCGGCCAGCAGCAGCGCATGGCGATCGCCCGCGCGCTGGCCATGTCGCCGGACTACATGCTGTTCGACGAAGTGACCTCGGCGCTCGACCCGCAGCTGGTGGGCGAGGTGCTGGACACGATGCGCCTGCTCTCATCCGAGGGCATGACGATGATCGTCGTCACCCACGAGATCGCCTTCGCCCGCGAGGTGTCCGACCGCGTGGCCTTCTTCCACAAGGGCCGGATCCACGAGATCGGCCCGCCCGCCCAGGTGATCGGCAATCCGCAACAGCCGGAAACGATCGACTTCCTGAAATCCGTCCTCTGATCCCTCGATCGCATTCGCAAGAGACTTAAGGAGCACTCCCATGTGGCAGGGCGTCTATCCCGCCGTTACCGCCAAGTTCAACGAAGACGACACGCTCGACCACAAGGAGATGGAGCGTTGCTTCGCCCTTCAGATCGACGCCGGCGTCGACGGCATCATCGTCAATGGTTCGCTCGGCGAAGGCCCGATGCTCTCGCATGACGAGCGCCTTGCCGTGCTGAAGACCGCCAAGTCGGTCGCCGGCAAGCGCCCGGTGCTGATGACGGTGGCCGATGCCGCCACCCGCGACTGCGCGAGCCTCGCCAAGCGCGCCGCGCAGGCCGGCGCCGACGGGCTGATGGTGGTGCCGAGCCTCGTCTACCACACCAACCCGAAGGAGACGGTGGCCACTCTCTCCGCGGTGGCTGAGGCCGCCGACCTGCCGGTCATGATCTATTCCAACCGCATCGCCTACCGCGTCGACATCACCATCGACATCATGGCTGAGCTGGCCAAGGACACGCGCTTCGTCGCGGTGAAGGAGTCCTCGGACGACATCCGCCGCACGGTCGAGCTGCAGAACGCTTTCGGCGACCGCTTCGACATCTTCACCGGCGTCGACAACCTCGCCTTCGAGGCGCTGGCGCTTGGCGCGGCGGGCTGGGTGGCCGGCCTCGTCGTCGCCTTCCCGGAGGAGACGGTGGCGATCTACCGGCTGATGAAGGCCAAGCGCTATGACGAGGCGCTGGAAATCTACCGCTGGTTCCGCCCGCTGCTCGACCTCGACGTGTCGACCTATCTCGTCCAGAACCTGAAGCTGGTCGAGGCGATGGTGACGGGCACCACCGAGCGCGTGCGCGCCCCCCGCCTGCCGCTGGAAGGCGAACAGCGCGCCAAGGTCGAGCGCATCGTGCGCGAAGGCCTCGCCACCCGCCCGACCCTCGCCAAGGCGGCGTGAGGCGGCAAACCGCCGACGTGACCCCTCATCCCCGGGCGTGACCCGGGGACCCAGGGACCGGACGCTTCCCCCCTGTCTGGGTGGCCGGGTCAAGCCCGGCCATGAGGGCGATAAAATGTGCCTGAGCATGACAGCATGAGCGACAAGACCGCCTCGGGCGAAATCGTCATTGTCGGGGCCGGCATTGTCGGCCTCGCCACCGCCTTCCAGCTGCTGGCCGAGGGGCACCGCGTGCGCCTTGTCGAGCGTGGCGGCGTGGCGGAAGGGGCGAGCTACGGCAATGCCGGCGCGCTGGCCTTCAGCGACATCCTGCCCCTCGCCTCGCCCGGCATGCTGCGCAAGGCACCGAAATGGCTGCTCGACCCGCTGGGGCCACTCTCCATTCCGCCGCGCTACCTGCCGCAGATCACGCCCTGGCTGATCCGCTTCTGGCGCGCCAGCCTGCCCGACCGCTACCAGGCCTCGATCGCGGCGCAGGGCAATCTGATGCGCTTCGCCGCCACCGCGACGCAGGCGCTGGTGACCCAGGCCGGCCTTGCCGAACATCTGCGCTCCGACGGCAATCTCCAGCTCTATGAGAGCGAGGGCGAGCTTGCCGCCTCCCTGCCCGGCTGGGAGGCGCGGGCGCGCGAGGGCATCGCCTTCGAGCATGTGCGCGGCGAGGCGCTGGCGGCACTTCAGCCGGGGCTTTCGCCGCGCTTCACGGTCGGCACCTTCACCCCGCACTGGCAGACGGTGAGCGACCCCTATCACTACGCGCTCGCCTTGTTCCGCATGGTGATGGCGCGCGGCGCCGGCCTCATCCATGGCGAAGTGGCCAGCGTCACCGCCGATGCGCGGGGCGTGCAACTGCGCCTCGCCGACGGCAAGGTGCTCAATGCCGGCCGGGTGGTGATCGCCGGCGGGGCCTGGTCGCGCCCGCTAGCGAAGTCGCTCGGCGATTCCATTCCGCTGGAAACCGAGCGCGGTTACAACACCACCCTGCCGCCCGGCGCCTTCGACCTGCGCCGCCAGCTGACCTTTGGCGGGCACGGTTTCGTGGTGACGCCGCTCTCCACCGGCATCCGCGTCGGCGGGGCGGTGGAACTGGGCGGGCTGAAGGCGCCGCCGAACTTCAAGCGCTCGGACGCGATGCTGACCAAGGCGGCGCGCTTCCTGCCTGGCCTGCGCACCGAAGGCGGTCGGCAGTGGATGGGCTTTCGCCCCTCGTTGCCGGATTCGCTGCCCGTCATCGGCCTCTCCACCGCCTCGCCGCGCGTGCTCTATGCCTTCGGCCATGGCCATCTCGGGCTCACCCAGAGCGCGGCGACGGGCCGGCTGATCGCCGATCTGGTGGCCGGGCGCCGGCCCTCCATTCCGCTCGAACCCTTCCGCCCCGACCGCTTCTGACGAGTGACCTCCATGGCGCGACACAGCTTCTTCTGCATAGACGGCCACACCTGCGGCAACCCGGTTCGGCTGGTGGCCGGCGGCGGGCCGAACCTCGTCGGCGACACCATGATCGAGAAGCGCGCCCATTTCCTGCGCGAGTTCGACTGGATCCGCACCGGGCTGATGTTCGAGCCGCGCGGCCACGACATGATGTCGGGCTCGATCCTCTATCCGCCGACGCGTCCCGATTGCGACGTCGCCATCCTGTTCATCGAGACCTCGGGCTGCCTGCCGATGTGCGGCCACGGCACCATCGGCACGGTGACGATGGCGATCGAGCACGGGCTGGTGACGCCGAAGACCCCCGGCGTCTTGATGCTCGACACCCCCGCCGGCGTGGTGAAGGCGGAATACAAGCAGGTCGGGCAGTATGTGGAAGAGGTGCGCATCACCAATGTGCCCGCCTTCCTTTATGCACGCGGGCTGACCGCCGAATGCCCCGGCCTTGGCGAGGTGACGGTCGATGTCGCCTATGGCGGCAATTTCTACGCCATCGTCGAGCCGCAGGACGCCTTCCGCGACATGGCCGACTTCACCGCCGGCGAACTGGTGGGGATGAGCCCGGCGCTGCGCCGGGCGCTGAACGAGAAATACGAGTTCATCCATCCGGAAAAGCCGGAGATTCGCGGCCTGTCGCACATTCTCTGGACCGGCGCCGCCCGCCACCCGGAGGCGCATGCGCGCAACGCGGTGTTCTATGGCGACAAGGCGATCGACCGCTCGCCCTGCGGCACCGGCACCTCCTCGCGCATGGCACACCTCGCCGCGCTCGGCCAGCTGAAGGTGGGCGACGACTTCGTGCATGAGAGCATCATCGGCTCGCTGTTCAAGGGCCGGGTCGAGGCGGCGGTGAAGGTGGGGAATCGCGACGCGATCATCCCCTCCATCGGCGGCTGGGCGCGGATGACCGGCTACAACACCATCTTCATCGACGACCGCGACCCCTTCGCGCACGGCTTCGTGGTGGTGTGAAACTTTCAACATCCTTCGAGGCTCGCTGCGCTCGCACCTCAGGATGACGGCTGAACGCGGGCGGCAACGGTAGACAACGGAAAACACGCCATGAAGATCACCGGCATCAAGGCCTACAAGGTCGGTCTCCCCCTCAAGGAGGGCCGCTACAACTGGTCGAACGGCAATTTCATCGAGGTGTTCGATTCCACCGTGGTGGCGGTGGAGACCGATGCCGGCATTACCGGCTATGCCGAATGCTGCCCGCTCGGCTCGGCCTATCTGCCCGCCTATGCCCATGGCGTGCGCGCCGGGCTGGAGGAAATCGGCCCGAAGGTGATCGGCCTCGACCCGACCGATCTCAACGTGCTGAACCGGCACATGGACGCGGTGCTGCGCGGCCATCCCTATGTGAAGGCGCCGATCGACATTGCCTGCTGGGACATTCTCGGCAAGGTGTCGGGGCTGCCGGTCTACAAGCTGCTGGGCGGCGCGGCGCAGGAGAAGGTCGCGCTCTACCGCGCCATCTCGCAGGAAGCGCCCGAGGTGATGGCGAAGAAGATCGCCGGCTACAAGGCCGAGGGCTACACCAAGTTCCAGCTGAAAGTCGGCGGCGATGCCGACCAGGACATCGACCGCATCCGCGCCACGCGCGAGATTCTGGACGCTTCCGACATTCTGGTCGCCGACGCCAATACCGGCTGGACCCGGGCGGAAGCGGCGCGCATCTGCGCCGAGGTGGCCGATCTCGACGTCTATATCGAGCAGCCCTGCCCGACCTATGAGGAATGCCTCTCAGTGCGCGCCCGCACGGCGCGGCCCTTCGTGCTCGACGAGGTGATCGACGGCGTCGGCACGCTGATGAAGGCGCTGGCGGATGATGCGATGGACATCATCAACCTGAAGATCTCCAAGGTCGGCGGGCTCACCAAGGCGCGGCTGATGCGCGACATCTGCGTCGCTTCCGGCACGCCGATGACGATCGAGGACACCTGGGGCGGCGATATCGTCACCGCGACCATCGCCCATCTCGCCCGCTCGACGCCGGAGGAATTCACCTTCTCCGCCACCGACTTCAACAGCTACGGCACGGTGGATATCGCGAGCGGCGCGCCCCGCCGCGACAACGGCTTCATGACCGCCTCCGACGCGCCGGGGCTCGGCATCACCCCGCTGTTCGACGTGCTCGGCGATCCCGTGGTGGTGATCGGCTGAGAACTTTCACTCCCTCTCCCCGACGGGGAGAGGGTCGGGGTGAGGGGTCTTCGACGCGCCGCAATGGCAGCCCCCCTCACCGACCCGCTTCGCGGGCCACCTCTCCCCAATGGGGAGAGGATCAAGGCGCCGCACTGCCATCAAGAGGCCCCCATGCGCTCTTCCAGGCTCATCCACATCGTCGGCTGCCATGCCGAGGGCGAGGTCGGCGACGTCATCGTCGGCGGTGTCGCGCCGCCTCCCGGCGACAGCGTGTGGGCGCAGTCGCGCTTCATCGCCTCGGACAACACCCTGCGCAACCTCGTGCTGCAAGAGCCGCGCGGCGGGGTGTTCCGCCATGTGAACCTGCTGGTGCCGCCGAAGGACCCGAAGGCGGTGGCGGCCTTCATCATCATGGAGCCGGAGGACACCCCGCCCATGTCCGGCTCCAACTCGATCTGCGTATCCACCGTGCTGCTCGACACCGGCATCGTGCCGATGACCGAGCCGGAGACGCATATGGTGCTGGAGGCGCCGGGCGGGCTGATCGAGGTCACCGCCTATTGCCGCCATGGCAAGGCGGAGCGGATAAAGGTGCGCAACCACCCCTCCTTCGCCGACAAGCTCGACGCCCAGCTGGAAGTGGAAGGGCTCGGCACGCTCACCGTCGACACCGCCTATGGCGGCGACAGCTTCGTCATCGTCGACGCCCATGCGCTCGGCTTTTCGATCCGGCCGGACGAAGCCAAGGACCTCGCCGAGACCGGCATGCGGATCGTCAAGGCGGCCAACCGCCAGCTCGGTTTCCGCCACCCGGAGAATGCCGACTGGAACCACATCTCGTTCTGCCAGTTCGCCGCCCCTGTGGTGGAGGCGGACGGCGTGAAGTCGGGCGCCAATGCGGTCGCCATCCGCCCCGGCAAGATCGACCGTTCGCCCACCGGCACCGGCTGCTCGGCCCGCATGGCGGTGCTGCACGCCAAGGGCCAGCTGAAGGTCGGCGAGACCTTCATCGGCCGCTCGATCCTCGATTCGCGCTTCGAATGCCGGATCGAGGGCGAGACGACGGTCGGCGGCCGACCGGCGATCCTGCCCTCGATCATGGGCCGCGCCTGGGTGACGCACACCGCGCAGCTGATGGTGGACCCGGAAGACCCATGGCCGACCGGCTATCGCCTCTCCGACACCTGGCCGGTGTGGAAACAGGACTGACGAGGCTTGAATCCGCGCGCCGTCATCCTGAGGTGCTCGGGCATCGCCCGAGCCTCGAAGGAGGCTCGCGCAGGACGCCCCCGGCTTCCGCATCCTTCGAGGCTCGCTAACGCTCGCACCTCAGGATGACGTTGTGAGCCACGAAAAAAGAGGCGCCCCGCGAGGCGCCTCTTTCGTTTCAAGCCGGCAACCAGATCTCAGCCCAGCGTGGCGCCGACCTTGCGCAGCTCGGGCAGGATCGGGGCCTTCGGGGCCCAGATCTTGTCGTATTCGGCGATGATCGGCGCCGCATCCGCCGCCGGCGGCACCACGATCTTGATGCCGGTGCCCTCGAACTCCTTGATCAGCTTGGGCGCATTGGTCACGGTCTCGTCGACCTGGACGGCGAGCGCTTCCTTGGTGGCGGCGGAGATCAGCGCGCGATCCTCGGCCGAAAGGGTCTGCCAGGCCTTGCCCGACGCCAGCGCGATGAAGGGCATGAACACCGCGTCCATGCGCATCAGCACCTTCGACACCTTGTCGAAGCGCTGGTTCCACGAGAAGTCGAGATCGGCCTCCAGCCCGTCGACCTGCCCGTTGGCCATGGCGTCATAGACCTGGGGCGTCGGGATCGGGGTCGGGGCGGCGCCGAGCAGCGAGTAGAAATCGCGGAAGGCCGGCGTGGTGTTGATGCGCAGCTTCATCCCGTTGAGCCCGGCGATGCCGTCGATCTCCTTGGCCGAGAACACGACGCGGATCGAGGTGATGCCCCAGCCGAGGCCGAGCGTCCCGGTCTCCTTCGGCAGCGGCTCCAGCATCTGCATGGCGATGGGCTGGCGCACCAGCTTGGCGGCCGCCTCGGTGGAGCGGATCACATAGGGCGCCAGGATGGCGGCGACGTTCGGCACGCGGTTGCCGACCTCGGCCGCCTGCAGGAAGGCCATGTCGAGCGCGCCGGTCTGCAGCTGCTGCATCATCGCGCCTTCATTGCCGAGCTGGCCGGCGTGGAAGACGGTCATGGTCAGCTTGCCGCCGGTCTTTTCCTTCAGAACCTCGGCCACCTTCAGCGCGGCATTGTTCCAGGGGTGGCCGGGCGGGGTGATGACGCCGAGGCGCAGATCGCGGGTCTGGGCCCGCAGCACGCCGGGGGCGGCAAGCGGCAGGGTGGCGCCGGCAGCGGCGGCGAGCAGGGTACGGCGGGAGATCATCGGGACGGTCCTTTCGGCTGGAAGGGTTCAGCGAACGAGGGCAGTGGAGAGGCCGGGGAAGATCGAGAGCAGCACCAGCAGCAGGCAGGCGGCGAAGAAGAACGGCAGGGTGACGAGGAACATCTTGCCGGGCTTGGCGCCCGTCACCGCCGCCGCCACGAAGAAACACAGCCCGACGGGCGGCGAGAGGAAGCCGAGCACGAGGTTGACCACCGCCACCACGCCGAACTGCACCGGGTCGATATTGTAGACCTCGGTGGCGATGGGCAGCAGGATCGGCACCGTCATGATCAGGCCCGGCGCGCCGTCGATCACCGTGCCGATGACCAGCAGGATGACATTGACCAGCAGCATGAAGCTGATCGGCCCGGTGGCGATGGACTGGATCCACAGCGCCACTTCCTGCGGCACCTTGGCGAAGACCAGCACCCAGGACAGCACGCCGGCCGCCGCCACCAGGAACAGCACGATGCCGGAATAGACCCCCGCCCGCACCAGCATGCGCGGCAGCTGCGACAGCCGGAGCTCGCGGGTCCAGAACCGCCCGACCAGCACCGAGGCCAGCGCGCCGACGGCGGCGGATTCGGTGGGGTTGGCGAGGCCGGTGAGGATGGAGCCGACGATGACGATGGGGATCAGCAGGGTCGGGGCACAGGCGAGCACGGTGGCGACACGCTGGCGCAGGGTCGAGGCCTCGCCGCGCGGGTAGTTGTAGACATAGCCCATGCCGGCGATGACGAGGCAGAACATCGCGGTGAGCACGATGCCGGGGATGAGCCCGGCAACCAGCATGGTGCTAACAGGCACCTGCGCCAGCACCGAATACATCACGAACATGATCGAAGGCGGGATGATCGGCCCCAGCATGCCGGCATAGGCGGTGAGGCCGGCAGCAAAGGTCTTGTCATAACCCTTGGCTTCCATCTCCGGCACCATGATCTGCGCCATGATCGCGACCTGCGCGGTCGCCGAGCCGAGAATGGAGGAGACGAACATGTTGGCCAGCATGTTCACATAAGCGAGCCCGCCGCGCAGCGAGCCGACAAAGGCCATGGTCATGGAGATGATCTGGCGGGTGATGCCACCGCCATTCATGATCTCGCCGATGAGGATGAAAAGCGGGATGGCGATCAGCCCGTAATTGTCCACCGAGCCGAACATCTGCATCGGGAAGCTCTGGTAGAGCACCGGATTGCCGGAGGCCTGGATGAAGACGACGCCGGTGAGGCAGATGGCGATGCCGATCGGCACCCCGATGAGCAGGAAGGCGAGGAAGGCGGCGCCGGTGAGCATCAGGCGACCTCCTCGGCATTGTGCAGGCCGATGCTGCTGCGGTCCGGCGGGGGCGCGAGGCCGATATCCTCGATGAGATTGGCGGCGCTGTGGACCATGAGGGTGAAGGCAAAGAGCGGCATCACCAGATAGACCACCCAGCTCGGCCAGTTCAGCGTCTGGGTGCGCTCGGTGTAGAGGAAGTTGAAGGTCGCCCCGCCATATTCGCGGGCGTCGAAGCCGGCCGAGGCGATGCCGACCGGGTCCATCCACAGCCAGCACATCGCCGCCAGCGCCAGCCCGAAGCCGAGGATGCAGAGCGTGGAGAGGACGCGCATCGCCGTCACCGCGAGGGCCGGAAGCCGCTCGGTCAGCAGCGTCATCGAGAAATCGAGCCGCAGCCGCGACATGGCGGAGGCGCCGATGAAGGTGAGCCAGACGGTGGTGAAGATGGCGGATTCGTCGATCCAGTAGAGCGGGACGCGGCCGTAGCGGGTGACGACGTTGAGGAGGATCAATCCGGTGAGCAGTGCCATCAGCGCACCGATGGCGAAGCGCTCGACGACCAGGAGGGCTTCTGAAACCGCCGTGACGGCACGCAATGGCCGGCCAGCGGCAGCAAAGCCGTTGGTGTGCGACATGGTAGCCATTCCCCTCTTTTGTTGGATCGTAGATTTTATAAATTATCTCCGTCAATATGCCTGATGTGATTATTCGGGGCGCGACGCCAGGAAAATGAACCCGCTTCTCAAGCACCGCACGCTGACGGCGGCCATTCTCGACCAACTGCGCCTGGCGATCCTCGACGGCACCTATCCGGCCGGGGCGCAGCTGCGGCAGGACGCGCTGGCGGCGACGTTCAAGGTCAGCCGCATTCCGGTCCGCGAGGCGCTGTTCCAGCTCGACGCCGAGGGGCTGGTGCGCTTCGTGCCGCAGAAGGGCGCCGTGGTCGCCCAGCTCTCCACCGCCGAAATCCGCGACGTGTTCGAACTGCGCCGGCTGCTGGAGCCGCGGCTGCTCGCCGGCTCCATCCCCGCCCTCGAGGCCGAGGACTTCGCGCGGCTCGACGCGCTGCACGCGGAAATGGTGACGGCGACGGCGGCGAACGATCTCGGCCGCTGGGGCCAGATCAACGCCGATTTCCACATGGCGCTCTATGCGCGGGCGGACCTGCCGCGCTCGCTCACCATCGTCCACGGCCTGCTGCAGGCCAGCGACCGCTACACCCGCGTGCATCTGAGCGATGTCGCCGGCATGGGCATTGTCGGCATGCAGCGGGCGGTGAGCGAGCACGCCGCGCTCGCCGAACTCAGCCGTGCGGGCGATGTCGCGGGTGCCTGCGCCTTTCTCGACACGCATATCCTCACCGTGCAGCAGGACCTGCTGCGCGAGCTGGAGCGCAGCCAGCGCAAGGCGACGCCATGACCCACTCCCCCACATCAGACACGGTACGCCTCAGCCTCGACGAGGTGCACGCCCTCACCCGCGACACGCTGCTGGCCGCCGGGCTCGGCGCCGCGCATGCCGAGGCGATCGCCCGCTCGATCACCCGGGCGCAGGCGGATGAGTGCCATTCGCACGGGCTCTACCGGCTGCTCGGCTATGTCGACAGCGTCCGCAGCGGCAAGGCAGAGCGGCAGGCGCTGCCGGTGCTGTCCCGGGCGACGCCGGTGGTGCTGCGGGTGGATGCGAAAGGCGGCTTCGCCCCGCTCGCCATCGAGACCGGCGTGCCGGCGCTGATCGAGGCGGCGAAAACCTATGGCATCGCGGCGCTGGCCATCCACGACTGCTACCATTTCTCGGCCTTGTGGGCGGATATCGAGCCGGCGGTCGACGCCGGTCTGGCCGCCTGGTGCTTCACCGTCGGCCAGTGCTGCGTCGCCCCGGCCGGCGGCACGACGCCGCTGATGGGCACCAACCCGATCGCCTTTGGCTGGCCGGGGCCGCAGGGCCGGCCCTTCCTCTTCGACTTCGCCACCAGCGCCGCCGCGCGCGGCGAGGTGGAGCTGAAGCGCCGGGCGGGCGAGTCCCTGCCGGCCGGCTGGGCGGTGGGCCCGGATGGTTTGCCGACCACCGACCCGGCCGCCGCGCTCGCCGGCGCGCTGCTGCCCTTTGGCGGGCACAAGGGTTCGGCCCTCTCGCTGATGGTGGAACTGATCGCCGGCCCGCTGATCGGCGACCTGACCAGCCGGCAGGCGAAGGCGGTGGAAAATGGCGATTCCGGCCCCCCGCTCGGTGGCGAATTGTTCATCGCCATCGACCCCGCCGTGTTCGGCGGCGCGACGCTGGACCAGCGCATGAGCGACGCCGAAGAGCTGTTCGCCCTCGCCAAGGCGCAGCCCGGGGTACGGCTGCCCTCCGAGCGCCGCTACGCCGCCCGCGCCCGCAGTGGCGACGGGGTGCTGATCCCGGCCGGCCTTCTCGGCGAAATCCGCGCCTTGGCGAGGCCCCACGCGGCGGCAGAACGCGCCGGGGGCGGGTAGCAAGCGAGCGACCGCTTGGTATATCAGGGGCGGGCGCGGCGCCGGGGACCGGGCCGATGACGGACGGACAGCATGCGCGAGGACGCGGTGGACGAGACGGAAGCGGCCGGCGCGCGAAGCGTGACGCCGGGTGCTGACGGCCCCAGCCGCCATCTGTCGGCATTCGCCCGTTTCCTCGTCCTTCTGCTGCTGGTGGGAGGCGGCGGGGCCATCGCCTGGACGGCGGGCATCCCCTCGCGGGACCATGTGCTTACCCGCGCCGTGCTGGAGGACCGCGACGGCACGCTGACCATCGACGAAGTGGCCGGCGCCGCCTTCGCCCCGGCGGGCCCCATTCTTGCGGCCGGCTATACGCCATCGGTGCACTGGCTGCGGCTGACGGTCGGCCCCGCCGACGGCGGCCCGCTGGTGCTGCGCATCCGCCCGACCTATCTCGACCGCGTCGCCCTGTTCGAGCCGATGCCCGGCCGGCCCGGCGTCTGGCGCGAATATGTCACCGGCGACCGCACGCCGTTTCTCGAACGCGAAATGCCCTCGGTGGCGCTCGGCTTCACCATCTGGCCGAGCGAGCCGGAGACGACCTATTATCTGCGGCTGTCGACCACCAGCACCTCGCTGCTGTTCGCCGAGGCGCTGCTGCCGCAGTTCGCCGCACTGGCCGACCTGCAGCTCCATGTGGGCCAGATCTTCATTCTGGCGCTGCTGCTGTTCATCCTCTTCTGGACCGCCAGCGATTTCGCCCTCCGCCGCGACATCGTGGTGGGCTGCTTCGCCATCAACCAAATCTTCTTCATCAGCTACAACGTCCTGATCATGGGCTATGGCGCCCTGATCTTCCCCAATGCGCCGGTGGGTTTTGTCGACTCGCTGACCAGCATCGTGGTCATCGCCACGCCGCTGTTCTCGCTCCTGACCAACCGCCTGCTGCTGCGCCAGTTCGACCTCATCCCGGTGGCGCGCTGGGCGCTCGACGCGCTGCTGCTGGCGCAGATCGCCGCGCTGGTGCTGCTGGGCCTCGGCGCCACCCAGCCGGCGCTGACGGTGAATGCGCTGGTGGTGATGCTCATCGTCCCGCTGCTGCCGCTGTTGGCGTTCGGCACGAGGCGCGAGGCCCCGCCGGGCCGACGGACGCTGCGGATCTTCTATGTGATCCAGGCGGTGTCGCTGCTTCTCACCATGCTGCCCCTGCTCGGCGTGCTGCCGGCCACGAGCTGGAACCTCGATGCCAGCATCATCCACGGGCTGCTGTCCGATCTGCCGATGTTCGTGCTGCTGGCGCTGCGCTCACGCGAGGCGCAGCTGCGCGGCATCGAGGCGCAGAGGTCGCTCGACGTCGCGCGCAGCCAGCTGGAGCTCCAGCGGACGCAATTCGAGATGCAGAACCGCTTCATGGCGATGCTGACCCACGAGTTGCGCACGCCGCTCTCCGTCATCCGCCTCGCCGTCGGCATCGCTAAAGTGGAGGGCGAGCCGCGCCAGCTGATCGAGGCCGCCTTCGGCAACATGGACGGCATCATCGACCGCTGCAGCTTCGCCGACAGCATGGAGCAGGAAGGTCTCGACGTCGCCCATACGGCGGTGGACCTTGCGGCCACGCTGCGCGCGGCGGTGTCGGCCAGCACCGAATCCCATCGCGTCGCGCTGCGCGCCGAGGCGCTGCCCCCGATCGTCTCCGACGGGCAGCTCATCGCCACGATCCTGCACAACCTCATCGACAACGCGCTGAAATACTCGCCGGAAGGCTCCACCGTCGAGGTGAGCGCGGCAGCGGCGGCGGGCGAGGCCGGGCCCGGCGTGCGGATCATCGTCGAGAATGAATGCGGCCGCACCGGCGTGCCCGACCCGGCGCAGCTGTTTGAGAAGTTCTACCGGGGACCGCACGCGCGCACCAAAAGCGGCTCGGGGCTGGGGCTTTACATCGTCCACGGAATCGTCGACCTCCTCGGTGGATCGATCGCATACGATTACATCGAGGGAAGAGCGCGCTTCAGCGTGTGGTTGCCATGCTCAGCATAGCCGTCGTCGAGGATAATGACGATCTGCGCACCGCCATCGTCAACGCGCTGGGGGGCGAGGGCCATCACGTCGTCGGCTTCGACTGCGCCGAAGCGCTGGCCGAGCAGGGGAAGGCGCTGCGGATCGACCTCGTCGTGGTCGACCTCAATCTGCCGGGCGAGGATGGGGTGAGCCTCACCCGCCGGTTGCGCGCCACCAATCCCGAGATCGGCATCATCATGATGACCGCCCGCACCCGCACCGATGACAAGCGGATCGGCTATGAGAGCGGCGCCGATATCTATCTGGCAAAGCCGGTCTCGCTCGACGAGCTTGCCGCCGCCATTCTCGCCCTGTCGCGGCGCCTGCGGCCGGCGCTGCCGCCCCCGGCAGCGCTGACGCTGGATACGGTGCGACTCACCCTGGGCGGGCCGCGGGGCATGACCGCCCTCTCCGCCCCCGAGGCGGCGCTGCTCGCCGCCTTCGCCCGGGCGCAGGACCACCGGCTGGAGACCTGGCAGATCATCGTAGTGCTGGAACAGGGGGACCGCGCGCCCAATCGCAACGCGCTCAATGTCACCATTTCCCGCCTCTCCGCCAAGCTGCGGCAGAGCGGAACCGCCTCGCACCCGATCCGCGCGATCCGCAGCTGGGGCTACCAGCTGTGCGAGCCGATCGTCCTCACCTGAGCGGCGAGCGGCGCGCCCCGCACCTGCCCGATCGTAAGCTTCGGTAAGCTACCCGCGCACGGCTTCGCTAGTTTCCCCGCCCACGGGCAAGGCATGGGCGCGGGGATGCTGGGGCATGGGGAAAGCGGGCAAGCAGGCGGGACGCAAGGCCGTCATCAGGGGCATCGCCGCCGGGGGGACTGTCATGGCCGCGCTCGCCGGCCTGACGCTGGACGCGCGGGCCGAGTGCGTGCGCGACGGCACGGTCGTCACCTGCGCCTCTGCCTCGCCCAATGGCTATGAGGAGACCGTCACCAGCGGCCGCACCGACCGCACGGTGAACGTGTCAGCCGATGTCGCCGACGGGATCGACATCACCCTCTCGGCCGGCGGTAACATCGTCGTCGACCAGACGGCGGGGACGATCACCAACGACTATGGCGACAGCGTCTATCTGAAGACCACCGACGGCAAGGTTTCCGGCACGGTCGGCAATCTTTCGACCAAGGATAACGCCCTCGAGATCGTGGCGACGGAGATCGACGTCACCGTCGCCGGCTCGGTGAGCGGGACGGGCCGTTTCTCCTCCGGCGTGGTCTTCAGCGACGTCGGAACGGTGAAACTCACCAACTCCGGCGGGGCCGATCATGCCATCTCCGGCAATTCGGCCGGGATCAATGTCTGGCACGCCGACAGCCTGACGCTCATCAACGAGAATGGCAGCAAGATCCTCGGCACCGGGCGGAGCAATAGCGGCGTCTTCGCCAACGACGTCTCCGGCGATGTCTGGATCTCCAACGACGCCAGTTTCATCACCGGCTCCACCGCGCTGGGCGTCTGGTACAGCGGCGGCGATGTCACCGTGCTGAATGGCAGCGGGACGATGTCCGGCTCGGATTACGGCATCGACATCTATTCCTTGGCCGGCAATGCCAGCGTCACCAATGGCAGCGGCCTGCTCGCGGGCGGCACCTATAGCGGCGTCTCCTTCGTCGACGTGACCGGCGATGTCGATCTGAAGAATGGCGCCGGCGGCCGGATCACCAGCACGGGCGACTACGGCGTGCTGGCCTATATGGTCGATGGCGACACGCGCATCGAGAACCTCGGGGGATCCATCTCGTCCGGCGCCTCTTCGGCGATCTATGCCGATGGCGCGAGCGTCGCCATCGTCAATGGCGGGGCGGAGGATGCCGATGAGGCGTATCGCCTTGGCATCCTCACCGGCGGTGATGACGGCGCCTATCCGGTCGTCACCATCGTCAGCGGCAGCTATTCGGCCCAGGACAACACCGGCGGCGCGACGCTGTTCAATGGCCTCGGCGGCGTCATCGTCAGCGATGCGGCCGCGCTGGTGGAAGAAGCCATCACCGAAGAGGAGATCGCCGCCGCGGCCACTGACGTGGCGGTGAAGGCGAGCGGCGGGCGGCTGGCCCTGACCAATGAAGGCATCCTGATCGGCCGGCTGCAGCTCACCGGCGAAGGCGACACGGTGGAGAACTCGCGGGTCTGGCTGGTCGGCGGGGTGACTGATTTCGGCGCCGGCGCGGACCTGCTGGTCAATAACAGCCACAGCCTGATCCACGCCGCCCATGCGGCCGACATCGCCGAGACCACGGCCTTCGATGGCCTGGAGACCTTCACCAACCACGGCACCTTCTCGCTGGGCGATGGCGGGGTGGGCGATGTGGCGACCTTCTCCGGCGATGTCTCGTTCAAGAGCGGCGCGAACGTCATCCTCGACGTCGACCTCGCCGGCCGTGCCGACCTGCTCTCGGTAGCCGGCACAGCGACGATCGACAGCGGCGCCAGCCTCTATGTCCGGGGCGTCGACGCCATCGCCTTCGGCACCGACTACCTCGTGCTCACTGCCGCCGGCGGGGTGGAGGGCAATTTCGGCACCGTGACCGGCGAAACCCCGGTCTCGGCCTTTGTCGGCCTCGCCTCCACCACTACCGACAACGACCTTTTCGTGCGCTTCGATCAGACGCGCGCCTTCACGGCGGCGGCGACGACGCGCAACCAGCGGGCCACCGCCTTCGCGCTCGACACGCTGCCAGCACAGGGGCCGACGGGCGGCCTGCGCACGGCGCTGGCGTTCCTCTCCACCGACGCACAGGCGCGCGGCGCCTTCAACCAGCTCGCGGGCGAGGTGCACGCCTCGGCGCAGAGCCTGTTCGTCGAGCAGAGCGGGCTAATCCGCAACGCGCTGATCGACCGGATGCGCGCCGCGCAGGGGGCGGTGGGCGCCTCCGCCGCGCCGGTGCTGAGCTATGCCCCGGCCCCCGGCACCAGCGCCGCCGGACGGGCGATCGACAACAGCCTCGCCACCAAGGCAGCGCCGGCGACCACGCCCGAGCGGGCGGTGTGGGCGACCGGCTTCGGCTCCTGGACCACTTTCGACGGCACCGCCAATGCCGCCGGGCTGAATGGCGCGACCGGCGGCTTCCTGATCGGCGGCGACGCGGCGTTTGATGGCGGCTGGCGCCTCGGCGTCGCCGGCGGCTACAGCTCCACCTCGTTCGACGGGCAAGGGTCCTCGGGCGACAGCGACAACTGGCATATCGGCGCCTATGGCGGCAACCAATGGGGCGCGCTCGCCCTGCGGGCCGGCCTTGCCTATACGTGGCAGGACGTCTCGACCTCGCGCTCGGTCGCCTTTCCCGGCTTCGCCGACAGCCTGAGCGCCGACTACACGGCCGGCCTGTTCCAGGCCTTTGGCGAGCTCGGCTATCGGGTGGAAACGGCGTTCGCCGCCGTCGAGCCCTTCGCCAACCTGTCCTATGTCAGCCTCGACACCGACGGCTATGGCGAATGGGGCGGCGGGGCGGCGCTTTCCTCCAGCGGCACCGACATGGAAACCAGCTTCACCACGCTCGGCCTGCGGGCAGAGAAGGAGCTGCTGCTCGGCGCGTTCACCACCACGCTGCGCGGCGCGGCCGGCTGGCGGCACGCCTTCGGCGACATCACGCCGGTGGCGAGGCAGGCTTTCCTCGGCTCGGCCGCGTTGGACACGACAGGCGTGGCGATCGCGCAGGATGCCGCCGTGCTGGAAGCGGGGCTCGACGTGCAGGTCGGTGCCGGGGCCACGCTGGGCGTGGCCTATGGCGGCCAGTTCGGCGACGGCGTCAGCGAGAACGGTTTCAACGCGAATTTCAAGGTGAGCTTCTGAAGGTTCGCCTTGTGAGAATCCCGGCGGAATGCGGGTCCGCCGGCTCTTCGCGGAGGAGCGGCATCGAGAGGTGTCGTGAGGCCGCGAAGGCCCCGGGCTGCCAGGGTGGGGGCGCCCGGGGGACATTTTTCGGGGCTGTGAGGTCGCCTATTCCTCCAGCTCGTCGCTGTCGACATCGGACGACAAGTGCTGCACCGCCTCGCGCGTCGGTTGGCGGGTGAAGCCCTTGAGGTCGGCGGTCTGCTGGAAATCCCGGGTGATCTCGACCGGGCTGACGACATAGGCCGTCACCAGCTCGGCCAGCGAGCGCAGCGCGTGCATGTGGATGCGCTCATAGCCGTGCGAGGCATCGACGCCGAAGGTGATCAGCGCCGTGCGCACATCCGCCCCCGCAACCACCGCGCTGGCCGAATCCGAGCGGTAGAAGCGGAACACGTCCTTCTGGTAGCGGATGTCGTTGGCCCGGCACAGTTCGGCCAGCTTGCGGGTGAGGTGATAGTCGAACGGCCCACTCTGGTCGGCCATGGAGAGGGTGACGCCGAACTCGTCGGAATTCTGCCCCGGCGCGGTGGTGCCGTTGTCGATCACCACCAGCGAGGCGACATCGGCGGTCAGCACGGCGGAGGCGCCGACCCCGACCTCCTCAGCGATCGAGAACAGCCAGTGAATGTCCACCGGCGTTTCCGCCTTGGTCTCGTGCAGGGCCTTGATCGCGGCCAGCATCACCGCGACGCCGGCCTTGTCGTCGAGGTGGCGCGAGACGATGAAGCCATTGTCGAGGAATTCCGGCTGCGGATCGATGGCGATGATGTCGCCGACCTCGAAGCCGAGATGGTGCAGATCGGCGGCGTTGCGCGCCCGCGCATCGACCCGCATCTCGACATGGTCCCAGCCGATCGGGTGCCGGTCCACCTCGTCGTTGAATGTGTGGCCCGAGGCCTTCAGCGGCAGGATGGTGCCGCTATAGCCGCCCTTCTCGGTGAAGACGGTGCCGCGCGCGCCTTCCGCGAAGCGTGCCGACCAGGTGCCGATCGGCACCAGCGACAGCCGCCCATTCTCCTTCAGCATCTTCACCTGAGCGCCGAGCGTGTCGACATGGGCGACCAGTGCCCGCGCGCCAAGATGGGTGCCGCCGGGGCGGATGGCGCGGATGGCGCCGCGCCGCGTCAGCTCCACCTTCAGATCGAAGCTGGCGAGTTCCTTGGCGACGAAACGGACGATGGTGTCGGTGTAGCCGGTGGGGCTGGGAATGGCGAGCAGCCGGCGCAGAACCTTGGCGAGGTAGTCGGCATCGATGGTCAGCCGGCTCATGCCTCCGCCCTCCCCTGCGGGGCATCCATCACCTGCCGCACCCCGGCGGGAATGGCGAGGGGGAACAAGAGGTCGATGAACCGCTCGGCGGTGGGCTGCGGCTCGTGATTGGCAAGGCCCGGGCGCTCATTGGCTTCGATAAAGGCGTAGTCCGGCCCGGTGGGCGACGTCACCATCAGATCGACCCCGACGACGGGAATGTCGATCGCCCGCGCCACCTTGATGGCGGCGTCCACCAGCGTGGGATGCACCATGTCGGTGATGTCGTGAATGGTGCCGCCCGTGTGCAGATTGGCGGTGCGCCGCACCCTCAGCTCGTGGCCGGCGGGCAGCACGCTGTCCATCGCCATGCCGGCGTCGCGCACTGTCCGCTCGGTTTCGGCGTCGTTGGGAATGCGCGATTCCCCTGACGTGGCGGCGGCGCGGCGCCGGCTCTGCGCCTCGATGAGCTCGAAGACGGTGCTGCGGCCGTCGCCGATCACGGTGGCGGGGCGGCGGATGGCGGCGGCCACGACCTTGAAGTTGATGACCACCAGACGCACATCCTCGCCCGCGACGCATTCCTCCACCAGCACCTCATTGGCGAATTTGCGCGCCTCGGCGATGGCGGCGTCGAGCTCGTCCAGCGAGGCCACGCCGACGCTGACGCCCTGCCCCTGCTCGCCACGCGCCGGCTTCACCACCAGTCGCCCGTGCCGCTTGAGAAAGCCGGCGATCTCCTCCATCGGCGCGCTCGTGGTGAGCTGGGCCGGCACCCGCACCCCGGCCTCGGCGACGATGCGGCGGGTGATGCTCTTGTCGTCGCAGATCGACATCGCCACCGCCGAGGTGAGTTCCGACAGGCTCTCGCGGCAGCGCACGGTGCGCGCGCCGAAGGCCAGCCGGAAGAAGCCGCCGGCGGGATCGACGGGCTCCACCAGAATGCCGCGGCGCCGGGCCTCGTTGATGATGATCTGGGCGTAGGGATTGTAGCCCTCGCCCTGCTCGGGGCCGGCGAACAGCTTCTCGTTGATCGGGTTCTTGCGCTTCACCGTGAAGAAGGTGACGCGCTCGAAGCCGAGCTTCTCGTAAAGGGCGATGGCCTGCACATTGTCGTACATCACCGAGAGGTCGAGAAAGGCCGCGCCCTTTTCGGCGAAGTGCTCGGCGAGGCGACGCACCAGCGCCTCGCCAATGCCGGGCTGGCGGGCCTGCGGGTCGACCGCCAGGCACCAGAGCGAGGCGCCGAACTGGGGATCGTCAAAAGCGAGGCCATGATCGACGCCCGTCACCGTGCCGATGATGCGGCCGGTCGCCTCGTCTTCGGCCACCAGATAGGTGAGCGGGTCGGGCGCGCGCGCCGACTGGAAGAACTCCAGCGGCACCGTCACCATGCCGCGCGAGGCATAGATGCGGTTGATCGCGTCCGCATCCGCCCCACTCGCCAGCGTCCGGACGACAAACCCGGCCGGCGGCCGTTCGGAGGGACGGTAGCTGGCGAGGTTGAGCCGGAAGGTGTGCGAGGGGTCGAGGAACACTTCCTGCGGCGCGTGCGAAAGCAGCACATGCGGATCCTCGACATAGACGGCGATGTCGCGCCGGTCGGGCCCCTCTTCGCGCAGCGTGTCCACCAGATCGGGCAGGCTGTCGAAGGTCTGGCCGAAGATCAGCCGGCCCCAGCCGACATTGAGGGCGCAATTGGATGTCACGGTGCTCTCCTCCCGCTCAGACGCCATGCGACTGGAGCCACATCTCCAGCAGCGCCACCTGCCACAGCTCGGAACCGCGCAGCGGCGTGATGTGGGAGACGGGGTCGGCGAACAGCGTGTCGAGATAGTCCTGCCGGAACAGCCCGCGCTCGCGCGCGGCCTGCGAGCCGAGCACGTCGCGCACCATGTCGAGATAGGGGCCGGAGATGTATTTCAGTTGCGGCACCGGGAAATAGCCCTTCGGCCTGTCGATCACCTCATGCGGCACCACCAGGCGGGCCGCGTCCTTCAGCACGCCCTTGCCGCCATGGGCGAGCTTGAAGGCGGGCGGGATGGTGGCGGCGAGCTCGACCAGCTCATGGTCGAGGAAGGGCACGCGCGCCTCCAGCCCCCAGGCCATGGTCATGCTGTCGACCCGCTTCACCGGATCGTCGACCAGCATCACCTGCGAATCCAGCCGCAGCGCCCGGTCCACCGGGGTGGCGGCACCGTCCGCCATCAGATGGGCGGCGACGAGATCGCGGCTGACATCGCTGTCGGCCAGCCATTGCGGCCCGAGCTGGCGGGCGAGCGTGGCGTGGTCGCGGTCGAAGAAGCCGCGCGCATAGTCGCCGACCACATCGTTACTGTCCGCCAGCGGGGGATACCAGTGATAGCCGGCAAACACCTCGTCGGCGCCCTGGCCGGACTGCACCACCTTGATCGTCTTCGAGACCTCGCGGGAGAGCAGGTAGAAGCCGATATTGTCATAAGAAACCATCGGCTCGGACATGGCGTGGATGGTGTCGGGCAGAGCCCCCATCAGGTCGGAGGACGGCACGAAGATCTTGTGATGGTTGGTGCCGAAATGTTTGGCGATGAGGTCGGAATAGACGAACTCGTCGCCCTTCTCGCCATTGGCCTCCTCGAAGCCGATGGAATAGGTGGCGAGGTCCTTCTGGCCCTCCTGCGCCAGCAGGCCGACGATGATGGAGGAATCCACCCCGCCCGAGAGCAGCACGCCGACCGGCACATCCGCCACCATGCGCCGGCGTACGGCGGTGCGCAGCGCCTCCAGCACCCGGTCGCGCCAGTCCTGCGCGGTGAGATTGGAATCCTCCGCGCGGCGCTCATAGGGCGGCTGCCAATAGACCCGCTCGGTGAAGCTGCCATCGGGAGCGTAGCGCCGCACCGTCGCCGGGGGCAGCTTGCGCACGCCCTTGAGGATGGTGCGCGGCGGCGGCACCACGGCGTGGAAGCTCATATAGTTGTGCAGGGCGTCGCGGTCGATCGAGGTATCGACATCCCCCGCCGCCAGCAGCGCCGGCAGGCTGGAGGCGAAGCGCAGGCGCTTGCCTCCTTCAGTGTAGTAGAGCGGCTTGATCCCGAAGCGGTCGCGCGCCAGCACCACCGCGCCGCTGTCGCGCTCGGCGATGGCGAAGGCGAACATGCCGTGGAAGCGCTCGACGCAGGCCTCGCCCCAGGCGTGATAGGCCTTGAGGATCACCTCGGTGTCGCCCTGCGAGAAGAAGCGGTAGCCCTTGGCTTCCAGCGCGGCGCGCAGTTCGGGGTAGTTGTAGATGCAGCCATTGAAGGTGAGCGTCAGCCCGAGCTCGGGATCGACCATGGGCTGGGCGGCCTTGTCGGAGAGATCGATGATCCGCAGCCGGCGGTGGCCGAAGGCGACGGGCCCCCGCGCTTCCAGGCCGGCGCCATCGGGGCCGCGCGGGGCGAGAACATCCATCATGGACGAGATGGCGCGCGCATCGGCAAATGAGCCATCGAATCGGACTTCACCGGCAATTCCACACATACGGCTCACGGTCTCCTTTGGCTGGGGGCGTCGGCCCGGGAGAGGTGGCATCGTCCGATCCGACCTACTCCGATAGGGATAAGCGCAGGGGGCGCGTTTCGTTTCACCCGCGATGAGGTTTCTTGGGCGGTGCGCCCCAACCGTCGCGGTGGCACCCGCTCAACGGGCGGGCGGAAGGCGGGATCCGTCGCCGCCGGCGGGCACATCGCCGAGACGGGCTTCCAGCCCGCGCATCGCCAGTTCCGCGACCCGCTCAAGTTCCTCTCGGCCCGTGCCGTCGCGAGCGAGCAGCGACATGCCAGCCTGCACGGTCTGGACGAAGCGGGCAACGGCGCGGCAGTCGAGACCCGGGGCGAGCTCGCCCTCGGCCACGCCGCGCTGCAGCCGCTCCGTCAGCCGTTCCAGCGTCGTGGCGCGGGCGCTGCGCAGATGATCACACAGAGCGGGATGCGCCTCGCTGTCCACCGCCGCGAGAGCCACCATGCAGCCATGGGGAAGGTCGGCGACAGAGCCGGTCAGCGCCGCCGCCGAGTCGTACAGCAGCGCGGCGATGGCCGCGCGCGCCGTCGGCGCCGCCTGGAAGCCGGCCCACACCAGGCCCTCATAGCTCTGCCCATAATGGCTCAGCGCCTCCAGATAGAGCGCTTCCTTGCAGCCGAAGGCGGCGTAGAGGCTGGGGGCACCGATGCCCATGGCGGCGGTGAGATCGGCGATGGAGGTGGCCTCATAGCCCTTGGTCCAGAACAGCCGCATCGCCTGCCCCAGCGCCACCTCGCGAGCGAACGCGCGCGGGCGGCCCCGGTGGCGGGGCGGGCCGGGCACGTCGCTTCGGGAGGGGTCGTCTGAATTCTGCATCGGTCAATATATAAATCCTTGACGGTCGCGATCAACCGTCTTAGCTATTTATGTATCAATCACTACATAAATGGATCGACCATGAGTGAACTTGCTGGAAAGCGCGCCCTGGTGACGGGCGCTTCGCGGGGCATCGGCGCGGCGATTGCGCGGGCGCTGGCGGAAAAGGGCGCGGATGTCGCCCTCACCTATGAGCGCTCGGCCGAGCGGGCGGCGGAGGTCGTGCGCTCGATCGAGGCGATGGGCCGGCGGGCCATTGCGATCCAGGCCGACAGTGCTGACCCGGCGGCGGTGACGCGCTCGGTCGACGAGGCGGTGGCGGGCCTCGGTGGGCTCGACATCCTCGTCAACAATGCCGGCATCGCCCGCGCCGGGCTGGTGGCGGAGATGAGCCTCGCCGACATCGACGCGCTCCTGAACGTCAATGTGCGGGCGGTGGTGCTGGCCTCGCAGGCGGCGATCCCGCATCTGACGGCGGGCGGGCGTATCATTTCCATCGGCTCGTGCCTGGGCGAGCGCGTGGCCTTTGGCGGCGTGACGGTCTATTCGATGACCAAATCGGCGCTGCTCTCCTTCACCCGCGGCCTCGCCCGCGAACTCGGCCCGGCCGACGTCACGGTGAACCTGGTGCAGCCCGGCGCCACCGATACCGACATGAACCCGGCCGATGGCGAGCAGGCGGACGGCATGCGCGCCATCACCGCGCTGGGGCGCTACGGCACCCCGGCCGATGTGGCGGCGGCGGTGGCCTTCCTCGCCAGCCCGGCGGCGCGGCAGATCACCGGCACCACCCTCACCGTGGATGGCGGCCTCAACGCCTGAGCCCAGGCTCCGCGTCATCGCCGCCTGCCGCCAGTTCAGCGGCGGCGGTGGCGATGACGCACGCCCCGGAGTCCCTCCGCGCCGCCTGTGCGTTCAGCGAAGGCGCTCTGGAAATTGACGTAACAGCAATTCGTCGGCGGCATCGAGGCGATCAAAGCCGGCGAGAGGGCGCCAAGAGGATCGCTCTCCTGAGGTACTTTAAGGCTTGCAGAAGGACCCGGGCATGATCCTGATACCATTGCACGGAATGTGGCGCGCGTAACTGGCGAGCAAGGGCATCAGCCTGCGGATCATTGCCGGTTTTAGGAGAACGACGGAAGTGGACGCGCCCGAGCGCCCGTTGCGCATCCGGGCGCCTTGCGTGTGCTTGGAAATCGCCATCGATGCGGGCACGGAAAGTACCCTGGCGGGCCCTTAACGTCCTGACCAACTGCGGACCAGAGCCGGATCTGGCCCCTTGGCGCAGCCGGCCTGACCTGTGCACAGACGGACCGGATGGACCGCCCCTCCTGTGCGGGACGAGGTTGCCGCCCGGACGATGGTTCCCTCGTCCCCCTGGCGACAAGGATCGAAGTCGGGAATCTATAATAGCCGTGTGAAAGCGCTGGCGATGCTGCCGCCGAGCTGGACCGCCGCGCCTTCACGTCCCGCCGAGCCGCCGACGAGATGGGTGAGGACCGTGGATGCCAGGATCAGCGGCGCCATACGCAGCGGAACGCCGCCGCCGCGTTCGTGGATTTGCTCGACGACGAGGTTGTTGCCCCTCAGAACGGCGTCCAAAAACCTGATACGCCAACACCATCACAAACCCTGCGATGGGCATCACATAGATCAGCAGAGGATGTCGAAACGAGCCTGCGTGGCCTGGTCGAGTGCCCAAAGGAAGAAGCCGCACAGCGTTCCGACCACGGCGGACATCGGCACGACCACGGCGGTCCATTTGGCGATGCCTCGTACCTGCCGGAGACCAAGGCCGAGAAAACCGGAGCCAGACATCACAGGACCGCCCTCCGCGCGAGAGCAGGGACAAGAAATGCACGTTCAGAAATTCTGAAAGACAGGCTGGATCTGGGCACGCACCTACTCCTTCGCCCGCAGGCGATGTGAGGAGGAGTCATCAGCTTCTCGAGCGAAGCGGTTCGGCCACTTTGTCCCGGCAGAATCCATTACCGTTATTGCGTTGGTATCGACGCCGGTACTGGTCTGCCAATATTCCTTCGCACCGTCGCGGCGGGACGTGGGCGAGTTCCCCACTGGCATGGCCATCCTGCCCAAGGCGCCGTATTGCGGGAGCAGCATCATACGATGGTTCAAGGAGTTGAGATCAACGTAGAATTTCGCAATCCAACCCGACGTGGAAGTTTAGCCACCGTGGCCGCGGCCGGGGATATGGCGCGGGAATCGTCGCGAGGATGGGTTCATGCTTTCCTATGGTTATGTCGCGCTCGGCGGGGCCATCGGCTCCGTACTGAGGTTCGGGATAAATCGCTGGCTCACCGTGCTGCTGGGCGATGCGCTCCCCTGGGGAACGATCCTCATCAACATCTCCGGGGCTTTCGTGATCGGGCTGTTCGCGGCCTACTTTGAAAGCAATGCCCGTTCCTTCATTCCGCTTGAGATACGCCAGTTCGTGCTGGTTGGCCTGTGCGGCGGCTTCACCACCTTCTCCTCGTTCAGCCTCCAGACGATGGTGCTGCTCAATGCCGGCGAAGCAGGCCGGGCGATGATCAATATCGCGCTGTCGGTGATCCTTTGCCTGGTCGCCGTCAGCCTGGGCTATATGCTGCCGAATGCCGTCGGCGCGGTGACAAGGAGTGTGGCCACATGAGAATCCTCTCTGTACTGACGAGTTCCGCCAGCGTCCCTGCGGCCCTGGATGGCGCCGAACTCGCGGCGGCCGCGCTGCCGGGGGTAACCATCGAGGCGCTGGAGGTGGTGGTCGATCCCGCTCATATGATGGCCTCGTCCGAGGAGGTCAGCATCCAGCAATTGCGGGAACTGAGGGAAGGTACAGCCGACGAGCGCGCACGCGCCACACGCGCGGCATTCGAGGATTGGAGCGCGCACCGCAGCCCCTCACTCGCGCCCGTCACCTGGCGCTCCATTGCCGGCACCGAGACCGACGTCGTCATCAGTGAAGCGGCGGCAGATATCGCCCTCATCGTCCTGGCACACGATGCCAATATGGATGCGGCGGATGCGTTGCACGCGGCGATCTTCTCGACCGGAAAGCCGGTTCTGCTGATCCCGACGGGCTGGCGGCCGGGTGCGCGAACGCATTTTTCCCATCTCGCCGTCGGCTTGATCGACGACGTCACGATGCGCCGCGCCATCGTCGCCGCCGAGCCGTGGCTTAGCTCGGCCGAGCGCGTTTCCGCCATCAGCATTCAGGGTGCCGGCAATGTCCGTCCGGACCCGGCATCGATGTGGCCGATCGCCGGCATCACCCCGGAGTTCATCACCCTTCCGCCCTCGGACCAAAAGACCGCTGCCCGGCTGGTTCAGGAAGCTGATCGCCTTAAGGTCGACCTCATCGTCGCCGGCGCTTACGGGCGAATGGAATTCATGGAATGGCTCTTCGGAGGCGTCACGCGCGAATTGCTTCAGGGGTCGGACTTGCCGTTGCTGCTCGCCCATTGAGAAATGACAAGCATCGTGTTGGAGCAGCCGATGGATTTGCGGGGCGCATGTGGAATGTTTGATCGGTGAAAATAAGGAGGCAGGCGTGTCACATCGAGGCAATGACTGCTTTCCGGCACCGAGCTGGCCGCAGACGATCGCCTCGTGGGTCGCGAGATCGGCGGGAGCCTGCGGCGTGCGGGTGCGGGTGCGGGTGCGGGAGAGATAGGCCGGGGTCGCGCGACCTTTCCTTCGCAGGCCACCATTGCTTGCGGCCCCTTGGGGAGGAGCCGGCGAGACCCGCGACAGGCGACATGGCGCTCAGGGCCGAACTCTTTGAACGGCGCCTCCTGCATCACCAGCCGCTTGCCATCATCGGCTTCGCCCTCCATCACCAAGAACGATGAATCAGTACTTCACTCCGCAGCAATGCCGACTTTTTCAACGGAAGCGGCACATTCGCGCCATGCTCTACGCGCTCGCAGCTGCGGCCCACAGCGCGGCGAGATCCCGCTCCTGGTCGAGGGCGCGCAGGCGGGCCAGCAGGGCGTCGGCCGCTGCCGGCGTCATGGCGCGCGTCGCGCATGAGCGGAATTTGGCGGCATGATCCTCCGGGCTCATCGGCCGCTCCGGGTTGCCGATGGCGAGGTCGCGCGCGCCATGGATCACCCGGCCGTCGCGCAGGCGAAACGTCATCCGGACCGGCGCCGTGCCGATGAAGCCAAGCGCCGCAAGCTCGGGGGACAACTCCATCCGGACGACGCCCATGAGCCGCTGCACCATCGGATCGGCGAGCGTCTGCTGAGCGAAGAGGTCCCATGTCAGCGGACCGTGCACCAGCGTTGCGGCCAGTGCGAACTCCATCGAGAAGCGGGCTTCCTGCGGCGCTTTTGGCGCGTGGACCACCAGCTCCCGTTCGGCGAGCAGGCTGACGCCCACATGGATGTCCGCCACGTCGCCGGCGCCAAAACCGTGCTCGGCCATCAGGTCGAGCGTGAGGTCACAGGCCGGATGCGAACCGCTGCAGCAGGGGAAGCGTTTGAACGCCAGCCCGCGTGCAGCAAGATCGAACGGTGCCCCGAAGGTCAGCTCTCGGCCGGCGAAGCGCGCGCGGGCCGCGACGCCGGCAAGGCACGCAATGTAGCCGTCCTGGCCCTCGATCGCGGTGCGCGAGGCGGTGACACCGGCGCGCGCGAGCGAGACCGCTTCGAGCCCGTTGCGCGCCGCCATGCCGGCATGCCACGGCTTCGCCTGCGTCCCGAAGTTGGAACGGACACCACCGGAGCGCGAGGCCGCAAGGCCGAGCGCATGCACGCATGTGGTCCGGTCGATGTTGAGCAGCACGGCGGTCGCGGCAGCGGCGCCGAGGACATAGAGCGCGCCCGTCGTATGCCAGCCAGCCTCCGACGCCTCCGGCATGCAGAGTTCGGCGATGCGGTGCGCGACCTCGACGCCCGCGACATAGGCCCGGAGCGCGTCCGCGCCGGAAGCGCCGACCTGTTCGGCGACGGCGAACGCGGCGGGCGCGACCACGCTTGTCGGATGGCCGATCGTCACCCAGCTGGTGTCGTCGAAGTCCAGCGCGTGGCCGGCAACCGCGTTGCACAGCGCGGCATTTTCCGGGTCGAGTCGCAGCCCGCCCGTGCCGATGACGGTTGCGCCCGCGCCCGAGGCCCGTTCACAAGCCCACGCCCGCACATTGCGGGCGACCGGCTCGGCCGCGCCCGCCAGGGCGACGCCCACAAAGTCGGTGAGCGCGGTTCGCGCAATCGAGGCGACATCGGATGGCAGCGGGCTGGTGCGACACGCGATCAGAAAATCCGCCGCCTGCTCGGCGACGCTACGCGCGGCGGCCATCACAGCACCTGGGACAGGAATTCCTGTGTGCGCGGATCACGCGGCGCGCTGAAGAAGGTGTCGGGCGGCCCGTGCTCGACGATGACGCCGCGATCGGTGAAGTAGATATGGTCGGCGATGTCGCGCGCGAAATTCATCTCGTGGGTCACGAGCATGCAGGTCATGCCTTCCTCGGCGAGTTCGCGGATGGTGAACAGCACTTCCTTGACCGTCTCCGGATCGAGCGCGGCGGTGACCTCGTCGAACAGCATCACGTCGGGCCGCATGGCGAGCGAGCGGGCAATGGCGACGCGCTGCTGCTGGCCGCCGGAGAGTTCGCCCGGATAGGTGTCCTCCTTTCCGGTAAGCCGGACCTTCTTCATCAGGGCGCGGGCGCGCTCCTCGACCTCGCCCCTGTCCTGATGGAGCACATGCATTGGCGCCATCATCACGTTCTGCAGGGCGGTCTTGTGGGGGAACAGGTTGTACTGCTGGAACACCATGCCGACCTTGCGGCGCAGCGCCAGCTTGTCGAGCTTCGGATCGGCCACCTCGATGTTCTCGACCAGAATGGTGCCTGAAGTAACCGGGACCAGAGCATTGATGCACCGGATCAATGTCGACTTGCCGGAGCCCGACGGGCCGATGATGCAGACCACCTCGCCCTTCTTCACGCTGAAGCTGACGCCTTTCAGCACTTCGAGCGCGCCGAACGATTTGTGAACGTCGATCAGCTGGATGATGGGCTGGTCGGGTGTCCAGGGGCGGGGTTCGGTCGCAACGGCCATGCGCAAATGGTCTCTCAGCGGATGTGGAACCGACGCTCGAGCCGGGCGGTAAACCGGTCGATCGGGTAGCAATAAAGGAAGAAGCAGAGCATGGCGAAGCCATAAAGCGGGGCGAACAGCTCCGGGCGTCCGCCCTCGGCGGTATGAACCTGCGCGGTAAGCGTCAGCATCTCGGAGACGCCGACGATCGACGCCTGCACCGTCGCCATGGTGACGAGCGAATAGAGGTTCATCCACGGCGGCAGCATGCGCTTGACGCATTGGGGAAGAATGATCCGCCACATCGTCTGCCGCGGGGTGAAGGCGAGCGATTCCGCCGCTTCCCATTGCGTCGACGGCACGGAGCGCACCGCGCCACGGACGATCTCGGCCACGTTCGCCATCACCGGCAGCGAGAAGCCGACCGTCGCCTTCACCCAGTCCGGCAAGGGGATCCGGACGCCGAACACCGTGATCTGGAATGGCACCAGGAACATCACGAAGAACAGCAACACCAGCCAGGGCGCGTTGCGGAAGAACTGCGTGAGCGCCCAGCAGACGCGGGCCAGCACGGGGTTATGGGAAAGCATGCCCAGCCCGACACCGAGGCCGGCGCCGGTGCCGATCGCCATCGCGATCATGGAGATCAGGATGTTGAACGCGAAGCCGGACAGCAGCAACGGCGCCCATTTGATGATGACGTCGAGCGGCGACAGCCGGGTGTCGACGGCCTGCGCCCAGGCGGTCCCGGCGAGCAGCGCGAGGCCGGCACCAAACAGCAGGGCGTGCACGGGCGCGAGGCGAGGCGTTCCCAGTCGGGTCGGCTCGATGCGGAACGGCAGGAGGACAGGAAGCGGCGCGTCTGCCATGGCCGGCGTGTTCTTCGGGCTCATCGGCCATACCCCGGAATGCGCAGCGACTTCTCCCAGCGGTGCATGATCCAGACCAGGATGCCGACCAGGAGGCCGTAGGTCACGAACAGCACCAGCATCATCTCGAACACGTTCTGCGATTCCGACCAGATCTGCTTTACCGCGTAGAGCGTCTCCGGCACGGCGATCGCATAGGCAAGCGTCGTGGTCTTGAGCAGGTTGACCAAATTGTTGTTCAGGGCCGGCAGGCACACCCGCAGGGCGAGCGGCAATATCACGTAGATATAGGCCTTGAGCCTTGTATAGCCGAGCGCCTCGGCCGCCTCCACCGTGGTCTTCGGCACGGCTTCGACGCCGGAGCGGAAGATCTCGACATTGAAGGCGCCGGCGAACAGCGACAGCGCGATGATCGCCCACTCCACATTGTCGATGAAGGGCTGGCGCAGGCCAAATTGATCCTGCCCGGCGGGCAGTATCGCGCCGATGCCGAAATAGAAGAAGAAAATCTGCACCAGCGGCGGCGTGTTGCGGAACAGGACCACAAAGCCGTTGACCGCGCCCCGCACGATCCGCGAGGGAGCGCTTTGCAGAAGAGCGCCCACCACACCGATCAGAAGGCTCGCCAGAATGGTGGAGACCGTCAGCAGCACGGTCATCCTCACCCCGTGGATGTAACGGTTCCAGTCATAGGGGTCGTAGAAGACCGTGAAATTGAGACCCGTCGTCTCGTAGAGCTCTTTGAACCAGGTGGCTATGACGTCCATCGCGCTATCCGGTTGGCGATCCGTGAAAGGCGCGCCGTCTCCTAACGTCGAAAACGCGGCCGACCCGGCAAGGGTCGGCCGCGCCAGGCGATCAGTTGGTCGAGTTCTTCATCTTCTCGTACATGGCCTTCGAGTACTCGGTCGGCTCGATGCCGTACTTCTTCTCCTCGGCGACGATGAAGCCGGTCTTCATCCAATCCTTGGTCGCGTCCTCAAGGAACTTCATGAGGCTGTCATTGCCGGTCGCGACCGCCATGATCCACGGCGCGTCCAGGACACCCTTCAGCGGCATCTCGTAGGCGCCGCTCCAGTCGGCGTCGAGCAGCTTGCCCTGGATGAAGGTCTGGTCATAGACGTAACCCACGCAGTTGCCCTGCTTGAGCGCGAACAGCGGCTTCTCGGAGCCGTCGAAGGCGACGATTTCGACGCCGTATTTCTGGGCGATCTCCTTATTGTACCAGGCGCCCGAGGTGGCGCAGAGCGGCTTGCCCTTCAGCTCGGACCAGTCCTTCACGCCGGCCTTCTTCGGCAGCAGCACGTTGACGAAGTCGGAGTAGTAGGGGGGGTCGATCGCCTGCACGACCTTCCGGCGCTCCGGCTTGTCCGACATGGTCGCGATCAGCATGTCGACCTTGCCCTGCTGGAGAAACTCGATCCGGTTCGATGAAACCACCGGCACCAGTTCAAGCTTCACGCCGAGACGCTTGGCGACGTCGGCCGCGAGGTCCGGCTCGATCCCGACCACGGCACCCGACGGGTCCCGGAAGCCGAAAGGCTTGTAGTCGGCTTTGACACCGACAACGAGCGTGCCCCGCTGCTTGATGGCGTCGACACCGTCCGCCGCGTGGGCGGCGAAGGGCGCGAGCGCGCCAGCGAGGAGGAGAGCGATCATTGATTTGCGCATGCGGAGAAACCTTTCATCAATGTCGGGACGACGGAATTCGTCTTTCGTTATTCACAGCCAGTGCGAACGCGTCGCCGGAGAGCACATAGAACGTCATACGGACGCCCGCTGGAAGCGTCTTAACGAAAAGGGGGCCAGATCGAAGGCGCTGGGGGCGCCCGTGACCGCCTCCGCAACGGCCTGACCGATGCCCGCCGAGTGCTTGAAGCCGTGGCCCGAACAGGCGGAGACCACCATCACGCGGTCCAGTTGCGGGTGGCGGTCGATGACGAAGCCGCTGTCGGGCGTGACCGTATAGAGGCACGCCGCCGCCTGCACGGCCTCGGGGGTCACGCCGGCGATACGCCCGGCGACATGCGCCCGCCACATCGCCTCGGATTCCGCGGCGGACACCTGGCGCTCAAGGGTCTCGGCCGTCGTCGCCGCCACATATTGCTCGGTCGCCACCTTGAGCCGGTCGTCGCCGGCCAGCGGGGGAAATCCGTAGAAATAATCCTCGTCGCCCGCGCCATGCATCCAGATGAACACCGGGGCGCCGGCATGCGCGGTGACATCCGCCAGCCTGAACCAATGCAGCACCTGCCGCCGCACGGTCAGCACCCGGTCGAACGGCGCGCCGAGCAGCGGCGCCGTCCAGGCGCCGGCCGCGACCACGACCTGGTCGGCGACGATCTCCTCCCCGCCCACAGCGATGCGGACCCCGTCGCCCTCTTGCCGGATCGAGGTGACCTCGGCGCCGAGACGGAGGCGCGCGCCGAGCGCGCGGGCCTGGTCGCGCTGAACCGCGATGCAGCGTTCCGGCCGCACATAGCCGCCGCCGGGTTCGAAGTAGACCTTGTCGCCGTCGGAAATCCCTGTGAGCTGGGGAAACCGCTGGCGCGCCGTGCTGCCGTCGAGAACCTCGTGCGGGATACCGAACTCCCGCGCCGTTTCGATCGAACGCGCCACGAAATCCCGCTTGCCGTGATGGGACGACATGCCCGAGCCGGGAGCCAGCACGAGAACACCGCAGGCCTCCAGCAGCGTCTCGCCAGAGAGCGCCTCAAGCTCGCGCCAGATCGCATGCGAGGCGAGCACGAACGGCACGTAGTCGCGACCTTCGCCGACGGCCTGACGGGTGATCCGCGTCTCGCCATGGCTCGAACCGAGATCATGCGGCGGCTCGAAGCGATCGATCCCGATCACGTCGACGCCGCGTCGCGCAAGCTGGTACAGGGTGGCCATACCCATAGCGCCGAGACCGATGACGGCGACCTGCGTACGTTCCACGGCTCCATCACCCCTGTCTGCACAAAATGACATCATGTCGCAAAAGCGACCACGCCGCCGTGCCGGGGTCAAACGAAATGCGGCATATTAAGTAGATTTACTAACAACCATTCGTCAGACTGATAATGCCATGAACGATCTCGACCTGCATTCCCTTCGCCTGGTCGCCGCCGTCGCGGAGACGGGCAGCGTGACGGCGGCGGCGGAGCGAGCCGGGGTCACCCAATCGGCGGTCTCGCAGGCGCTGCGGCGCGTGGAGGCGCTGATCGGCGCGCCCCTGTTCGACCGCCGCCGCAGGCCGCTTACGCCGACCCATGTCGGGCGAATGGTCGCCGGCCGGGCCGATGAGCTCGCGCACGAAGCCGAGCGGCTGCTGGCCGATGCGCGGGCCGCCGCCGAACTGCCCGGGCGCATCGATTTGCGCATCGGCCTCGTCGATTCGCTGGCAGGCACCATCGGCGCACGCATCGTGAGGGAACTCGCCGACGGCGCGCTCGCCTTGACCGTGACGGCGTGGTCGGGCCTCGCCTTCTCCCACACCCGCGCGCTGATGCGCCACGAGATCGACGCCGCCCTCACCTGCGACCCGATGGAGGGGCTCGACGAGGTCGAGCGGATCGTGGTGTTCCGCGAGCCTTACGTCCTGATCGCCCCGCGCGATGAGATTGACGCGGTGCGCGGCAAGGATCTACGGGCCGTTTTCGAGCGCTATCGACTGGTGCGCCACAGCGCCCGTTCCTACGCCGGCCAGCACATTGAGCGCCATCTCGGCCGACTGGGGCTTCGTCCGCCGCGCGCCTTCGAATTCGACACCTCCGACGCTCTTGTGGCGATGGTCGCGACCGGCATGGGCGTGGCCATCACCACGCCGCTCTGCCTGTTGCAGGGGGCGGCGCATGTCGCCGGCGTCGTGGCCCTGCCATTGCCGGGCGCCGCCTTCTCGCGCGAGCTGCTGCTGGCCACGCGGCGCGGCGACGTCGACGATCTGGCGCCGCGCATCGCGGACGTGGCGCGAAGCGTGGCGCGCTCCCATGCCCTCCCCCCCATGCTCGCCCTCGCCCCCTGGCTGACGCCGGAAGCTCTCGCATTCGGCTGAGGCGACTGCGGCCAAGCACAAGCGCTGGTTCGCGAACTATCTCAAGACCGTCCTGTCCCTGCTCTTTGCCTGCGGCAAGGAGCGCGGCCACATGAAGCACGAGCCGGCGGGGGCATTCGCAGCATTCGCCGCCCCAAGGCCCGCCGAAGCAGAATCGCCGCTGGACCGATGAGGAGCGCCACGCGGTGCTCGATGCGGCCCCGGCGCACATGCTGCCGGCGCTGGCCCTGATGATGTTTACCGGGCTCGGGCCGAAGGATGCGCTCACCCTGCCCCGCACGGCCTATGCCGGCGGCCGGATCAACACCAGCCGGTCCAAGACCGAGGAAGGCGTCATCTGGCCCGTCATCGACCCGCTGCGCGACATTCTCGCGGCGGCGCCGGCGCATTCGGCCATCACCCTCTGCGCCAACTCGCGCGGCCGGCCGTGGACCGTCTCCGGCTTCAACTCGTCATGGATGAAGCTGCAGCACACGCTGGAGAAGGCCGGTGCCATCGGCGAGGGCCTGACGCTCTACGGCCTGCGGCACACGGTGGCGGCGATCCTGCGCGAGAGCGGAGCCGACCTGCGCGCCATCGCCGATGCGCTCGGCCAGAAGACCGAGGCCATGGCGCAGATGTACGCGCAGGGCTCGGACCTGTCGAAAAAGATGGATGAGGTGGCCGGCCGCTTCGGCCACGAAGTGAACAGCCGCAGAACAAAGGCTGTCAAACCGGGTCAGAAAATATGACAAACTGGCTGAAAATCACCGCCCCTTGCGCCGGAAAACCTAGCGATATCAAGGGGGTAGATGGTGCCCAGGGACGGAGTCGAACCGCCGACACTGCGATTTTCAGTCGCATGCTCTACCAACTGAGCTACCTGGGCGTAGCCGGCAAGGCTTCAAGCCCTGCGGAGCGGGCGGGTTATAGAGTCTTGGCCGCCCCCTGTCCATATCCACGCCAAGGGAAATTCCGGCTTTCCCCAGCCCTGCGTTCCGCATCCCCGGCGCGTGGCGTCGGGCGGCAGCTTCACGAGCGCAGAGCGAGCCGCGCCGAGGCGGCCGTCACGTCGCGCCTAGCCGCAGGCTGCGCTCGCCTGGCAGCGACATTCCTGCGCGTGGCGGCGGGTTTGCCGTAAGCCACCATCTGTGCGGCTTCAGGGCAGCCGGCGCGGCGATCGCACGTCGCGCATCGCCCTGCCTCACGTCGGATTCAAGGCAAGGCAGGCCGCTCACCTTGCCTGCCCTCGCCGATCAGCCGAGCGCCGGGGGCAGAAGCTCCCGCGCGCAGCCCGCGGCTCAGTCTTCGCGCGGCGGCTTTGGGGCAAGCGAGGGTTCCTCGCCGTCCTCGTCGTCATTCTCCGTCACCGGGATCGCATAGGCGCCGGTGAGCCAGCGGTGCAGGTCGAGATCGGCGCAGCGGGCCGAGCAGAAGGGCCTGTATTTCTCCGCCATCGGCTTGCCGCAGATCGGGCAGGGCTTGCCGCCGGCGGCGGGAGGGGTGGCCGCGCTCATTCCGGGTGGCCCCAGCGCTGATAGACCGGGAAACGCTCGCCCCCCAGCAGCGCCACCGTCTCGGCAAGCGGCAGGCCGACGACATTGGTGTAGGACCCGACCAGTTTGACCACGAACACGCCGGCCAGGCCCTGAATGGCGTAGCCGCCGGCCTTGCCTTCCCATTCGCGGGCGGCGAGATAGGCGTCCATCTCCTCGCGCGAGAGGCGCTTGAAGCGCACGCGGGTCTCGACCAGGCGGGTGCGGATGCCGCCCTTCGGCGTCATCAGGGCAATGCCGGTATAGACGCGGTGGGCGCGGCCCGAGAGCAGGCGCAGGCACTCGGCCGCCTCTTCCGCCACCTCGGGCTTGGGCAGGATGCGCCGGCCCACCGCCACCACCGTATCGGCGGCAAGCAGGAAGGCGCCTTCATGCTCGCCCAGCATCCGGCGGCGCGCATCGGCGGCGTCGAGCTTCTCGCGCGCCAGGCGCAGCGCCAGCCGGCGGGGCAGCTCGCCGCGCTCGGGGGTCTCGTCAATATCGGCCGGCAGCAGGGCATCGGGTTCGATTCCGGCCTGGGCGAGCAGCGCCAGGCGGCGCGGCGAGCCCGAGGCCAGCACCAGTTTCGGGCGGGCGCTCACGCAGTCACTCCTTTTCCGCCGGCGGGCCCGGCGGTCCAATTCGCCGGCACGCTAGAGCATGTCCGGGCAAAGTTGAACGCTTTTCGCGAATGTCCCACCCCGCTCATCGCGGCCGGAAGCGGGTGCGGATGCGCCGCTCCAGCTCGTCGCGCACGTCGCGATAGGCATCGAGCCGCTGCTCGCGATTGCCGGTGGCCAGCGTCGGGTCGGGGGTCGGCCAGTATTCCACGTCGATGGCGTTGGTGCGGGTGAGTTCCAGCGCCCGGTGATGGGCGTCGGGCGAGAGCGTGATGACGAGATCGAAGCCGAGGCCCTCATTCTCCTCCAGCTCCTCCAGCGTCTGCGGCCGGTGGCGGGACAGGTCGAGCCCCACCTCGTCGATGGCGGCGATGACGAAGGGGTCGGCCTCGCCCTTGAGCACGCCGGCCGAGCCGACATAGAGCGAGCGGCCGAACAGATGCCGCGCCAGCACCGCCGCCATCGGCGAGCGCACGCTGTTCTGCCCGCACATGAACAGCACCGATTGCGGCCGCTCCCGTCGCGGCGCCGGGCCCGGGCCGGCCGCTGCACCCTCCAGGGGGCCGGGCGCGGCCACGCTCAGCCTTTCCAGTGCAGGGCACAGACCAGCGTGAACAGGCGCCGGGCCGTGCCGAAATCGAGGGCGATCTTCTCCTTCAGCCGCTCGCGCAGCAATTCGGACGCCTCGTTGTGCAGGCCGCGCCGGCCCATGTCGATGGCCTCGATCTGCGACGGGCTGGCGGTGCGGATGGCGGAGTAATAGCTCTCGCAGACCATGAAGTAATCACGCACCACCCGCCGCAGCGGGCTGAGCGAGAGCTGGTGCTGCACGACAGGCGCGCCGTCCTCGCGGGTGACATCCAGCACCAGGCGGCCCTCGCTCAGCGAGATGGCGAGGCAATAGGGGCCGGGCGCGGTGTCGCCCAGCGGGGCGAAACTGTTCTCCGCCAGCAGATCATAGATGGCGACGGCGCGCTCATGCTCGACATCGACATTGGAACGGCCGATGGAGGCGCCGTCCAGTGTCACCGCGGCCAGGCGGCGGGTCTCGGCATAGGGATCCTCCCCGGCCATCGCGCGGCCGTCAGAGGTTGAGCCGGATCGCGACGGAGCGGGCATGGGCGCTGAGCCCCTCCGCCTCGCCGAGCGCGATCGCCGCCGGGCCGAGCGCGCGAAGCTGCTCCGGCCCGCATTTGAGGATCGAGGTGCGCTTCATGAAGTCGAGCACGCCGAGACCCGAGGAAAAGCGCGCCGAGCGCGCGGTCGGCAGCACATGGTTGGAGCCGCCGACATAATCGCCGATCGCTTCCGGCGTATGGGCGCCGAGGAAGATGGCGCCGGCATGATGGATGGCGTCGGCCAGTGCATCGGCATCCGCTGCCATGATCTCCAGATGCTCGGGGGCGAGGCGGTTCGCCAGCGCCGGCGCCTCGCTGAGGCTGCCGAGCAGGATCACCGCGCCGAACTCGGCCCAGCTCTTCGCCGCAATGTCGCGGCGCGGCAGGGTGGAAAGCTGGCGCTCGACGGCGGCGATCACCGCCTCGGCCAGCGTGGCATCGTCGGTCATCAGGATCGACTGGGCGGCGGTGTCGTGCTCGGCCTGGGCGAGAAGATCGGCGGCGATCCAGTCCGGGTTCTGCTCGCCATCGGCGATGACCAGCACCTCGGAGGGGCCCGCCACCATGTCGATGCCCACCGTGCCGAAGACATGGCGCTTGGCGGCCGCCACATAGGCATTGCCGGGGCCGACGATCTTGGCGACGGGGGCGATGGTCTCAGTCCCATAGGCGAGCGCGGCAATGGCCTGCGCCCCGCCGACCCGGTACACCTCGTCGACGCCGGCGAGGTCGGCGGCGGCCAGCACCAGCGGGTTCAGCACGCCATCGGGCGCCGGCACCACCATGGCCAGGCGCTTCACCCCCGCCACCTTGGCCGGCACCGCGTTCATCAGCACCGAGGAGGGGTAGGCCGCCGTGCCGCCGGGCACATAGAGCCCCACCGCGTCCACCGGCGTCCAGCGATGGCCGAGCTCGACGCCGGCGGCATCGACATAGCGCCCGCTCGTGGGCAGCTGGCGCTGGTGATGCGAGCGGATGCGGCCATGGGCGAAGGCCAGCGCCTCGCGCGTCGCCGGATCGGACGCGGCGACCGCCGCTGCGATTTCCTCGCCGGTCACGCGGATGCCGATGGCGCCGAGATCGACGCGGTCGAAGGTCTTGGAGAGGGCGATCAGCGCCGCGTCGCCGTGCTGGCGCACCTCCTCGACGATCTGCGCCACCGCCTGCGCGACATCCGCCGACACTTCGCGCTTGGTGCCGAGGAAGGCGCGGAAGCGCTCGGCAAAATCGGGGGAGCGTGAATCGAGGCGAAGCGGCATGTCGGGGTCCTGCGGGTCGGCGGTCCTGCGCGTCGGGAGCCGGCGCCCAGGGTCCTGCGGGCCGGGCCGCCGCGCATCTGCGGCAGGCGCCGGGCCGCGCGGAGGCGGGCACCGCGTTCGCCTTGTCCTATCGCAACGGCGCTCGCCGAAGACAAGCGCATTCCGACACGGCCCTCACCGCCTCAGGCGAGACGGGCGCCCGATCACGGGTGCCGCCCTCACTCCACCTCGTGGCAGGGCGTTCCCTTGGCATCCCAGGCCGGCCCGAGATCTTCCAGCCCCGCTTCCAGGCATTCGACGTCGAGCTGCACCTCGCCACCGCCGGAAAACAGGAAGGTCACGGTGCCGGAAGGCGCCTCGATCTCCTCGAAGGTCAGGGCCAGCAGGTTGAGGACACCCTGCTTCTTCGTGAGGTCGAGCCCGCGCACCCGGGCGCCGAGCACCCGCTCGAAACGCAGGCCGGCCCGGCGCCGCACGCAGGGCCCGACCGCGGCTGCGGCCGCGCCGAGCGGCGCGTCGATATCGGCCATCGCCTCGGCCTGGATGGCCTTCTCCCAGTCGAAGCGGTTGGCAAGCAGCACGAACCGCTTCTCCTTCGGCAGGAAGGTCATGTCGCCGAGCGCGACCACCGCGTCCTGCAGATGCACCGAGAGAACCGCGAGATCCTCGCTGTCGAGCGCAATCAGCTTCAACCCGGCCATGTCTTGTCTCCGCCTGCCTACCTGCCGCCCAGATGGCGCCGCAAGGCCGCCTCGGCAAGGGGCCTGGAAGCGGCCTCGTAAGACTGCTTAGCCCGCTCAGCCCGCCAGACGCTCGATCTCGGCACCGCAGGCGGAGAGCTTCTCCTCCAGCCGCTCGAAGCCGCGATCGAGATGGTAGACGCGGTGGATCATGCTCTCGCCCTCGGCGGCGAGCGCGGCGATGACCAGCGACACCGAGGCGCGCAGGTCGGTGGCCATCACAGGGGCGCCCTTCAGCCGCTCCACGCCCTCGATGGTGGCGGTCTCGCCGTCGAGATGGATGCGCGCGCCGAGGCGGGCCAGCTCCTGCACATGCATGAAGCGGTTCTCGAAAATGGTCTCGGTGATGCGCGAGGTGCCGGCCGCCCGGGTGGTGAGCGCCATGAGCTGCGCCTGCAGATCGGTCGGAAAGCCCGGGAAAGGCGCGGTCGTCACCGTCACCGGGGAAATGCCGGCGCCGTTGCGCTTGACCCGCAGCCCCTCATTGGAGACCGAAACCTCGGCGCCCGCCTCGCGCAGCGTGTCGAGCGCCGATTCGAGCAGGTCCGCCCGCGCGCCGGAGAGCAGCACGTCGCCGCCGGTCATCGCCACCGCCATCGCATAGGTGCCGGTCTCGATCCGGTCCGGCAGCACGCTGTGACGGGCGCCCTTGAGGCGAGGCACGCCGACGACGCGAATGGTGGACGTGCCCTGGCCCTCGATGCGTCCGCCCATGGCGTTGATGCAATCGGCGACATCGACGATCTCCGGCTCGCGCGCGGCATTCTCGATGATCGTCTCGCCATCGGCGAGGCTGGCGGCCATCAGCGCGGTATGGGTGGCGCCGACCGAGACCTTGGGGAACACGATCCGCGCGCCCTTCAGCCCCTTCGGCGCCCGGGCGATCACATAGCCCGCATCGATCTCGATCTCGGCGCCAAGCGCGCGCAGCGCGTCGAGGTGGAAATCCACCGGCCGCGTGCCGATGGCGCAGCCGCCCGGCAGCGACACCTTGGCCTCGCCCATGCGGGCGAGCAGCGGCGCGATGACCCAGAAGCTCGCCCGCATTTTTGAGACCAGCTCATAGGGCGCCGTGGTGTCGACGATGACCCGCGCGTCGATTTCCAGCGTCTGGCCGGCATAGGCATCGTCGCCGCGCCGTTTGCCGTTCACCGTGATGTCGATGCCGTGATTGCCGAGAATGCGCTGCAGCTGCGACACGTCGGCGAGGCGCGGCACATTCTCCAGCACCAGCTTCTCGTCGGTCAGCAGGCCGGCGATCATCAGCGGCAGGGCGGCGTTCTTGGCGCCGGAAATCGGGATCGTCCCGTTGAGCGGGTTGCCGCCGACGATGCGGATGCGGTCCATGAAGCTCGATACTCCTTCAGCGCGCGACAGCGGGCGCGACCTGTCCGTGCCCGGAACGGTGTCGCGTCCGGCGCCTGTCGGCAGCGGCATGTCTGGACGATGGGGCCGATTCGTGGCGGCCCACCGTCATTCCCGTCCATCTCTACCGCGTGGCGCGGCCTGCGACAACGCGTGCGCTCAACCCTCGCCGTCCGGCCGGGGTGGAGCGTCGGGCGAAGGCGTACCGCCACCCGCCGGTTCCGGCGCGGTGGGCGCGGGCGCGTGTACCGCCGCTTGCGCCGCCTCGGGCGGATCCTTCCGGCCGCGCGCCTGCTGCTTGCGCCGGGCGAGATTGGCGCGCAGCGCCGCCGCCAGCCGTTCCGCGCGCGCCGCTTCCTCCTGGCCGCTCATCCCGCCTTCTCCCCCATGGTCCGGGCACGAGCGGACCGCCGCCCCTCGCCCGCCGGCCGCCCGCTGCGGCCCGTCGTCTTGCCAAGCCTTACCGTCTTGCCAAGCCTTACCGTGTTGCCAAGCCTTACCGTGCCGCCTTTCCCGGCGGAAGGGCGCAAAGGGCCTCGAAGAGTGGCCGGAAGAGCCGCGCCCGCGCGCTCCGGCGCCACCACTTTGCACAGGGCATGCACAGGCAGCGGGGGAATTGCACGGCGAGCGCTTGCGCCGGCCGGCGCGCTGTGGCAAACGTCCCCGCGCCTTGGTGGCCCGCGCCGCCATCAGCCGGCGCTGCGGTAGCTCAGTGGTAGAGCACTCCCTTGGTAAGGGAGAGGTCGAGAGTTCAATCCTCTCTCGCAGCACCATTTTCCCCAAGGAAAATCAGCACTTAAGCGCGAAGCACGTCCCTGCTCCCTTACCAGGGGGAAGACAGGCCCCGTCGGCCGTGCGGGACAAGGGTCAAGGCGCGGCTGCGTTCTGAGGTCGTTCTGGTGCGGAAGTGCACGAAACGGCGGGGCACCCGTTCCTCGAATCCGCCTCACTCTGCCGGCCCCGCGCCTCATGGCGAACGCCGGTGCGAGCGGCGCACCTTTTATCTATAATCACTCTAATTCATTGATGTTGCGTCGTATTTTCGATCGTATAAGTCTATCGGGGCTTTCTTTCTGCGACCACGCCTCGCGCCGGCGATGAACGGCGCGAGCCGTTTCCCGGTGACAACCTTGGCCCCGAGCGCGACCACACCTTGCACACTGCCGGCCTGTGCCGTCGCCCGTGCCGGCGGGGACGCCTGTGAGTAGCGCGCTCAATATCTGGCTGGGCGATCTCTACCGCCGGCATCATCGCGATCTCGTGCGCTTCGCCGCCCGGCTGGTGGGGGACCGCGACGGCGGCGAGGAGGTGGTGCAGAACGCCTATGTCCGGCTTGCCGGCCGCCCCGCCCAGGCGGCGGCGATCGAGCACCCCAAGACCTATGCCTTCGCCGCGACCCGCACCGCCGCCATCGATTTCACCGCCCGGCGCCACGCCGAATGGCTGTACCGGGTCGATATCGAGGAAATCGACGCGCTCGCCGCCAGTGGCGATGCCGACGGCGCCCTGCATCACCGGCGGCGCATCGTCCGCCTCGCCGTGCTGCTCAACGAACTGCCCTCAGCCTGCCAGACGGCCTTCGTGATGAACAAGCTGGAAGGTCGTGGCCATCGCGAGATCGCGGCCCATCTCGGCGTTTCCGTCAGCATGGTGGAGAAGCACATCCTGCGCGCGCTCATCCACTGCCGCGACCTGATGCGCGACGACGACTAGGGCGGACCATTGAGGATTTCGTGCCCGACGGCCGTCTATAAGGATGAGCCCTTCCCTCGTTCCGGTGCGAGAAGCCCCGCGTGACGCCGCCGATCCATCGCCCCGCCCATCCGCCCCGCGCCCTCTCCGACGAGGCGCTGGCCTTCATCGTGCGGCTGAACTCCGGCGAGGCGCAGCCGGCCGCCCGTGCCGCCTTCACCGCCTGGCGGCGGCTCAGCCCCGACCATGAGGCCGCCGCGCGCGAGGCCGAGCAACTCTGGGGCGATGCCTCGGAACTGCACCAGGATTCGCGCAGCGGCCTCATCCGGCCCGGCGCGGGCCGGCGTTCCGGCCCCGGCCTCTCGCGGCGTGCCCTGCTGGGGGCCGCCGGCCTTGGCATCGCCGGCACGGGCGGCGCCTGGCTGGCGGGCAGGCTGGGACCGCGCGCGGATTTCGCCACCGGCACGGGCGAGGTGCGGACGGTCACGCTCGCCGACCACTCGCGCGTGACGCTCAACGCCCGCAGCGCCATCGCCCTCGACCTCACCGCCGCGCATCGGCAGGTGCGCCTGCTGGAGGGGCAGGCCTTCTTCCAGGTGGCGGCCGACCCCGCGCGTGCCTTCGAGGTGACGGCGGGAGCAGGCCGGCTGCGTGCCCTCGGCACCGCCTTCGATGTCGACACCAATCGCGGCGACGGCTCGCTGGCGGTGAGCGTGGTCGAGCATGCGGTGCGGGTCACGGGGGCGAGCGAACTGACGCTGCAGGCGGGCGAGCGGGTTCGGATCGGCCCGGATGGTCGCCTCGGCCCGGTCACGCTGCAGCCGGCGGACGTCACCCTCGCCTGGCGCTCGGGCCTTTACATCGCCGAGGACCGCCCGCTCGCCGACATCATCGCCGCGCTGCGGCCCTACCATGCCGGGTGGATCGTCACCCGTGGCGAGGGGATCGACGCGCTGCGGGTCAATGCGGTGCTCGATCTGCGCACCCCCGAGGCCTCGCTCGCCGCCCTTGCCCAGGGCCTGCCGATCCGGGTGATCGCGCTCTCGCCCTTCCTCACCATCGTCGCGGCGGGGTGAGCGCAAATTTTTCCGGCAGGACGCTGAGGATTTCCACGCCGCTCCCCGTCTTAGCCAGCGAGGGACCAGACGACCCGGCAGGGCGCGCCCCTCCTCACGCGAGCGGAGACAGGACGGATGGCGGGCTTCAAGGGGCGGACGGGAATTCTGCGGGCATGGCTGGTGGCGACAACCATGCTGGTGCCGGCCCAGCTTGCGACCGCGCAGGCGCAGCAGCCGAGCGCGGCGCGGAACAGTTTCGATATTCCGGCCCAGCCGCTCGGGGCGGCGCTGACCGCCTTCGCCCGCCAGACCGGCATCAAATTCGCCTATCCGGCCGCGCTCACCGCCGGCCGAACCTCCCCGGCCCTGCGCGGCAGTTTCCTGCCCGAGGAGGCGCTGGCCCGGCTGCTGGGCGGCAGCGGGCTGACCTATGCCTTCACCAGCCCGACCAGCGTGACCATTTCGGCGCCGGTGCCCGGTGGCATGGAGGCGGGAGCCGACGGCGCGATCGAGCTCGGCACGATCGACGTCACCGGCACCGGCACGCCCGCCGACCGGCCGTTCGAGACGCCGGGCAGCACGAACTTCATCTCTTCCGAGGAAATCGAGCGCTTCCCGCCGCAGACCGCCGGCGCGCTGTTCCAGGGCACACCCGGCGTCATTTCCGGCGGCGGCAATAATGGCGCCTCGATCGACCCGAATATTCGCGGCCTGCAGGGCCAGAACCGCGTCGCCACCACGATCGACGGCTCGCAGCAATCGACTTCCTCCTATCGCGGCTATTCCGGCATCGACAGCCGCACCTATGTCGACCCCGACCTCATCTCCGGCATCACCATCACCAAGGGACCGGACGGGGCGGTGGCTGGCGCCATCGGCGGCACCATCGCCATGGAGACGCTGAACGTCGACGATATCCTCAAGGCCGGCGAGCGCTGGGGGGTGCGGGTGCGCGGCGGCATCGCCACCAACGCGGTGGCCCCGGTGATCGGGGCGAGCGAGGAAGCGTTCGGCGACCCGGACGGCGCCGACATCACCAATGGCAGCTTCGCTCTCGCGGTGCGCGAGGACAATGTGGACGCCATCGGCGCCTTTGTCCGCCGCAAGTCCGGCAATTACTTTGCCGGCACACAGGGGGCTCTGACCACCACCGACTATCTCGGCGAAGAGGTGCCGCTGTCGAATTACGGCCATGGCCAGCAGGTCTACAACACCTCCGAGGACGTGACCTCGGCACTGCTGAAGGCCACCTTCCGCCCGACCGACGAGCAGCAATTGCAGATCGGCTATCTCTATTACGGCAACGACTTCGGCGAAGTGTCGCCCTCCGTCATCACGGCGGGCAATGGGGTGACCGACCAGCTGCCGCTCTCGTCGGTGGAGATCAACCAGGCCACGCTGCGCTATCACTACACGCCGACCAGCACCGATCTCGTCGATTTCAGGCTCGACGCCTATGTTTCGAACACGGAAGAGTCGAACGTCTTCATGTCGCTCGGTGAGGTGCAGGAGCTTGACCAGCAGTCGCAAAATGTCGGCGTGAACGCGAGCAACACCTCGCGCTTCTCGGTGGCGGACATGCCGGTCGCGGTGAGCTATGGCGGCTCCTATGTCTATGAGAACGCCCGGCCGACGCAGATCTACGACTTCTCGGACGTTGCGCTCTGGGCCATTCCGGCCAATGGCGAGCGCGAGGTCGGCGCGCTGTTCGCCCGGGTGAAATGGGAGCCCACCACCTGGCTCGAACTGTCCGCCGGGCTGGAATATCTGACCTACAACACCTCCTTCAACGGCATCACCACCTATAACGTCCAGGGCGACCCGTTCACCGGCTATTCCGGTGATGGCCTGAGCCCCAGCGCCAGCGTGATGGTGACACCCCTCGAGGGCTGGCAGATCTATGGCCAGTACCAGAGCGGCATCCGCCCGCCGAGCGTGCGCGAAACCAGCCAGACCCGCAGCGACCAGGTCTTCAACCCGGACCTGCAGGCGGAAGAGGCAAGCAACTGGGAGTTCGGCACCAACCTGCTGCGCGACGATGTGCTTCTTGCGGGCGACAAACTGCGGCTGAAGCTCGCCTATTTCGACAACACCACCGACAACTATATTGGCCGCCAGTTCGACGGCAGTATGGGGCTGTTCAACTACGACTATGTCCGCTTCAAGGGTGTCGAATTCTCCGGACGCTACGATGCCGGTGCCGTCTTCACCGAGTTCGGCCTCAACTACTACACCGACTTCGAATCCTGCCAGCAGAACGGCGTCTGCACCGATTACACCCTTTCCGCCGACTACCTCACCAACCAGATTCCCCCGCGTTTCACCGCGTCACTGACCGCCGGCGCCCGGTTCCTGGACGATCGGCTGACGCTGGGCGGGCGTGTGACCTATATGAGCGAGCGGCTGGTGCCGGTGGAGGAGGATGGCGGGTTCTTCACCTGGGTGACGAAGGTGTGGGAGCCCTACACCGTGGTCGACGCCTTCGCCCAGTGGAAGCTGAACAGCCACCTCACCCTCGATATCAGCGTGCAGAACCTGCTCGATACCTATTATGTCGACGCGCTGAACAACACCGACATGCCGGCCCCCGGCCGCACGGTCATGGCCACGCTCACCGGCACCTTCGGCAGCGACGAGCCGATCGCGCCGCTGCCCATCGGCCTGCGCGGCAATGGCGAGCGCTGGACGGGCCTCTATGCCGGCGGCTCGTTCGGTTATGGCTTCGGCTCGGTTGACGGCACCACCACGCTGGCGGATGGCAGCTACGCGCCGCGCGCCTTCAGTGAATCCGCCGATGAGGAGTTCAGCGGCGGTCTGTGGGGCGGGCAGATCGGCTACAACTACCAGTTCGCCAACAATGTCGTGTTCGGCATCGAGGCCGATATCAGCTCTCTCGACATCGGCAGTTCCAGCGTGCTCGGCGCGACCGAGGGGCCCAACCTGATCAACAACCGGATGCCGGAATCCCAGACCGACTATTCCTTCGACTGGATGAGCACGGTGCGGGCCAAGCTGGGCTATGCCTTGAACGACCAGTGGCTGGTCTATGGCACGGCTGGCATTGCCTTCCTGCACGAGACCGAGGATCGCGCCCAGTACATCTCGGCCTCCGCCACCGCCTCGAATCCGGCAGGGAGCCGGACCAATCTGAGCTTCACGGAATCCGCAAGCCGGACCCGCACGGGCTTTTCGGCCGGCGGCGGCGCGGAATTCGCCATCAATGACCGCTGGTCGGTCAAGGCCGAATATGCCTTTGCCGGCTTTGGCGCCGAGAGCTTCACCTTCAACAGAGCGCGCTCAGGCGTCACCCGGTCGTATTCGACCACGACCCAGGTCGGCACCGTGTGGGTCGTTCGCAGCGAAGTCGGGTGCGCCACAAGGGGCGGACGGTTCTGCGACATCATTGAGAGGCCCGTTTACGAGACGAAGAACTATGTCGGAACATCGGAGATCGCCGACGGCCGCGACGCCTCGAACTCGGCCTCGTTCCAGGCGGTCAAGATCGGCCTCAATTACCGCTTCTGAAGAGCGTATGGGCTGACCACCCCTCGCCTTCGCGCCTGCCGCTTCCCCGCCGAAGCGGCAGGATCGTCAGCCTCCTGTCAGCCATTCCGCCCGAGAGTCGCGACGAGAGCGGAGTGGAGATCGTGATCGCCGATGGCGGCCCACCGCCGGCGGTCGGGGGGCTGAGAAATGGGCGGCAGCGGGCATCGTTCGACCTGGTGCGGAAGGCCGCCGCACGCGAACGCGGCCGTGGCTGGCAGCCACTCCGACATCGGCCCGCCTCGGCTGGCCGCGTATCGGCGCCGTCTTCGGCTAATAACCGCCGGCACCGTGCCAGCCGGCCGCATCGCCATCGTCGGCTTGACCGGCATGGCTGTCGATTTTCTGGCGTTCCAGGCGTTCTTCCTTCTCGGAGCCGGGCTGAACAGCGCGCAGATCCTGAGCTTCGGCCTCGCGACCCTTTTCAACGCTGCGCTGCACGCCCGCTGGGCCTTCGCGGCGGAAGATGGGAAACCGCTTCCCCGCTCCGGCAATCACACTGCGCGCCTTCTCGTCGTCGCCCTGCTGGCGCTGTCGCTGCGCGGCGGGGTGCTGGCCTGCGCCACCGGCCTTCTGGGCCTGCCCGTGCCGTCCGCCATTCTCTTCGCCATCGGCGCGGCGGCGGTGGTGAGCACTGGCGGCGCGGCCTTCTTCGTCTTTCCCTCGATCCGTTCGCCGGCGACAGGCGCCGCGCGCTGGCGTATCGCCGCCATTGGCATCGTCGGCTACAGCGTGGCGCTGCGCCTCATGTTTCTCGGCACCGCCGAGCTCCTGCCGCAGGAAGCCTATTACTGGAACTACGCCCAGCATCTCGATATCGGCTATCTCGACCATCCGCCGATGGTGGCGTGGCTGATCTGGGCCGGCACCGCCCTGTTCGGCAACAATGAGTTTGGCGTGCGCATCGCCGCCTGGCTGTGCTGGGGCGTGACCGCCTTCTTCAGCTTCGGCCTCGCCGGTCGCCTGTTCGGGCGGCAAGCTGCCTTTGTCTGCGTGCTGCTGGTGGCGGCGCTGCCCTTCTATTTCGGCACCGGCCTGGTGATGACCCCCGACGCGCCGCTCACCGCCTGCTGGGCCGGCGCGCTGTTCTTCATGGAGGGCGCGCTGCGCGGCGGGCGGCGCCGGGCCTGGTGGGGCGTCGGCATCTGCATCGGCCTCGGCCTCCTGTCGAAATACACCATCGCCCTGCTCGGGCCGGCCGCCCTGCTGTTCATGCTGCTGGACGCGCGGGCGCGGGTCTGGTTCAGGCGTCCCGAGCCCTATCTCGCCGCGGCCCTCGCACTGGTGCTGTTCGCGCCGGTCATCATGTGGAACGTCGAGAACGGCCTTGCCTCCTTCGCCTTCCAGAGCACGCGCCGGATCGAGGGGGCATTCCGCTTCTCCCTGCCGGAACTGCTGCTCGGCGTCGCCGGCCTGCTGACGCCCACCGGGCTGGTCGCCGCCTTCGCCGCGCTCTGGCTGCGCGAGCGAGGGGTGCGCCCGCACGTGCCCGGCCTGAGCCCCGGCGCCACTCGTGATCAGACAGACCTTCCGGGCCCCTGGCTGTTCGTCGGTCTTTTCACCCTGGTGCCGCTTGCCGTCTTCGTCGCCTACAGCCTGTTCCACATGGCGCGGCTGAACTGGACCGGGCCGCTCTGGCTCGCCGTGCTTCCGGCGATCGCCGCCGGCCTTCTCGCGCCAACGGACCACGCCGGCGCCCTGCAGCGGCACCTGCACCGCGCCTTCATGCCCACCCTCGCCATCAGCCTGATCCTCTATGGCCTCGGCCTGAACTATCTGGTCGCCGGGCTGCCCGGGCTCGGCCATGTCGCGGATGTGCCTGCCCTGCCGGTCGCCTGGCGCGCCTTCGGCGGACAGGCGGCGGCGATCGCCGATGAGGTGAGGACCGCCACCGGGGAGGCACCCTTGCTGATCGGTCTCGATACCTACAACATCGCCAGCGAGCTTGCGTTCTACGCTACCGACAAGGGCGCCGCGCCCGGGGTTTCTGTCGGCCGCGGCGTCCTTGACCAGCCCAGCCTCATGTATGGCTACTGGTATTCTTCCGACACGCTGCGGGGACGGCCCGCCATCCTGTTCGCCTTCACGCGCCGCCAGATCGACAACCCGCTGCTGGCCGCTCACCTCAGCGGCTCAGCCGAGGTGCAGCAGCGCGACCTTGTGCAGAACGGCCGGGTGAAGGGGCATTTCTACTATCGGGTCGGCCGCCTGCGCGCCCAGCCCGATTCGGCAGGGGCGGCGCAGGCCACCGTTACCCCGCAGACCGAAAGCGCGATCCGCTCCAATTGACCCCTTTGACGGGGGCCTCTCGACCTTCAAGGCCGAGCACGCGCCTCAGCGGGCGAGCCGGGCGGCGTGCCAGGCGATGTGGTCGGCCATGAAGGTGGAGATGAAGAAGTAGGAATGGTCATAGCCCTCGCGCAGGGTGAGCGTGAGGGGGATGCCGGCGCTCGCGCAGGCGTCGGCCAGAAGCTGCGGCCGCAGGCCGGTCTCCAGGAACGGATCGGCGGCGCCCTGGTCGACCAGGAATTCCGGAAAGCGCTTTCCGTCCTCGATCAGCGCCACGGCGTCATAGGCCCGCCAGCCTTGCGGATCGGCGCCGAGATATTTCTCCAGCGCCGGCCGCGACCAGTCCGCCGTCGAGGGCTGCACGATCGGCGCGAAAGCCGAGCAGCTCTTGAAGCGGTCCGGATGCTTCAGCGCGATGGTCAGCGCGCCATGCCCGCCCATGGAATGGCCGAAAATGCCTTGCCGGCTCATATCGGCCGGGAACTGCGCGGCGATGAGCGTGGTGAGTTCCTCGACGATGTAGGAGTACATCTTGTAATGGGTGGCGTAGGGCGCCTGCGTGGCGTCGAGATAGAAGCCGGCACCGGAGCCGAACTGCCAGTTGCCGGGCTCGTCCGGCACGTCTTCGCCGCGCGGGCTGGTGTCCGGCGCCACCAGGATGACGCCCTGGGCGGCCGCAGCGGCGCGGTATTCACCCTTCTCCATCACATTGGCATGGCTGCAGGTGAGGCCGGACAAATACCACAGCACCGGCACGGGGCCGTTGGCCGCCTGCGGCGGGACGAAGACGGCGAAGGTCATCGGCGTACCGGTGATCGCCGACTCGTGGCGATAGACACCCTGCACGCCGCCATGCGACTTCGCGGTGCTGATCGTTTCCATGGTCGCGGCGCCCATCAGTAGATCACCACCGAACGGATCGACTTGCCCTCATGCATCAGGTCGAAGGCGGTGTTGATCTCATCGAGCGGCATGGTGTGGGTGATCAGGTCATCGATGTTGATCTTGCCCTCCATGTACCAGTCGACGATCTTCGGCACGTCGGTGCGCCCGCGCGCGCCGCCAAAGGCGGAACCCCGCCAGTTGCGGCCGGTGACGAGCTGGAACGGGCGGGTGGCGATCTCAGCCCCGGCCGGCGCCACGCCGATGACGATGGAGGTGCCCCAGCCGCGATGGCACGCTTCCAGCGCCTGGCGCATCACGTTCACATTGCCAGTGCAGTCGAAGGTAAAGTCGGCACCGCCATCGGTGAGGTCCTGGATCGCCGAGACCACCTTGTCATTGCCAACGTCGAGCGGGTTGATGAAGTCGGTCATGCCGAACTTTCTGGCCATCTCGACCTTGGCCGGGTTGATGTCGACGCCGATAATCTTGTCGGCCCCCACCATGCGGGCGCCCTGGATCACGTTGAGGCCGATGCCGCCCAGCCCGAACACCACGACATTGGCGCCCGGCCACACCTTGCCGGTATAGACCACCGCGCCGATGCCGGTGGTGACGCCGCAGCCGATGTAGCAAATCTTGTCGAAGGGGGCGTCCTCGCGCACCTTGGCGAGCGCGATCTCCGGCAGCACGGTGAAGTTCGAGAAGGTCGAGCAGCCCATATAGTGGAAGATCTCGCCGCTCTGGGCGCCCACCCGCTCGCAGGAAAAGCGGCTGGTGCGGTCCGGCATCAGGCCCTGGCCCTGGGTGGCGCGGATCGAGGTGCACAGGTTCGAGCGCTGCGACAGGCAGGTTTTGCACTGCCGGCACTCCGGCGTGTAGAGCGGGATGACGTGATCGCCCACTTTCAGCGAGGTCACGCCGGCGCCGACCTCGCGCACGATGCCCGCGCCCTCATGGCCGAGAATGGCGGGGAACTTGCCCTCGGAATCCAGCCCGTCGAGCGTATAGGCATCGGTGTGGCACACGCCGGTCGCCATGATTTCGACCAGCACCTCGCCGGGCTTGGGCCCGCCGATCTCGATGGTCTCGATGGTCAGCGGCTTCTTGGCTTCCCAGGCGACGGCGGCGCGCGATTTCATGGACGTGTTCCCTCTTGAATCTGGTGCGGCTACTTCAGATAGGTACGCAGAATTTTCATGGTGGCGTCGAGATCGTCGGCGGCGGGCGGCGCGGCAGCGTCCGCGCGCGCATGCGCGAAGGTCTCGCGCAGGTGGATGTCGAGCACCTCGGCCATCAGTCCACCGGCTGCCCCTCGCAGGGCGGAAATCTGCTGGAGCAGCAGATTGCAGTCCGTCCCCGCCTCGATCGCGCGCTCGAGCGCCTCGGCCTGGCCTTTGATGCGGCGCAGCCGTGTCAGGGCACGCTTCTTGTCATCCGGCGAATGAGGCATCAGGGCACCACGCTCCCCACGTTTGCGCGTGCGGCTCGGGGTGTGAATATACTGGAGGGAGTATAGGCGCAAGTGCCGCCGGCGCGTCGGCGCGGCGCGCGCGGGACTTGAAATGGGTCGGCGGGCGGAGCCGGAACCCCAAGCCACGCGGTGGTCATGACCCCGCCCTAGGTTGGCGCGGACGCGAGCGACCCGACGCCACGTGACGCCTCACCGACAACGAAAAGGCCGCCGTCCTTGCGGGCGGCGGCCGGTGGCAGATGACGCAGTCGCGCGGGGTAGAGGGCGCGCTCAGCCGCGGATGAAGGCCAGCACATCGGCGTTGAAGCGATCGGCGTCGATTTCCGCCAGACCATGCGAGCCGCCGGGATAGACCTTCAGCGTCGCGTTGGCGACGATCTGCGCGGCCGGGTGGGCGGAGGCGTCGATCGGCACGATCTGGTCGTCATCGCCATGAATGATAAGGGTCGGGCGGTCGATGCGCTTGAGGTCCTCGGTATAGTCCACCTCGGAGAATTCGTGGACGCAGTCATACTGCCCCTTGATGCCGCCCTGCAGGCCGATGCGGCGGAAATTCTCGCGCAGCCCCTCATTGGCCGGAACGCCCTCGCGATTGAAACCGTAGAACGGAACCGTCAGGTCGAAGAAGAACTGCGAGCGGTTCTTGGCCGTGCTCTCGCGGATGCTGTCGAACACGGCGAGCGGGGTGCCGGCCGGGTTGTCCTGCGTCTTCAGCATCAGCGGCGGCACCGCGCCGACGAGCACCACCTTCGCCACCCGCGCCGTGCCGTGCCGGCCAATATAATGGGCGACCTCGCCACCGCCGGTGGAATGGCCGACGAGGACCAGATCGCGCAGGTCGAGCGCCTCGATCAGTTCCGCCAGATCGTCGGCATACTGGTCCATATTGTTGCCGTCCCAGGTCTGGTCGGAGCGGCCATGGCTGCGGCGGTCATGGGCGATGACGCGATAGCCCTGCTGGCCGAAGAACAGCATCTGCTGGTCCCAGGCGTCAGACGACAGCGGCCAGCCATGGGCGAAGAGGACCGGCTGGCCAACGCCCCAATCCTTGTAGAAGAGACGGGTGCCGTCCGTGGTGGTGAAGCTGCTCATATCGCTCTCCTGTGATTTGCGCTCAATTGAATCGAGCACGATTGATTAGGATGCGATTTGATTAGTTCGCCCTGGCGCAGCTGTCAATCGCTTGCAAACCCATCGCGCACAAATTATCTGGAGGGAAAGGAGATCCCGATGAGCAGCCCGTCCCCCGGCACCGCCACCCCCGCCCCTGAGGTCAGCGACATGCTGTGTTTCTCGATCTATGCGGCGGGACACGCCTTCACCCAGCTCTACCGCCCGCTGCTGGACAAGCTCGGCCTCACCTATCCGCAATATCTGGTCATGGTGACGCTGTGGAACCGCGACGGGCAGAATGTGAAGGAACTGGGAAAGACGCTCTTTCTCGATTCCAGCACCCTCACCCCGCTGCTGAAGCGGCTCGACGCGGCGGGGCTGATCACCCGCACCCGCAATCCGAGGGATGAGCGCGAGGTGCTGCTGCGACTGACGCCGGCGGGGCAGGCGCTGAAGGGCGAAGCCGCCGAGATCATGCGTTGCGTCGAGGCGGCGGTGGGACAGGACGGGCAGACCATCGACGCCCTCCGGACCACGCTCGACGCGATTCGCGACCGGCTGCACGCCCAGCGCAAGGCGTAGACCATGCGGCAAGGCGCCGGCCGGGGACAACACGCCTCGGGGCCCGCCCCAGAAGCACACCCGGCCGCCCGGCAGAATTGTCCCACAGGCGGCACGGCCTCGGTCAGCCACCGCATTCCGCAGCTTGACCGGCAAATATTTCTGACCTAACGACTGAAGTACAGGATGTATTCTAAATCAATAACTGACCTTAGACTTCTTTCGGATCCCCATGACTAAAAGCGGCAATGGCACCCTCCATACGTCAGCCCCGCTGGGATATAGACCGGAAATTGATGGTTTGCGGGCCATCGCGATAATACCGGTCATTTTAGATCATGCAGGATTCAGCATTGCTCCAGGAGGTTATCTTGGAGTTGACGTATTCTTTGTCATAAGCGGGTTCCTGATCACATCAATCCTCCACCGTCACATCAGCGAAGGCAGGATGTCGTTCCTGACCTTCTACGAAAGACGCGCCCGGCGGATACTTCCGGCATTATTTGTCGTTCTCGTTTTCAGCCTGATCGTCGGCTGGCTCATCATGCTGCCCGAGGATTTCCGAAATTTCGGCCAAAGCGTCTTTGCGACCAATGTCTTTTTGTCCAATGTCTTTTTCGCGCGTGAAACAGGCTATTTCGACTCGGAATCGGCGCTTAAGCCGCTGCTTCATACGTGGTCATTGAGCGTAGAAGAACAATTCTATCTCGTATTCCCCGTGATTATGGTCGCTATCTACGCCATGCGCCCACGCCTCGCGCCGCTCATTCTTACCATGATGTTTTTAATGAGCATTGCTGTGGCGCAGTACGGGTCGATCTATTTTCCCCAGATCAACTTCTTCTCGCCATTCAGTCGCGCATGGGAGTTGCTGGCAGGTGCGCTCGCCGCCTATGTGCACGTTGAAAGGGTGAGGACATCCGCACGGCACCAGGCTTATCTGGGCGCACTTTCCCTTCTGGCACTTTCAGCGATCGTCCTGGCGTATCTTCTGTTTGACGAGCACACGCCAAATCCGAGCCTTCTGACGCTGATACCTGTCATGGGCGCCGTCGGCGTCATCCTGTTTGCGGTTCCGGGAACGCCCGTCCATCGAGTGCTATCGAACCGCTGGGTCGTTCTCGTCGGGCTGACAAGCTACAGCGCCTATCTCTGGCACCAGCCCCTGTTCGTGTTCGCACGACTTTGGTTCGGCGCTATTCCCACGCTTGGCTGGGTCGGCCTCATCGTCTTGACGCTGGGCTTGGCCTGGTTGAGCTGGAAATATGTCGAGGCGCCCTTTCGCGACACGGCATGGCTTCGCCAGCGGACGATCTTTGCCTTGGCGGCAACTGGAATCTGCCTGTTTGCCGCGGCGGGACTTGGACTTCACATCACCAGGGGCGCCGGGTGGCGGCTGGATGCGCAGGGGCAGCTCCTGGCTGCCGGCCAGATCGACATCAGTCCGATTCGCGACAGTTGCGGCAATGTCCTGCCGGCCACGTTCGATGATTACTGCATCATCGGCGCGGCAGCACCAACCAGCCCGATTGTCGCCTACCTCGGTGACAGTCACGGCAAGGAAATGTTCTGGCGGCTGTCGGAGAAACTGAAGCACGATCCCGGCTCGACCTACCGTGTCCAGCCCTTCCTCTGGAATGCGTGCCTTCCCTTTGCCAGCATCGAGACGCCGGGGGACAGCTGCAATGTCTTTCATGCGCGGGCGCGGGACTACATTCTGGCCAATCCGGACATCAAGATCGTGGTGATCGGCGCGGCCTGGCAGGGCCATCTGGATTGCGAGGGCTCCAGAACCGGCCGGACGGCGCTGGCGGACTGCGCGTTCCTCGACGGCGCCGCCAAGAAGATGGCCGAGGAAATCGAACTGTACCGGCGGGCGGGCAAACAGGTGATCGTCGTCGGCCCGTTCCCGTCCATGCCCTGGGACGTGCCGCGCGAGCTGCAGGCGCGACGGCTGCGCGGCCAGGCGTGGACCGACCTCGCCCAGCGGCCGGTGATTGACCGCGAGGCCATGGCGCGTTTCCGGACCCTGGAGAGCCTGGTGCCCGATGTCCGGTTCTATCAGCCGGCCGCCGCGCTGTGCCCGGCCGCGCAGGAGGGCGCATGTCGCGTGTCGATCGACGCTCGCCCCCTCTACTTCGACAGCAACCACATCAGTGGACACGGTGCCGACCTTGCCCTTCCCGGCCTGATGGCCGAGATCGACCAGGAACTCGCCACCATAAAGTAGCGCGTGGCGCCGGGTTCCAGCCCCCTTTCCCGATCGGTTGGATTCACCTGATCGGCGAGGAGGCGGTCGAGCTGCCCGAGCCGAAGTCGACACTGGCGCGCACCCCGGGCCGGTCCGTGCGGTTGGCAATGTCGAGCTGGGCACCGAGCCGACGGGCAGCGGCGTCGGCGATGGCGAGGCCGAGGCCCGAACCGGCCGCGGTCGTCATGCGCCCGCGGTAAAAGCGCTGGCGCACCAGGCCAAGCTCCTCCACCGGAATCCCGGGGCCTTCATCGTCCACCACAAGACTGCCCGCCCCCTCCCCGCGCCAGCGGATGGTGCCGGCCGTCATGTTCTGGATGGCGTTCTCCTGAAGGTTGCGCAGCAGGAGAGTGAGCGTATCGGGGTCCAACTGCCGCACCATAGGGTCCAGATCGGGGTCGATGACGGTGATGACCTCCGGCGGGTGCGGCACCGCGGCCACCATGTCGCGAATGAGCGCGCCGATCGAGACGTCTCGCGTATCGCCAGGAGCTCCCGCATCGAGCCGCGCCAGCGCCAGAAGCTGCCGCACGAGGCGGGTACTCCGGTCGACCGAGACGAGGATTTGCCGCAGGGCATTCTCGCGCACCTCGGTCTCGCCGGCGGCCAGGGCGACCTGCGCCTGCGTCTTCAGCCCGGCCAGTGGCGTGCGCAGCTCGTGCGCGGCAAAGGCGGTGACGTCGCGCTCATGCGCGCGTGCCGCTTCCACCTTGGCGAACAGCCCGTTCAGGGCCGTGATGAGCGGTTGGATTTCATCCGGCGCGCCGTCCGGCGGGATCGGCCGCATGTCCTCGCCCTCGCGCGCCGCGATTTGCTCGGCCGCCCGGTTGAGCGGGCGCAGGCCCCGCCCCAGGCTCCACCAGATCAGCAGCCCCAGCAGCGGCATGGCCAGCAGCGCCGGGGCCGCAAGCCCGGCGACGAGGTCGCGCACCAGCCGGTCGCGCAGCCCGATCCGATCGCCGACCACGACCCGGACGTTCTTTTCGGGATCGACGATCGTGTAGACGCGCCATGTCTCGCCGCCCACCTCGCGGTCGGCGAAGCCTTCCCGCTCCTCGGCGAGCACCGCGTCTGGCGCGCCGGAGGAGCGGGCAAGGAGCCGGCCGTCGAACGACCAGATCTGGCAGGACAGCTGGCGCTCATAGCCGCCGGGCTCGGAGGCCACCGCGTCGGTGAGGTCCCGGGGCTGTACGGGCGGGTCTTTGGCCGGCTTTTGGGCCGACTTTTCGGCCCCCTGCATCGGCTCGCCCGCCATCACGAGCGAATGGACCATGCGGGCCGCCTCCTTGAGGCGCGTGTCGAGCACATGCTCCAGCTCGCTGCGGCTGCCCATGCTGATCCAGGCGACGGCGCACAGCCAGATCAGCCCCGTTGCCGCGAGGAGGATGAGGAAAAGCCGGCGGCGCAGCGAGCTCATGCCGGCACCCGCAGGCGATAGCCCAGCCCGCGCACGGTTTCGATCACGTCGCGGCCCAGCTTGGCGCGCAGATTGTGCACATAGACCTCGACCGTGTTGCTCTCCACCTCCTCCTGCCAGCCATAGAGCCGCTCTTCCAGCTCGCCCTTCGAGCGGATGACGCCCGGCCGCTCCACCAGCATGGACAGCACGGCGAATTCCCGCCGCGACACCGGCACGGCGTGCCCATCAAGGTTCACCGAGAGCATGGCGGGGTCGAGCGCGAGGCCGCCATGGGTGAGCAGCGGGCTTGCGCGGCCGCTGCCGCGACGGACAAGGGCGCGCAGGCGCGCCGCCAGCTCGTCGAGATCGAACGGCTTGCCGAGATAGTCGTCGGCGCCGCCATCCAGCCCGCGCACCCGGTCCGCCGTCTCGTCCAGCGCGGTCAGCAGCAGCACCGGCGTCGCGTCCTGCCGCGCCCGCAGCGCCGCCAGCACGTCCAGCCCCGAGCCATCAGGCAGCATGAGGTCGAGCACGACGGCGTCGAATCGCGAGCTGGCGAGGGCCGCCTGCGCGTCGGCGCCGCTGGTCACGGCGTCGACCGTCAGGCCGGCCAGCCCGAGGCCGGCGCGGATGCCATCTGCCAGCACCGGGTCATCCTCGACCAGAAGAATACGCATCACGCCCTGTTCATCTCCGCTTGTCGCCGCCGGCCATCATCAGGCGCCAGCTTAAGCCTGGCTTAAGGTGGGGAGTAGAGCGCTGCACCGCGACGAATGAGGAGCGGTGACGCGATGGCACGGCAAGACGGGATGACGGGGCGCTCACTGGCGAAGGCGCTGCGCTGGGGAGTTCTTGCGCTGGCCTGCCTGTCGCCCCTGAAGGCCGGCGCCACCGAGGCCGCCGGCTTCACCTCGCTTTTTGCGCCCTCGGCCACCGGCGAGCCGTTCACGCTTGAAGCCGCGCGCGCGGCCTCCGGCGCGCTGCTGCTGCGCTGGACGGTCGAGCCCGGCAATTATCTCTATCGCGACAGCCTGGAGGCGACGCGCGACGGCGCGCCCGTGCCTCTGGAGCGGCCGGCCGGCGAGGTGAAGGACGATCCCACTTTCGGAGTCGTGCAGATCTTCCCCCGGGATGTCGAGGCCAGCGCCGACGGGCTTGAGGGGACCGGCACGCTCAGGGTCGCCTATCAGGGCTGTTCGGAGAAGGGGATCTGCTTTCCCCCGCAGGCACGCCTCGTCGATCTCGCGAGCCTCGCCATCGAGCAGGCGCCCCCCGGCCTGATGTCCTCCCCGGCAGATGGGTCCAGCCGGAACAGCGTGGCCTCGACCGGCGCAGCGGCCATTCCCGCTTCGCTCGACGAAAGCGACGGCATCGCGTCGCTGTTCCGGGGGAGCCTGGGCTGGACGATGCTGGCCTTTCTCGGCTTCGGCCTGCTGCTGGCACTCACGCCCTGCGTGTTTCCGATGATCCCCATCCTCGCCGGCATGCTCACCCGTTCGGGCGAAGCGTTGACGGCACGGCGCAGCCTTGTGCTTACCGGCACCTATGTTCTGGCCATGGCTGGCGCTTATGGGTTGGTGGGTGCGGTGGCCGGCTGGTCGGGGGCGAACCTACAGGCGGCGCTGCAGACCCCGCTGGCGCTTGGCGTGAGCGCCGCGATCTTCACCCTGTTGGCCCTCTCCATGTTCGGCCTGTTCGACCTTGCCCTGCCGACGGGGCTCACCGCCCGGCTGGCCGGGCGCGGCACCGGCGGGTCGCTCGGTGGCGCGGCGGTGCTGGGCTTCGGCTCGGCGCTCATCGTCGGGCCCTGCGTGACCCCTCCGCTGGCCGGCGCCATGCTCTACGCCGCCGCGACCGGCAATGCCGCCACCGGCGCGGCCGCGCTGTTCATGCTCGGCCTGGGCATGGGCCTGCCGCTGATGCTGGTCGGGGCGCTCGGTCCGGCGCTGCTGCCACGCGGGGGCGTCTGGCTGGAGCGGGCGAAGCAGCTGTTCGGCGTGGTCTTCCTCGCCGTCGCCATCCTGCTCGCCGGCCGACTGCTGCCGCCACCGGCGACACTCGCTTTGCTCGGCGTGCTGCTCATCGGGTCGGCGGCGTTCTTCGGCGGCTTTGACCGGCTCACCGCAGCGAGCGGCGCGGCCGCCCGCCTCGCCCGCGGCGGCGGCATGGCGGCGGCGCTTTATGGCGCGACGCTCATCATCGGCGCCGCCGGCGGCGCGCAGGACCCGCTGCGTCCGCTGGTCTTCGCCAGCGCCCCGGCCGCGAGCCAAGGGGAAGACACCGCCGTCACCGTCGCCTCCTCTGCCGGCTTTGACCAGGCGGTGGCCGAAGCGGCCGCCGGGTCCGCCAACGGCCGACCCATCCTCGTCGACTTCACCGCCGCGTGGTGCTCCGTTTGCAGGTCGAATGAACAGGTGCTCGCCGCGCCGGAACTGCGCGGCCGGCTCGCGCATCTGCCGCAAGTGACCGCCGATGTGACTCACACCAACGCCGAGACCCGCGCCCTGATGGAGCGGTTCCGCGTCGTCGGCCCGCCCGCTTTGTTCCTCGTCGATGCGCAGGGCCGCGAGATTCCCGGTTCGCGCATCATCGGTCCCGTGACCGTCGAGGAGATCACCCGCCGGCTCGACGCCGCCGGCGCCTGAATTGGCCTCGCCCCTTCACACCCTTGAACGCTCAGGAGCTCCCATGCAGCGCCGCCATTTCCTCACGCTTGCCAGCGCCGTTGCGGCCGGTGCCCTCGCGGGTTCTCCGCTCCTCGCGCAGGGCGTCGATGTGGACGCCATCCTGCGCGACCCGGCCGCGCCGACCGCCGGCAACCCGAAGGGCGACGTCACCGTCGTCGCCTTCCTCGATTACAACTGCCCGTTCTGCAAGAAGGCGGCGCCGGACCTGGAGCGCGCGGTGAAGGAGGATGGCAAAATCCGCCTCGTCTACAAGGACTGGCCGATCCTCACCGAGGCCTCGGTCTATGGCGCGCAGATGGCGCTCGCGGCCAAGTACCAGGGCGGCTATTCCAGGGTCCATCACGCGCTGATGGCGATCCCCGGGCGCGGCGTCAGCAAGGAGCAGATGGCGGCAGCGGTCCGCGCATCGGGCATCGACCTCGCCCGGCTGGAGGCCGACCTCACGGCCCATGCCGGCGACATCTCCACCTTGCTCAAGCGCAACCTCGCCCAGGCGGAATCGATCGGCCTGCAGGGCACCCCTACCTATCTGATCGGCCCGTTCCGTACCTCGACGCTGGACTATGCCGGCTTCAAGCAGGCCTTTGCGGAAGCGCGACGCCGGCAGGCGGCGGAGTGAGCTGGATGGACATGCGTTATTCGCGGGCGCGCGCCGGCCTGTCGCGCCGCAGCCTCCTCTGCCTCCTTCCCCTTGCACTCGGTGCCTGCGCCACCCGCCGGCCACAGCCGGCGCCCGCGCCCGTGGCCTCCCCCTTCGCCGCGCGCTATGGCGCGCTGGAGGATGGCGGCTTCCGCGTGCCCGGCGTGCCCGCCGACGCGATGAAGGACCGCAACCGCCGCACACTGGTCGACGACCCCACCGGCCAGCCGCCGGGCACGCTGGTGGTCGATCCCGCCAGCCGTTTCCTCTATCTCGTGCAGGAAAACGGCAAGGCGCTGCGCTATGGCGTCGGCGTCGGCCGGGAAGGTCTGGAATTCAGCGGCACCGCCGAGGTCGCCCATAAGCGCGCCTGGCCACGCTGGACGCCGACGCAGAACATGATCGCCCGCGAGCCGGAAAAATACCGGCAATGGGCCGGCGGCATGGCGGGCGGCGAGACCAACCCGCTCGGCGCCCGCGCGCTCTACCTGTTCAAGGACGGCAAGGACACGCTCTACCGCATCCACGGCACCAACGAGCCCTGGTCGATCGGCGAGGCGGTTTCGTCGGGCTGCATCCGCATGATGAACCAGGACGTGATCGACCTCTATCAGCGAATCCCTGACGGGACGAAGGTCGTGGTGCTGCCGGCCGGTTGATTTCGCCGGGGTCATCCGGAGCCGCGCGGCTACTGGCTCATCACCTTGACCTCCGGGGTCGCCGAAGTGGCAGCGATGCCGGGCATGAGGGCTGCCGACCGGCCGGCACGGTCGATTTTGCGCGATTATTACCTCCGCCCGGACCGGAGTTCCTTTAGCTCTATCAAGGTCGAAGCTCACACGGAGCGCATGCCGGATGGACGAGGCCATCTTTGCCGGGCAGCGGAGCCGCCGACCGGCGCATCCGCTCCGGTGCCTATGGAAGACGCGGCCGCCGGGTCTTCGCTCTCCAGCCTGTTCGCGCGCCGGATGAATGGGGCGAGCGGCCTGGCCGCGCCGTCGAGGGGCGCGCCATCCGGCGCCAGCGCGGCATCGGCTCTCACCGAGATCTGGACCGATCCGCTGCCGCTCGCGCCGCCGACGCGTGTGGAAACCGGCTTTGTGCTGTCGACGCTGGACTGGATCGAGAGCGATACCGGCGCACCGCGCACCATTGAGGCCGCGGCCGAGCGGGTGGGCATGAGCCCGTTCCATTTCCACCGCCGGTTCGCCGAGCTCATGGGCGAGACCTACGGCGCCTATGTGCGCCGCACCCGGCTTGCCCATGCGGCCGCGCTGATCTGCCGGTCGTCCACCTCCATCATCGAGGCTTCCCTGCGCAGCGGCTATGGCAGCCAGGCGGCGTTCACGCGCGCTTTTTCCCGCCAGTTCGCCATGGCGCCGAACCGTCTGCGGGCCATGGCGCTGGCCCAGGCGCCGCATCCCCAACGGCTGCACGTCGATCTCGTCGAGGCGGCGGCCCCCGTTCGGCTGGGCGCCGTGCCTCTCATCGGCATGCGCTTTCACGGGCCGCTGACCCAAGTTCCTGCCCATTGGCAGCACTTCGCCTCTGCCCTCATGGCGGCTGGACTGCCCCTGGAGGTGGTGACAGCGGTGGGCATTCTCCACGACGATCCCGGTTTCACCGCGCCCGGGCAGATCCGCTATGACTGCACCATCGTGGACACGCACTCCACTTTCCCCGCCTTGCGCGCGCCGCTGCGGCGCCTGAACCTGCGCGCCGGTTCGTTCGTGCGGCTGGATGTGGAGGGGCCCTATACGCTCATACCGGAGGCCGTTTTTGGCGTGTGCGCGGTGTGGCTGCCGCGGCACCGGCGGGCGCTGGGCGAGGCTCCTGCCTATGAGATGTACCGTACCCCACCCTGGCTGCGGAACGTCGGCGTCCATGCCAACGTCCTGGTGCCGTGCTCACCCTGACCGGCTGTTGTCGCCGCGCATCGCCGCCGAAGGCGCGCCGGCCAATAGCAAGAACGATCAAACAGGGCGGGTCTTCAGCTGTTAGGCGGGAGAGCCGGTGCCGGCTGACACCCGAATTCGCATGGGGAGGCTTTGATGGGCAGGAACGAGACGAGGCCCGCACGCGCAGGGAGAGCGGGCCTTCACGCTGGTCGTATCGACGCGAGGGCCGCCCTGATGGCCGCCATCTCCCTGCCGGCCCTGTGCCTCGTCGCAGTTCCTGCACGCGCGCAGGAGCTCAACGTCACCGGCGCTGTCGAGATCGACCAAGGCGCCACCCCTTCCTATGACACTACGAGTATCGGTCTTGCCGGGACGGCGGGGATCCTGACGGTCACCGACCCCGGCACCGCGTTGTCGAACGCCGGCGGCGTTGTCGTCGGCGCCAGCGGCGACGGCACGCTGAACGTTCTGGCCGGCGCCTCCGTTTCCGGTGCGACCGGCACGGTGGGACAGGCGGCAGAGGGGCAGGTGCTGATAGCGGGCGCCGGTTCCCACTGGGACACGTCCGGCTCCCTCTCCGTGGCCTTTGACGCCAATGGCAGCCTCGTGGTGGAGCAAGGCGGGCTTCTCACCTCTGCCAACGCCAGCTTCGGCGTGACCGGCTCCAGCGCCACCGGCTCGGTCGAGGTCACGGGCATCGGTTCGCAATGGCGCAATGAAGGCAACCTGACGTTGGGCGGGCTGGGATCCGGCCAGCTGACGATCGCGGATGGCGGCGTCGTGACCACCGGCGACACGGTGGTGGCCGGCCTGCTGTCGCCCAGCGGCGAGGTCATGGTCAGCGGCGCCGGCTCGGCGTTCCGGGTCGAGGGCTCGCTCGCCACCGGCACCAATGGCAGCGTCTCAGTTCTCGACGGGGCGGCGATGACGTCGGGCCATGCCAATATTGGCGACGGCGTCAGTGCGGCAACCGGCAATGTCACGGTGGACGGCGTGGGCTCGCGCTGGGACGTCGATGGCGCCCTCACCGTCGGCGCGCTGGGCGCGGGCTCGCTGGTGGTGGCCTCGGGCGGCGGCGTTACCGCCACCAGCGCCCTGATCGGCAACGCCAACAGCAACGGGCAGGCCGCCGTGCAGGGCGCCGGCTCGCACTGGGAGATCGCCGGCGACCTCACTGTGGCGACGGAAGGCGGACAGGGAACCCTGGCCATCAGCGATGGCGGCCAGGTCGCCAATGGCAACGCCGTGGTCGGCGACGAATTCTCAACCGGCCTTGTCGAGGTCGGGGGCGAGGGCTCACGCTGGGACAGCCGCGGCACGGTCCGCGTCGAGACCGGCGGCACCGTCTCCGTCTTTGATGGCGCCACCGCCACGAGTGCGCAGCTTCTGGTCGGCGTCGATCTCTTTGACCCGGCCCGGGTTGAGATCACCGGGCCGGGGTCCAGCTGGACCGCCTCGCAGGCGGTCGCGGTCGGCTATGAGGGCTATGGCTCTCTGAGCGTGACGGAGGGCGCCTCGCTGCGTTCGGGCGACGGCGTGATCGGCGCTTCCTTCGGCACGATCGGCATTGTCGACCTCTCCGGCACCGGCTCCAGCTGGAGCGTCGACGGCGTGCTGTATGTCGGCGATGGCGGCGACGGTGAACTCGGAATCGATGAGGGCGCCTCGGTCCGCGCCACTGTCGCGGTGGTGGGCTATCAGGCGCAGAGCCACGGCGCCATCGGCATCGGCGCCAGCGCCTCGCTCACGGTTGCCGACACCTTCCATGTCGGCTTCGGCGGCAGCGGCGAGGTGGTAGTCGAGGCCGGCGGCACGCTCGTCACCGGCGCCACGGCGCTGGGCGCCGGCCCCGGTTCTAACGGCTTCGTCAGTATCGCGGGCACTGGTTCGAGCTGGACCGTGAACGGCGAGCTCTCGATCGCCAGCGAGGGCGGACGCGGCACGCTTGATGTCGAGGATGGCGGGCGCGTCGTCGCCTCCTTCGTCGACGCCCTCGGCGGCACCTCCGCGATCACCGTGACCGGCAGCGGATCGCGGCTGGAGGCGGGCAGCATCCTCGCGCTCGGCGGGGTGACGCCGAGCGTACTGAACCTTTCCGACGGCGGAACCGTGGTCGCCGATCGTGTCTGGGTCGGCGATACCGATCAGGACGGCAATGCCGGCATCTCCGCAATCATCATCGTCGGCGCCGCAGCGGGGGATGCGGCAACGGCGGCGGGAACGCTGCAGGCCGGGACGCTCACCGTGCAGGAGGGCGCCAGCGCGCAGCTGGTGCTGAACCACACGGACGAGACCCTGATCGCCGCCGACCTCTCCGGGGCGCTGACGATCGACATGTATGCCGGCCTCACCACCCTGACCGGCCTCAATACCCACACGGGAACTACCACCATCCACGACGGGACCCTGATCGGATCGGCGTCAAGCTTCGGCAGTGGGGCGATCGTCAATGAGGGAACGCTGGTGCTCGACCAGACCGAGACCGGCCGGCTCGGCAATACGCTGAGCGGCGCTGGAACGCTGGTGAAGACCGGAAGCGGTATGCTGACCTATGCCGGCGACGCCAGCGCCTTCACCGGCGCGACCAATATCGAAGCCGGCACGCTGGCGCTGGCAGGGTCGCTCGGCGGGCCCGTTAGCGTGGCGGAAGGCGCCGTGCTGGCCGGAACGGGCGGCGTCGGCGCGCTTGGCCTTGCCTCGGGTGCCACGGTGGCACCGGGTAGCTCGGTCGGGACAGTGACGGTGGCTGGCGATTTCGATCAGGCGGCGGGTGCGCTCTATGCCGTGGAAGTTGCGGGCGGCCGGGCTGACCTCATTGCCGTCGGCGGCGCCGCCAGCCTGGCGGACGGCGCGCAGCTCAGCGTCAGTGGTCTTGGCGGCGTCACGCCTGTCGGCACACGCTTCAACGTGCTCACCGCGGAGGGGGGCCTCACCGGCGCCTATACGCTGGTGGGCGACACCTTCATCTCCGCCTTCTATGCGGTGGAGGTGAGCGCGGATGACACGGCGGTGTATCTCGATGTGTTCCAGGACCGCGCCTTCACGGCCGCTGCCTGGTCGCCGAACCAGCTGACCACCGCAGCAGCGCTGGACGGCCTGCCCGGTGCAAGCCTCCTGCGCGAGGCGGTCGGCTCGCAAATATCCGATTCCGCCGCCCGTCTCGCCTTCGACCAGCTGTCGGGCGATCTCTATGCCAGCGCCCAAAGCGCCGCGCTCGAAGACAGCCGCTTCGTGCGTGATGCCTTGCTGGGCCGGCTGCAGCAGGCCTTCGCTGACCTGGCGGCGGCGTTGTGGGGCCAGGCCTATGGGTCGTGGGGCACGTTCGACGGCGATGGCAACGCCGCCGGGTTCGACCGCACGATCGGCGGCTTCGTCATCGGTGCCGATCGCGCCATCGGCGATGGTTTCCGCATCGGTGGCTTTGCCGGCTATGGACAAAGCCGCTACCGTCTCACGTCGGGCGGCAGCTCCACTGAGAGCGACGATGTGCATGCGGGACTCTATGGCGGCGGCCAGTTCGGCGCTCTGGCCCTCCGTCTCGGCGGGGCCTACACCTACCAGGAGGTCGATACCACGCGCCAGATCGCCTTTCCCGGTTTTGCCGAACGCCTGAGCGGCACCTATGACGGCCACACGGCGCAGGCATTTGTGGAGGCTGGCTGGCGGCTGGCGATCGGTTCGGCCGAGCTGGAGCCCTTTGCCGGCCTGGCCTATGTCAACGTCTCCAATGGCGGGTTCAGCGAGAGCGGCGGAGCGGCGGCGCTTTCGGGCGCGAGCGCAGATGCCGGGGTGACCTTCACCACGCTGGGGCTTCGCGCATCGGCCGATGCCTCCCTGGGCGCCGTGCAGGGTCACCTGACCGGCATGGCCGGATGGCGCCACGCCTTTGGCGACACGGATCCGCAGGCCATTCTAGGCTTTGCCGGCGGCGCCCCTTTCTCCGTGCTCGGCGTCCCGGTCACGGAGGACGTGCTGGTGCTGGAGGGCGGCCTGTCGCTGCCGCTGTCCTCAACCGCACAGCTTGCCGTGTCCTATACCGGTGCCTTCGGCTCTGGCCTCGTCGACAACGGTTTCGAGGCCGGCCTGAGCTGGCGCTTCTAGGCAGGACCTAGATCCGGAAGCCGGAATAAAACACGACGTTATTTTGTGAATTTTTTACGTTTCCGATTGAACCCTGTGGGATATTGACCCCGCCTTTCCGCCTGTCTAAGAACAGCGGCATGAGGATTGTCTCGGCACGTCCATCTGGCACGCGTTCTGCGCCGTGCCGCGAGATGCGGCTCAGGCATCGTTCTCGTCGACGGATGGGCATGGCCCACCGGCGCCACGGGCGGGAAAATCGTCATGCGCTCACCGGGCCGGGCGGCGGAAAGTCTTAAGAGATAGGCGGGTTTGATGTCGTCAGAACGGATGACGCACCTGAGGCGTCTGGAAGCGGAATCCATCTTCATCATGCGGGAGGTGGCGGCCGAATTCGGCAACCCGGTGATGCTCTATTCCATCGGCAAGGATTCCGCTGTCATGCTGCATCTGGCAGCCAAGGCGTTCTATCCCTCCCTGCCGCCCTTTCCTCTGATGCACATCGACACGACGTGGAAATTTCGTGAGATGATCGCCTTTCGCGACGCGATGGCAGAGCGTCTCGGCTTCAAATTGCTCGTGCACACCAACCAGGACGGCGTCGCCAAGGGGATCAACCCGTTCGACCACGGCTCCTCGCTCTACACCCATGTGATGAAGACCGAGGCCCTCAAGGAAGCGCTCACCCTGCACGGCTTCGATGCCGCCTTTGGCGGGGCGCGACGCGACGAGGAGAAAAGCCGTGCCAAGGAGCGGGTCTTCTCCTTCCGCACCGCCAATCATGGCTGGGATCCGAAGAGCCAGCGCCCCGAGCTGTGGAACCTCTACAATGCCCGCATCCGGCCGGGTGAATCGATCCGGGTGTTTCCGCTCTCCAACTGGACCGAGCTCGACATCTGGCAGTACATCCTTGCCGAGAACATCCCCATCGTGCCGCTCTATCTCGCCGCCGAGCGGCCGGTGGTGGAACGTGACGGCCAGCTGATCATGGTGGACGATGAGCGTCTGCCGCTGGCGCCCGGCGAGGTGCCGCTGATGAAGCGCGTGCGTTTCCGCACGCTGGGCTGCTATCCCCTGACTGCCGCCATCGAGAGCGACGCCGACACGCTGGAGGCGATTGTCGGCGAGATGCTTCTGGCGCGCACATCGGAACGCGCCGGCCGCCTCATCGACCATGACGAGGCCGCCTCGATGGAAAAGAAGAAGCGCGAGGGATATTTCTGATGAACGAGGCAATCGCGCCCGTCAGTGCCGCCGATTATCTCGCGCGGCACGAGGCCAAGGGCCTGCTGCGTTTCCTGACCTGCGGCAGCGTGGATGACGGCAAATCGACCCTCATCGGCCGGCTGCTCTACGACACCAAGCTGCTCTTCGAGGACCAGCTGGCGACACTGGCCGCCGATTCGCGCAAGCACGGCACCACGGGAGATGAGCTCGACTTTGCGCTGCTGGTCGACGGGCTGGCGGCCGAGCGCGAACAGGGCATCACCATCGACGTCGCCTACCGCTTCTTCGCCACCGAGCGGCGCAAATTCATCGTTGCCGACACGCCCGGCCATGAGCAGTACACCCGCAACATGGCGACCGGCGCCTCGAATTCCGATGTCGCCGTGATCCTGGTCGATGCCCGCAAGGGCATACTCACCCAGACGCGCCGCCATTCCTTCATCGTCTCGCTGCTGGGGCTGAAGGATGTGGTGCTGGCGGTGAACAAGATCGACCTCATGGACTATTCCCAGTCCGTCTTCGATCAGATCGTCGCCGACTACCGCGCCTTCGCCGCAGAATTCGGTTTCCGCACCCTGGTGCCGATCCCGATCTCCGCCCGCCACGGCGACAATGTCATCGCCCGCAGCGTCCACACGCCCTGGTATGAGGGCCCCTCGCTGCTCGATCATCTGGACACGCTGGACGTGGAAAGCGTGGCGCAGACGCGCCCGTTCCGCCTGCCGGTGCAGTGGGTGAACCGTCCCAACCTGAATTTCCGCGGCTTTTCCGGCACGGTGGCATCCGGAACGGTGCGGGTCGGCGAGGCGGTGGTCGTGGCCGGCTCGGGCGCGACCTCCCGCGTCGCCTCGATTGTCACCGCCGATGGCGAGCTGCCGCAGGCCGGTGCGGGCCAGGCCGTGACCCTCACCCTGGAGGACGAGATCGACGCCTCACGCGGCGACGTGATCGCGGCGGCGAATGCGCGGCCGGACGTTTCCGACCAGTTCGCCGCGCACCTGATCTGGATGCACGAGGATTCCCTCCTGCCCGGCCGGCCCTATCTGATGAAGATGGGGACACGCACCGTCGTGATGTCGGTGACGGAGATCAAGCACCGCATCGACGTGAACAGCTTCCAGAAGCTTGCCGCCAAGACGCTGGCGCTGAACGATGTGGCCGTCGTCAACATCGCTACCCACGATCCCATCGCCCTCGACCCATTCGCCGAAATTCCCCAGACGGGGGCCTTCATCGTGATCGACCGCATGACCAACCAGACGGTCGGTGCCGGCATGGTCGACTTCGGCCTGCGGCGGGCGACCAATGTGCATTGGCAGGCTCTGGACGTCTCCAAGGCGAGCCGGTCCGGGCTCAAGCTGCAGAAGCCGGCCGTTCTGTGGTTCACCGGCCTCTCCGGCGCGGGCAAGTCCACCATCGCCAACCTTGTCGAGAAGCGCCTCAACGCGCTGGGCAGGCACACCTACCTGCTCGATGGCGACAATGTGCGCCATGGCCTCAACAAGGACCTCGGCTTCACCGATGCCGACCGCGTGGAGAACATCCGCCGCGTGGCGGAAGTGGCCCGGCTGATGGTGGATGCCGGATTGATCGTGCTGGTTTCCTTTATTTCGCCTTTCTGCGCCGAGCGGCAGATGGCACGGGAGCTTCTGGAGGCCGGGGAGTTCATCGAGATCTTCGTCGACACCCCGCTGGCCGTGGCGGAGGAGCGGGATGTGAAGGGGCTCTACAAGCGGGCCCGCGCCGGCCTGATCCAGAACTTCACCGGCATCGACAGCCCCTACGAGCCGCCGCTCGACCCGGAAATCACTATTGAAAGCGGCGCCCTCGCCGCCGAGGCGGCGGCCGAGCGCATCTTCGCGTTTCTGCTGCAGAACGGGTATCTCGGCTGATGGAAGCCCCGGCGCCCCAACGCCGGGCGTCATCTCTCGGGAAGGGCGGTGTCCCGAGGTCGGGGACTGGTGCGGGCGGTCGGACTCGAACCGACACTCTGTCACCAGAAACGGATTTTGAGTCCGTCGCGTCTACCATTCCGCCACGCCCGCGCGGTGCGGTTCTCTATAACGAAATGAACCGCGCCGCCAAGTGAAAAGCCGGCTTTTCAAGGCGGAAGGGCCGCTTCCGAAAGCGGCCCTTGGATATCTTCGTCATGGGCGGCCGGATGAAGTGCCGCCGTCAGCCTTCAGGATGCCGGCTTGCAGGTGCCGAAGGCGGTCAGCACCTTTCCGCCCGCCAGCGTCGTCAGCGTCGCCTCCGGCTTGGACGGGGACAGCTCGATCGCCCAGGCGGCCATGTTGTCGTTGCCATCCAGGATCAACGTGTCGCCATCGCCGATCACGCTCTGGATCGAGCTGATATGTGGCAGGTCGTCGTCGGACACGCTGGCGATGATCTGCTCGCCGAAATGGATCAGGAAGCGCGCGGGCAGGTCGATCGTGCCGAGTTCCTGAGAGGGATTGCAGCCCGACGCCTCGCAGACGAACACCTTTTCGAAGGTGCAGGCGATCGGAGCCGGAAGCGCGTCGTCCGACGGGGCCGGCGGCGGCACGGCGGCGGAAGGCCCGGAGGTGGCGCCGGAAGCATCCTGTGCCTGTGCGGCGGCGAGGCCAAGGATAAGGCAGAGCGCGGTAGCGGCCGTCTTCAGCATGGGAGTGCCCTGGTGCGTGACCGGAAGGAACGGAACGATGCGTCTCAATAGACCGGCGTGCGGCATGGCGGGTAGGGCGGTGCGCCGCAATAGCCCGGGCCATAGACCGGCCGGGGCGGCGGCGGCGGGTAATAGGCCGGCGGGGGCGGCGGAGGCGGCGCATAGTAATAGGTCTTGGGCTGGTTCACGGCAGACGTGACCACCGATCCCACCAACGCGCCGGCCACCAGGCCGCCAATCAGCGCCCCGGTGGAATTGCTCGCCTGGGCGGGCGGGCTCACCGCCAGCAGAGGCAGGGCGATGGCAACGGCGAGCGCCGCGCGCATCATCCACTTCAAGACCTTGGTGCCGAAGACTGTCATGTCCGACCTCTGCGATTCGCTGGGCTGACTATCGCGCGCGCCCCCGCAGCCGGCAAGTGCATATACGGCCGTCGTCGTACCGCCGCGCGGGCGCCGCGATTGCCGTCCACCCTGACCCCGGTCGGCGAACCATCTGCCCCGCGCTGCGTTGATCCGGGCCGGCAGCCCATCGTGGCGCGCACGGGGTGGAAGAGTGGAGAACGACATGGACAGACGAGGCTTTTTACTCGGGCTTGCCGGGGCGTTGGGAGCGGGCGTCGCCGTCGGGACGCTGTTTACGCCCGCGCAGGCAATGGTCCTGGACCAGCTCAAGGACGTCGCCCCCGAGGCCACGCCCGGCGCGGGGCCGGAGGGCCACACGCCCGATGGCACCCCTGTCGAGACGACTCAGTGGGGCCCTCCCGGCGTGCCCCCGGGTCGGCGTCACCGACGGCGCCGACGTCGGCGGGTTTGCGCCGTGCGGCGGGACAGGTGGGGCCGGCCGGTGCGCCGCTGCTGGTATGTCTACCGTTAGCGCCTGATCCAGCCAGATTGGTGCCAACGGGATGACGCCGGCCGCGACGGGAGCCACTTCCGTCGCGGCCGTTTGTCTATCTGATCTCGATGGCCGTCTTCGGGCTGAGGCGCGCCAGCAAGCGCCGAAGATCCGGCGGCCGAAAGGCAACACAGCCCGCCGTCGGTTCAAAGGCCCCCCGGGCAATGTGTAGAAAGACCGCGGAGCCGCGACGGGCGCGACGGGGGCGGCTGTTGTGGTCGAGCACGACGACCAGATCGTAGAGCCCGTCATCCCGCCACATCTCCTCATGCGAGGCGCGCATCGGCAGGCGTACCGGACAGTTGTAGCGCCCATGGCGGGGATCGTCGCACCAGCCATCCCCTCGCCGGGTATGGAGCACCGGCAGGCCGGTGATCGGGCGCGGGCCGCGATCGGCCCGGTAGCGCAGCTCGCGCGCATGCCAGGTTCCCCGTGGCGTGGCGCCGTCGCCTTCGCGCTTGTCCGCGCGAATGCCGGTGCGTCCCAAGGCGACGGGGATCAGGCGTCCATCGAGGATGAGGAAGCCGCGCTGGCGTCCGTGGAGGTGAGCGGCCGGCCGCATGGCGACACGCAGGCGGGAGGCAAAGCGGGATTTCCCGTGCGTTTCTGTGCGAAGGGTCTTCTTCTTCACGCCATTTCCGTTCACGATCACGTCACGAACCGGCAGCACCTTCGTCTCGCAAGTGCTCAACGCTTGCCGAATGCGTTTCGCCTGCCTACTCGGGACATACGGCATTTCACTCCAGCCTTGCGTGAGAGTGGACGCGCGAGGCGCCAGGAACAAGGGCTTCGGCCAGCGGCCTCTCGGGAACGCGGATATTCGGGAAAGCGATATGGCGAACGCTCTGCGAGTTTTGGTGGTCGATGACGACAAGGACCTGCGCGAGGCGCTGGTCGAACAGCTCTCGCTGTATGACGAATTCGAGGTGGTGTCGGTCGACAGCGCCAATGCCGCCATAAGCGAGGTGGAGACGACGCGGGTCGATCTCGTGCTGATGGATGTCGGCCTACCGGACAAGGATGGGCGCGAAGCGGTACGCGTGATGCGGCAGAACGGCTTCAAGGCGCCGGTGATCATGCTCACCGGCCATGATACCGACAGCGACACGATTATGGGGCTGGAAGCCGGCGCCAATGACTACGTGGCCAAGCCATTCCGATTCGCCGTGCTGCTCGCCCGCATCCGCGCTCAGATGCGCTCGCATGAGGCGAGCGAGGACGCGGTCTTCACCATCGGGCCTTACACGTTCCGGCCCGGTGCCAAGATGCTGGTGACGGAACGCAATTCCAAGATTCGCCTCACCGAGAAAGAAACGGCCATACTTCGATACCTCTACCGGGCTGGAAAAAAGCCGGTGGCGCGCGAAATACTGCTGCAGGAAGTCTGGGGCTATAATTCGGGCGTGACGACTCATACCCTTGAGACGCATATATATCGCCTGCGCCAGAAGATTGAGAAGGACCCGTCCCACCCCAGCCTGCTTGCCACCGAGGCTGGGGGGTACAAATTGCTGCCCTGACAGGCCGATTGATTCGTCCTGCCTTGGAGTTTCGCCCGCCGAATGTCCATCGAGGACGACATCGCCTTTCTGGAACGTGTGCCGACGCTCGCATTGATGGGGCGTGAGGCTCTGCGCGTCATCGCCATCAGCGTCGAGCATTTCGCGCTGGCGCGCGGGCAGGTGCTTTTCCACGAGGGGGAGCCGGCCGATTGCGCCTATGTGGTGCAGGACGGCAGCCTGGCGATCGCGCCGGACGACCCGCATCTGGCGGCGCGGCCGGGCCAGAGCGCGCGGGTCGGCGAAGGGGCGCTGATCGGCGAAATGGCGCTGCTGACCGAAACCCGGCGGCCCGCCACCGCCACCGCGCTGGAGCCGGCGGAGGTTTTGCGCATTCCCCGCAACGTCTTCCTTCGTACGCTGGAGAGCTATCCCGACGCCGCCCGCGAGCTGACGCAGCGGTTGAGCGAGCGGGTGGCGGCGACGCTGGCCGATCTGGACCGCGTGCGGGAGCGGCTGGAGGCGATCGAGGACGTGCGGCGACCATGATTCCGGTCACGCCGCGGGTCTGGCTCGACGAGGACGAGATCGAGGAAACCTTCATTCGTGCCTCCGGTCCGGGCGGGCAGAACGTCAACAAAGTGTCGAGCGCAGTGCAGCTGCGCTTCGACGTGCGCGGCTCCAAGACCTTGGCGGACCACGTAAAAGACCGCTTGTCCCGCCTCGCCGGGCGGCGCCTGACCAAGGATGGCGTGCTGGTTCTGGTGGCGCAGCGCTACCGGACGCAGGAGCAGAATCGCGCCGATGCGCTGGCCCGGCTGGTGGAACTGGTGCGCGAGGCGGCGATCGTGCCGATTACCCGCCGCCCGACCCGGCCGACTCTGGGCTCGAAGATCCGCCGGCTGGAGGGCAAGGCCAAGCGCGCGGGCGTCAAATCGCTGCGCCGCGACCGGCCGGGCGCGCCGGACGAATAGGCGCTAACCCCTTAGAAATCCGTCGCGATTCCCTTCACTTCCCAATCGCCATAGCGCACCGGCTCGGGCCCGTTTCGGCCGTCGATTTCCCTAGGCCCGGCCACCGGGGCAGCGGCGGCGCGGCGGGCGGCGGCCTCGGCCAGCGCCCGTTCGGCGGCAGGTGTGAGCGGCCGGCGCGGGGCCGGTGCATCGGCGCCATCGGACGGGCCGGTGAGGCCGGTTGGGTGGAGTGTTGGTGCGATCGGATCGATCTGGCTCATGCGCTATTGGAACCACCCGCCGCCCGCCCGCGTCAAGACAGGCCCGCTCACGAGCGCGCGACGCGCGGGCCGCTCACCTGCGCCGGATCGCGCGCCGCGACACTCCCCTCGCCCCTCTTCGCCGCCGCGCTCCAATCTTGCGCGGCCGCCGCGCCCATCCCATTTTCCCCACCGACAGGCCGCAACCTGCGGCGGATGAGGGAATGATGAACTATTTCCGTACGGCGATCCTGCTCGCGGGCATGACGGCGCTGTTCATGGGCGTCGGCTTCATGATCGGCGGCCAGGGCGGCATGCTGATCGCGCTGCTGGTGGCGGCCGGCATGAATGTGTTCAGCTACTGGAATTCCGACCGGATGGTGCTGTCCATGTACGGCGCCCGCGAGGTCGACCGTGCCAGCGCGCCGGACTACTACGCCATGGTGGAGGAGCTGGCCGCGCGGGCGCAGCTGCCGATGCCGCGCGTCTACATCATGGACAACCCGCAGCCCAACGCCTTTGCCACCGGCCGCAACCCGCAAAACGCGGCGGTCGCCGCCACCACGGGGCTGCTCACTTCGCTGTCGCGCGAGGAAGTTGCCGGCGTCATGGCGCATGAGCTGGCGCATGTGAAGAACTACGACACGCTGACCATGACCATCACCGCCACGCTGGCGGGCGCGATCTCGATGCTGGCCAACTTCGCCATGATCTTCGGCGGCAACCGCAACAACAACAGCGGCTTCGGCGTCATCGGCACCATCGCGATGATGATCCTCGCCCCGCTCGCCGCCATGGTGGTGCAGATGGCGGTGTCGCGCTCGCGTGAATATGAGGCCGACAAGCTGGGCGCCGAGATCTGCGGCCAGCCGATGTGGCTCGCCTCGGCGCTGGCGAAGATTTCCAATGCCGCGCACGCCGTGCCGAACATGCCGGCCGAGCACAACCCGGCCACCGCGCACATGTTCATCATCAACCCGCTCTCGGGCGAGCGGATGGACAGCCTGTTCTCCACCCACCCCGCCACCGAGAACCGCATCGCCGCGCTGCAGGCGCTGGCGCAGCAGATGGGCGCCAGCGGTGGCTATGCCTCTGCCGCCGCGCCGCAGGGCGGGCCGTGGACGGGCTCCGGCGCGGCGCGGCCCGCCAGCCGCCGGCCGGGCAATCCCTGGGGACGCAGCGGCGGCGGCGAGCGGCGCGGCCCTTGGGGCTGAAGCGAGGCTGTCGCCGGGCTTGGCCGAAAAGCCCGGCAGGGGCCGGCGGAGTCACTTTCGCCGGCAATGCGCGCGCCTGAGGCCGCCGCGCCGCTTGAAAAAGCCGCGCTTCGCAGCTATCAGAGCCGCGCGTGCCGCTTTAGCTCAGTTGGTAGAGCATCGCATTCGTAATGCGGAGGTCGTCAGTTCGAGTCTGACAAGCGGCACCATTCCTCCGCCGGCATCCAACGACCGGCCGCGCCCCCTTCACCATTTGCTTCGTTCGATCCGCGATCCCGCGCGCCCTCACACCCGCGCGCCCTCATCCCCGGGCGTGACCGGGGGACCCAGCCCTTGCGCATCGCGCGCGGAGGCAAGCCTGGGTGGCCGGGTCACGCCCGGCCATGAGGGCTCGGCCCTTCGCTCGTACGTGTATTTCCGCTGCACAACCCCGTTCCCCGGACCAACCGCGCGCAGCGCGGCGCCGCTCCGGGGCCCAGGGGGCCGGAAGCCGCGCTCCCCTGTTCGGTAAAGAGCCGAAGAGCTTGGCGCTGGGTCCCGGATCGCCTTCCGCTGCCGCTGCAGGCGTCCGGGACACGGCGGCGCGCTTCGATACCTCGCACGGCCTCATGGCAGGCCCGGGAACCCAGTTTGCGCATCGGCGCGGAGGCAAGCCTGGGTGGCCGGGTCAAGCCCGGCCATGAGGGCTCGGCCCTTCGCTCGTACGTGTATTTTCGCTGCACAACCCCGTTCCCCGGACCAGACGCGCGCAGCGCGGCGCCGCTCCGGGGCCCAGGGGGCCGGGAGCCGCGCTCCCCTGTTCGGTAAAGAGCCGAAGAGCTTGGCGCTGGGTCCCGGCTCGCCTTCCGCTACCGCTGCAGGCGTCCGGGACACGGCGGCGCGCTTCGATACCTTTCACGCCCTCATGGCAGGCCCGGGAACCCAGTTTGCGCAGCGGCGCGGAGGCAAGTCTGGGTGGCCGGGTCAAGCCCGGCCATGAGGGCTCGGCCCTTCGCTCGTACGTGTATTTCCGCTGCACAACCCCGTTCCCCGGACCAGCCGCGCGCAGCGCG